>Ga0073934_10004174_pt1 | contig 24597 bp, 24 predicted proteins | sample LarsenN4metaG_FD_76834 | JGI IMG/M metagenome (GOLD analysis project Ga0073934, IMG submission 76834) | Hot spring sediment bacterial and archeal communities from British Columbia, Canada, to study Microbial Dark Matter (Phase II) - Larsen... ... | reverse complement strand
GAAAAGCCGGCCGACGGGTCGCGCCAGCGAACCCGATCGCCCGGCCCGATTCTCCTGTCCTACAAGCGGCAAATTGTGAGAGGCAGAGAGCTGTGCTCGCCATGCCATCTCGGTGCTCGCCAGTCTGGGGACTGGCTCCGCGCCGAGATCATGGCTGCGCGTAGCTCTTTCAGATCGTCTGCCTCCATCTTCCCAAAGCTTTCCGTGACCGCCCTTAACTTCACAAAGATGGTCGCCGACTCCACGCATTTAGTGAATTTAAGCCGCGCGCCCGGGGCTTGAGGCGGCCTTGGCCTTGCCCTTCGCGCTCCACGGCCTAGCCTTGCCCGCATGGCGAAACGGGCGGGCAGCGATTCGGCGGGCAAGGGGGCGCAGGCGCCGCCGCCGGCCGCGTTCGACTTCGCCGCCGTCCTCGGCATCGCCGACGCCTTGCCGATGCCGATCGCTTTCCTCGACAACGAGCGGCGCTACCGCTTCATCAACAAGGCCTTCGCCGAATTCTTCGAGCGGCCGCGCGCCGAGATCCTCGGCCTGACCGTCCGCGAGCTGCTGGGCGAGGCGCTCTATGCGGTGCGCGAGCCGTTGTTCGACGCCGCTTATGCCGGGACGCGGCAATGGTTCGTCGCCGATTACCCGCACCCCAGCCGCGGGCCGCTGGCGATCCAGGCCGAATACCTCCCGCAGCTGGCGGCCGACGGCTCCGTCCAGGGGATCGTCGCGCTGATCGCCGACGTCACCGAGCAGCGCACCGCCGAGAAGGCGCTGCGCGAGAGCGAGGAGCGCTTCCGCCGCATCGCCAATTCTGCCCCGGCGCTGATGTGGGTGACCCGGCTCGACCGCACCCGCGACTTCGTCAACGACGCCTACATGGCCTTCCTCGGCCTTCCTCGCGAGGAGGCGCAACAGCTCGACTGGCGGGGGCGGATCCACCCCGACGACGTCGACCGGATCGTCGCCGAGAGCATCGCCGGCGAAGCGTCGGGCCAGGCCTTCACGCTCGAGGGCCGCTACCGGCGCCACGACGGCGAATGGCGCTGGCTGCGGAGCGTGTCGCAGCCGCGCTTCGGCCCGGACGGCGAGCTCATCGGCTTCATCGGCGTCGCCAGCGACGTCACCTTGGCCAAGGAGGCCGAGCTCAATTTAAAGGCGCTGGTCGCCCGGCAGGCGGGCGAGCTGGCGGTCAGCGAGCAGCGATTCCGCGCCATCTTCGACACCGTGCTCGAGGTCATCGTCCTGCTCGACACCCGGGGCACGATCATCGAGATCAACCATGTCCAGGCGGTGTGGCGCGATCCGCATCCGAGCCGGGCGGTCGGCAAGCCCATCTGGGAGGCGCCGACCATGCTCGCCTATCCGCAGCACATCCCGCTCATCAAGCAGGCGGTTCGCCAAGCGGCGCGGGGCGAGCCGTTCGCCGACGAGGTCAGGATGGAGCGCGAGGGCGTGCCCACCGCCCACCTCGCCGTCTCGGTCCAGCCGATCCGCGATCCGGCCGGCAAGGTCGCCTACCTCCTCTTCGAGGCGCGCGACATCACCGAGCTGAAGGCGGCGCAGGAGCAGCTGCGCCAGAGCCAGAAAATGGAGGCGCTGGGCCAGCTGACCGGCGGCATCGCCCACGACTTCAACAATTTGCTCACCGTGGTGGTCGGCGGCCTCGATCTCATCGCCAAGAACGTCAAGGACGAGAGGCTGAAGCGCTATGCCGCCAACGCTTTGACCGCGGCGGAGCGCGGGGCGCGGCTGACGGCCCAGCTGCTGGCCTTCAGCCGGGTGCAGCGGCTGGAGGTCAAGCCGACCCTGGTGGCGCCGCTGATCGAGGGCATGCGGCCGCTGCTCCGCAACGTGCTCGGCCCGACCATCGTCAAGACCTTCGACCTGCAGGAAGCGCCGGTGCCGGTGATGGCCGACCCGACCCAGCTCGAGCTGGCGGTGCTCAACCTCGCCATCAACGCCCGCGACGCCATGCCGAACGGTGGCACGCTGCACTTCGCCACCCGCCATGTCCGCATCGACGGCGACCCGGAACTGGCCGACGGCGACTATGTCGAGCTATCGGTCGGCGATAGCGGCGAAGGCATGGACGATGAGACCCGGGCGCGCGCCTTCGAGCCCTTCTTCACCACCAAGGAGGTCGGCAAGGGCACCGGCCTGGGCCTGTCCATGGTCTATGGCGTCGCCCGCCAGTCGGGCGGCACGGCGCGGATCGACAGCCGGCCGGGCGGCGGGACGACGGTCAAGCTCTACTTCCGCCGCGCCGAGGAGCCGGCCGAGGAAGCGTCCGCGGAAGGCCGCAAGGCCGCGCGCAAGTCGGCGCGGCGCAAGGCCTCGGTGCTGGTCGTCGACGACGACCCCGATGTCCGCGCCTTCATCTCTGCAAGCCTTGCCGATTATGGCTATGCGGTGCGCGAGGCGGCGGACGGTGCCGCCGGCCTGGCCGCCTTCGAGGACAAGAGGCCCGACCTCGTCATCCTCGATTATGCCATGCCCGGCATCACCGGCAGCGAAGTCGCGGCGCGGATCCTGCGCGAGGTCCCTGGCCAGCCGATCCTGTTCGTCTCCGGCTATAACGAGACCGAGGCGATCCGCGCCGCCGCGCCGGACGCGCAGCTGCTCGCCAAGCCGTTCCGTCCCGACGCCCTCGACGCGGCGGTGCGCGAGATCCTCGACAGCAAGCGACCTGGCGGTGGAAAGAAAGCCGCGCCTTAAGCGTTGGGCGCGGCATGATTGGTCTGCTCATCGGCCTGGCGGGGCAGGCGGCGGTTGCCGCGTTCAACCCGCACGCCAACGCGCTGTTCGATCGCGACCCGGAGCTCAAGGCCTGGGCGATCAAGCTCTACGATTCCAACCGCGACGGCTGGCTGACGCTCTACGAGGCGCAGCCGGCGGTGGCGACGTTCAAGGAGATCGCCGACGCCGACCGCGATGGCCGCGTGACGACGCACGAATATCGCCGCGCCAAGGAATTCGTCGCTGCCCGCTGGGCGGTGCGCTGATGGCCCCGCCCAGCCGGTCCGCTGCCTAGGCGAGCACACCCTTCTTGTGCATGGCGCGCGCGTAAGCGAACAGCGCCAGGCCGAGCGCGACGATGAACAAGGGCGCATAGGCCAGCATGCCGTCGTCCATGCCTTCGGGCATCGGCGAGGCGCCGGAATATTGGTAGCCGAAGCTCAGGGCCATCCCGATCAGCGACAGACCGAAGGCATGCACCGCCCACTTGCTGCGCGCCAGCAGCAGGACCGATCCGAGCACGGCCATCCATACGCCCAGCCCCCAGCCGAACTGTGCCCACAGCGGGAAGCTGTCGATCCAAGCGAGGATGGCGTTGGCGTCGAAACCCATGCCCGACAGATATTCGGTGTCGCGCATGCGGGTCATCAGATAGTCGTAGGCCCCGAACGCGTTCCACACGGTGGCCACGCCGCCGACGATCCACAGGTGCGTCGGTGCCCGTTCCTTCACAGCATTGTCCATCTGCCCCTCCCTTCGGCCGGGGCCGAAACAACCCCGGCGGGCGGCATGGCACGCTTTTCACGCGGCGCTGTCAAGCCGGTGCGGCCTTAGCCCGGGTCGGCCAGCCGGGCCTCGATCTGCGTCAGCGGCCGGGACAGCGTGTCGCGTACCGTGTCGAAGGCAAGTAGGGCGGCGGCACAGCCCATGGCGACGACACCGGCGAACTCGGCGCGGCGCGACCAGCGGCGGCTGCGATCATGCTGCTGGGCGTGGGACGGGCGCCGCGGCGCCGTGCGGCGGTCGTTGCGGTTGGCCGGGGCGGGCGTGGAGTTCCCGCCGCCGGCTATGGCATCGACGGGGAGTGGATCCTGCGTCCGGGCTCCGAAGCGGTCGTTGCTCACCCAGACCACCCGGGCGACGATGCGGTGGGTGCCGCGGCAGATTTCGACATAGGTGCCGCGCGGCGGCGCCTTGGGCGCCCGCACCATCAGCCCGCGCTTGGAAATGTTGAGGATGCGCGCGTCGTCCCAGCCGCAGTCCGCCCGCAGCCGCGCGTCGATCAGCACTGCCTTCCTGGGCTCCCGGGGCTTCACGTCCGCCACTCCGTCACACGCCGCGTGCGGCTAGTCCGAAATGGCTAGGGGCCAAGAGTCACGGTAGGCTTACCCGAAGGTCCATTGCGGACGGGTTAGGGGGGGCGGGTTCAGTCAGGAAGAGCAAGAATCAGGGATCGCCGCTTCCGTTTTCCCGCGAGATCCGGCTGTCGACCGTCGCGACCCAAAAAAGCGAACGTCAGGCGGGGAAGCCTACCCTCCTTACGAGCTCGGCGTAGCGGGCGTCGCTTCTCAGCGGGTCGAGATAGGGACTAGCCTTGACGTCCAGGAGCCCGGCGTCACGGACTTCCCAGGCGCGATCCAGGGCTGCGAACGCGGCTTCCTTGTCTCCCAATTGCGCGTAGATCAGGCCATATTGAAAGTTCGACATGTCACCGTCGCGCTGCCGCAGCTCCGCGAGTTTGGTGCGGGCAAGGTCGCGGCTGCCGGTTCTTGCAGCCAGCAATGCTTGACCAAAGATGGATTGAGCCTCCCCGAAAGCGAGAGCCGCTTCCTTCGTTCGACCGAGCATCAGGAGCGCGAGCCCGAGGAAATAGGGGAATTTGAACAGTTCGGGCGATTCCTGTTTCAGTTTCAGCGAATAGCGGACGGCCTCCTCATACCGGCGGGCCTTGAACAAGACGGACACATGGGCCGTGTGCGAGCCCGCGTTGAGCGGATCGAGCGCCAGCGCCTCGTCGACATAACGAAGCGCTACGTCCGGCTTGACGCTGCTGCTCATCGCATATCCGTAATTGCGCAGGACGTCGGGCTCGCTGCCGGGGAGCGAAATCGCGATCTCATGTTCGCCCAGCGATTTGCGCACCTGCAAAGTGAGCGCATAGGCGACGCCCAGCCCGGACCGCGCGATCGGCAGGTCCGGCGCCTTCGAAACCGCGATTTGGGCAAATTGCAGCGCCTGGGCGCGGCCTCTTGCCAGCTCGGCGGGGGTAGTCGCCGTAAGGGTCGCCAAATTGTTGGTGAAAAAGGCTTTCAGCGCATAGGCGCGCCCATAGTTCGGATCGAGCGAAATGGCCTGGTCGATCAGTTGAAGGCAGCGCTGGAATGCCGGAACAGTAAACTGCCAGCTCAGGTCCCGTGCCTGGAAGGCAAGGGTCTGTGCCGCAACATTGCTGGTCTCGGCCGCCAGCGCTTGCCTGGCGGTTGCGCTTAGCGCGACTGCAAGTGCGCGAACGACTTTCTCGGCGATGTCGGATTGAATCTTGATCACGTCGCCAGGAGCGCGGTCGTAGTTCTGCGACCATTTGGCGAGGCCCGTGCGGCCGTCGATCAACTCGGCCGTTATGCGTATCGTTGACGGCGTCTGGCGCAAATTCCCAGTCAGGATGTACACGACCCCAAGCTTCTTGGCTGCTGTTTGGGCGTCGTCCTCCCGGACGGCCTCGGACGACGTGCTGCCCGCGACTTTCAGGCCGGCAATCCGCGTCAGGATGTTCCTGATTTCTCCGGCGATGCCGGCGGCAAAATAAGCCTGCTCGGGATCCCCGCTGAGGTTCGCGAAGGGCAATACGGCGATGCTGTCGGACGCGCCCGCCGACCCGGGCTTCAGCAGTACCCATGCTCCGACGCCGGCGATCGCCACAGTCGCAGCGGCTCCGCCGGCGAGAAGCGCGCGCCGGTCGACGCCCTGTTTCGAGACGGCCTGAGAGGGTTCGCCGCCCTCGCCGGCGATCCGCCTGACGGCGGCGAGGATCGCCTGGTACCGCGCATCCGAGCGATCACCTCGCCAGCCACGTAGCAGGGTCGCCTGGCTTTCCCCGAATCCGAGCGGCGGCTCGACCGGGTCGAGGAGGACCGGGACATAAATGCCCCGGCGTTGCGCCCGCGACGCTTCGTCGCGAACGAAACGGCCCTCCGGGCCGATCGAGCGCCTGCTCCAGGCGACAATGACGCATTTTGCGACGTCCAGCTGCCGCTCGATCGTCTGGCGCCAATCGTCGCCGGTCCCGATATGCTGGTCCCACCAGACCGAATAGCCGTCCGCCTGCAGCGCCTGCACCAGGGGCTGGATTCGCCGGCGGTCTTCCGCCTTGTAGGAGATGAAGACGTCGGTCGCCCGAGACACCAGTGCAAACCTCGCGTGACGTTTGAACAAACGCTTCTAGGGCAACACTTCCCCCTCAGAAAGGCGCGAGGGTTTGCCGTTGATCCCGCGACCGGAACAGATGTGAGAAAATGGGTGCGTAACTTGCCCCTTGGGCGCCTGCCAACCCTCGGCACCTAGCGCAGCTCCTTGCGCGTCAGGCGGCCGTCCTGGTCGACATCATAGTTGGAAAAGCGGCGGCTCGCCGTCCTGGTGAACTCGTCGAGGGTCACGCGCCGGTCGAGGTTGAGGTCGGCCATCGCCACCGGCTGGGGCACGGAAGAAAAATCGATCTTGCCGTCGCCGGGGTGAATCCGGGTGGCGGAAGGGACGTTCCCGCTCGTGACGAGCGCGACTTGTCCCTTTTCGACGGGCTCCGACGACTTGGGCGTCGGCCGCGCGCTCGACGGCTCCTTGGCGCCGCCGCCGGCCGCCCGCGTCCGGCCGGGAGCCATCTGCTCATACGCCCTCATCTCGTCGCCATCGATGACCTTGTCGGCGTTGGTGTCGAGGTTGGCAAAGAAGGCCTCGGCGTCGCTGCGGAACTCGAGCCTGGACACTGCGCCGTCGCCGTCCACGTCGGCCAGCTTCCACCATTGGTCGAATGGGGGCTCGCCGGCATCGTTCGTCCGGAACGGCTCGCCCATCAGGCTCATGTAGACCGATCCCTTGGCGAGGGCCGGCGCCGCGAGGCAGGCGGCAAGGGTGGTGACGATCAATGCAGACCGGCGCATGGGCATTCCTTCTTGTCCGCGGCAGATCGACTAGCGCCTCTCGGCCGCCAGCCGGCTCATCAATATGGCGGCGCGCTTGGCCTGGCGCCAGATGCTGGCGATGTCCACCGTCTCTCCGGGCGCATGGTCGCCGCGGCTGGCGGGCCCAAGGCCGGCGATGCCGTCGACGTCGGCGGCGACGAAGCTGATGTCGCCGGCGCCGCGCTTGACCGGGTCGAGCTCGCCCATTGCCGGCAGGCCGAGGTCGCGGTTGACGGCGTTGAGCCGGGCCAGGATCGCCCGATTGCCTTCGGTCGGCGCCATCGGCGGATAGCCGTCGGGGTGGAATTCGAGCTTCGCCGTCGCGCCGCTGAGCGGCTGCGCGACGATCGCCTGCATCCTGGCCTGGGCACGGGCGATCTGCTCGGCGCTGATGGCGCGCAAATCGCCGCGGGCGATGGCGGTGCCGGCGATGATGTTGGTCTTGCCAGTGGCGGCGATGCGGATCTTGCCCGCATCGAGCTCGGCACTGGCGCCGCCGCCGATCAGGCCGACGTTGAAGGTCAGCTTGTCCTCCTTGATCTCGCGGCGGAAGCTGTCGATGACCCGCGCCGCCTCGTAGATGGCGCCGGAGCCCGAGCCGGGCGAGAAGATGCCGCTGGAATGGCCGCTGCGGGCGGTGACGGTCAGGGTCCATTCGCCCGAGCTGCGACGTGCCGTCGAGCCCATGTCGCGGCCGTCCAGCTGCACCAACCCCTCGAAATCGAGCGCGACGTCGGCCTTCCTGCCCTCGGCGATGAGGTCGCGGCGGGAAATCTCGACCGGGCCGGCGTCTTCCTCGTCGCCGGTGAGGAAAACGGTGATGTCGGCGTTTTTGAGCGTGCCCGCGGCCTTCATGGCGCGCAATGCGGCGATCATCACCGCCATGCCGCCCTTGTCGTCGCCGGCGCCGGGCCCCTCGCCGTCATTGCCGCGCCGCACCCAGCGCTGGAAAGGCGAATCCGGCTCATACACCGTGTCGAGGTGGCCGATCAGCAGCAGCTTCTTGCCGCGGCCGTTGCCCTTGTGACGAGCGACGATATGGCCGGCTCGGCCGGCGGCGCGCATGTCGAGCCAGTCGACGGTAAAGCCCAAAGGCGCGAGCTCGGCGCGCAGCATCTCGCCGACCCTGGCGACGCCGGCGAAGTTCATCGTCCCGCTATTCTGGTTGACCCAGGTCTCGAGCATGGCGAGCGTGCGCACCTGCTCGGCATCGACGGTGGCGGTCATGGCGCGCTCCTGCCGGCTCAAGGCGGCGTCGGCGGGGGCGGCGGCGAGAAGTGACAGGCCCGCGAAGGCGGCAAGGAAAAACTGTTTCATGGCTGCAGCTTAGCGCGGCGCCGGAGCGGGGCAAGCCGAAGAACGTCCTGGCAAAAACCGCTGTCCTACAGCAAACCGATATGGTTCAAACTTTGCGACTCGAACAAACCGGAGCGCAGAATGGACATCGACCAGCTCATCGACGACCTGCTCGAGCGGGAGGGCGGCTACGTCAATCACCCCGCCGACCGCGGCGGGCCGACCCGCTTCGGCATCACCGAAGCCGTGGCGCGGGCCCATGGCTATGCCGGCGCCATGGCCTCCCTGCCGCGCGAGGAGGCGGCAGCGATCTACCGCCGGCTCTACTGGCTGCGACCGAAGTTCGATGCGGTCGCCGACCGCTCGCCCCGACTTGCCGCCGAGCTGTTCGACACCGGCGTCAACATGGGGCCGGCGGTGGCGACGACCTTCCTGCAGCGCTCATTGACCGCGCTCAACCGCAACGGCCGCGACTATGCCGACCTCACACCCGACGGCCGCATCGGCCCGCGCACCCTGGCGGCGCTCGATGCCTTCCTCAAGGCGCGCGGGAAAGCGGGCGGCGAGACCGTGTTGCTGCGCGCGCTCGAGGCGCTGCAGGGCGAGCGCTATCTGCGCCTCGCCGAACGGCGCCCGGCCAACGAGGCCTTCCTTTACGGCTGGCTGGCGAACCGGATTGGCAACTAAATTCACAAAGATGGTCGCGGAGTCCACGCATTTAGTGAATTTAAGAGAGAAAAGGACGAACCGGAATGGCGATACTTGAAGCCCTGATCGGCCCTGTCGCGAAGCTTCTCGACAAGGTCATCCCCGACCCGCAGGCGCGCGACCGCGCCAAGCTGGAGCTGATCAAGCTGCAGAACGACCAGGAAATGGCGACCATCGCCGTCCAGATGCAGGCGATCGTCGCCGAGGCCCAGTCGGCTGACCCCTGGACCAGCCGGGCGCGGCCGAGCTTCCTCTATGTCATGTACACGCTCATCCTCTGGGCGCTGCCGATGGGCCTGATCGCCGCCGCCGACCCCAAGTTGGCTTTCGGCATCGCCAACGGCATGACGACCTATCTGCGCGGCCTGCCGGAGGAGCTCTATGCGCTCTTCGGCACCGGCTACCTCGGCTACACCGCGGCGCGGACCTGGGGGAAGGTGAAAGGCGTGGAGCGCTGACCTGTCCGGGGGACAGGTCAAAGCGCGACCCGGAGACCTGATTATGGCTTGAAGCGGATGCGGGCGGTGGCGCACAGCGAATGGCTGCGCCCCGGGCCGCCGTCGCCGGCCTGGAGTTCGCCGCCGGGCGGCTCGGCGCTGAGCTTGCTGTACTGGTAGGTGGCGCTGACATCGACGCCGCGGACGCTGCGCGCGATGCCGGCGCCATAGACCTTGCCGCTGTCGCCGCGCCCGAGCCCCAGCGCCTTTGCGTGCCCGGCGTCGAGCGGCCCGGGCGGGCCCGGCCGGCGGTTGAGCCGGCCGGTGATGGCGAACAGGGTCGAATCGCCGACCTCGAGGCTGAGGCGGGCGCGCTGGCCGCTTGCCGGGTCGAGCCCCGGGTCGAGGCGCCAGGAGGAAGCCTGGCCGGGCCCGTCGAGGGGGGCGAGCAGGCTGCGGGCCGTGACCGGGTCGAGCGCCAGGCTGGGCCTGGGCGGGTCCCCGGCCTGGACGGGCGCGGCGCAGGCGGCCGCGATGATCGCGCCGCCAAGCCAGCGAAGCCGTCCCCTGTTCATGGCCAAATCAACGATTCGCCGCGAAAATCGCTCCGCTTCGCCCGGCCCGTCCCGAAGCGGGGCGCTTGCAGGGCGGGGGCGCCCTTCCCACATCCCGCCGGCAGGAGCGGGAGCGACAAGTTTGGAACAGTATCACGGCACCACCATCCTCGGGGTCAAGATCGGCGCGAGGACCATCATCGCCGGCGACGGCCAAGTCAGCCTCGGCAACACCGTCATCAAGCCCAATGCCAAGAAGGTCCGCCGGCTGGGCGCCGAGGGCAAGGTGATCGGCGGCTTCGCCGGCGCAACCGCCGACGCCTTCACCTTGTTCGAGCGGCTGGAAAAGAAGCTCGAGCAACATAATGGCCAGCTGATGCGCGCCGCGGTCGAGCTGGCCAAGGACTGGCGAACCGATAAATATCTGCGCAACCTCGAGGCGATGATGATCGTCGCCGACGCCGAGGTGATGCTGATCCTCACCGGCAACGGCGACGTGCTGGAGCCCGAGGGCGGCATCGCCGCCATCGGTTCGGGCGGCAATTACGCTCTGTCCGCCGCCAAGGCGCTGGCCGATTACGAAAAGGACCCCGAGGCCCTCGCCCGCCGCGCCATGGCCATCGCCGCCGAAGTCTGCGTCTTCACCAACGACCGGCTGACGGTCGAGGCGGTCGGCGAATGAACGATGCGCTGACCCCCAAGGCGATCGTCGCCGCATTGGACGAGCATATCGTCGGCCAGGAAGACGCCAAGAAGGCGGTCGCCGTGGCGCTGCGCAACCGCTGGCGCCGGCAGAAGCTGTCCCCCGAGCTGCGCGAGGAAGTGACGCCGAAGAACATCCTGATGATCGGGCCGACCGGCTGCGGCAAGACCGAGATCAGCCGGCGGCTGGCCCGCCTCGCCGACGCGCCGTTCGTCAAGGTCGAGGCGACCAAGTTCACCGAGGTCGGCTATGTCGGCCGCGACGTCGAGCAGATCGCCCGCGACCTGGTCGAGGAAGCGGTGCGGCTGGAGCGCGAGCGGCGCCGCGAGAAGGTCCGCGAGGCGGCGGAAGGCGCGGCGATGGACCGGCTGTTGGACGCACTGACCGGCAAGGGGTCATCGGAAGCGACCCGCGCCAGCTTCCGCCAGCGCTTGGCCGACAAGAGCCTCGATAGCGCCGAAGTCGAGGTCGAGGTCAGCGAGGCCCCGCCCATGCCATTCGAGCTGCCCGGCATGGGCGCGCAGATGATCGACCTGGGCGCGATGATGGGCAAGGCGCTCGGCCGGGCGCCGACCCGCAAGCGCAAGCTGAAGGTGCCGCAGGCGTTCGAGCGGCTGGTCGAGGAGGAGGCCGACAAGCGCCTCGACCAGGACGACGTCGCCCGGGTGGCGCTGGCCGACGCCGAGGCCAACGGCATCGTCTTCCTCGACGAGATCGACAAGATCGCGGTCAGCGACGTCCGCGGCGGGTCGGTCAGCCGCGAGGGCGTCCAGCGCGACCTGCTGCCGCTGATCGAAGGGACGACGGTGGCGACCAAATACGGGCCGCTGAAGACCGACCACATTCTGTTCATCGCCTCGGGCGCCTTCCATGTCGCCAAGCCTGCCGACCTGCTGCCCGAGCTGCAGGGCCGATTGCCGATCCGGGTCGAGCTGAAGGCCCTGACCAGGCACGATTTCGTCCGCATCCTGTCGGCGACCCGGGCCAGCCTGACCGAGCAATATTCGGCGCTGCTGGCCACCGAGGGAGTGACCATCGACTTCACCGAGGACGGCATCGAGGCGCTGGCCCGCATCGCCGAGGAGGTGAACGAGGCGCTCGAGAACATCGGCGCCCGGCGGCTGCAGACGGTGATGGAGAAGCTGCTCGAGGAGGTCAGCTTCACTGCCGAGGACCGCCAGGGCCAGACCCTGATCGTCGACAAGGCCTTCGTCGAGCACCAGCTCTCGAGCATCGCCCGCAACACCGACCTTAGCCGCTACGTCCTCTGATCGGCCTTTCGGTAGCGCCACACCAGGCCCTGCGCGAATGGCGGCCAGAGGCTCGTCTTGACTCCGGCGAGGCGCAGGCGGTCGGCGGCCCAGCTGTTGCAGGTGCGAATCGCGCTGGCCCGGCCGATGCCCTCGTAGAAGGCGTCCGAGGGCCCGTAGCCGGGATGGTCGATGCGCTTCGGCCGGCCGCGGGCATCGAGGTCGAACTCGGCGCGGATCGACTGCCACAGGCGGCGGTATTCGTGCGGCCGCAGGCGGATCTCGCGGGCGGCATAGGCCGGGTCGCGGACCCATTCGACGTGCATCACCCGGGTCCCCCCGGTCAGCCCAGCCCAGATGGTCGGCAAGGTGATGTCCCGCCAGCGCGGCGTGTCGAGATAGACCCGCCGCTCGCCGGCGCCGAATGCCACCCAGGCGGCATCGGGGCTGGCCGCCCGGAAATCGCGCTTCGGCAGCAGCGGCCGCCAGTCGAGCCCCTGGGCATCGGCCGGCAGGATGAGGTCGGCGTGGACGCCGTTGTTGGCGAGATAGATGGTGACGCCGCGCTCGGGCTCGGCCCAGGCGCGGTTGGCCGGCGCCAGCGAGCCGATCAGCGCGGCGAGCAGGTACAGGGCCGGAATCGCCGCCAGCGCCAGCGCGACGCGCCGGCCGACTTTGCTTTTCCTGCCTTTTCGCCGCGCCACTTGTGCCTCCCGCGCTTGCCTAAGCTGGCCCGCCTGACTAGATGCCCCATCGCCGTCCGCAAGGGCGGCACTGGTCGGGGCGTAGCGCAGCCTGGTAGCGCATCACACTGGGGGTGTGGGGGTCGCTGGTTCGAATCCAGTCGCCCCGACCATCCACCGTTCAAGAACGAGTAGCCATCCGCACATGTCCATTTCCCCCATCGCGACGACCCTGGCTTCGGCCGCAGCCCCGTCGGGCAGCGCCGCCTTCTTCGTCCAGATCCTGCCGCTGCTGTTCGTCTTCGTCATTTTCTATCTGCTGATGATCCGGCCGCAGCAGCGCCGGATGAAGGAGCATCAAACGACCATCGCCGCGGTCAAGAAGGGCGACGAGGTCGTCACCGCCGGCGGCGTCCGCGGCAAGGTCACCAAGGTCGGCGACGACGAGGTCGAGGTCGAGATCGCGCAAGGCGTCAAGGTCCGCGTCGTCAAGTCGACGCTAAGCCACGTGCTCGGCAAGAACGCCAAGCCGGCAAACGACTAAGGCGAAGAGCGGCCGATGTTCGATTTCCCGCGCTGGAAGACCTGGTCGATCTGGCTGGTGATCCTGCTTGGCATCGCCTTCGCGGTTCCGAGCATGTTCCCCAAGTCCGAGGTCGCCAATTGGCCGAAATGGGCGCCGCGCACGCAGATCAACCTCGGCCTCGACCTTGCCGGGGGCAGCCAGCTGCTGCTCGAGGCCGACAGCCGCGATGCCGCCAAACAGCGGCTGCAGGCGATGGAGGACACGGTCACCACCGAGCTCCGCCGCGACCCGCGGATCGCCATCGGCGACGTGTCCACGCAGGGCGGCCGCCTGTCGTTCCTGGTCCGCAATCCCACTCAGCTCGATGCCGCCGTCGAGCGGCTGCGCACCCTGACCCAGCCGGTGGCGCTGACCGGCACGCGCGACTGGAACGTCCAGGTGATGGACTCGACGCGCATCGTCCTCACCCCGACCGAGGAAGGCTCGGCCAAGGCGCTCAAGGATTCGATGACCGTCGCCCGCGACGTCGTCCGCCGCCGGATCGATCCCAGCGGCACCAAGGAAATCACCGTCGTCAACCAGGGGGCCAAGCGCATCCTGGTGCAGGTGCCCGGAGTCGAGGACCCGGATGCGCTGAAGGCGCTGATCGGCCAGACGGCGCGGCTCGAATTCAAGCTGGTCGACCTGACCGCCGACCCGGGCCAGGTGGCCGAGGGCCGGGCGCCGGCCGGCAGCCAGGTGCTGGACATGGCCGACGGCTCCGGCCGGATTGCCGTCAAGCGCCGGGTAATGGTCTCGGGCGAGCAGCTCGTCGATGCCAAGCAGAGCTTCGACCAGAACGGCCAGCCGGTCGTCTCGATCACCTTCAATTCGGCCGGCGCCCGCCGCTTCGGCCGCGTCACCCAGGAAAACGTCAACAAGCCCTTCGCCATCATCCTCGACGACAAGGTGCTGTCCGCGCCCAACATCAACGAGCCCATCCTTGGCGGCCAGGCGCAAATCAGCGGCAATTTCACCGTCGATTCCGCCAACCAGCTGGCGATCGCGCTTGCCAGCGGCAAGCTGCCGGTGAAGCTGAACGTCATCGAGGAACGCACGGTTGGCCCGGAACTGGGCAAGGATTCGATCGAAAAGGGCGTGATCGCCAGCATCGTCGCGACCGCGGCGGTCATCCTGTTCATGCTGGTCACCTATGGGCGCTTCGGCGTTTATGCGACCGCGGCGCTGATCGTGAACGCGCTTCTCATCCTCGGCATCATGGCGATCTTCAACGCCTCGCTGACCCTGCCCGGCATCGCCGGCTTCGTTCTGACCATCGGCGCGGCGGTCGACGCCAACGTGCTGATCAACGAGCGCATCCGCGAGGAGCAGCGGCGAGGGCGGCGGATCCTCGACGCGCTGGAAACCGGCTACAAGGAAGCCTCGACGGCCATCTTCGACGCCAACATCACCAACGTCATCGCCGCCGCCTTGATGTATTACTTCGGGTCCGGCCCGATCCGCGGCTTCGCCGTCGTGCTGATGATCGGCATCATTACCTCGGTGTTCACGGCAGTGAGCTTCACCCGGATGCTGGTCGCCGGCTGGGTTCGCGCCAAGCGCCCGCGCGAGCTGCACATCTGACGGGATAGAGAATCATGAAATTGCTCAAGCTCGTTCCCGACAATACCAACATCGACTTCATGCGCTGGCGCAATGTTGCGCTGATCCTGTCGATCATCGCCACCGTGGCGTCGCTGGCGATGGTCGCGGCGAGGGGCCTCAACCTCGGCATCGATTTCGTCGGCGGACAGGTGGTCCGCACCACCTTCGCCCAGCCGATCGACGTCGAGGAGCTGCGCGGCCGGGTGAACCGGCTGGAGCTGGGCGATGCGAGCATCCAGGAATTCGGCGGCCCGCGGACCTACCAGATCCGCCTGCCGCGGCCCGAGGGCGGCGACGCCGCGGCGAGCCGGGCCGTCACGCAGGTCCGCCAGATGATCGTCAAATCCTATCCCGGGGCGCGGGTCGATGCCGGCGAATCGGTGTCCGGCAAGGTCAGCGAGGAGCTGGCGCTCGACGGCGCTCTGGCCATTGCCCTGGCGATGCTTGGAATCGCCATCTACATCTGGTTCCGGTTCGAATGGCAGTTCGGCGTCGGCGCGCTGGCGACCCTGGCCCACGACGTATCGATGATCTTCGGCTTTTTCGCGATCACGCAGCTGCAGGTCGACCTCAATATCGTGGCCGCCTTCCTCGCCGTCGTCGGCTATTCGCTCAACGACACGGTCGTCATTTATGACCGCATCCGCGAGAACCTTCGCAAGTATCGCAAGATGGCGATCATCCCCTTGATCAACCTGTCGCTGAACGAGACCCTGTCGCGGACGATCGTCACCTCGCTGTCGATCATGCTGGCGCTGGCGGCGCTGTTGTTCCTCGGGCCGGACGTCATCTTCGGGCTGACCCTGGCGGTCCTGCTCGGCACCTTCATCGGCACCTATTCGTCCGTCTACATCTCGGCGCCGATCCTGGTGTGGCTGGGGGTCAAGCCGGACAGCTTCCTGCGGGTCGAGGAGGGCACGGGCCCGAGACCGCAGGAGATTTAGGCCACTGTCGCCCGTCCCCCGGCAATCCGTCGTTCAGGCCATTCCGCCCATCCAAGGCGCTTGGCCTCTTACCGTCACCCCGCTAGAAGGCATGCCATGTCGACCCTGACCCGTATCGCAGCGCCGCTGGTAGCTGCCGCCTTGCTTGTCCCCATCGCCGGCTGCGCCAAGAACAAGATGAAGGACGACACCGCTTATGTCGCCCGCGACGTCAACACGCTCTACAGCCTGGCCAAGACCCGGCTGGACCAGAAGCGCTACCTGGAGGCGGCCAAGGTGTTCGACGAGGTCGAGCGCCAGCACCCCTATTCGGTCTGGGCCCGCCGGGCGCAGCTGATGAGCGCCTTTTCCTACTACATGGCGCAGCAATATCCGGACACGATCAGCTCGGCGCAGCGGTTCCTGACCATCCATCCGGGCAACAAGGACGCGCCTTACGCCAATTACCTGATCGCGATGAGCCACTATCAGCAGATCGAGGACGTCAACCGCGACCAGCGGATCACCCAGCAGGCCGCCGACAGCTTCGGCGAGCTGATCCGCCGCTACCCGCAGAGCCGCTACGCCGCCGATGCGCGCTTGAAGCTCGACCTCATCAACGACCACCTTGCCGGTAAGGAGATGGAAGTCGGCCGCTTCTACCAGCGCCAGGGCAATTGGCTGGCGGCGACGATCCGGTTCCGTACCGTCATCGACAAGTACCAGACGACCAGCCACACGCCCGAGGCGCTCGAACGGCTGGTCGAATCCTATCTGGCGCTCGGCATTCCCGACGAAGCCCGCAAGGCGGCAGCCGTGCTCGGCGCCAATTATCCGGGCAGCAAGTGGTACGAGCGTAGCTACAGGCTGATCCAGCGGCACGCGCCGGCGTCGCCGCAGAGCTGATACCCGCGGGCGCCTCCGGATGCTGAGGCAGCTCGTCATCCAGGACGTGGTGCTGATCGACCGGCTGGGGCTGGAATTCGAGCCCGGCCTTGGCGTGCTGACCGGCGAGACCGGCGCCGGCAAGTCCATCCTTCTCGACGCGCTCGGCCTGGCGATGGGCAACCGCGCCGATCCGGCTCTGGTGCGCGCCGGGCAGGCCGCGGCGAGCGTCAGCGCCGAAATCGACCTGCCGGCCGGGCACGCGGCGCTGGCCTTGCTTGCCGAACAGGGCATCGACCATGAGCCGGGCGAGGCCCTGATCCTGCGGCGCTCGCTCAAGGCCGACGGCGGCAGCCGCGCCTTCGCCGGCGCCGCCAGCGTGCCTGCGTCCCTGCTGCGCGACGTCAGCGGCCAGGCGATCGAGGTCCATGGCCAGCACGACGACCGTGGGCTTTTGAACCCGCGCGGCCACCGCGCCTTGCTTGACGCTTTCGGGCGGATAGACGGTTCCGCGGCAGCAGCGGCCTGGGGCAAGGTGGAGCGCCTGGCGGCCGAGCTGGCCGAGGCGCGGGCCGAAGCCGAAAATGCGGCCCGCGACCGCGACTATCTGGACCATGCGGCGGCGGAGATCGCGGCGCTGGCGCCCGAGCCCGGCGAGGAATCCCGCCTCGCCGAGGAGCGGGCGGCGATGCAGGCCGGGGCCAAGGCCGGCGAATCGCTGGCCGGGCTTGATGAATTGCTGGGCGGATCCGACGGGGCGCTGGCGCAATTGCGGCTGGCGGCGCGGCGGATCGAGCGCGGCGCCGCCGACCATCCCTTGCTCGCCGAGGCGCTGGCGTCGCTCGACCGGGCGGTGATCGAGGCCAGCGAGGCCGAGGACCGCATCGCCCGCGCCGCCGACGTTCTGGCCTTCTCGCCCGAGCGGCTGGAGGCGACGGAAACGCGGCTGTTCGACATCCGCGCGCTGGCCCGCAAGCACCGCGTCGAGCCCGACGCGCTGGCGGCGCTGGGCGAGGAGATGCAGGCGAAATTGCAGGCGATCGAGGCCGGCGGCGAACGCATTGCCGGGCTGGAGCAGGCGCTGGCCGGGGCGCGCACGGCCTATGATTCGGCCGCCGCCGCGCTCCGCGCCAGTCGCGAAGCCGCGGCCCGGTTGCTGGACTCCAGGGTCGCGCAGGAACTGGCGCCGCTGAAGCTCGATTCGGCCCGCTTCCGCACGGCGCTGAGCGCTGCCGAGCCCGGCCCCAATGGCGTCGACCGCGTCGAGTTCGAGGTCTCGACCAACCCCGGCGCGCCGTTCGGCCCGCTGACGAAAATCGCCAGCGGCGGCGAATTGTCGCGCTTCATCCTGGCGCTGAAGGTGGCGCTGGCCGAGGCCGGCAATGCCCGCACCATGATCTTCGACGAGGTCGACCGCGGCGTCGGCGGGGCGGTGGCCAGCGCTATCGGCGAGCGGCTGGCGCGGCTGGCGCGGGACGCGCAGGTGCTGGTCGTCACCCATAGCCCGCAAGTGGCGGCGCGGGCCGCGCACCATTATCGCATCGAGAAGAGCCATGGGCCCGCGGGCACGCGGACGACGGTGCACAAGTTGACGCCCGAAGAGCGTTGCGAGGAGATCGCCCGCATGCTTTCGGGGGCGGCAATCACGGACGAGGCGCGCGCCCAGGCGGCGCGGCTGATGGAGGCGGCGTAACCATGAAGAGCATCGACCAGAACAACATCGCCCACACATTCAACGGCGAGGAACTGGAAAGCGTGCTGGTCACCGACGGGTCGGGCCAGGCTTTGCCCAGCGTCATCGTCATCCCGACGGTGATGGGCGTCACCGACCTGGAGATCGGCTTTGCCCGCGACCTCGTCGGGCGGGGCTACAATGCCCTGGTCGCCGACATCTTCGGCAAGAAATTCCGCGGCGCCGAGCGCGACACCATGTTCGGGGAGATGAACCGGCTGGGCAGCGACCGCGCCGCCTTGCGCGACCGCCTGCTGTCGATCCTCGAGCTGGCGCGCGGCCAGCAGGAGGTGGATTCCGGGCGCATCGCCGTCATGGGCTTCTGCTTCGGCGGCAAGTGCGCGCTCGATTTGGCGCGCAGCGGCGCCGACATTGCCGGGGCGGCCAGCTTCCACGGCCTGTTCGACCCGCCCGGCCTGCCGGCGCAGAAGATCAAGGCCAAGGTCGTGGCCTATCACGGCTGGGACGACCCGATGGTCCCGCCCGAGGCGGTGGTGGCGCTGGCGAAGGAGCTGACCGAGGCCGGCTGCGACTGGCAGATCCACGCCTATGGCCATACCGGCCACGGCTTCACCAACCCCAGGGCCAGCGACCTCGGCATCGACGGCGTCTTCTACACGAAGGCGGCGGCGCGGCGGTCCTTCGCCTCGCTCTATGATTTCTTGGGTGAGCTGTTTGGCTGAGACGCTCACCGAAGCGCAGGCCGCCAACCGGCTGATGCGGATGGCGAAGGCGATCGCCCGCCACAACAAGCTCTACCACGACCGCGACGCGCCGGAGATTTCCGACGCCGAGTTCGACGCCTTGGTGCGCGAGAATGCCGAGATCGAGGCCCAGTTCCCGCACCTCGTGCGGCCCGATTCGCCGTCGCGCGGGGTCGGCGCCGCGCCGTCATCCAGCCTCGCCAAGGTGCCGCACGCGCGGCCGATGCTCAGTCTCGAAAACGCCTTTTCGGAGGAAGAGGTGCGCGAGTTCGTGGGGCGGGTCCGGCGGTTCCTGAACCTGGCCGAAAGCGAGCCGGTGGCGATCACCGCCGAGCCGAAGATCGACGGCCTCTCCTGCTCGCTGCGCTACGAGCAAGGCCAATTGGTGCTGGCGGCAACGCGCGGCGACGGCATGGTCGGCGAGGACGTCACCGCCAACGTCCGCACCATCGGCGACATCCCGCAATGGATTTCCGGCGCGCCGGACGTGCTGGAGGTGCGCGGCGAGGTCTACATGTCCAAGGCCGATTTCGCAGCCTTGAACCAGCGGCAGGAAGCGGCCGGGGAAAAAGTCTTCGCCAACCCGCGCAATGCGGCGGCCGGGTCTCTCCGCCAGAAGGACCCCTCCGTGACGGCGGCGCGGCCCTTGCGGTTCCTTGCCCACGGCTGGGGCGAGATCAGCGAACCTTTGGGCTCGCTGCAGCTGCCGGCGATGCGGAAGATCGAGAGCTTCGGCATCCCGGTCAGCGACCTCTTAAAACGTTGCGAGTTGGTCGACGAGGCGCTCGCCCATTACCGCGCCATCGAGCATGCCCGCGCCGACCTGCCCTACGACATCGACGGGGTGGTCTATAAGGTCGGGCGCCTCGACTGGCAGGAACGGCTGGGCTTCGTCGCCCGCGCCCCGCGCTGGGGGCTGGCGCACAAATTCCCCGCCGAAAAGGCCGAGACGACGCTGGAGAAGATCGAGATCCAGGTCGGCCGCACCGGTAAACTGACCCCGGTCGGGCGGCTGACCCCGGTCGGCGTCGGCGGGGTGATCGTCCAGAACGTTACCCTGCACAACCGCGACGAGATCGCCCGGCTGGGGCTTCGCGAAGGCGACCGGTTGCGCATCCAGCGCGCCGGCGACGTCATCCCGCAGGTGGTCGAAAATCTGACCCGCGACGAACAGCGGCCGCCCTATGTCTTCCCCGACCATTGCCCCGAATGCGGCAGCGAGGCGGTGGCGGAGGAGGGCGAGGTCGATGTCCGCTGCACTGGCGGACTCATTTGCCCGGCCCAGCGCATCGAGCGGCTGCGGCATTTCGTCAGCCGCGGGGCGATGGACATCGACGGGCTGGGCGAAAAGAGCCTGGTCGAGTTCGTCGAGTTGGGCTGGCTGAAAGGGCCGGCCGACATCTTCCGGCTGAAGGAGCATCGCGGCGAACTGATCGGCCGCGAGGGCTGGCAGGAGAAATCGGTCGACAACCTTCTCGCCGCGATTCAAGCGCGGATTGGCTTCGACCCGGCGCGCTTTCTCTTCGGCCTCGGCATCCGCCATGTCGGCACGGTCACGGCCAAGGACCTGATGAAGGCGTTCGGCACCGTCGAGGAGCTGGAGCGGGTGGCGCGATCGGACAATGCGATCGCCGAGCTGTCGGCGGTCGAGGGCGTTGGCGGCGTCGTCGCCGAGGCGATCAAGGATTTCTTCCATGAGCCGCACAATCGCGAGGAGCTGGCCGAGTTGCTCGCGTTGGCAAAGCCGGCGGCGTTCGTCTCGACGGCTCGCGAGACCGAATGGACCGGCAAGACCATCGTCTTCACCGGCAGCCTTGAGACGATGAGCCGCGACGAGGCCAAGGCCCAGGCCGAGCGGCTTGGCGCGCGGGCGGCGGGCTCGGTGTCGGCGAAAACCGACCTGGTCGTCGCCGGACCGGGCGCGGGGTCGAAGCTCAGGAAAGCCGAGGAGCTCGGTATCCGCGTCATCGGCGAGGCGGAGTGGGCGGAGATCGTGGCGGGGAGTTAGGTTATGAACGTGGACACCGAACGACACGCCCTTCCCAAATCTCGGATCTGGGCAATCCTGCTAGGACCGTTCGTTGCCTTTACAGCCTATCTCTATTTCTCGAGGTGGCCGTTCGATTGGGCGAACTCGGCGACCGACATCATTGTTCTTCTCGCACTTGTCTTCGGTGGCGCATTTGGTGTCGCGCGTCTGCCGATACGAGAGTCGGCCAGGCTAATGCTAGCCGTCACCTATCTCCCGCTGATGGTCTTCATTCTGTTCTTCTGGGCCTTCGGGTTCCTTTGCATGGCTTTCGATCTTTGCCTGTAGTGACCACGATCACCTGAATTCAGGCGGCTGCCTTCAGCACCAGCACCGTCCACTCGCCTAGTCCGCGTTCGACGACCGTGCAGCCCTCCGCCAAATAAGCCTCAACCACCGCATCCGCCTGGGTGTCGAGCAGGCCGGCGAGGATGATGGTGCCGCCGGGGACGGTCGCCTTGGCGAAGGCGGGGGCCAGCTCGATCAGCGGGCCGGCTAGGATGTTGGCGATCAGCAGGTCGAAGGGCGCGCGGGCGGTGAGCATGGCGGAGTCCATGCCGTCGGCGACCGCGAGCAGCAGCTCGCCTTCGCCATGGCCGAGATGCACGCCGTTGATCGCCGCATTGTCGCGGCTGACGTCGACGGCGATGGGGTCGATGTCGGTGGCGATGCACTTCGCCTTCGGCCAGAGCGCTAGCGCCGCGAAGGCGAGCAGGCCGGTGCCGGTGCCGATGTCGGCGATGTTGGCGAAGCTTTTGTCCTGCGCTTGCAATCGGTCGAGCGCCGCGAGGCAGCCGGCGGTGGTCGCGTGCTGGCCGGTGCCGAAGGCGAGGCCGGCGTCGATCTCGAAGCAGGTCGCGCCCTCGGGTCGGTCCTTGTAGTGAGGCGGGGTGTGGACGAAGAAGCGGCCGGCGCGGATCGGGTCGAGCCCGGCCTGGCTGGCGGTCACCCAGTCGGTCGCCTCGTCGAGCCGCTCGATGACCGGGTCGCTGTCGGCGGCGAGGCCTTCCAGCCGCTTCAGTTCCTCCCAGCCCGGCTGTCGGTCGAAATAGGCATGGATGCGCCAGGCGTCGGGCCGCTTTTCATCGGGTTCATCGGCCACCAAAACCGGTGGGTTGTCGGCGTCCGGGAACAGGTCGCCGGCGTCAGGCAGGTTTTCCGCCTCCGCGCGCGTGCAGTCGAGACTGACCCTCCAGCTCACCGGACAAAGCTCGCGCCGTTCAAATCGATCACCGAGCCGGTCGATGCGGCGGGCGCGTCGACGGCCAGCCAGCGGATCGCCTCGGCGACTTCGTCGGTGCTGGTCACCCGGCCCAAGGGGATGTCGGCGACGATCGCGGCGCCGCCGCGGCCGGCCAGATAGTCCTCGGTCATTTCCGAGACGGTGAAGCCCGGCGCGACCGCGAAGGCGAGGATATTCTCGGACGCGTAGCCGCGGGCGATGCTCTTGGTCATGCCGATCATGCCGGCCTTGGAGGCGGCATAGTGCCAATGCTGGGCTGAATCGCCGCGAAAGGCGGCGCGGCTGGCGACGTTGACGATGCGGCCGCCGCCGATTGTCCGGAAATGGCCGATGGCGAGGCGGCAGAGGTCGGCGGCGGCGGTCAGGTTGACGGTCAGGGTCCGCGCCCAGGCGGCGTGCCAATCGTCATCCGAAGCGTCGTCGGCGACGCCTTCGTAAATGCCGGCATTGTTGACCAGCACGTTGATTCGGCCGCCGAGCCGGTCGAGCGCCGCTTCCCAGATCTGCCGCGGCGCGGCGGGGTCGGCGAGGTCGCCGGCGATGAGGCCGCTCCCGCCGCGGGTCGAATGGCCGGCGACATGGTGGCCGGCCGCGCCGATCCGTTCGAGGGCGGCGGCGCCGATGCCGCGGCTGGCGCCGGTGAGAAGAATGTTCATCCGTCTGCTCTGTCATTGCGAGCGGAGCGAAGCAATCCAGACTGGATTGCCGCGGCCGCCTCGCGGCCTCGCAATGACGGTCAGGCAACGCGGCTGACGAAGTCCCTCGCGGCGGCGCGGAAGTCGGCCATCTGCGCGCCGAACTCGCCGAAGCCCTGCTCGACATTGTCGATGTCCTTGGCGACATTCTCGGTGTCGGAGCGGATGGCGGCGATGGTCGAGCTCATCGAGTCGGCGGCGAGCGCGGTTTCGTCGACGGCGGCGGTGATCATCGTCACGGTCTGCGCCTGCAATTCCATCGCCTCGCGGATGCGGTTGGCGCTGGTCTCGACCTCCTCGACCGTGCCCTTGATCGAGCCATTGGCCTCGACGGTTTCGCGGGTCGCCTGCTGGATGGCGGAGATCTTGGCGGTGATGTCATCGGTGGCCCGCGCCGTCTGGCTGGCAAGGGACTTGACCTCCTGGGCGACGACCGCGAAACCGCGGCCGGCATCGCCGGCGCGGGCGGCCTCGATGGTGGCGTTGAGGGCAAGCAAATTGGTCTGGCCGGCGATGTCGCGGATCAGGCCGAGGATCGATTCGATCGCCTCGACATGGCTGGACAGGGCCTGGCTGACCTTCACCGCCTGCTCGGCCTGGTCGCCGGCGCGGGTGGCGACGCCGGCGGCGACTTCCACTTCACTCCGGGCATCCTCGATGGCGCGGATGAGGCCGGCGGCGGTCTGCGCCGCCTCGCGCATGGCGGTCGCCGACTGCTCGGCGGCGGCGGCGACCTCACTGGTCTTGCCGAGCATGCCGCGGGCGGCGGCGGCGGTCGAGCTGGTGCGCTTGATCAGCGCCTCGGACTGGCTGACGCCCTTTCCGACCAGCTCGGTGACCTTGCGCTCGAACGCCTGGCTCTGCTGGCCACGCTCGTCGGCGGCTTCATTGGCTTCGAGCAAGGCGATCTGGGCGACGAGCACGTCGTAGACGACGGAAAAGACCCGGTTCAACGTCGCGACCAGGTCGGCGCGCTGGGCCTGGTCGGCAAAGCGTTCCTCGATGGCAAGGATGATCTCGGCGGCCAGCCGGGCGCGGGCGGCGACGAACTCCGGCACGCTGGCCCCGGCGGTGTACATCGCAAAGCCGGGCTCGGCGGTGAGGTGGATCCAGTCGGCGTCGTAAGCGAGCGTAAAATAGTCGCGAACCCGCTGCGCCTCTTCCTCGCCGAACTGCCGCCGTGCCGCCTCCTCGACGATATCGCCGGCGGCGTCCCAAAAGCGGCGCATGGCCGCGGTGAAGCGGCCGTCGTCGGCATAAGCGGCGAGCCGCGATTCGACTTGCTTGTCGGTGAGCTTCTGCAGGCTGGCGTCCATGGGTTCCCTCGCTCAGGTCTCCTACGCGGCGAACTTCGACACGAACTCGCTGGTCGCCGAGCGGAAGTCGGCGATCTGCTCGGAAAAGCGGCCGAAGCCCTGCTCGACATTGTCGATGTCCTTGGCGACATTTTCGGTGTCGGAGCGGATGGCGGCGATGGTCGAGCTCATCGAGTCGGCGGCCAGCGCCGTCTCGTCGACGGCGGCGGTGATCATGGTGACGGTCTGCGCCTGCAGCTCCATCGCCTGGCGGATCTTGTCGGCCGAAGCCTCGACTTCCTCGATGGTGGCCTGGATCGAGCCATTGGCCTCGACCGTCTGCTTGGTCGCGGCGGTGATGGCGGAGATCTTGGCGGTGATGTCGTCG
>Ga0073934_10004170_pt1 | contig 24614 bp, 27 predicted proteins | sample LarsenN4metaG_FD_76834 | JGI IMG/M metagenome (GOLD analysis project Ga0073934, IMG submission 76834) | Hot spring sediment bacterial and archeal communities from British Columbia, Canada, to study Microbial Dark Matter (Phase II) - Larsen... ... | reverse complement strand
GCGTTCGTCCTCACGCTGCAGACGCGCGAGCAGCACATCCGACGCGAGAAGGCGACCTCGAACATCACGACCAACCAGACCCTCCTCGCGCTCGCGGGCCTGGCGACGCTCGCCTGGCTCGGGCCCGAGGGGCTGCGCGAGGTGGGGGAGACGTGCCTGGCCCTCGCCCGGTACGCGCGCGAGCGGGTCCCGCTCGAGCCGGCCTTCGAGGCGCCCGCGTTCAAGGAGGTCGCCTTCCGGACGCCGATCCCGGCCCGCGAGGTCGTCCGTCGCGCCCGCGAGCTCGGCGTACATCCCGGCTACGCGCTCGGCCGCGACTACGAGGGCCTGGACGACGTGCTGCTCGTGGCCGTGACCGAGAAGCGGACGGTGGAGGAGATCGACCGCCTCGCCGACGTGCTCGCGGAGGTGTGCGGGTGACGACCGAGCCCGGCCGCGCCTGGACCGACGCCCCGCTGCTCTTCGAGCGCTCGCGTTCCGGCCGGCGCGCGGGCCGCCCGCCCCGTCCCGACCTTCCGGTTCCCGAGCTGCCCGCCGACCTGCGCCGCGAGCGCCCTCCGCGTCTGCCCGAGCTCTCCGAGCCCGAGATCGTCCGTCACTTCACCGCGCTCGCCGACCGGACGTTCGGCGTGGACACGGGCTTCTACCCCCTCGGCTCCTGCACGATGAAGCACAACCCGCGGCTGCACGAGCGCCTCGCCTCGCTCCCCGGCTTCCGCGACTTGCACCCGCACCAGGAGGACGAGGCGGCGCAGGGCGCGCTCGAGCTGATGTGGCGCCTACAGGAGATGCTGGCGGAGATCGCGGGGCTGCCCGCCGTGACGCTGCAGCCCGCCGCCGGCTCGCAGGGCGAGCTGACCGGTCTCATGCTCATGCGCGCCTACTTCGCCGACCGCGGCGAGGAGCGCGACACGATCATCACCGCGGACACGGCCCACGGGACGAACCCCGCGAGCGTGACCATGGCGGGCTACCGCCTCGAGAAGGTCGAGACGGACGCCCGCGGGAACCTCGACCTCGACGACCTGCGCGGGCGGGTGAACGAGCGGACGGCCGGGCTCATGCTCACGAACCCCTCCACGCTCGGGCTCTTCGACGAGGGCATCGAGGAGGTCGCGCGGATCTTCCACGACGCGGGCGCGCTCCTCTACTACGACGGCGCCAACCTGAACGCGGTCGTCGGCATCTCGCGCCCGGGCGACATGGGCTTCGACATCGTCCACTACAACCTGCACAAGACGTTCTCGCAGCCGCACGGCGGCGGCGGACCGGGCGGTGGCCCGGTGGCCGTGCGCGACGCGATCGAGCCGTACCTGCCCTCGCCGCTCGTCGTCCGCGAGGGCGATGCGTACCGGCTCGACCACGACCGCCCCAAGTCGATCGGGCGCGTCCGGGGGTTCGCCGGGCCGTTCGGTGTGTTCGTGCGCTCGTACGCGTACATGCGCGCCTACGGGCCGTCGCTCAGGGAGATGTCCGAAGTCGCAGTGCTGAACGCGAACTACCTGCTCGCCCGCCTGAAGGACGTCTACGACCTTCCCTACGACCGGCACTGCATGCACGAGTTCGTGCTCTCGGCGCGCAACCTCAAGCGCGAGCACGGGATCACCGCGCTCGACGTCGCCAAGCGGCTCATGGACCACGGGATCCACCCGCCGACGATCTACTTCCCGCTCGTCGTCCCGGAGGCGCTGATGATCGAGCCGACCGAGACCGAGCCGAAGGAGCGGCTCGACGCGTTCGTGGAGGCGATGCGGGCGATCGCGCGCGAGGCCGCCGAGTCGCCGGAGGTCCTGAAGGAGGCGCCGCACGGCCGCCCCGTGCGGCGGCTGGACGAGGTGCGCGCGGCCAAGCAGCCGGTGCTGCGCTACCTGTTCGACGACCATCCCGCCCTGGTGGGCTGAGACGAGAGGAGAAGCCTCGTGCCGACGCTGCAGATCGAGCACGGAGTCCGTGACTTCGACGCGTGGAAGCAGGTCTTCGACGGCGACCCGGTCGGGCGCGCGGCGGGCGGCGTCCGGCGCTACCGGGTGATGCGGCCGCTCGACGACCCGGCGTACGTCGTCGTCGACCTCGAGTTCGACACCACCGCCGAGGCCGAGGCGTTTCGCGAGAAGCTGCGCGAGCTCTGGAGCGGCGCGGGCGCGAGCCTGGGGCTCGAGAGCCCGCGCGCCCGGATCGTCGAGGTCGTCGAGGCGAACGCCTACTGACGCGGTCGGAGCCGCGGTCGCACGGCCCTACGCAGACGCGCTACCAGCCTTCGTCCATGTAGGCACGGCTCCAGAGCGCGACCTGGAGGACAAGCGACTTCGTCCACGCGGCGCCGAGCCGCCGTGCAGTCGCGTCGTCGACGCCGGCCTCGACGAGGAAGGGCTCCATCGCAGCCGTGAGCGGGTACAGGGCGACCACGAGGAAACGGAGCGGGACCTCGTCGACCGCCGAGGCGGCGCGATCGGTCCGGTTCTTCTTCGTCCGGTGGTGGCGGAGCGCGATCTCGTGCTGGTAGTCGAGCCACTCCCGATCGTAGGGCCGCGTGCAGGTGTCCTCGATCCACTGCAGGAAGCGGGGATGCGCCGCGGCCAGGTAGTCGTCGAGCGGCCGACCGTCGGCACCCGCGAAGGTCGGGAGGAAGAAGTGCGCGACGCGCTCCATGAACGCGGCGAAGAGCTCTTCGCGGCGGTCCCCGATCACAGTCCACAGCTCACGAAGCGCCGCGGTGTCCTCGTGGTCGAAGCCGACTGCGAGCTCGAGCTCACGAAGGTCCGACGGAGAGACCGGCGACCCGGAGAGGTCTCGCGCTCCATAGGCGTAGCCCGCGATCGTTGCTCGGGGATCCATGTGAGCCTCCTCTGGTGAACAGTACTGTTCACAATGACGTACGAGGGCAACTCACGTCAAGAGCGAAGTAAACACAGCTGGTCACATGACACGCGATCCCGAAGCTACAAAGCGGCGGATCGTCGAGGCGGCGATCGAGCTGCATACGACGATCGGGCCGGCCAATACGACCGTCAGCGCCGTCGCCGAGCGGGCTGGCGTCCAGCGCCTGACCCTCTACCGGCACTTCCCGAGGCCGGAGGACCTGTTCGACGCGTGCGTCACCCTGGGGTGGGAGTGGTTCCCGCCGCCGGACATGGGTCGATGGAGGCAGACCGCGGACCCGGAAGCGCGGCTACGGCACGCCCTCGGCGAACTCTACGCGTACTACGACCGCGTCGGGGACGCGTTCCTCGTGCTCGTCCGGGACTTCCCTCGGGTCCCGGCTCTGGCGCGCCTGAACGAGCCGTACTTCGCGCGCTGGGACGACATGCGCGACGTGCTCGCCGTCGGCTGGGGCAGGCGGGGCCGCAGGCGGCGTCTCCTCGTCGCCGCGCTCGAGCACTCCCTCGACCTGGCGACGTGGGAGTCGCTCGTGCGCCGCCGGGGCCTCTCGTCGCAGGACGCGGTCGAGCTGCTGGTCCGGCTCGTCTCGTCTACGTAGCGTCCGAGGCGGGCTCCCAGAGCTCGAAGCGGTTGCCCTCGGGGTCGACGGCCCAGCCGAAGCGGCCGACGCCGTCGAGCGCCTCGACCCGCTCGTCCACCTCGACGCCGGCGTCGCGAAGCTGCGCGAGCATCGCGTCGAGGTCGCGAACGGTGAAGTTGACCATGCTCTGCTTCGCCGCCGGCCAGTAGTCCGTGTCGTCGGGGAACGCCGACCAGACGGCGCCGGCGGTCGGCTCGGAGAAGACGCCGTACGTCTGGCCCGGGTCGAGGGGGACGCCGAGGTGCCGCTCGTACCACGCCGCGAGCGCCTGCGGGTCGCTGGCGCGGAAGAAGACGCCGCCGATTCCCGTCACCCGCTCCATCAGCGCCCGGACGCTAGCTGACCGCACGCGGCCTCGATGTCCCGCCCGCGGGTGAGGCGCACCGTCGCCGGAATGCGCGCCCGCTGGAGGACGTTCTTGAAGCGCTCGATCGCCTCGCGCGACGAGCCCTCGAAGCGGCCGCCAACGTCCATTGGCGCGATCGGCATCCGCGTTCGCAGATACCGACCTTGCGCAGGAATCGGGTTGTAGGGAATGAGGTTCACCTTGAACGCCCTCGGGTCGAGCACCGCGGCGAGCGCGCGGGCGTCGGCGGGCGAGTCGTTCACGCCGGCGAGCAGGACGTACTCGACGAAGACCTTCCGGCCGCGCAGCGCGACGTAGCGGCGGCACTCCTCGAGCACGTCGGGGAGCGGGTAGCGGTCGTTCACCGGCATCAGCGCCGTCCGCTTCGCCGGATCGGCTGCGTGGAGCGAGAGCGCGAGCCGGACGGGCTGCTCGACCTCGTCCACGAAGCGTCTGAGCCCCGGCAGCCAGCCGACCGTGGAGACCGTCGTCCTCCGGTGCGTGACGCCGAGCTCGGGAAGCCGCCGGGCGGACTCGAGGACGGCGTCGACGTTCAGGAACGGCTCGCCCATCCCCATGTACACCGCGTGGTTCACCGGCTCGAGGCGCCGGAAGTGGAGAGCCTGGTCGAGGATCTCGGAGGCAGTCAGGTTGCGGCCGAACCGCATCGCGCCCGTTGCGCAGAACGTGCAGGTGAGCGGGCAGCCCGACTGCGAGGAGAGGCACACCGAGCGCCGGCCGTCCCGGTAGCGCATGAGCACGGCCTCGACCGGGTGGCCGTCCGCGGTGCGAAAGAGCGTCTTCACGGTGCCGTCCCGCGCCTGCCGCTCCGCGACGGCCTCGAGCGTGGAGAGCGGCACCTCCGCTGCGAGCGCCGTCCGGAGCGCCTTCGGCAGCGTCGTCATCTCGTCGTACGAGGCGGCCCCCCGCGCGGCCCACTCCCACACCTGCCGCGCCCGATACGCGGGCTCGCCGCGCTCGCGAAGCGTCCGGTCGAGAAGCGCGAGATCCACGTCCGGACGGTACCGTGCGCGAGATGATCGACCTCCGCACGGACACCGTCACACGGCCGACGCCGGGCATGCGCCGCGCGATCGCCGAGGCGGTGGTGGGAGACGAGCAGAAGCGCGAGGACCCGACCGTGAACGCGCTCCAGGAGCGCGTGGCGGCGCTGCTCGGGCACGAGGCGGCGATCTTCCTGCCGACTGCGACCATGGCGAACCAGATCGCGCTCAAGCTGCACGGCCGGCCGGGGGACGTCCTCCTCGCGGAGGAGACCGCGCATGTCATGGTCTACGAGTACGGCGGCCCCGCGGTGCACGGCGGGCTCGTGATGCGCGGGCTCCCCGGGGTCGCCGGGCGGATCACCGCCGAGCAGGTGCGCGAGGCCGCGGGCCCGAGCACGAAGGAGGCGGACCAGCGGGCGGCCGTCCTCTCGCTCGAGGACACGCACAACAACGCCGGCGGGCGCGTCTGGCCGCTCGACGACCTCGACGAGGTGGTCGCCGCGGCCCGGGAGCTCGGTCTCGCGACCCACCTCGACGGCGCCCGCCTCCTCAATGCCGCCGTCGCGCAGGGCGTCGAGCCGGCCGAGATCGCGTCCCGCTTCGACACCGTCACCCTCTGCCTCTCGAAGGGCCTCGGCTGCCCGCTCGGCGCGCTCCTCGCCGGCTCGGACGAGCTGATGCGGCGCGCGTGGCGGGAGAAGCACGTCTTCGGCGGCGCGATGCGCCAGGCGGGCATCGTCGCGGCGGCGGGGATGTACGCGCTCGACCACCACGTGGAGCGGCTCGCCGACGACCACACGCGCGCGCGCCGGCTCGCAGAGCGCCTCGCCGAGGCCCGGCTCCCGGTCGACCTCGAGCAGGTGGAGACGAACTTCGTGCAGCTCGACCTGACTCCGCTCGGCCTCGGGCGCGACGAGGCGCTTGCGCGCCTCCGGGAGGCGGGGGTCGGGCTCTCGTCGACCATCCGGCCCTCGGTCCTGCGCGCGGTCACACACCTCGAGATCGGGGACGAGGACGTGGAGCGGGCCGCCGAGCTGATCCCGAGCGCGCTCGGCGCCGGGGTGCCGGTCTAGCACCTACTAGCGCACGACGAGCACTGTGCTGGCCGCCCGCGCGCTCGGCGACCAGACGCGAAGACGGGCGCCGCGCGGGGCGGCGAGGCTGCGCCGGAAGTAGCCCCGGGCATTCGTGACCTGGACGCCGCCGACGCCGACCCAGGCGCCCCCGACGAGCCGCTGGAGCACGTAGCGCTGCCTGCCCTCGCCCGGCCGCACCTGGCCCCAGATGGTCGTCCTCGGGCCGCGTCGGGACACCTGGGCGAGCGGGAGCATCATCGCCGCGCGTGCGGGCTTCACGAGTCCCTGGATCGTCTCCAGCCCGCTCTGCCAGCGTCCGAGGTCCGGCTCGTCGCGGTAGAGGTAGTGGATCAGCATGTCCACCTTCGGCGCTGCGTAGACGCGCCGCGCGGACTCGCCGACGAACCTCGCCTGCTCGGCGTACGAGACGCCGAACGCGTCGGGCGGGTTCGTCTGGTAGCCGTACTCGGTCAGCCAGATGCGGGCGCGCGGGAAGGCGTCGCCGACCAGACGGATGAGCCGCTCGAGCGTGGCCATGGTGATCGTCTTGCAGGCGCACCCGCCCCGGAAAGGCGTGTCGCCGGGGTAGACGGGATAGGGGTGATGCGCGTACGCGTCGAGGCGCGCGCCCGCGCGGGCCATGCGCCGGATGAAGTCGACGGGGGAGACGCCGCCGGCGCCCCCGCGCGGCGCGGTCACGCCGCCGGCGACCTTCGCCCGCGGCAACACGCTCTTGATGCCCCGGTAGCCCGGGTCGAGGATCCGGGCGACGTACGTCTCCGGCGACGCGGGCTTCAGCCAGGTCGCCTTGTTGGGCTCGTTCCAGAGCGTCCAGTGGCGCACGAAGCGGTAGCGGCTCGCGAGCGCCCGGGCGAAGCGGAAGAGGTCCTCCGCCCGCGCCGGCGCGACGTTCGGGCCGGCGTCGCCGTTCGCCCACCCCGGGGTGCCCCAGATCGTGACCACGGGTGCGAGCCCTCGGTCGTCGAGCGCCCGCAGGAGCCGGTCTGCGCGGCCCCACCGGTGCTCGCCGGGCGCCGGCTCGATCCGGTCCCAGCGCAGCGTGACGCGGACCAGGTCGAGGCCGAGACGATCGAGCTGCGCGACCCGGTCGCGGAGCCGCCCCGGCCCGAACTCGAGCCAGGCGTCGTCCTGGATGCCGAACTGGACGCCGCTCGCCGCATGCGCAGGCTGCGCCCCGACCCCCAGCGCGCAGACGGCGACGGCGACGAGGAGGAGCCTCCGCATCCGGTTCTGCATACCCCACGGGCCTCGGAGCGGAACCGCGACTTCACGGCTTCCTTACCCCAGGTTCACGTCCTGCTCCGGAACGCCGCGAGCTTCGCCGCCCGGCCCTTCGGCTCGGCGTCGCCGAACGCGACGCGGTCGCCGTTTCGACGAGGAGCTCCGACGTGGAGCCGCGTACGCGCGCTCCGGCGAGCCGGTGCGGTCGACCGACAGAGAATGCGTCGAGCCCCCTCCGAGCACGCGGGCAGCGCCACGTGCTCGACGAGATGCGAGATGCCGGCGGTTCCCGCGGTCTCGTCTACCCGTCCGACCAGGCCCACGACCGGCGAGGCGGGCGCTTGTCGGGCCGTGGAAGACAAGAACCCCGCCGACCTCGCTCCGATCGACGTCGAGCGAGGGCACTCCGTCACCGCTCGCCGGCGAGGAAGAACGCGAGGACGACGGCGCCGTAGCCCGCCAGCAGGAGCCCGCCCCGCGCTCGGCTCGAGCGGCCGCCGAAGAGGATGGCTGCGGTGTACGCGACCGACGCGGCCAGCGCCGCGATCTCGACCGGCCGGAAGCTGAGCGAGAGCGGGTCGATGAGCCAGGAGAGGAGCGCGACCGCGGGGATGAGGAAGACGGCGACCTGCGCGGCCGAGGCGAGCGCGATCTCGCCGGCGAGCGCGATCTTGCCGCGGTAGGCGACGACGACGGCCCCGCCGTGCTCGGCGGCGTTGCCGACGATGGCCACGATCACCGCGGCCACGAAGAACTCGGAGAGCCCGGCCTGGTCCGCGAAGACCTCGAGCGACCCGACGAGGATCTCGGCGACGAGCGCGGTCACGAGCGTCGCGAGGGCGAGGGCGACGAGCGCGGTCCGCAGCGACCAGGCTTCGATCTCCTCGTCGGAGGCGATGTGCAGCGCGTGATGTCTCCGCAGCGAGTACCAGGTCACGGCGACGTAGACGACGAGCAGGACGACGGACACGGCGGCGGAGACGACGGCGAGGCTGTGGGTGTCCGGGTCTCCGTCCCAGCCGGGGATCGAGGGAACGAGGAAGAGCAGCGTGGCGACGGCGACGAGCCCGAAGGACAGGAAGCTCGAGTGCCGGTCGAGCGTGCCGCGCCCACCGGCGACGAGCGAGGCGCCGAGGACGAGCAGGAGGTTCGAGACGACGCTTCCCGTCAGGGAGCCGCGCACGACCTCGGTCAGGCCCTCGTGCACGGCGAGGAGCGCGATGATCAGCTCGGGCGCGTTCCCGAAGGTGGCGTTCAGGAAGCCGCCGATGCCCGGCCCCGTGTGCTCTGCCGCATGCTCCGTCGCCTCCCCGATGAGCCAGGCGAGGGGCACGAGCGCGAGCGCCGCGAGCACGAACTCGGCCGTCTCCGGGAGGTCGGCGACGTAGTGCAGCGCGATCGTGACCGGCGCGAGCGCGAGCGACCCGAAGAGCAGCCTCCGTATCACGGCCGCGGACCCTACCCGGCTCGCCGGTGTCGGTTCGCCGTCATGCCCACGTGGATGCCGCCGCCGCCCCTGCCTGAAAACCGCGCGTTTGTCAAGTCTTGCGGGCGCCGGCCCCGCGTGAACACAATCGGTACGTGGACGAGGCTGCGGCCCAGGTCGAGCTCCCCCTCCGGATCCAGGACGAGGTCGCCTGCCGGCACTGCGAGGTCCACTGCGAGAAGGTCGTCTACCCCGCGGCGTGCATCAAGCAGTCCTGCCCGTTCGTCTACGCGTACGAGGCCTGGGGGCACACCTACGTCGGCTGCCTGCAGAAGGTGTTCGACGTGGAGATCGACCTCGACCTCCTGCGCGCCGCCGAGGCGGGACGCGGGGGCTTCGGCGCGGTCCGCGCCAGGCGGGCCCCGCTCCCGATGTGCGAGGTGGAGGTCGTGCAGACGTACCTGAGCCGGGCCGACGAGCTCGGCTGCCGGAACCCCGAGTTCCACGAGCTCCCGCGCGAGCGCGCGACCTTCCGCGTCTTCGCCGTCGTCGCCGATTAGGCCGCCCAGCACTCCGCCGGGCATGCCCAGTCAGCGGCCGCGTGACCGATAGCGCCTCCTGCCGCGCCGGCGCAGGTCGCGGAGGAGGTCGAGGTCGTCGGCGCGGAGCCCTCCTTTCGGCCACGTCTCGAGGATCGCCGGAAGGTCGCGGAACGCCGGGTGGCCGAGGAAGGTCGCGAGGCCGTCGCCGATCACGCCCCGGGCGACGACCTCGTGCCGGTCGCGGTTCGAGCCGAGCGGCGTGCGCGAGTCGTTCACGTGCAGGACGCGCAGCCGGTCGAGCCCGATGCGCCGGTCGAGGTCCTCGAGCGCCTCCGAGAGCGCGTGCCGATCGGTCACGTCCACGCCGGAGGCCCACCAGTGGCAGGAGTCGAGGCACACCCCGAGCCGCGGGTGCCCGTCGAGGGCGTCGAAGAGCGCGTCGAGCTCCGCGACCGAGCGGCCCATCGTGCCGCCCGCCCCGGCGGCGTTCTCCAGACACAGCCACAGCTCGTCCGTCGTCAGCTCGAGCGCCTCGGCGATCGCCGGAGAGGCCGCCGACACCGCGTCGTCGAAGCCGTACCCGAGGTGGGAGCCGACGTGGAAGACGACCGCCTCGGCGCCGATCGCCGCAGCCGTCTCCATCGTCGCGCAGAGCGAGGCGCGCGACTTCTCGCGGATCTCGCGGTCGCGCGCGGCGAGGTTCACGAGGTAGAGCGCATGGCAGCTGACCGAGCGGACACGCGCGTCCTCCCTCCGCTCGCGGAACCGCGCGACCTCCTCCGGTGGGTGCTGCGTCGGCTTCCACCTGCGAGGGCTCTGCGTGAACACCTGCACCGCGTCGCCGCCGATCTGCTCGATGCGGTCGATCGCCTTCGAGATCCCGCCGGCCGCGGACACGTGGGCGCCGAAGAGCATCCGACTACGCTACTGCGGCTGTGTCCGTCCGCGTCCGCATGGCGCCCTCGCCTACGGGCTTCCTCCACATCGGAGGCGTGCGGACGTTCCTGTTCAACTGGCTCTTCGCCCGCGGGCGGGGAGGCGAGTGCCTGCTCCGGATCGAGAACACGGACACGAGCCGCGAGGTGGAGGAGTCCGTGCAGCAGATCGAGCGCTCGCTCCGCTGGCTCGGGATCGACTGGGACGGCGAGACGACCTACCAGCTCGACCGCATGCCCCGGGCGCAGGAGGAGGCGCGGCGCCTGGTCGAGGAGGGGGCCGCGTACGAGGACGAGGGCGCGATCCGGATCCGCATGCCCGACGAGGGGACGACCGCCTGGGAGGACGCGGTCAAGGGGCGCATCGAGGTCCCGAACGCCGAGCTCGAAGATCTCGTCCTCGTCCGCTCGGACGGCCGTCCGACCTACAACTTCGCGTCTCCGCTCGAGGACTGGCTCGACGGCGTCACGCACGTGATCCGGGGGGACGACCACGTCTCCAACACGCCGAAGCAGCTCCACGTCCTGCGAGCGCTCGGCGCCGAGCCGCCGGTGTACGCGCACGTGCCGAACGTGTTCGGCGCCGACGGGCGCAAGCTCTCGAAGCGCCACGGGGCGGTGTCGGTGGACGAGTTCAGGGCCGCCGGCTACGTGCCCGAGGCGCTCATGAACTTCCTCGCCCTGCTCGGCTGGGCGCCGGACGGGGAGACGACGCTCATGTCCCGAGGCGAGCTCGTCGAGCGCTTCTCGCTCGAGCGCGTGGGCACGAGCCCGGCCACCTTCGACTATGCGAAGCTCGACTGGCTGAACGGCGTCTACCTGCGCGCGCTCCCGCCCGAGGAGTACGCGGACCGGCTCGTCGCCTACCTGCGCGAGCAGGGGAGCGGGTGGCCGGAGGAGCGCGTGCGCGCGGCGGCGCCGCTCGTGCAGGAGAAGATCTCCCGCCTGGGCGAGTTCCCCGGCTTCGCCGGGTTCCTGTTCCAGGACGTCGACCCGGACCCCGCCCTGCTCGACGAGCGCGTCCTGCGCGCGGCCGTCGCGGCGCTCGAGCGCGTGGAGCCCTGGTCGGCGGAGGCGATCGAGGAGGCGCTGAAACGGCTCTGCGACGAGCTGGGGGAGAAGCCGCGCACGGTCTACCTCCCGATCCGCGTCGCCGCGACAGGCTCGCGCGTCTCGCCGGGCCTGTACGAGAGCCTGGAGCTCCTCGGGCGGGAGACCGCGCTCGCGCGCCTGCGTGCGGCTCTCGCACGGGCCTCTTGACATGGTCCGAGGCGCGGGCTAATTTCCAACACCTGAATCGGGTCTCAGGTTTTCGGGCGGAGAGCAGCGCGCTCGGCTCGGACTCGGGAGCCACGTTCGATCGAGGAGGAATCCGCTCATGCACGGAATTCGCCGCAAGGCGAGCGCGGCCCTGGTAGCGGCGGTCGCCGCTCTCGCGACGCTCGCAGCCGGAGCGCAGGCAGGGCCTGACGCGACGGACGCCGCCGCGTCGCACACGATCAAGGTCGGGATCGTCTACTCGCGGACGGGAGCGTTCGCTGCGTACGGCGCGGAGTACCTGTCCGGCCTCCGCTGGGGGCTGAACTACGCCACCGGCGGCACCGGGAAGGTCAACGGCCACACCGTCGAGTTCACGCTCGTCGACGACGGCACCGACGCCGCCAAGGCCGTGTCGGCGACGAAGGACCTGATCGGCCAGGGCTACAAGATCATCGCCGGGACCGTCCTCTCGGGCGCGGCGCTGCAGCTCGCTCCGCTCGCCGAGCAGAACAAGATCCTGTACATCTCCGGGCCTGCTGCGACCGATGGTCTCACGGGCATCAACGACTACACGTTCCGCTCGGGTCGGCAGACGTTCCAGGACGTCAAGGCGGCGACCGCGTACCTCCGGGGCGCCGTCGGCAAGAACGTCGTCGTCTTCGCGCAGGACATCGCCTTCGGCCAGGGCAACGTGGCCGCGGTGCGCCAGATCTTCGGCGACCTCTCGGGGCAGAAGGTCGACTCCGTCCTCGTCCCCTTCACCGCCCAGGACTTCACGCCCTACGCGCGGCAGCTGCGCCAGAAGAACCCCGACCTCGTGTTCGTGGCCTGGGCGGGCGCGACGGCCGGAGCGATGTGGAACGCGCTCGACCAGCAGGGCGTCTTCGACTCCGTCGACACGGTCGTCACGGGGCTCGCCGAGAGGGCCACGTGGCCGTCGTACGGCCCCGCGCTCGGGAAGCTCAAGTTCCTGAACCACTACAACGCGCTCGCGCCGAAGAACAAGGTCAACGACTGGCTCGTCAAGAAGATGGCGCGCCGCGGGCAGGTCCCCGACCTGTTCACGCCCGACGGCTTCGTCGCGGCCCAGATGATCGTGCGGGCGCTCAAGGCCTCGACGACGGACGTCTCGAAGATGACCTCGGCGCTCGAGGGCTGGAGCTTCACCGGCCCGAAGGGCCAGCAGCAGATCCGTGCCGAAGACCACGCAATGCTGCAGCCGATGTTCCTCGGCCGGCTGCGTCAGACCGGGAACCGCTTCGCGTTCACCACCACCGTGCGCCTGCGGGCGAAGTACACGGCGCCTCCGGTGCGGTAGCGGAGGCGAGCGCGAAGGCGAGGGAGCTCGGTGGCGACCGAGGCGTCGATCCTCGCCACCCGGGGCCTCGGGCTGGACATCGGCGGCGCGCGGATCGTCGCCGATGTCTCGCTCGAGGTCCGTGAGGGCGAGCTCGTCGGGATCATCGGCCCGAACGGAGCCGGAAAGACGACGCTCTTCAACCTGCTCTCCGGGCTCCTCCGGCCCACGGCGGGGCGCGTGGAGCTCGGCGGGCGGGACGTCACCGACGAGCCGCCGTTCTTCCGCACGCGGGCGGGGCTGGGGAGGACGTTCCAGATCTCGAGCGTCTTCCCGCTCCTCCCGGTGCGCGAGAACGTGCGCCTCGCGGCGGAGGCGTCCCTCGGCGGGACGCTGCGCCTCTGGCGGCGCGCCACTCGCTTCCGCCCGGCGCTCGAACGTGCCGACTGGGCGCTCGAGCGGGTCGGCCTGGCGGCCCGCGCGCTCTGGCCGGCCGGGGCGCTCGCCCACGGCGACAAGCGCAAGCTCGAGCTGGCGATGGTGCTCGCCGGCGACCCGCGGGTGATCCTGCTCGACGAGCCGATGGCCGGGGTCTCGCACGAGGACGTGGACGGCCTCGTCGAGCTCGTCCGCTCCGTCCACCGCGACGAGGGCAAGACCGTCCTCCTCGTGGAGCACCGGATGGAGGTCGTCGTCGGGCTGGCCGAGCGGATCGCGGTCATGCACCACGGCGCGCTGCTCGCGTTCGACACCCCGGACGTCGTCATGTCCGACGAGGCCGTCCAGACGGCGTACCTCGGGGAGCCGTTGTGAGCACGGAGATCGCGCTCGAGGTGACCGACCTGCACGTGCGGATCGGCGAGTCGCACGTCCTCCAAGGGATCTCGCTCTCGGTCGTGAAGGGACGCGTGACGGCGCTGCTCGGGCGCAACGGCGTGGGGAAGACGACGACGCTGCGGGCGCTGCTGGGGCTCGTCCCGCGGTCGCGCGGGCAGGTGATCCTCGACGGGGTGGACGTCACGCGGGCGCCGACGCACGCGATCGTCCGGCGCGGCATCGGCTACGTCCCCGAGGACCGCGACGTGTTCGCCGGCCTCACCGTCGAGGAGAACCTCCGTCTCGCCGAGCGCGCCGGCACGGGCCGCTACGACCTCGTGTACCAGCTCTTCCCCGAGCTCCGCGAGCGCGGGCGGCAGCGGGCCGGCACGCTCTCGGGCGGGCAGCAGCAGATGCTCGCGATCGCCCGTGCGCTGCTGAACGACAACCGCCTGCTCCTCGTCGACGAGCCGACCAAGGGCCTCGCTCCGCTCCTCGTCTCGGAGGTCGCCGCTGCGCTCGAGCGCGCCTCGGAGCTCGCGACCGTCGTCCTCGTCGAGCAGAACCTCGGCGTCGTGCAGCGCGTGGCGGAGGACGTGGTCGTGCTCGACGGCGGCCGCGTGGTCCACGCGGGCCCGGCGCAGAAGCTGTTCGCCGACCCGGCCCGCGTGCGGCAGCTCCTCGGCGTCCACGGTGCTTCCCGAGACGGGGCCGCATGAGCACGTTCGTGCTGCTGACGATCACGGGCCTCGGGCTCGGCGCGATGTACTTCCTGGTCGCGTCCGGGCTCTCGCTCATCTACGGGCTGATGGGCGTCCTCAACTTCGCGCACGGCGCGTTCATCACGTTCGGCGCCTACGCGGCGTGGTGGCTGTCCACGAAGGTGAGCGGGTCGTTCGAGGTGCAGCTGCTCGTCGGCGCGGCCTTCGGCCTCCTCGTCGGCGCCGCCCTCGCCGCGCTCGTCGAGCTCGTGTTCATCCGGCCGCTGTACCGGCGGCCCGTGGAGCAGGTGCTCGTGACCGTCGGGCTCGCGCTCTCGCTGGGCGCGCTCGTGTACGGCATCTGGGGCGCCGACGCGAAGTTCTTCCCGGTCCCGGACTGGATGCTCGACACGACCACGATCCTCGGGGCGAACATCCCGAACGACCGCTTCGTCGAGATCGCGGTCGCGATCGTCGTGCTCCTCGGGCTCGTCGGGCTGCTCCGCTTCACGCGCGTCGGCCTCGTCATCCGCGCGGGGGTCGAGAACCGCGCGATGGTCACGGCGCTCGGGATCGACGTGCGGAAGGCGTTCACGCTCGTGTTCGCGCTCGGCGGGTCGCTGGCGGCGCTGGCGGGCGTCCTCTCCGGCGTCTACTACGGGACGATCGACCCGGCGCGCGGGACGTCGCTCCTCATCTTCGCGTTCATCGTCGTCGTCATCGGCGGCTTCGGCTCGATCGGCGGCTCGGCGGTGGCGGCGGTCGCCGTCGGGCTGGTCCAGCAGTACGCGAACTTCTACGTCGCGGACTGGCTCGACTGGAGCGGAGCGGGGGACGTCGCCGTCATGCTCCTGCTCGCATCCGTGCTCCTCCTCCGGCCCGAGGGGCTCGCCCCGAAGGTGGCGCACTGATGCGGGCGCGAACGTACGTCGTCCCTCTCGCGGCGCTCGCCCTCCTCGCCGTCGTGCCCCTGCTCTCGTTCGACGTGCCGCGGCTCCTCCCGGGCCCGCTCGACTCGCCGGGAACGCTCCAGCTGCTCGCGCTCTGCCTCGTCTTCGCGGGCGTCGCGCTCTCGTACGACGTGCTCTTCGGCTTCACCGGCCTCCTCTCGTTCGGGCACGCCCTCTACTTCGCGCTCGGTGTGTACGTGCCCGCGATCGCGCTCACGAAGTGGGAGTGGGGCCTGCCCCAGGCGCTCCTGCTCCTCGCAGCGGTCGCGCTCGTCGTGCCGCTCGTCCTCGGCGCCGTGAGCCTGCGCGTCGGCGGGATCGCCTTCGCGATGGTGACTCTCGCCTTCGCCCAGGCCGGAAACATCGTCGTGCAGACGAACCCGCGCAACCTGACCGGCGGGGACGAGGGGTTCTCGCTGAACGTCGATCCGCTGCCGGACTTCCTCATCGGCGTCGTCAACACGAAGTACCTCTACTGGCTCGCGCTCGGCTACGCCGTCCTCGTGTTCCTGGTCGCGCGCGCGGCGATCGGGTCGTCCGCGGGGCACGTCTGGCGGGCCATCCGGGACAACGAGCGCCGGGTCGAGGTCCTCGGCCTGCGTCCGTACCCCTACAAGCTCATCTCGTTCGTCCTCGCGTGCTTCCTCGCCTCCTGGGGCGGCTTCATGTGGCTGCTCCTGATCGGCGTGACGCCGGAGGTGACGGCCGCGACGCTCACCCTGACGCTGCTCGTGATGGTCGTGCTCGGCGGCGCCGGGACGCGGTTCGGAGCCATGGTCGGGGGCTTCGCGTACACCCTCCTCGACTACCGCCTCCGGAGCCTCGCCGGCGAGGAGCGCATCCAGGACCTGCCGGACGTGTTCCGCGTGCCGCTCTCCGAGCCGCTCTTCCTGCTCGGCGCGCTCTTCGTGGCCGTCGTCTTCTTCGTTCCCGGCGGGCTCGCGAGCCTTCCTGCGCGCCTGCGCCTCCTCGTCTGGCGCCGCCGCGCGGAGGAGGCCTCGTGAGCGTCCACATCGCCTGGGAGCGCCGGGGGGCGGGGCACCCGCTCGTTCTCGTGCACGGCCTCGGCTACGCCCGGTGGGGCTGGGAGCCGGTCGCCGACGCCTTCGCCGAGCGGTACGAGGTCGTCCTTCTCGACAACCGCGGCATCGGGGAGAGCGACGCCCCGCCGGGGCCGTACAGCGTCGGCGAGCTGGCCGGGGACGTCCTGGCCGTGCTCGACGAGGCCGGGGTCGAGCGGGCGCACGTCGTCGGGACGAGCCTCGGCGGCATGGTCGCCCAGGAGCTCGCGCTCGGGGCGCCGGACCGGATCGACCGCCTCGTCCTCGTCTGCACGACGCCCGGAGGCCCGAACGCGGCCCCGATGCCCGAGGTGACGACGAAGCTCGTCGCCGAGGCGCCCACGCTCGAGCCGGCCGTCGCGCTCCGGCGCTTCGTCGAGAACGCGCTCGCTCCGGGAGCCCCGGGGGAGCTCGTAGAGCGAATCGTCGAGCACCGCGTCCGGACCGCGCAGCCGTTCGCCGCCTGGGCGGCGCAGGCGGCGGCCGGGGCGACCTTCGACGCGTGGGACCGTCTCGGGTCGCTCGAGCGTCCGACGCTCGTCGTGCACGGGACGGAGGACGTCGTCGTCGACCCCGCGAACGCCGAGCTGCTCGTCGAGCGGATCCCGGACGCGAGGCTCGTGTGGTTCCCCGGCTGCGGGCACCTCCTCTTCTGGGAGCAGCCGGACCGGTTCGTCGAGGTCGTGGGAGAGTTCGCCGGATGAGCGGCCTGCACACGCTCGCCCGCTGGCTCGAGGACCGTGCCCGGAACACGCCGGCGCGGACCGCGATCGTCTTCCAGGAGGCGCGCATCACGTACGCGCAGCTCGCCGAGCGCTCCCGGCGGATGGCGGCGGCCCTCGCCGAGCGAGGCGTGGCGCGCGGCGACCGAATTGCGTCGCTGACCGCGAGCTCGCCCGACCACGTCGCCCTCCTCTTCGCCTGCGCGCGGCTCGCCGCCGCGCTCCAGCCGCTCAGCTGGCGTCTCGCTCCGGCCGAGGTCCGGTACCAGCTCGACGACGCCGAGCCGAGCGTGCTCGTCGTCGACGCCGGGAACCGAGCGCTCGCGGAGGGGGCCGGGAGCTCGGTCGCGCAGCTCGCCTTCGACGAGCTCGACGCGGACGGCGAGCCGCCCGGGACCGAGGTCGCGGACGACGACCCGCTGCTCCTCGCGTACACCTCCGGCACGACCGGCAAGCCGAAGGGCGCGGTCCTCACGCACGCGAACTGCTTCTGGACGAACCTCTCGTTCGACCGTACGAGCGGGATCGGGGACGACGACGTCGTCCTCCAGGTGCTCCCGCAGTTCCACTCAGGCGGGTGGAACGTCCAGCCGTTGCTCGCCTGGTGGAAGGGCGCGACGGTGGTGCTGGAGCCGACGTTCGAGCCGGCCCGCGCGCTGCAGCTGATCGAGGCGGAGCGCGTGACGACGATGATGGGCGTGCCGGCCACGTACCTCTTCATGGCCGAGCAGCCGGAGTTCGCGACCGCCGACCTCTCGAGCCTCCGGCTCGCCGTCGTCGGCGGGGCGCCGATGCCCGAGAGCCTGCTCGAGACGTGGCACGCGCGCGGCGTGGGGATCGTCCAGGGCTACGGCCTGACCGAGGCGGCGCCGAACGTGCTCTGCCTGCCGCCCGAAGACGCACGCCGCAAGCTGGGCTTCGCGGGGAAGCCGTACCCGCACGTGGACGTCGCGCTGCGCGACCCGGACTCGGGCGAGCTTCTGGAGGGCCCGGGCGTCGGCGAGCTCGTCGTCCGCGGGCCGAACGTCTTCCCGGGCTACTGGCGCGACCCGGAGGCGACCGCGGCGGCGTTCGCGGACGGGTGGCTGCTCACCGGAGACCTCGCGGAGCGGGACGGCGAGGGCTACTACCGGATCGTCGGACGGCTCAAGGACCTCGTGATCTCCGGCGGCGAGAACGTGTACCCGGCCGAGATCGAGGACGTGCTGCACGCGCATCCTGCCGTCGCGGAGGCGGCCGTCGTCGGGACTCCCGACGAGCGCTGGGGCGAGGTCTGCCTGGCGTTCGTCGTCGTCCGCCCGGGCCACGCAGCCGGGGAGGAGGAGCTCCTCGCCTGGTGCGGCGAACGGCTCGCGCGCTTCAAGGTCCCGAAGGCGGTGCGGTTCGTGGACGCGCTCCCTCGCTCGGGGATGGGGAAGGTGCTGAAGGACGAGCTCAAGGCGGCTGCGCTCGCGGGAATGACGCCATGACCGACGCACCGGCGGAGACGGGCGTGGACGGCCGCAAGCTCTCCTCGAAGGGGGCGAGGACGAGGCGCCGCCTGCTCGAGGCCGCGGAGCGCGTCTTCGCCGAGCTCGGGTACCACGACGCGTCGATCGTCAAGATCACCGAGGCGGCGGGCGTCGGTCAGGGGACGTTCTACCTCTACTTCTCCAGCAAGAAGGAGATCTTCGACGAGCTCGTCCTCGATCTGAACCACCGCGTGCGCCAGGCGATGACGGAGGGCGCGTCCGGGGGCACGACGCGGGCCGAGCGCGAGCTCCTCGGGTTCAAGGCCTTCTTCCGCTTCACCGCGGAGCACCCGGCCCTGTACCGGATCATCCGCCAGGCCGAGTTCGTCTCGCCGGAGATGCTCCACCGGCACTACGAGCGCCTCACCGACGGCTACGTCGCTGGGCTCCGGCAGGCGATGGACGAGGGCGAGATCGCCGAGGGCGACCCCGAGGTCCTGGCCTGGGCCCTCATGGGCATCGGCGAGCTCGTCGGGATGCGCTGGATCCTCTGGGCCGAGCAGGAGGACCTCCCGCCCGAGGTGTTCGGCGAGCTCGCCACCGTCATCCGCCGCGCGATCGGGGCCCCGGAGGACGGACGATGAGACGCATCGGCCTCGCTGCGACGGCCTCCTACCTCCCCGAGCGCTGGATGAGCGCGGAGGAGCTGGCCGACGCGAGCGGGATCCCCGAGCTGGTGCTGCGGGAGAAGTTCGGGCTGCGCGGGAAGCACATCGCGGGCGAGGACGAGCACGTGAGCGACCTCGCCGTGCGCGCCGGGGAGCGCCTGCTCGAGGAGCAGGGGCTCGACCCGGCGGCGATCGACGTCGTCCTCTACTACGGCTCCACGTGGAAGGACTACGCGGTCTGGCAGGCCGCCCCTTGGATCGCGCACCGCCTCGGCTGCACGCGGGCGTACGCGATCGAGTACGACAACGTGTCCATGGGCACTCCGGTCGCCCTTCGGGTCGCCCGCGCGCTCCTCGTCGCCGAGCCCCAGTGGCAGACGGCGCTCCTCGTGGCCGCCTGCCGGGAGTCCTACCTGCTCGACTACGGGAACCAGCGCTCCCGGTTCATGTTCAACTTCGGCGACGGCGCGGTGGCCGGCTTGCTCGTCGCGGACGCCGAGCGGAACCTCGTCCTCGCCTCGCACGCGGTGACGGACGGCTCGTTCGCGCTGCAGGTGAAGGTTCCAGCCGGGGGGTCGGTCGAGCCGCCGTCGGTGGAGAGCGTCCGCGGCCGCCGGCACTTCCTGGACGTGGCCGACCCCGCGACGATGAAGGACGGCCTGGACGCCGTCTCCCTGAGGAACTTCGTCGCTGCGGCCCAGGGCGCCCTCGAGCGCTCCGGGGTCTCCTCGGGGGGCGTCGACTACCTCTGCGGCATCCACATGAAGCGCTCGATGCACGACGCGATCGTGAGCGCGCTCGGCGTCGACCCGGCGCGGGCCTCGTACCTCGAGGACACGGGCCACATGAGCGGCGTCGACCCGCTGCTCGGCCTCGACCGGGCGGTCCGCGAAGGCCACGTGCGCGAGGGAGATCTCGTCCTCCTCCTCGCGGCCGGGACCGGGTACACGTGGGCGGCGACCGCGCTCCGCTGGGGCCGGGCATGACGGCGCTGACCGACCTGGTCGGGGCCGAGCTCGGCCCGTCGCCGTGGATCTCGGTCGGTCAGGACCGGATCGACGCCTTCGCGGCCGCGACGGACGACCCGCAGTGGATCCACACCGACCCCGAGCGCGCGGCGCAGGGGCCGTTCGGGACGACGATCGCGCACGGCTTCCTGACGCTCTCGCTCTGCGTCCCGATGTTGTACGAGCTCCTCCCCGCGGCGGGCGGTCTGGTCGTGAACTACGGCGTGAACCGCGTCCGCTTCCCCGCCCCCGTGCCCGCGGGAAGCCGGGTCCGCGGTCGCTTCCGCGTGCAGTCCGTCGAGGCGACGACGAACGGCGAGCGGGCGGTCGTCGAGGCGTCCGTCGAGTGCGAGGGCGTCGCCAAGCCCGTCTGCGTCGCCGAGCTCGTCCTCCTGCGCCCGTCGTGACGCGTGCCGCGCTCGTGACCGGGGCGGCGAGCGGGATCGGCCGCGCGATCGCCGAGCGCCTCGCGCGGAGCGGGTGGGAGGTGCTCGCGGTCGACCTCCGGCCCGAGGCCGACGGCCCCGGCGTCCCGTTCGCGGCCGACCTCGCGGAGCGGACGGGGAACCGGGCGGCGGTCGACACGGCGCTCGAGCGGTTCGGCCGCCTCGACGCGCTCGTGCCGTGCGCCGGGTTCCAGCACGTCGCGCCCGTCGAGGACTTCCCGGAGGACGAGTGGGACCGGCTGCTCGCGGTCCTGCTCACGAGCCCCTTCCTGCTCGCGCGCTACGCCTGGCCGGCGCTCCGAGCCTCGGGCGACGGCCGCGTGGTCGTCGTCGCGTCCGTCCACGGGCTCGTCGCCTCGCCGTTCAAGGCCGGCTACGTCGCGGCGAAGCACGGCGTCCTCGGGCTCGTGAAGACCCTCGCCCTCGAGGGTGCCGCGAGCGGGATCGCCGTCTCGGCCGTCTGTCCGGGCTACGTGCGCACCCCGCTCGTGGAGGGGCAGGTGGCGGCGCAGGCGGAGACGCACGGGGTCCCGGAGGAGCGCGTCCTCGAGGACGTCCTGCTCGCTCCGCAGGCCGTGAAGGAGCTCATGGAGCCGGAAGCGGTCGCGTCGGCGGTCGAGTTCCTGCTCGGCCCGGCGGGCCGCTTCGCGACGGGCTCGCCGCTCGTCCTCGACGCCGGTTGGACTGCGCGCTGAGGGCTCTCCCGCCGCCCTGACAGTCTCCTTACAAGCCCGGTCGCTCGCGGACGGGTCTGCTACGGTGGGCGACCGCGTGAGTCGTAGACGCCACCTTCTCGCCGCCCTCCTCGCCACCGCGTTCGCCGCCCTCGGCGCTCTCGCCGTACCTTCGGCAGCGCCCGCCGGCAGCATCTCCGACATCGAGCCCTGCCCGCGTGGGCCGTCGGGTGACCTCGTGTGCCCCGTCGGCACGGAGGGCGTCCCGTATTCGATCAAGTTCCGCGGCGACGAGGAGCCCATCTGCGCGCCCGGCGACGACAAGTGGTACGCGAACGGCTCGGTCCCGCCCGGGCTGACCCTGGCCGACAACGGCTGGCTGACCGGGACCCCGACGCAGGCGGGGACCTACTCGTTCTGGCTCGAGCTCAAGCTTCCGGACTACTGGAACCCGGAGCCGCCGCCCGGGCAGGGCTGCAGCAGCCGCGACAACTCCGAGGAGCGGGTGACGATCACCATCAACCCGGGCGTGCCACGTCTCGTCATCGGCCCGGAGTCGGCCCCGCCGGGCACCGTCGGCGCGCCCTATTCGCTGCAGCTGACGACCACGGTCGCGGACCCCAAGACCTGGTCCCTGAACGCGGGCGCGCTGCCGCCCGGGCTCGCGCTGGACGCTGCGACCGGGGTCATCTCCGGGACGCCGAGCGCCGCGGGCGAGTTCAGCTTCCAGGTTCGCGCGAAGGTGGACGCCGACGCTCGCGAGGACACGAAGTGGCTGACGATCCTCGTGCGCGACCCGCTTCGCATCTCGACCGACGGCGCCTTCGCGACCGGGCGCCGTGAGCAGGCCGAGGTGTCCGTCCCGTTCGAAGTGACGTTCGTCGCCTCGGGCGGCGCCGGGACGTACGCCTGGTCGCTGAAGACGGGCACGCTGCCGCGCGGCCTGACGTTCGCCGACGGCGTGATCACAGGCATCCCGCGGGCCGCGGGCACGTACCCCTTCGTCGTCTCCGCGACGGACGGGCAGGGCGCGGTCGCGGACTACGCGGCCCGCATCGTCGTCGCGCCCCGGCTCCTGATCGCGACGCGCGTCCTCAAGCGTGCGAAGGCCGGGTTCTTCTACCAGGCTCGGCTCAAGACCTCCGGCGGCGTCAAGCCGCTCACCTGGAAGAGGATCGGGCGGCTTCCTCGCGGGATGTACTTCGACTGGACGACCGGCACGCTCCTCGGCGCACCGGTGCGGCCGGGCGTGTACCGCGTGACCTTCCGGGCCTCGGACGCGTTCAAGGTCGTCGCCAGGCGGACGTTCGTCCTGCGCGTTCTCGCGTAGCGCGTCTCGCGCGGAGGGCCCCCTCCAGGTATCCGGCCCGGAGCGCGCAAGTTTTCGTCGCCGCGCGCATCTTCTGTCTCGAAGGCGTCCCTCGACCATGGAGACGAGAATGAGACTTCGAGTGTTCGTGACCGCTCTCGCCGCCGCGTGCGTGAGCGTGTCGGTCGCCGTCGCCGCCCCGCCGCCCGGCAAGGGGAAGCCGCCGACGACCGGAGCCGGGTGCAAGCCGAAGGTCACCGTCGTGCTCAAGGGCACGCTGGCGACCACCCCCGGTGCCGCCGCGACGTCGCTCCTCGTGAACGTGACGAGCGGCAATCGCTGGGCACGGGCGTACGTCGCCGCGGCGCAGCCCACATCCGTCGCGGTCGGCTCCAACACGAAGATCCGCCGCCAGGGCAAGAAGACGCTCGCCGACCTCTTGGCCGGCGATCGAGTCCTGGTTCAGGCTCGCGCCTGCAAGGCGGACCTCATGGAGGGCGAAAGGCCGCCGCTGACGGCGGTGCGGGTCGTGGCGCACCCGGCGTCGACCTAGCGGTCGAGCTTTCCCCCAGCGGGAGAGCCGTGGAGGGTGGCGGGCTTGGCGGCACTGCCACCCTCTGCGGGCCTCGAGCCCGCTGGGTAGTCTCGCCCGAACGCCGGGCGCGGCGTTCCCCCACCGCGGCGCTCCGACCCGCGTTTCGAGAGGGGGTGCGAGCGCCGCGTGCTCCCCCGCCGCGCCCGGCTGCCGCTGATGGGTCCTGGACCTAACGCGACGACACCTCGCCTCGGCGTCGCAGGTGTCGCAAAGGAAGGCCCATACGGGATTCGAACCCGTGCCGCCGCCGTGAGAGGGCGGTGTCCTAGGCCGCTAGACGAATGGGCCCCGTGCGGCCCGTAAGGGTAGCGCATCGGGCCGCCTAAGCTACCCTCGCGTGTCCGAGCCCAGGTTCGTTCCGCTCGCGTTCGAGCGGCTCGCCGAAGAGGAGCAGCTCGCCCGCTCGCGGGCCTTTCGGGAGGAGATGCGCCGCCGACGCAGCGTTCGGGCGTTCTCCCGCGAGCCCGTGCCGTACGAGCTCGTCGAGAACGCGATCGCGACCGCCGGCTCGGCCCCGTCCGGCGCGCACCAACAGCCCTGGACGTTCGTCGTCGTGGCCGATGCGGACGTGAAGCGCCGCATCCGAGTGGCGGCCGAGGAGGAGGAGCGACGGAGCTACGAGGAGCGAATGCCCAGCGACTGGCTGGAGGCGCTCCGTCCGCTCGGCACGGACTGGCGCAAGCCCCACATCGAGGACGCGCCGTACGTCGTCGTGGTCTTCGAGCAGGCATACGGGCTGCGGTCGGACGGCTCGAGGGCGAAGCACTACTACGTGAAGGAGTCGGTCGGGATCGCCGTGGGGCTCCTCCTGGCGAGCTTGCACCGCGCCGGGCTCGCGACGCTGACCCACACGCCGAGCCCGATGGGCTTCCTGCGGGAGATCCTCGAGCGGCCGCCGAACGAGCGGCCGTACGTGCTCGTGCCGGTCGGCTACCCTGCGGACGGCTGCACCGTGCCGGATCTCCGGCGCAAGCCGTTGGACGAGATCCTCGTCCGACGCTGAGCGGCCGCTACGCCGTCGGCTCGGGCTCGCGGGTGTCGAGCCGCGCCTCGAAGTCCTGTCTGATCGTCTCGCCGCTCGAGAGCACGGCCTGGTAGCGGACGCGTCGCGGCGGCAGCTTCACGATCCGCACGTTGTCGTCGCGGTCGCCGTGACAGCGCGCGTAGGCCGCAGCCTCGTCGAGGATCCTCAGGCGGTCGCGCTTCCGCTGTCCCCACACGTTCTTCGGATGCGTAGCAGACGCACGGAGAAAAAGAAACCTCCGAGCGAGGAGACGGCTCGCAGTTTGCGACGAAAACCTCGGGGCTCGGCGCGGCGTGCGCCGGCCGATCCTCGAGGGGTCAGTAGGCCGCCCAGCGGCAGCCCCACGGGCTCCAGTCGCGGCCGGAGAGGACGAAGTACCGGTGCGCCGCCTCGGCCTGATCGTAGGCGGAGGAACCGTGCCCGAACAGCCGGCGTTCGTACGACCCCATCTGGAAGAGGCCGCGGTACTGCCCGTTGCGCGCGGTCGTTGTCAGCCGCGACTCGCACCACGCGACCGCGACCGCCTGCTTGCAGTAGCG
>Ga0073934_10004168_pt1 | contig 24618 bp, 32 predicted proteins | sample LarsenN4metaG_FD_76834 | JGI IMG/M metagenome (GOLD analysis project Ga0073934, IMG submission 76834) | Hot spring sediment bacterial and archeal communities from British Columbia, Canada, to study Microbial Dark Matter (Phase II) - Larsen... ... | reverse complement strand
GCAAAAATGCCACGATGAAATCCCTGCATTTCAGGTGGTCAAGCCGATCACGCTGAGAACAAGCCTCAGATCGCTGCAATTACGGGTGTGCGATGAAAGAAGCAGAAAGCTGGTTAGTTTTAGCTCATTGACCGCTCGTAAGAGTGGCTAGCGCTCATTCCAATCCATGGAACACGGCCTTCACCCTGGAGTCGTAACGTGAAAAAACATTTCAAACAAGCTGCGGTACGTTTCCGGCGCGTGCTGGCGGGCCTTGCTTAGACACATATCGGACGTAGAATCACGGACGCTCCCTCCTCCGGACCGTACTATCCGCGAGACTCTTAACCCACTCCTTTGACTGAGTCGAACATTTGGTCGACGGGTTCGACTCTTTCGCCGAACAGTTCTCCTCCCTTCACCCGGCGTGCTGAATAATCTGTTGCAAAATCCTGTGTTTGTTCGGAGTCAACGTCTGGCACACTACGTGCTCTGCATTTTGGTCATGAGAAGAAATACCGGAACGGGGGGGTTGTTGATCATGAGCGTGCTACTGGTGGGTCGTATTCGTTTTGTTGCGGGTCGGCGGTCTGCCCAGCTGGGGGGTCATCACGAGCTCGGCTTCGCACCTTCGGGTTTGTCGGTGTGGTGCTGCTAGCGGTAGTTTTTCCGCCCTTGACCGGGCGGCTCTAGGGCGAGGCGGCGCGAAAAAAGAGAAAGTTGCAAAACATCATTAGTTGGAAACGTCCCATGATTCAACAGACTCCCGAAGCAGAGCGGTTCAAACAGCAAATGCGTGAGTCGTTGCAACACGAGACGTTGAACTCCCGTGCCGTGACGATCCCGCGGCATGGAAATGTTTACACCTGCGGCGACCAGGATGAAATGGTCTATTTCATTGAGACCGGCCAGATCAAACTGCTGCTGCTCTCGGCCGAAGGAAAAGAGTGTCTCCTTGCCATCCATGGCAGCGGCGATATTTTCGGCGAACTGTGCTTGGCCGAATTAGGCGCGCGTCATGAAACCGCGACGGCGATGAAGGAGACGAAGTTAAAAACAATACCTTGTTCGCAATTCTTTGCCCGCCTGAGCCGCGACGGATTGTCTGAAGGCTTTGTCCGCTACCTCGCGGTGCGTATCGCCGACCAACAGCAGGTTATCGCCAATCTGGTGATGGTGGATAGTGAGCAGCGCCTGGGCCAAACTTTGTTACAGTTGGCCCGCACCATGGGTAAGAAGGACCCGCGCAGCATCCGCATCGAACTAAGAATTACCCATGAAGAACTATCCGAGATGGTGGGTACGACGCGGCCGCGGATTAGCTCCTTTATGCAGCGGTTTCGCAACCTGGGATTGATCGAAACCAACAGCGATCGATTTCTCATCATCAAGGAAAGCAAACTCACCGATTACCTCGCGCAGATCGCCTAAAGCAAGGGTTCTACTCGTCGACTCGGGTGAAGCAGCGCTGATTAAATCACTGAGGACGGTTCCATATAACAGTGGTGTGACAAGTCGCCAGCAATTCCGATGGCTTTGTTTCTAAAAATTGACCAGCTATCTACACGAACGGGGGTACCAGATGGAAATGTTTGAGACGCAAGCATGGATCATATCGGCGGTCGTTGTAGTCCTGACTCTGATTGCAGTCGGGGCGTGGCTCTTCCACCAGAAAAAGCGCTTCCGTAAGCTCCAGGGACGATTCGGTCCAGAATCTGATCGTACCGTCCCTGAACGGCCTCGCCGAACTACGGGCGAGTCCGAGTTCGAGGTGTAAAGGAAGTGGGGCAAAAAATTGTCGCCGAGAGAAGCGCCGCGCGAAGAGAGGAACCCAAATGGAACGAACTTATAAAAAAATTGAAATCGTCGGCAGCTCCGAGATCGGCTTTGCCGAAGCCGCTCAAAATGCCGTGGCGAAGGCGTGCCAGTCACTGCGTCATGTTGACTGGTTCGAAGTAGCGGAGATGAGAGGGCTGGTTGAAAAAGACCGAGTCAAGGAATTCCAGGTGACCGTTAAGATCGGCTTTCGGCTTGAAGAGCAATCGGCCTAAGGCGGGAATTGAACAAGCTCTTTATGCAGACAGCGGCGTTGAGAAAGTTGTGTGCTGCTGCGTGAAAAAACCTGGGAGAAAATCATGTCACTTTTCGCCGCTAAACCGACCAGAGTGATTTGGCACAGCGGGGCTACCGCCGTCGGCCTTTTGTCCTTGTGTTTCTCGATTCTGATGCCTTTGCCATTGCGCGCCGGCGGTCCTACGGAACAAGTAAGGGGTACCGTAGACCAGGTGTTGGCCATTGTCAGGAGTTCCAACCCGACATCGAAAGCCCAAATGGAAGCGCAGCGGGCTCGGTTGGTCGAAGTTATTTATCCCCGGTTCGATTTCACGGAGATGGCCAAACGCTCCCTGGGGCGTCACTGGGCCGGCCGCACGCCCGAGGAGCAGCGGGAATTCGTAAAGGTCTTCGCGGCGCTATTGGGGAGATCTTACGCCGACAATATCGAATCGTATTCTAGTCAAGATGTCCTCTACACCCGTGAAAAGGAAGACCAGAGCTACGCGGAGGTGGATACCAAAGTCATCGCGGAAAATCGCCCGCCTGTAACGATCAATTACAAACTTCACAGCATCGACCAGCAATGGAAAGTCTACGACTTGGTGATCGAAAACATCAGCGTAGTCAACAACTACCGGTCCCAGTTTAATCGAGTCATGGCGCGCTCCTCTTTCGAAGATCTCATGCGTGTAATGAAGGAAAAGCGATCGTAGTGCTCAGATCATGCACGAAAAGTGGCTGGTAAAAAATGTCACGGCACGAGCTCAGGAGGAGCTGTGATCGAGGTATTGGCACATCCTGAAAATAAAAAGACGAGAAAGGGTACGGCGCTGCTTGCGGTTATGGACGAGAATTGCAGCAGCTGCGCCGGATCGCCAGTGTGCGAACTGCATTGTCCGGTCGAGAACTGCATCAATTTACTTTATGAAGAAACCCCAGCCGGTGGACTGAAGCCCTATCGGGTCTGGGTCGATAACGACAAGTGCATCGGCTGCCAGATGTGTTACAGCGCCGACCTGACCAAAGTCCATCGCCATAAAGAAACCGGCGAAATATTTCGCGAGTATGCGGGCCGATATTACGATAGTTCACAAAAGCCTCTCCAAGCAGAACGGGTGCCGAAAAAATTTCAGCTGGAGCTAGTCGGCACTGAATCCGAAGACCGGCTCGACAAAAAAATCTGTCCTTGGGATGCCATCAAGATGTACGAATTCGACGAGGGGGTGGAACGGTCGAAATATTTCTACGAGCCAAAAGCCCTCGATGCGGTAAAGGGTGTGTACGTTACCAATGCCGTGGAAAAGCGACGTCTAGAAGGAAAGCAGCTCGAACTCTACGAAATCGACCCATGAAAAAGAGTATGTCAACCGGTATCGGAAAGTGTAGCGCGGTTCCGCTCGCACGCCTGCAAGCCAAAACCGTCTGCCCCACATCGAGAGGAATAGCGTTAGTGAGGGCAGTAGAGGTTGATCGGCGATTTCTATGAGATGGGGGAGAGTACAATATGAAGAGCGCAAGCAGTCGTGCGGAAGAAAAGTTCGACGAGCGTGCCAATGAGGATGCTTACTTCGCCGCCAAGGAACATGATCTGATCGATGAGATGAAGACTGAGTTTCGCAATATTGAAGCGGCTCGGGGCGAGGCGCGGATGATGATTTGTCCAAAGTGTTCCGGGACATTCGGCGAATACCGGTTTATGGGATTCAGTCTAGATCGCTGTGCGAGCTGTGAAGGGATCTGGCTCAAAAAAGGCGAGCTCGAGGGAATCTTGCGCCAGCAAGCGCGCGGTCCGCTGGGAGTCTTCCTCGATCGGTGTTTTGCCAAAGATAAATCCAAAACGAAACATCGATCTGGCTGGACGGTTTAACGCCGAGTGTAGATCGCGCGAGCGATAATTCTTTAAAGGCGTCCAACATTGGACAGCAACCCGGTCTCCCGTCGGCATAGGCTCAAAGGCAGAGAGAGTGCGTCATGCGAATGCTCGTAAGCGGCTGGGCTAAGCAACTGTCGATCGTCGGCTTTTGCCTGTTTGCAGTTCTCGGCGCCAAGACATTTGCATCAGCTCAGAAAACCCACCTGGTCTACGTCGCGCCGATCGACGGAATCATCGACCTCGGGCTCGCCCCTTTCGTTCAGCGGGTCATTGACCAAGCCACTGATGCAGGGGCCGCAGCTGTTATTCTCGATATCAATACCTTCGGTGGCCGCGTGGACGCCGCTGTTCTCATCCGTGATGCTTTGCTAAACGCCCGACTGCCAACCGTGGCCTTCGTTAACAAGCGAGCAATCTCGGCGGGCGCACTGATCAGTCTGGCCGCCGAGAAAATCGTCATGGCTGGCGGCGGCACGATCGGCGCCGCGACGCCGGTGCAAATGGGACAGCCGGGCGCGCCGGCGCAGCCGGTGGAAGAGAAAGTTGTTTCCTATGTACGAAAAGAGTTTCGCGCCACCGCCGAGGCGCGCAAACGCCCGCCGCTGATCGCCGAGGCGATGGTGGACGCCGACGTCGAGATTCCTGGTCTCATTCAAAAAGGTAAGCTGCTGACGCTCACCACCGAAGAAGCGCTGAAGCATAAGGTCGCCGACTTTCGCGCCGAGACTATCGACAGTGCGTTGGAGCAATTGGGTCTCGCGGGGGCGCAAGTAAAGCGAGCATCGCCCAATTGGGCCGAGGATCTGGTCCGCTTTCTGACCAATCCCGTCGTCAGCTCTTTGCTCATGACCCTCGGTATGCTCGGCATCTTTCTGGAAATCCGCGCACCCGGCTTTGGCGTGCCGAGTGCGCTCGGCATCGCAAGTCTGGCGCTTTTTTTCTGGGGCCACTGGTTGGTCCAGCTTGCGGGCTGGGAAGAACTGCTGCTGGTGGGCTCTGGTCTCACGCTCTTGGTCTTAGAGGTTTTTGTTATTCCAGGCTTTGGTCTGGCTGGAATAGTAGGGATCGGCGCTCTACTCGCAGGCTTGAGCCTCAGCTTCGTCGGCGCCGGAGACACATGGCAGTTCATCTTGGCAGCAGCGGGGAGGGTGGTTTTATCACTATTTTTGGCGTTGGCGGCCAGCCTGGCCTTGCTGCGCTATTTACCGCGCTTGCCTATCGGGCGACGGCTGATTCTCGAGACGGGCCTGGCCGCCGGGGAGGGATTTGCCTCGGCGCCGGCGAGCGATGACAGATGGCTTGGAAAAAGCGGCACGGCGTTCTCGCCGCTGCGACCGGCGGGCATCGCAGAGATTGAAGGTGAGCGGGTGGATGTGGTGTCCGACGGGGAGTTTATTGAACCCGGGGTGCCGATAACGGCTACCCGCGTGGATGGTAACCGTATCGTCGTGCGGAGAGATCGTACTTAAACGGAAAAGGAGCTAAACATGTTTGGCGTAGAAACCGGTATATTAGGCGGCTTCGGGTTAATAATAGTGCTATTGGCGGGGCTAGTTTTTGTATTGTATTTCGTTCCCCTGCCGCTCTGGATCGCCGCCTGGGCATCGGGAGCGTACGTGGGGCTCTTTACCCTGATCGGCATGCGCCTGCGCCGGGTGCCGCCCGGGACGGTGGTCACGGCAAGGATCAGCGCGGTCAAGGCCGGCCTTGACATCTCCATCAATGACCTGGAAGCCCACTACCTGGCGGGTGGAAACGTCGTCAGGTTGGTTAACGCCATGATTTCGGCGGACAAAGCCAACATCGCTTTACCCTTCAAGCGAGCCGCAGCCATTGATTTGGCCGGGCGTGATGTATTGGAAGCAGTGAAAATGTCGGTCATCCCCAAGGTGATCGAGACGCCGAAAATCGCGGCTGTAGCCAAAGACGGCATTCAGCTTATTGCCGTTTCTCGCGTGACTGTCCGCACCAACATTGACCGGTTGGTGGGAGGCGCAGGCGAGGAGACCATTATCGCACGCGTTGGGGAAGGCATGGTCAGCACCATCGGTTCGGCGGCTACGCACAAGAGTGTGCTCGAGAATCCCGATCATATTTCCAAGCATGTCCTGAGCAAGGGGTTGGACGCGGGGACGGCCTACGAGATCCTGTCCATCGATATTGCAGACGTGGACGTTGGCGAGAACATCGGCGCGAAGCTGCAGATCGACCAGGCCAATGCCGACAAGCAGATCGCTCAGGCCAAGGCCGAGGAGCGGCGCGCGATGGCGGTCGCTTTGGAACAGGAAATGCGGGCTCGCGTCGTCGAAGCGGAGGCTGAAGTGCCGCGCGCCATGGCCGAAGCATTTCGCCAGGGAAACCTGGGCATCATGGATTATTATCGAATGAAAAATATGCAGGCCGACACGGCTATGCGCGATGGAATCGCCGAAGCCGGAGATGGGCGGGCCGAGACGCCGAGACGTTAAGGATGTCTATATGAGAAATCTGGGCTTGAGTCAGATCATTCTTGTGATCGTTTTTATCGTAGTGCCGCTGATTCAATTCGTGATGCAGAGAGTCCAGAGGCGCCGCGAGGATCAAATCCCGGAGCATAAGTCCGTGAGTCAAATGCGACGGCAGCCGCAACCTGCACGTACGCCTCCTCAGGTAAGCGCTTCCACAACCCGCAACCAAGTCCGTGGATCGCAGGAGCCAACTGTCTCCACTCGGTCTTCTACGAGTCATGTTACCGAGAGATCTATTTTAGGAGCTCAACGCGATGTGCGGCGTGGAATCATCATCATGGCGGTCCTGGGACCTTGCCGGGCTTTCGACCCACCGGGTTAGCTGAGGCCAAAGGAGCCCTTATGCGTATCAATCAGATAATTCTCATTGGTATCGCTCTCATCGTTCTCGGGCTACTGTCTGCGCCGCTGGGGATTTCACTCGCTTGGCTGCGATTCCTCGATCCCCGGCGGGCTGGCGCTGTTTATCATCGTCGTTCTACTCCTGACCGGCCGTCTTCGGAAGATGCCGAACGTCCAGCGGCAATTCGCTTGCGACACGCACGATCACGTCGCAACAAACCCTTGCCAAGGGCTAGGAGAACGCCATGATCAAACAAATCGAGATCTACGGTCAACGCGTCAAACTGTACAGCTCAGACAACGGACGCACTTGGTCGCGAGTAGTCCGCGATCGATCGTTGCTTACGGGCAAAGGAAAGAGATGCTGCGGTTCGACTTACAGAAGAGTTTCGAGCAAATAGACGACAATGAAGACGCCGATCCGAGCATTCCTATGAACTTGAAATTCCGAGAGCCTCAACGGACGGTGAGTCGTTAAACGATGGACCGGCCTTGATCCGCTAAAAGGCGGGATCTGACACGGGAATAATGATTTTGACATAGTCGCCAGTTATGAAGGAGGTGAGCAATGGCACAGAAAAGTATGATTGAATCGGTAAAAGAGGAGATCGTCAGCGCCATCAAAGGCACGGGAGATATCGTCAATGCCGTCGTCGACACGGTGGCGGGAACTCTCACCAATACCGTCAAGGGCACCGGCGCAGTGGCCGCTTCATTGATAGAAGCCCTTTCGGATACTGCACGCGCTGCCATTCACGGCGTGGCTCAGGTAGGCGGCGATATTGGGGCAGCTGCCAAAGGAGCCGTCATCGGAGCGTTGCGGGGCACTAAAGAAACGAGCACAGAAGCTTTAGACACCATTAGGACTACCGCGGGTGGAGTTGTCAAAGGCGCTGCCGAAGTCGCAGGTAATCTGGGCACGGCGGCGAAGGGTGCGGTTCAAGGGGCGATCTCTGGGGCAAAGGAACTAGGACTGGATGTGGTGGAAGCAACGTCGGCTGCTGTTAGCGGAGCGCTGACGGCGACAGGTGAAATTATCAAAGGAACTAGCAAAACCGGAGCTTCTGTAATTCAAGCCTCGTCAGATGTTGTGCGGGTAGCAGTTCAAGGAATAATCCAGGTGGGCGGCGACGTGGGCACAGGGGCTAAGGGAATTATTTTGGGCGTTCTGAGAGGTAGCAAAGAAAACGGTACGGAAGCTCTTGAAACCATCAGCGCGACAGCCGGTGCCGTGGTAAAAGGGACCTCCGAAGTTGCCGGCGACGTAGCGGTGGCGGCCAAAGGTGCTGTGGAAGGCGCCATAGCTGGGGCAAAAGAGCTTAGTGTGGATGCAACCGAAGCGGCCTTTGCCGCCGCTACCGGAGCGGTTAAGGCCGCAGGTGAAATTGGCGCCGGAGTCGCCGAACAGGTTCGTAACGGCGTTACCGGCTCCATTGCCGGCGTGAAAGTAGTGTTAAAAGAACCTTTCAAGAAGTAAAAGGCGTGATCGCAGCGGCAAAAAATTGAATCTGAAAACTTAAATAGCGAACTTCTTAGCACAAAGCAGCGGGGTTCTTTGAGTCGGAAGGTTTGGGGTCGTCGCTGCCACCGTGCTAGCTGCAAACCCATTTGCTGCTTCGGAAAGCGAAACGGTTTCGGTTATTCTGGGCTCTATGTCGACGGCTGCAGAGAGCGCGGCCAATGCCGAACGGCGAGTACATCCCATGACTTCGTTTCTCAATTACGCGCCGGTCCCGTTGGCCTTCGGCACCAGCGGTTTGCGCGGCTTGGTCAAAGACATCACCGACCTGGAGGCCTATATCAATGTCAAAGCTGTGCTCAGTTATTTGTTGAGCAGCAGCGATATTCGTTTGGGTAGCAAGGTGGTACTCGCCGGGGATCTCAGGCCGAGCACGGACCGCATCATGCGCGCCTGCGCCCAAGCGATCGTCGACTTGGGTTGCCAGGTCGAGAACGCAGGGAAGATCCCGACACCCGCGTTGATCTCTCATGCTATCTCCGGCGATTGCGCCGGCGTAATGGTGACTGGTAGCCACCTTCCATTCGATCGCAATGGATAAAAATCAATAAGAGCGTCGGCGAGGTGCTGAAGCCGGACGAATTAGGAATCACCCGCGAAGTCGAGCGGGTACGCGCCCGAAGAAAATAGCCGGAGCGCGACCGAATCGGCGTTCGACGCTGCTGGAATGCTCAAACAAGCGCCGGACTTGCCGCCGCTTGATTGCGCCGCCGAAGAAGCGTACGTGCGTCATTATCTGCAAAGCTTTATTCGCGGCGGTCTCGCCGGATTGCGTGTTCTGGTGTATCAGCATTCGGCGGTGGGGCGCGATCTATTGCCGCGCATCCTGGGTGAGCTCGGCGCCGCAGTGGTGAGCGCTGGACGGAGTACCGGATCGGTCTGAATAAATTCGACGATTTCGAAACGGCGGCGGCCTTGCACGATGACCTGACGCCGACCGTCTGGCAGGGTAAACATCCGTAAAGACGTCCGCGGCAGTCCCGACTCCGTATAGGTCTTTGGGTTGAGGAGTTTCTATGTTTGGATCGCGTTGAACGACAAATCCGATGGGGAGTTGTTGGCGCACGGCTTCTTCGACAGCCTGTCGCCTTGCCGGGCGGACGACCATCAGCGGCATGACCATGGACGGAAAGAGCACCCGATTGCGCATCGGTATGATGATCAATGCGCCCGCGGGAATATTGAGACGCGGCTTCGTTTTAACAGTGTCGGTCGCTTCAGCGTTCATGAATTCTTCCTTAGCTCGATGATGAGCAGCCCATCGGCGTAAGTCTGGAAGGCAGCATCGGCTGAAATCAAGACAGTCGGAACGCGACCTCGAATGACGTACAAGAACAGCGATTCTTCGTCGCGACTCGGGCCGATGCCGGCGGTTACTCCCGCTTTACCTCGTTAGCTGCTCTTCTCTCAGTGAAAACCCAGCCGTCGCATCCGACGTTTCAGTCGAGACCCGCGACGCTTTCGCCGAGCCGTCTCATTTTTTTTACTGACAGATCAAAAATCGTTGGTGAATGCGGCTCTTTCATGCCGATGATGCGTGGCACAAGAGTTGCGGTATAAGTAACTTAGCAAAAAAATTTAGTGGAGGAAAAAAAATTCATGAAAAGATTAGTATCAGTTTTATCGCCGATGGTTGCTGCAGCAGCGGGGATCCTGGTCCTGTCAGGCTCGGCCACGGCTCAAAGAGAAGGCGATGCTAAAAATTGGATGGGCGGCATGAGCCATGAACTGGTCGCCAGCTCAAATTGTCCTCAGCTCAAGGTGACGAAGAACAAAATAACCGAGGACCAAGCGCGAGACTTGGCGCAGCGGTATGCGGACAAAAACCTGCCAGGCTTCACGGTTGTGAGACCGATTGAATCATGGTTGGACGATGACGGCATTAGCCTGAGCGGAACGAGTTACGGCGGAGGATACAACACCGTGTGTTACAAGATCGACAGCCCCGACACCGGTAGATATCAAGCGTTCTACTCGGTGGAGTATTCCATTGATGCAAAAAATGCGGCGGATCAGACACGCAACCTTCGCGTTGATCAGTTTGGTTACGTGACCGAGTTCGCTGGTCCCTTTAACGTTGCGGGCCCAGCGGGTCCGATGGGTCCAGCCGGCCCCGTAGGCCCAATGGGCGCACAAGGTCCGGCGGGCCCCGCAGGCGCTCAAGCGCAAGTGGCAAAGAACTGGTCTACATTCAGAAATTTCCTGTTCGATTTCGATAAGTCGGCCATTCGCGCCAAGGAAACGAGCCATATATCCGACATCGCAGCCTACTTGGAGAAGAATCCGACCGCACGGGTGGGTATCGATGGCCATACCGATTCGCGTGGCACTGACCTGCATAATCAAGGTCTGAGCGAGCGTCGTGTCAACGCCGTTCGTGACGCGCTGGTTAATGCTGGTGTAGCAGCCGGCAGGATCCACGCAGGCGCCTTCGGTGAGTCGCAGGTCAAGTGCACGGAATTCACCGAGGCTTGTTGGCAGCGCGACCGCCGAGTCGAGGTGCTGATCGGCAGCGATACAGCGATCAGGTAACGGGCGCAGACCAAGTTAAGCGCGGGAAATCAACGAGCGGCCCCTGGGGAGCAAATGGCCCTAGGGGTCGTTCGTATTTGCGATCGGTCGTGCCTATAATGCTTTCCTCAATGAAAAAAGTTTTCCTGCCAAGCCATTTTCTCGCCTCGGGCCTTCTCCTTCTCGTCTTAGCGTCGGCGTATGTTTTTTTTGAAACTCAAAGACTCCAGCAAGATCTCTTGCGCCAGTCTGAAGACAAGGGAACGGCCTTAGCCAAAGCCATGGAGACCACTGTTAAAAACGCCATTGTCGGCAACGCTCTCCTGGAGGATCTGATCCGGCAGCGTTTGCTGGATAACGCCCAGCTCATCGACCAGCTGCTGCGCTCTCGCCGTGTCAATCAGGCACTACTTGAAGAGATCAGGACGACGAACCGGCTGCAGAGAATAGATCTTCTCGATGAGCAAGGACAGCCCTGGAAAATTGCCGAATTGCCGACGATAGTCCGGCAAAAAGCGCGAGAGGAAACTACTCACACAGACCGGCGCACGATTAACTACGCATGGGGAAAGCGATGGCGACTGCCCAAGGAAAAATCCCAGGAAGAGACGAGCGAACCGCCGCCACGCATCAAGGATAAAGAATTCTGGAAAGGCAGCGCTTTTGGTATCGCCATCGGCGCGAGCAGCTTTCCGGGCATCATCGCGATCCAGGCAAACGCCGACTACATTTTCAGCTTCGAAAAAGCGATTGGAGTGCAAGCTCAAATCGAGGACCTCGGGCGTCAATCCGACAGTGAGTATGTTTCGTTTCTCGATAGCGATCTGAACGTCGTAGCCCATACCGACCGGGGCCGGATCGGCCAGCAAGAAAAAGAGCCGCTGGTGCTGAAAGCCAAGCTCGACCGGCAGCTTTTCAGCCAGATCGTCGAGGGCGGCGCGGGAAAGCGTTATCTTGAGGTGGTGAAACCGGTTGCATTGGATGAATCCGATCTGGGCTTTCTGAAGATAGGTCTGTCACTGAGATCGATGGAGGTCGCCTGGCGCAACAGCCTGCGTGCCATCGTCATTTTGGCCATAACTCTTGTAGCTGCGGGTATTCTCGGCATGGCGGCGATTTTTCATAACCAACACCTGCACCTGGAAGAGGTCAAAGCTCTGGAAATCGAAGTCTTACACAGAGAGCGGCTTGCCGCGATGGGCAATCTGGCGGCGACCGTCGCCCACGAGATAAGAAATCCGCTCAATGCCGTTTCGATGGGACTGCAGCGTCTCAAGACGGAATTTCAGCCCGCCGAGGAGGGTGATCAATATTTCCGCCTGACCGAGCTGATGATGGGAGAGGCGCGCCGCCTCAATATCATGGTCGAACAATTCCTGTCGCTGGCGCGTCCCGTGGAGATCAATCGCGAAGCGTTGCCGCTGCAAGAAGTCCTAAAAGAGCTTGTCGCGTTACAGGAAAACCAGGCGAGACAATTGAATGTGCGAATCCGCGTCATCGCTGCACCTGATCTGCCGCCGCTCAAGGCCGATCCGAGCCATCTTACCCAAGTCTTACTGAACCTCATGCTCAATGGTTTTCAAGCGATGCCGCACGGCGGAACGCTGACACTAGAGGCGAAAACGTCGGCCAACAAGTTTCTCATCGTGGTTACGGATACCGGCTCTGGGATTGCCGCGGAAAATCTCTCGCGCATATTCGATCCCTATTTTACGACCAAGGCCCAAGGCTCCGGTTTGGGTCTGGCGATCTCACGCCGGATTGTCGAAGCTCACGGTGGGACGATCACTGTTACTAGTAAAGCGGGCCAGGGATGCCGTTTCGAAATTTCTTTGCCACTCAACGGTGCGGAGGTGTAGATGCACAATCGCTTTCATATTCTAGTGGTCGACGACGAACCGGTGCAGCGCGAGATGGTTTTGGGTTTTCTCGCAAAGCAAGGCTTTGATGTGACCTCAGCCGAGAATGGTGAAAAGGCCTTGCAACTTTTTCGTCAAGAGTCCTTTGATCTGATCCTCACGGATCAAAAAATGGCGAACATGTCGGGCCTGGATCTCCTGCAGGCGGTGCACGCGATCAACCCTGAAACCCCGGTCATGCTAATTACCGCTTTCGGCTCCATCGACGAGGCGGTCGCCGCCCTCAAACAAGGTGCTATCGACTATTTGACCAAGCCGCTGAATCTCGATGACCTGCTCTATCGTATTCGCCGAGTGGTCAACCGCCATCGAATTATCAACGAAAATCGCGAGCTGCGGGAGGCTTTACGAGAACGCCATCGCATCGAAGGAATTATCGGCGAGAGTGGGCAGATGCTTGAAGTCCTGTCCTTGGTGCGCCGGGTGGCGCCGAGCGAAGCGACGGTTTTAATTCGCGGCGAGAGCGGCACGGGAAAAGAACTGATCGCCAAGGCCATCCATTTTGCCAGTCCAAGAGCGCGCGGGCCTCTGGTCAAGGTCAACTGCGCGGCGCTTCCGGAGACGCTGCTCGAATCGGAACTGTTCGGCCATGAAAAGGGCGCTTTTACCGGAGCGATCGGTGCGCGCCAGGGACGCTTTGAATTGGCCAATGGCGGGACGATCTTTCTCGACGAGATCGGCGATTTACCGTTGCACCTGCAAGCCAAGCTCTTGCGCGTTCTGCAAGAGCGCGAGTATGAGATGGTCGGCTCCAGCCGTCCGGTCAGGGTCAACGTCAGGATCCTGGCTGCCAGCCACAGGCCGCTGGAGGCGCTCATCAAAGCGGGACAGTTGCGAGAAGATCTCTATTATCGACTCAACGTCGTGACGATCACTATTCCGCCGCTGCGCGAAAGGCGCGACGACCTGACCTTCCTGATCGATCATTTTTTGCGCCATTTTGCCGCGAAGAACCACAAGACAATCCAGGGTCTGACCCGTGAAGCGAGGGACATTCTTATGCGCTACGACTATCCGGGAAATGTCCGGGAGCTGGAAAATATTATCGAGCGCGCAGTGGTTCTCACCAGAGACGATGTCATCGGAAGCGGCGATCTACCGTTGACCGTGCAGGAGCCCGCGCTCGAAGATAATAGCGAGACGAGCCTTGCGGTGATGGTGGAACGCGTCGAGCGGCGCATGATACGAGAGGCGCTGGCTTGGTCCGATGGCGTCCAAACGCGCGCCGCGGAAAGGCTCGGAATGAGCGAGCGGGCGCTGCGCTATAAACTGACCAAATACGGCTTTGGGGAAGCAGCGGCAGAGCCCAAGGATACGCAATCGATGGAAAAAAAACCGGAAGCAGAAGACCCCTCAGATATCTCTTGAGAGCGTCAGCTCGCCCATAGAATAATCTCATTTGAAAAAACTGACGGGCAACGAGCCGCCAGTCAGTCTCTTTCACGAAACTACGGCACCCTTCCTGGGTAATCCTCGCCACAGGCTCGAAAGAAAACCGATCCTTACCTCCGCCACAAACATTTATATTTGACTCAGCGCGGCTAGCCACCTGCGCAATCCTCTTTTGACATCGTTCATTATTAGACCGCAATCGTTCGCTAGTCCGCGTAAAAGTACAAAACCCGACCGCATATCCATGATCACGATGATTGCAGGTTCGGAGGCGTTATGCTTACTGCCAAGAAAATATTAATTGTCGAAGATTGTCGTGACCTTCTCAATCTTCAAGGAGATATGCTAGCCCTGATGGGCTGGGACACGATCCTTGCCGACAGTGGAGAAACAATGAGCAAGCTTGAGCAGGATTTACCCTGTGTTGTTTTGTTAAACTTGCGAACGCCGGTAATGAACGGAGTCAAAGTGGCTGCAACTCTTAAAGCCCATCCTGGCTACAAAAACATTCCGATACTCGCGGCGAGTGGACTTTCAAATGGACTGACTCGAGAGCGTTGTCTGGCACTAGGGTGTGATGATTTCATTGCCAAACCGCTTGCACTTGCCGAGCTCGAAACGCATCTTACGAATCTATTCTTCGCGGAGAGACGAAAGGCAATTAGGGCAACAGCCCCTATCCAATGTGGTAATTCATCGGCTGCAACGAAGGTCGAGCAGTGCCAGCCATAGGAGAGTAGCTTGGTTCTGCGCGTCGAGTCCGGATGCCAAGCAACTCATATCGTTCCTGTTCTTAGAAACGAAAGGAAGCAGCATGAAATTAAGCCATAAGGGAAACAGAATCGACACCACCTTGGGAGATCTCATAACCGCGATCAGCGATGTCGCCTTCGAATATGCAGCTGACAAAAAAGAGGCCTACTATCTTGCTTATTTAGTTTTGGCGGACATTTTGCACGGCGCTCCTTCAGAAGAGAAATCCCTGACAGGCGCTTTGCCCAGCTTAAATACCTGAATAAATTTCGATTCATGCAGCTTCCTGATCCGACCGTATAGTCGAAAATCTCGACGCTTTCGATGAGGCGCTCGCCTGGGTTATGCTAACGAGCCAAAAATCTCGCGAAACATTAGCCTTTTTCGCACAGTAAGGCCTGGCACGACGCTTGCGCATGCTCAGTTTGGATCATCCTCACTTTTCAGTTCCTTCTCGATGATCCATGTGCAGTATACGGGCGCCGCCGAGTCGCGATTGGTTTCTACCCTAATCCGATAGCCAGAGATCCCAGAGTGCCGGCTATGTGGTATTGGACGATAATATTTCTGCTGGTTGCTTTAACCGCCGGCCTGCTGGCCATCGCCTTCGCCGAGGTCGGCGCGCGCAAGATTGTGCCTCTGCCCTCTGGGCAAATTCGCCGGGATTCGGCGATTTATTTTTCAACTTGGTTCAAACGATTGCGGGCGCGATCTCTGGCGGCGGCTGGGCGAATTCGTTTTCCCCGGTTCGCCAAACGATCTTGGCAGAGATCGGTCCTTGGCCTGGTGTTTTGCACGACACCGATGGTCGCCGCTCTGGTGTCAAGCGGATTTTATCACGTCTATTTTGATCGCAGTGATTTGCCTGACATCGAAGCGTTCGCCCGCTTCGAGTTTCCTACGGTCGGCACTGTCTACGATGCCCACGGCCAGCCGCTCATCGAGCTGGCAAAAGAGCACCGGAAAGTCACCCAGTATGAGGGAATCCCGGCAATTGTGCGTGATGCGATCATCGCCGTTGAAGACAAACGTTTCTTCTCCCATAGCGGCGTCGACTATTGGGTCATTCCTCGTTTGCTAGGCAAAGTCAGGATGCGGGCTCTGACGGCGCGTCTTGTCGGCTTGGGAAGTCAAGAGAAAACCTTTCCACAAGGCGGATCGACGATCACCCAACAGCTGGCGCGGGGTTATTTTCTCAAAAACCTCACGAGCAAAGAAAACAGCAACCAGCTGCTGTCTGGCGGAATTTTTCCTCGCTCACTGGCCGCTCTGGTGGGCGCGCGGACCGTCAACATGTTGGTGCGCAAGCTGGAGGAGATTCGGCTGTCGTTGTGGATCGAAGCAGAGATGCACAACCGTTTCGGTTCGAAACGCAGAGCCAAGGAAGAAATTCTCGCCCGCTACGCGAGCTTCATCTACATGGGACACGGACAGTACGGCTTTGCGACGGCAGCGGAATACTATTTTGGCCGGCCACTCGCGACGTTCACTGCAGATGACGCCGACAAGGCAGCGCTCCTCGCCGGCATAGCAAAATCGCCGCGTTCTTACGCGCCCAGCGCGAAGCAAATGGAAAGAGTGCTGCGCCGCAGAAATCAAACTCTGGCGTTGATGGCGGCGAACGGTTTCATTTCCCCGGACAGTGTGAAATCTGCCGAGCAGCGACCGCTGCAGGTGATAGCCCGGCGCAAAGACAAAATGCTTCAGGCGGCCGCGGTGCTTGGAACGATCCTTCAGGAGCTCAGAAACAAGGGCGCGGACCTCACTGTTGAAAGTCTCTTTCTCGGACGCATCCAGGTTTTCTCGACGGTGGATGCCCGGGTGCAGCAAATTGCCAACCAAGCGCTGGAGCGCGGCCTGGAGCTTTACGAGCGACGACACCCGAGTGCTAAAGGGATAATCCAAGGATCTATCGTTGTGCTGAGCAATCGCGATGCGAGCATCCTCGCCGAGACCGGTGGCCGGCAGTTTTACCAGGACCGCTCCGCCGTATATAGCGATTTCAATCGCGTCACCAAGGCCATGCGGCAACCCGGGTCAACCATGAAACCAATGGTGTATCTAGCGGCTTTTCGCCAGGGAGGCTTTAATCTTGAGTCCGTGGTTCCCGACGAACCGATCGGCGTGTCGGATGGAGAAAAACAGAGTACGAAATGGATCTCAAACTACGATGAACAATTCAGGGGGATGATTCCCCTCCGCGAGGCCCTGGCAGAGTCTCGAAACGCCGTGGCGATTTGGCTCACAGATCAGATTGGCATTGGCAGGCTTATAGGAACGTCACGGAGTCTCGGGGTCAAGACGCGATTGCAGCCCTATATGACAACGGCGTTGGGCGCCTCGGAAGTGAATTTGTTGGAGCTGGCCAATGCGTACCGCACCATGGCATCGGGAATATTCGCCGAGCCGCACGTGATTCGAAAAATTGTTCGCGACTCGGGTGAAGTGGTGACCGATGGCAAGATGGAGAGGTCTGTGGTCAACGTCACCGACGCCGGGCTTGCGCTTATTCAGGAAGGCCTGCGCGGTGTCGTGCGTCTGCCGACCGGCACGGCGCATACGCTTGACTCGAGTGGTTTCCCGATCGCGGTGATGGGCAAGACAGGGACGACAAACGAATTTAGAGATGCGCTCTTCGTCGGCTCGACTTACGGTCCCGAGGGAATCACGATCGCCGTCCGCTTAGGCTTCGACGACAATCGTTCGCTTGGAGCCAAGGAAACCGGCGGCAGGTTGGCGTTGCCGGTTTTCAAGGAAATCATGCTGAAAGTGTACGGTGAAAAGTTAGTCGGGCCGGTGCCGGAGTTTCCGGCGCAAATGGAGCAGAATATCAACAATTATCTGGCTGCCCGGTCAGTGGTGACGCAAGCATCGTTAAGCGCGCTTAACGATGCCAACCAACCCGCGCTTTCCGAACGCTTCGCCGATGGTGGCGAAGGCGTTCAACGCCTGCCATAGAGTCATCCAGATATCGGATAATCATGCTGGTTAGAAAGTAGAACCTTATGGATTTCAGAAAAGACCTGTCGAATTGGTGGCGCGGCTTTTTCGGAACCTCTGCGGATAAAAATTGCAAAGCGATTGAGATCTTACGTCAGCGCTACGGCGAAGAGATGCAGGGGATGGATCGATTGGCCCAACACGCTGATAAGATGCACTATCCGCAATTTCGTCAGAAGCTTTTTCATATCTCGGCGGACAAAAGTAAACATGCTGAGTGGATTGGCGAAAAGATTTTAGCGCTTGGCGGAAAGCTTCCCGAAGTGGTTGAACGTCGTTCGTCGGGCGAAAACAGTTGGCGCTATTTGCAGATGGATCTAGCGGAGGAAAAGCGCTGTGCCGACCGTCTACCGGAGCAAATTTGGCGTATCGAATCCGATCATCCCGACATAAGCAAGTTCCTGCGAGGGATTTTCGACGCGAAGAAGAGGCGTCGTCAAGAAATCACCGACATGCTGATGCGAAGCGACGGGTTTGCGCTATCGTTTGCTTGAGCGATTCACGATCCGCAGGCAACCCCAGTCGCTTCGTTGCCGGCGATCTGATTCGACCCTTCCGTCGAAAGTGTCGCCGCTTTTAACGAGCGGTTGACGGATCATTCCTCTGACAGCTTGACGAAGTATCGGAAACATTGCCTTTCCCACACGACGAAGTTCGGCACAATTAGTGCTCCATAAGACCTATCAGAAAACAACGGCATAGGGTTTCGCTCCTGAGGTTACTCGAAATTCTTCCAGTAACCTGACTCAACCCTCTAACCAGTCCAACCAAAGGAGGTTAGGATGAAAAAATTAATGTTGATGGCGACTGCCACGCTGTTTGCCGTGGGATGCGGTGCTGCAAAGCCGATCGAGCCCAGTCGACAGCCTATCGAGCAAAGTATAATGGGTCCAGCCGGTCCTGATGGTCCCGCCGGTCCCATGGGTCCGCGAGGTGCAGTCGGCGCGACAGGCGCTCCAGGCTACGCCCTTCCCGGCCCTGCCGGTGTAGCCGGCCCCGCCGGCCCGGCCGGCATCCGCGGCCCAACCGGTGAGATGGGACGTCAAGGCGAAGTTGTGGTCGGTCCTGCTGGCCCAATGGGTCCTGCCGGTCCTGTGGGCGCGCAAGGACCGCGGGGAGACACGGGAGCGCAAGGCTCTAGCACCGCAGGTTTTGTTGGCCCCGCCGGCCCCGCCGGTCCCGCAGGCCCGCAAGGGATAGCTGGAGATAGAGGCGCTCAAGGAGCGACGCTTGTAGGTCCTGCCGGTCCAGCCGGCCGTGCCGGTCCCGCAGGCCCACAAGGCATAGCTGGAGAGACGGGTGACGAAGGTAGCACCACCGCCGGAGTCAGTGGTCCAGCCGGCGCCTCGGGTCCTGCAGGGGAGCAGGGCGAAACTGGATTGACAGGCGCGCAAGGCCCGGTCGGCGCCCCGAAGCGGAAATGACGACTCGCGCGACGGTCGCGCGTGGGGTTCGTGTCGACGAGTCGATTTGAACTGCCCGCAAGCATGCTTGGCCGGAGTATCTCCTTCGCGTGCGATACGCGAAGGAGATTTCTCGGACATAGTGGGTGCACGCGGATCGCATGAAAATGAAGCGTAAAGGCAAAGCATCAAAGCGTAAACACTAATAATCAATGGCGAAATGGACACCGTGATGGACTTAAACGATATTACCCCTCGCGGCGCCGTGACCAAGCTTTGTGCCCAGCCCTGCGATAGGCCCGAGCAAAACTTCAGAAAAATACTGAATTTAAAAGGGCTGTGGTTGCTCACACGGGATGCGTTTTTGCAATGGCTTGAGGATAATCCATTTCAAATGGGCGCGGCGCTGGCTTACTATACGCTTTTTTCGATAGCGCCACTTTTGCTGATTGCCATCGCCGTGGCCGGCTCGGTATTCGGGCGAGAAGCTTCCCAAGATCAGATTATCGGTGCGATTCAGGACCTCGTCGGATTCCACAGCGCGCGCAATCCAAGCGATCATCGAAAGCGCCGGTCAAAGGCCGGACTCAGGTTTTTTTGCCACGGCTGCCGGCATGTTTTTTTTGTTACTCGGCGCCGCCGGCATGGTCGGCCAATTGCAAGACTCGCTTAATGCCATCTGGCGCGTAGCGTCCAAAACCGGTCGTGGCATCATGGGGTTCGTGCGGGATCGCTTGGTCTCCTATTCCATGGTAATGGGTGTGGGATTCTTGTTAGTCATCTCCTTGGTCATCAGCGCGGTTTTAACCGCGATTTCGGGAATCATAGGCGGTTTCCTAACGATCGCCGCTGCTACGGCGCACAGCCTAGATCTCATCGTCTCGTTCGTACTGATGACCTTGCTCTTCGCGGTAATCTACAAGTACGTGCCTGACGTGCGAATCGCATGGCGAGATGTCTGGATCGGCGCGGCGACAACTTCATGGTTATTTTCCTTCGGTAAATTTTTAATCGGTTTCTATCTGGGCCACAGCACGGTCACCTCCGTCTATGGCGCCGCTGGTTCACTGGTCACGCTTTTGTTGTGGGTCTACTATTCATCACTCATGTTTTTGTTCGGCGCGGAGTTAACCCAAGTTTACGCGACCCGGTATGGATCGAAGGTCACCTCCGCGGAAAATGCTCAAAGCTCATGACTAACTCACCAGAGCGAAGCAATCTTCGGGGTATTAGCGGTCGCAGCGCCGCAACACTACCATCTTTGATCGGGATCGCGACCTTCGTTCTGATAGTTGCGTCCCTTTATTTGGCGCAAGCCGTTTTGATTCCGGTCGCCTTGGCGATTTTGCTGACATTTTTATTAAGTCCGCTTGCCGGCGTCCTGGAACGGATAGGTCTTGGACGACACCCTTCAGTTATTCTTATCGTAGTTCTGACATTTTCCCTCCTGGCAGGAATTGGCTGGATCGTCACTCTTCAATTTGGCAGCCTGGCTAACGAGTTGCACAAATACACGGGTAACATTAGGCAAAAAATAGCCGACGTGCGCGTCGTGGGTAAGGGAGGCGCCCTAGAGAAAGTCCAAAAGACCGTTGAAGAAGTGACGAGCGAAATTCACAAAAGCGACGAGCCCACAAAGGCCAAAGATCAGCGCCGTCCAGTCATCGTGCAGCCTATGGAATCCTTCGCGTTTTGGCCCGTGCCATCGGCCGTCGGGCCGATCTTGGAGCGGTTCGCCAGCGCCGGCCTGGTGATTGTGCTGGTGATCTTTATGCTCATTCAGCGCGAAGACTTGCGTAACCGCTTGATCCGTCTCGTGGGATATGGCCGGTTGACGTTTACGACAAGCGCGCTGGAGGAAGCCGGGCAGCGCATAAGCCGTTACTTGCTCATGCAGACAATCATCAATTCCACCTTCGGGCTAGCGGTAGGTTCGGTACTTTATCTGATCGGCGTGCCTTATGCCGTGCTTTGGGGTTTTTTCGCCGCCGTGTTGCGTTTTATTCCATATGTCGGGCCCTACGCCGCTGCGATCATGCCGAGCGCCCTGAGCCTGGCGGCTTTCGATGGTTGGCTGTGGCCGATTCTGGTCGTGGGAATCTTTGTCGCTTTGGAACTTGGCTGTAACCTGGTTTTGGAACCTTTACTCTATGCTGAGAGCGCTGGCGTTTCAGAAGTGGGGCTTCTCGTCGCAGTGGCTTTCTGGACTTGGCTTTGGGGTCCCATCGGGCTGGTGCTCGCCACCCCGCTCACGGTCTGTGTCGTCGTGTTTGGCAAATATGTACCTCAAATGGATTTTATCGGCGTGCTTATTCCCCGATGACAAGGTCCGGCACAGATAGTGCAGTACTTCATTTGGCGTAAGAAAACTAAATCCAAAAAAGGAGTCACACCATGCGCACGATAATCATCGCAACACTCTTATTAATCCTATTTTTTCATCGATAAGTGCAACAACTTCGGAAGTGAGCGCCGCGTCGGACATGAGTTCGACCTCATATCGGGTGGAATCAAGTGATCGATGATGCGAACATCAACGCCGCCAATGCGGGAGGCGGCGAGTTTCAAGTAACGACCGGTCTGCTTCAAAAAGCCAGCGATGAGCAGCTGAGAGGGGTGCTGGCACACGAGATTGCCCACGATGATCTCGGCCATGTCGCGAAAGCACAAAATTTAGAAGGGGGTCTCAACCTTGGCGTGATTCTGCTCGAGCAGATTTTTCCAGGCAGCAGCGCGGTAACCCCGATCGCGGGCGAGCTCATCGCCAATAGCTACAGCCGTTCGGAGGAGCTCGAAGCTGACCGCCACGGCGTCGAAATCTTGCGCCGGGCCGGCTATCCCAAGGAGGTCATGATTAACACGCTAACTTGGCTGCTACGCTCGGGCGGCGGCGGTGGTGGCGGTTTTTTGTCCACGCATCCGGCAACCGAAGATAGAATCGACGCCTTGAAAAGATTGGCCTGAAGGGCTGATGTCCGGTTCTTAATTAACGAGCGCCGTGGATCTGTTTGCGCGCGGGTGAACGTCGTTAACCAGCCGGCAAGTTGGTCAAAGGCTCGTGCCATCCACTTTCAAACGTCATTGGCATTAAAAGAAGGAGGAATTCATGACAACAAATGGCCAACCCAAATTTTCACACTTACTCATCGGCCTGGGTCTGGGAGCCGCCGGCGGGCTAATCGCCGCAATGCTGGCGCGTAAAGAGACGCGCCGATTGCTTCGTGAGCGCAGTGTGGACGGCCTTGATTATCTGAATCAAAAGGCCGGCAAACTGCGTGAGACTGCCGACGTGATCGTGCAAAGGGGAAAAAGGCTGATGGCCTGCAATGGCTCCCCATCGGTCGATAACTCGACGGAGAGCAAAAGGCAGGTTTATGAGGAAGACCGGCGAGAGACATTGGGTGGATAGCGAAGCCGGGATGGCTCGGTTCGACCATATTCTATTCGTCCATATTTATTGATCGTTGCCTTGGTGGTGCTAGCGGTGAACCTCCGAGGGCGTAAATCCGGTAGCCGTCTAGACGTGTCCAGCCGGACTCGTTGCGATTTGGCTCGGAATACAGATGATCAGCGGAAGATCTGATCGTCAGTCGCACCGATGGGAGGTCTCATGAAGTCCGGATCCACCATGGGAGATATTCGTCGGATTGCCATGCTCGGCAACCACTTGCCGCGCCACTGCGGCATCGCTACTTTCACAACCGATCTGAGCGGTGCGATCGCCGCGGAGTTTTCGCATGCCGATTGCTTCGTCGTGGCGATGAATGACCCCGGCAAACGTTACGCCTATCCGCCGCGAGTCCGCTTCGAAGTGGACGAGAGCAATATCGGCTCATACCTCGGCGCCGCGAAGTTTTTGAACGCGAACAGGATCGATATTGTGTCGGTGCAGCACGAATACGGCATCTTCGGCGGTAAGGCCGGTAGCTACCTGCTGACGCTCCTACGTAAATTGCGCATGCCGATCGTGACCACCGTTCACACCATCCTCGGCAAACCGGACTCCATGCAACGGCGAGCGATGAATGAGATCGCTCGACTCTCGGAGCGGCTGGTGGTTATGAGCGCCCACGGCGCCGCTCTCCTCCACCAAGTTCACGGCGTGCCGGAGCACAAAATCGATCTGATTCCGCACGGGATACCGACCGTGCCGTCAGCCGGCCAGAGCAAGAAACAACTCGGAATCGAAGGCAAGTCGGTGATTCTTACATTCGGTCTGTTATCCCCCGACAAAGGCATCGAGCATGTCATCGACGCGTTGCCGGCGATTCTTGTGCGCTACCCGGACACGGTTTACGTCGTGCTCGGAGCGACGCACCCACGGGTCAAAGAGCGCTATGGCGAGAGCTATCGCGAAAGCCTAGAGCGTCGGGTTCAAGAATCCGGCCTGGGATCTAGGGTGATTTTCGACAATCGTTTCGTGAGCCGTGGCGAACTCGTCAAGTTTCTCTCCGCGGCGGACATCTATGTAACGCCGTACCTCAAGCCGGAGCAAATCACGTCCGGAACATTGGCCTATGCGGTTGGCTCGGGCAAAGCCGTCATCTCGACACCCTATCTTTATGCGCGCGAACTCCTGGCAGACGGTCGCGGCATACTGGTGCCGTGGAGAGACGGGCAGGCTATCGCCCGAGCGGTCGTGGATATTCTAGCGACGATGTAAAACGATCGGCGCTCTGCGCGTGCGCCGCAGCTCATGGCCGCGGTATGGTCTGGCCCGCCGTGGCGCGCCGCTACTTGCAGAGCTTCAACCGGGCGTGCAGTCGAGAGCAATCCGTCGCTCGGGTTAGCCCAGGACTACCCGCTCATGCTCGAACTCTGTAAATAGGGGATTTCGCGCCGCCTTGGGTGTTTGCCGCCTCGGCGCACGAGGTAACGATGAACAAGCACCGCGCCAATGCTCGGATTTGGCATAGTGGCAATCCATTGGAGGTTCGATGAATACCAAACCGATCATACACGTTGGTATCGCCCTCATTCTTCTCGGCATCGTGGCTTTTAGCTATCAAGGGGGCGGCGACACAGGCCGTGAGAAGACCCTCAACTTCGGTCCGGTTCAGGTGGCCATTCGGTTCTCGCCTGTTTTGGGCGGAGCGGTTCTCCTAGGTGGAATCGTCTTGGTTATAGCGGGAGCCAAGAAATCCTCTTAGTGCTTCCGATGGCAACGAATTAAAACGGCGGACTTCCATGGCTCTTCGTCTCAATTACACGCCGGTGCCGTTGGCATTTGGCACTAGCGGGTTACGCGGCCTGGTTAAAGATATCACCGACCTGGAGGCCTATATCAATGTCAAAGCTGTGCTCAGTTATTTGTTGAGCAGCAGCGATATTCGTTTGGGTAGCAAGGTGGTACTCGCCGGGGATC
>Ga0073934_10004167_pt1 | contig 24618 bp, 22 predicted proteins | sample LarsenN4metaG_FD_76834 | JGI IMG/M metagenome (GOLD analysis project Ga0073934, IMG submission 76834) | Hot spring sediment bacterial and archeal communities from British Columbia, Canada, to study Microbial Dark Matter (Phase II) - Larsen... ... | reverse complement strand
CGTGACGCCGCCAGGCAGCGCCGTAGGTGTCGAGGTCGATGAGGTCGCGGGCGGGCGGCGGCAGGCCGTCCAGGTCGCGGATCGCGGGCCGGCGGCCGGTGGCGACGGGCTCCCCGGCCGCGTCCGCGTAAGCGAGGCCGGGGACGTCGCGGCCGTCGCCGCCGCCCTCGAGGGCGTCCAGCAGCTCCACGAGCGTCTCTTCGCCCTCGCCCAGCAGCGCGAAATCGGCGCCGGCCTCCAGGTATGCGCGGGCGTTGTCGGTAACGTCCGCGCCGCAGACCACAACGGTGGCGCCTTCGCGCCGCGCCATGGCGGCCATCTCGAAGGCGGCCTCGCGCATGCGCAGGAGGCACATCTTCGAGAGGTAGTTGAAGTTGTCCTCGAAGAGTACCGCGAAGTCCGGGCGCTCTTCGCGCAGCATCCGCGCCCACCCCTCCGTGGATGGCGCGACCATGGCGTCGAAGAGGCGGACGTCGTGGCCGGCGTCGCGGAGGACGGCGGCAGCGTAGAGCGTGCCGAGGGGAGGATAAGGCTGCATCGCCCGCCAGAGCTTCGGGTCGAAGCGCAGGAAGTAGGAGTGGCCCAGGAGCACGCGGCTCAAGGCTCCACCCCCAGCCGCGCCAGTCTCGCGGCCAGCGCCGCCTGCGTGCGGGCGCGGTGGGCGTCGAAGTGCCCCTTGCAGACGTTCGCCTCGAAGACCGCCTCGCCGTTGCCGTCCCCGCGGTTGCGCAACTCTCGCGCTTTGCGCCGGAAGCACCACGCCTCCAGAGCGTCGCCGGCGCGGCCCCTCAGGATCGGCTCCCCCAGGCTTCGGAGGAGGCGGGAGGCCAGGGGCGGCGGGCCCTGGAAGGGGTCCGGATCCAGGTTGGGAAGGTAGTCGCGCCACCAGGCGTTTGCCTCCAGCATCCGCCGGTAGGCCTCGGCGCCGCAGAGGGGGCGCATCTGCAGAAGTTCCCGCGCCGTGTAGATGTCGCGGTCCGGGCACGCCAGGGCGTCTTCGGCGATCAGGTAGTTGGGGCAGAGGGTGACGCCGCGCAGCGCCGCCAGGCGGACGACGGCCATCGTCAGCGTCCGCGCCAGCCAGAGGCGGCCCGGCGCCGTGACGATCAGATAGTCGATGTCATCGTCCTCCTCCGAGTTGCCGGCGGCCAGGGCGCCGGTCACGGCCACCATGCGCACGAAGGGCAGCGAGGCGATCATCCGGCCGTAGCGCCGCGCTGCGACGAAGAGCCTGCGCGAAGCCTCGGCGCGGCGGGCTCGCACGGCCGCGAGGTGCTCGCGGCCCCGCAGGACGAAGTAGGGAGGGGTAGCGACGACCAGCTCGTCGAGGGCCGCCGACGTCAGCGCTGCCTCCACTTCCTGGCGGCAGGCCTCGTATGGGAGCCGGCGCCAGACTTCGTCAGCCGTGAGCGGATAATCGAACACGTCCGAGTATGCCAGGCACTCCAGCACCGCCTGCTGGAGGGCATCGAGGCGGAGACGCGCGACCGTCATCGGCCGGCCCCTGCGCTCCGGCTTACGACGGCGTCTTCAGCGTCCGCGCGCTCCCAGGCCGCTGCCCACAGGCCGAGGACGAGCCACGCCCAGATGCGTCCCGGCGCCCACGTCCAGGTGTAGTAGTCGAAGAAGCCGGCGACCGTAACGGCCGCGAGCGCGGCCGATGCCGCCATCAGCTCCGGCGTGAGCCGGCCGCGCCTTCGCCAGAGCAGGGCCCAGGGAGCCGCCAGCAGCGCCGCGTAAGCGATGCCGCCCGGCAGGCCGGCCTCCGCGAATGCGTCCAGCAGGACGGCATGCGCGTACTGAAATTCGACGTTGGACTGCGGGAAGGCGTCGCGCATGGCGCCGGGAAGGGCGCCCGCTCCCACGCCAAGCAACGGCCGGCCCGCGAAAACTTCGACGGCGTTGCTTGCCAGCGTTTCGCGCTCGGTAAGCGATTGCTCCTCCGTCGCGCTTTCGGCGGCGCCGGCGATCCCCAGACGAATGCCTACGTAGCGTGAGTAGTGGGCCCCCAGGGGCGCGCAGACGACGGCAGCCGCAAGGCACAACGCCAGCCAGGCCTGCATCCGCGACCTCTCGCGCCGGTACAGGGCAAGGCCGAGCAGGACGGCGATACCCGCCGCCATCGCCAGCCAGGCGCCGCGCGAGAAGGCGACGAGGAGCGCCGCGCCCCCCAGGCCGAAGGACGCCGCGCACGCCCAGAACCACGCCGAACGCAGGCGCACCGCCGTGCCGGCCAGGAGGAGCAGGGCGAAGGCGATGAGGCCGCCGAGGATGTTCGGGTGATCGGTGAGGCCGTAGGCGCGCAGCAGGCGTGGGGTATCCGCCGCCGAGACCACGCTGGCGCCGGCCCGCGCCGGGTCCAGGGGGAGCTCGCCGAGGGCGCCGAGGCCAGCGGAGCCCTGCTCGGCCACCTGCCACAAGCCGGCCGCCGCCTGGCTGACGACCATCAGGAAGAGCGCCGGCGCAATCTGCCGCACCGTCCGGACTTCGTTCGCGACGAAGAGCGCAAGCGCTACGAGGGCGCTTAGCCGCAGGGCCGTGTAGGCGGAAAGGGCCGGGTCGAGCGAGAAGGGGACCGAAAGCCAAATCGCCGCCAGGAGGCCGGCAACCGGCCAGCGCACGAGCGCGGGCCCGGTCCTGACGCGCCGCCGTTCGAGGAGCAGGGAAGCGCCCCAAAGGGCGAGCACGGCCAGGAGCAACACGTCGCTCCAGTAGAGCAGGAAGTCCGTGTAGTCGCGCCAGACGGCGCCGTCCGGCCGGGCGACGAGCAGGAACTTCGCCCGGAACGGGCTGAGGACGATGAGCCCGTAGAGGCAGAGCCGCGCCCCCTTCAGCAACGCCGCCGCGGGGGAAACGCCGGCGCCCGCCCGGACGGCGGCAGCGGGCAGGGCCGGAGCCCTTGCGGACAGTCCAAGCTCCCGCATCTACTTCACCGGCGCCAGCCGCTCCTCGGTCAGCAGCCGCGGCGTCTCCGGTTCCCGGCGCGCTGCTTCGACGACGGCGCGCAGCTTCTCCCCGAACACGGCCACGTCGAAACGGCGGGCCGATTCCACGAGGCCGGCCGTGTCCGGCCTGCGGCCCCGCGCCCGCAGCATCGCCTCGGCGACCGCATCCGGCGTCTGCTCCCGAAAGAGGTAGCCCGTGGTCCCGTCCTCGACTATGTCGAGCGTGCCTCCTGCCGCGAATGCGATCGGGGGCGTGCCGCTCGCCTGCGCCTCTACCGTCACCAGGCCGAAGTCCTCCTCCCCGGCGACGACCACCGCTTCGGCTTCGGCCATCGCCCTCTGGACGGCGGCATCGGACTGCCACCCGTGAAACCGCACCGTCGGTCCGGCCAGCCGCCTCAGGGCGGCCAGCTCAGGCCCCTTCCCGATAACGTCCAGCGGCAGCCCGTACCGGTTCGCGGCCTCGATCACCAGATCGACCCGCTTCGAGCGGACCAGGCGGGACACCACGAGGAACCTCCCCGAGCGCGTCCGGCTCGGCGAGAACCGCGACACGACGACCGGTGAATGGACCACGACGGCGTCGCGGCCGTACACCTCCCGGATGCGCGAGGCGATATGGCGCGAAACGGCGACGTAGCAGTCGACTCGCGCCGCCGCAGCGAGGTCGAGCCTGCGGAGGAGGGCGAGCAGCGGCGAAAGGCCCCTGCGAAGGCCGCCCCTGCCGCGGAAGTAGTCGTCCAGACGCCAGAGGAAACGCGGCGGCGTGTGACAGAAGCAGACGTGCCGGGCGCCGCCTTTGCGGACGTGATGGCCGAAGGCGCTGGAGCTCGAGATAACGAGGTCGCTTTCGACCGGCAGCGAGGCCATGGCCATCGGCAGCAGAGGCAGCAGGAGCTTGAGATTGAAGCGGCCGGCGAGCGGCTGGAGGAAGCTCGTCCTCCAAGGCCGGCCGCCGACGAACTCCAGCGGCGCGGCCTCCGGGTCGTGCAGGGAGGTCAGGAGCGCCGACTCCGGGAACTCGCGCGCGATGAGGCCGGCGACGCGTTCGGCGCCGCCCAGCTGGGTAAGGTAGTCGTGGACCACCGCGACACGGCCTTCTAGCGCTTCGCTGACCGGCACGCGGGCCTCCGGGTTACCAGGCGCCCCGCATGGACGCGACGGCGATAACCGTCCGGACGAGCAGGGCGCAATCGAAAAGAAGGGAACGCTTGCGCAGGTAGGCGCGGTCGAGGGCCATCCAGCGCTCGACCGGGAGGCTGCTGCGGCCGCTGACCTGCCAGAGGCCGGAGAGGCCCGGCTTCACCGCGAGCCGCCGCCGCCAGGAGGGCCGGTAGGCCGCGACCTCCTGCGGCAGCGCCGGCCGCGGCCCCACGAGGCTCATTTGCCCCGCGATGACGTTCAAGAGCTGCGGCAGCTCGTCGATGGAAGAACGGCGCAGCCAGCGGCCGACGGCCGTGATCCGGCCGTCGTCGGGCAGCTTGGCGCGGAACGGCGCCCCGGTCTCGCCGGCGCCCCGCATGGTGCGCAGCTTCAGCATCGTGAACTCGCGGCCCGCCAGGCCGACGCGGCGCTGGGCAAGGATGGGCGCTTGACCGGTCGTCGCGACGATGAGCAGGCAGGCAGCCGCCACCAGCGGCAGCGTGAGCACGAACAACGCCGCCGCCAGGACGATATCGATCGCGCGTTTCGACGCCCCGTACAAGGGATGGGGCTCGGCGAGACGGCTGCCGGAGGCTGCCGTCCGGGCCGCGCTACGGCCGAAAGTAGGGACCGGGCCCTGGACCGCAATCTCTCGCGTTAGACGGCGCCCCCATTCCATCGTGCTTAGTACTACGTCCACGGCAACGCGGGCCGATTCACGCCCGGCGTTTGCGCCCTTTCTCGCCGTATTGTCGCAGCCGCGCCAAGGCCCTGGCCGCCTGGAAACCCAGCGAACGCCTGCGGCTCGGCCGCAGCTTCGCCCAGGCGTAGGCGTGGAGGCGCCCGCGCGCCTCGGCGGCGGCCCACGCGTCCCAGTACACGTCCTCCACTCTCGCCAGGCAGAGGTCGTCTCCGGGCACGCCGTAGGCGATATTGGCCTCCGGCGGGTACATGCGCAGCCCGAAGGAGGCCCGCGCCCGGCGGGCCCGCCGCGACGTCAATACGTAACCGCCGCGGAGGTTGCGGCGTTCCTTCGTCGCGTTGAGGTCCAGGTCGAACTCGACGTCCGCCAGGCCGGCAGCGAGCCTGCGCAAACGGTCCGGGAGGAGCTCGAAAAACGGATCGTAGACGGCGAGCGCTTCGTCCAGGTCCGGCAGGCGGTACTCCGTCCCCGCGAGTCTCAAAGGCGTCTGCAGCCAGCCGGTCTCGGCCGGGAAATGGGCTCCGGGGTCGCCCCAGCCGGTCGTGAGGGAAGCGCGGGGAAAGCAGACGAACCTGCGGGTCGCTGCCGTGTGGTAGGCCAGGCGGGGGAACCATTCGTCTTCCGGGAAACGGAGAAAGGCGTCATGAAGGTCCGGGTGCGGCGCCGGCGGCCGGGCCGCCGTCCATTCCTCGAACCGGCGCCACTGCCCCGCGCTGAAGGCGAGCCCCTGCGTGTAGGGCAGCTGCAGGAAGAAGACGTCGGCACCGTCGTCGATGGCCTGGAAGGGCTCCAGCGTGAAGCCGTTGAACCAAAGGCCGTAGAGGCAGACCGCGGCGATACGTTCGTCTTCGCCGTAGCGCTGCAGCGCCTGGCGGGCGAAAGCGTAGTAGGGCGGCGCGACCACCAGGTCGTCCTCCAGGAGCACCGCGCCTCCATACCGTTGGGAAAGACGGCCGCACTCCAGGAAGTGGGACACGAGCCCCAGGCGCCGCTCGCGTTCGATGACGTCCTTCGGCCCGTGGGGCCACGGGAACTCGCGCGCGGCCCCGGCAACTTCGGTGGAGCGGCCGTCCTCGCTGCGATCGATGGAGACTACGAGCGGGACGCCGCCCTGGGGATAGACGGCGGCGGCCATCGACCGCAGCAGCCGCCGCAGCGCCTGCGGCCGGCTGTAGGCGATGACCACGATGGCAGGGTTCATTCCAGCAAGGCGTCGCGGGCCGCCTCGGCGGCGCGGCGGAGCTGCTGCTGCAGGCGTTTTGCGTCCGGCGGAGGCCTCCATTCGTCCTCGAACAGCGTATCGGCGACGACGAGCACGGACGCGGCCTGCAGGCCGACCGCCCGCGCACAGGCCAGGAACGCCGCGGTCTCCATGTCGACCAGCAGGGCGCCCTGGGCGGCGTACCGCCCGATCTCGGCGGCAGTCTCCCTGTACGCCGCGTCCGTCGACCAGACCCGGCCCGCGGTCAGCGCCATCTCCCGCCTCGCCAGCGCCGCCGCAACCTTTCCCGACAGGTCGGCGTCGACCTCGACCACGGCGGCGCCGGGCTGGTAATGGGGGGACGTGCCGTCGGCGCAGATGGCGTCCGCGACCAGGAACACGGTCCCGCTCTTGACCTCCGGGCTGAGGCTCGCCGCCAGGTCCACCGCCACGACGCGGCTTACGCCGACGGCTGCCAGCTCTTCGACGACGACGGCCGTGGCCGGCCCGCCGATGCCGAAGTTGCCGGCAACCGCGACCCTCCCCGAGGTCTTCGGCAGCACGGCAAGGTCGGCGAAGAGGCCCGTTTGGGAGCGCGACCCAAACCCTGCGGCAAGGCCGCGGAAGAGCGAGCCCTGATGGGTGAGGACCGCCCCTTCGGGCGCCCGCGAGCGGTATCCCGCCCCGATGCTCCGCCGCCAGGCGAGCATCTTCTCCGCGGTCAGGAGCCCCGGCGCCAGGGCGCCGGCCTGCGTGCGTTCCCCTGTCATCGCCAGGATCTTAGCCTGCCGCGCCTCGCTCTTGGCCCGCAACGAGCAAGCCGAACGCAACGCGGCGGCAGGGCCGCGTTATTCGCCCGGCGCCGCCGCCCGCCTACGTTCCAGGGAGCCGTTGCGACCGGCGGAAGGAAGGAGACTCGGCGTGGATGACTTGGAAAGGCAGGGCCTGTTGCAGCAGGCGAAGGGGCGGCTCAAGTCCGCCTGGGGGGCCCTAACGGACGACGACATCGACCAGGCCGAGGGCGACCGCGAGCGGCTGGTCGGCGTAATCAAGGAACGGACGGGGGAGGCCGAGGACGTCATCCGCCGGCGCCTGGACGAGTTCGAGGCGGACGAGGCCAAGCGCGCCGACCGCTGAGGCGCTCCGCCCCGCGCGCCGCGCCTCCGTCCGTGACGAAGGCGCGGCTTCTCGCGTATAGACGCCGGCGGCGCGGCCTAAGACTTGCCCAGCGGCGGCTTGGTCGGGTCGATCCAGGCCTTGAGCTCGGAGCCGGTCCGGATGTCCAGCCAGTTCGTGCCGCCCCTGAACACGCCCACGTTGCGCACCACCGGCCAGGCCAGGTCGAAGCTAGCGGCCACGCCGATCTTCTGGTTGAACATCTTGACCGCGTCGTACCTGAGCAGGTCGTGGACAAGCTTCTTGCGCTTCTCCGAGTCGAACTCGCGGCGGATATCCAGCGCCAATTGCGCCAGCTTCTCATCGCCGCCCTCGAAGTAGCCGCCCTTCGGGTGGTAGACGAAGAACGCCGCCACGGCGGGGTCGGGCGAAGCGGTGTCCGGCCCCCAGGACGTGCCAGTGAACTTGCCGCCGGACTGCCGGATTTGGGGCGCCCATTCCGTGCCCCACTCCAGGTCCTTGAACTCGAAGGTGAACACGCCGCTGTCCCGCACCATGCCCTCGACGATCGCCATGCGGTCGTAGATCGGCTGCGCGAAGCTCGTGGGTCCCGGCGCGGACCGCACCCAGACGAAGTGGAACGGGACTTGCTTGCCGGCGGCCTGCACTAGCTTCTTCGCCTCCGCGATGTCCATGACGAAGTTCTTCTGGGCCTCGCCGTAGTCCTTCTCGCTCTTCGGGTCCAGGACCCAGCCCTGCCAGGAGTTCGCGCCGAAGGACCCCTCCCAGAATTGCTCCACCGTGAGGCCTTCCTTCTCGAAGAAGTCGACGTCATAGGCGGCGCGCACGAAGGCGTCGCGGTCGATGACGCGATGGAAGGCGCGCCGCAGCCTTTCGTCCACCCACGGCGAGTCAGGGTTCTGGCCGAAGTAGACGCGCTCCGTGGCCGGCGGGTCCGTGGGGAACATGAGCAGGGCCGGGTTGTCGCGCTTCGCCCCCACCATCTCCAGACGCGGGAAGGCGGTCTGGTAGAGGTTGCCGGCGCGGAACTGGGCCGAGCGGGTGGAGGCTTCCAGCACCATCGGCGTCTGGATCTCCTCGATGTAGGGCTCGTTGTTCTTGAGCGAGCTGCGCTTGAAGTTCGGGTTCTTCTTGTAGACGACGCGCGATTCCGGCAGCAGCTCGGTGACGTAGTACGGCCCCGTGCCGATGGGCTTGTTGCCGACGTCCAGGACCTTCGTGTCGGCCGCTTCCTTGGGGACGATCCAGAAACCGCCGAGGCCGGCCAGCCCGAGGAGCGTGAAGATGGTCGCGTTCGGCTCCTTCAGCTTGATCTGGACGGTCTGCTTGTCGACAGCGTTCACCGAGACGATGGGCGCGTCCGGATTGATCTCGTTCGCGAGGTCGCCGCGCAGCGGGCCGGCGGCGTCGATCATCCTGCGGAAGGAGAAGACCACGTCGTCCGAGTCGACGATGCGGCCGTTGACCGGCGCGATGGGCGCGAAACCGGCCTGCGGCTCCAGTTTGATGGTGAGGGCTAGCTTGTCGGGCGCCAGCTCCCAGGACTGCGCCAGGTCGCCGGCGAACTCGCCGGTGGTGTTCTGAAGGCGGCCGTACACCGTCCGGAAGAGCTGGCTGTAGGCGCGGCCCGCCACGCCCCCATGGGCGCCGATGCGGTGCGGGTCCGGCGCGCGGGCGTAGGCGTTGTCCTGGGAGGTGATGTAGACGCCGCCCGCCTTCGCCTTCGAAGTCTCGTCCTCCGGGTTGTAGACAAGGCCGGAGGACTCGCCTCCGCCCTCGTCGTTGCCGCCGCACGCGGCCAGCAGCGCCGCTCCCGCCGCGGCCGCTGCCGTCCCCGCGAGCGCCCGGCGCCGGCTAACCCGGCTCCGAAGGACTTTCTGCCAGTAGTTCTGCTCCACCACGGTCCTCCTTGGACCCCCCGGCCCCAAAAGGCCGGGCTCAATGCCTGAAATTGCCACGATCTTTCGCCTGCGAAGGGCGTTTGTCAAATGATTCAGGCGACATTGTCCCCGATTTTTCGCTTCTATGGCGCCGCCCGCCACGCGCCGGCAGCCGGGCCAGCGCGCGCTGGCGCCGGGATGGGGGGACGTCCGAGGTCCAGGCTCGATGCCGGCGGCGCCGTTAGCGGCCCAGGTAGGTCCGCAGCCCCTCGCGAAGGGGCGTCAGCCGGGGGTCGAGCAGCCGCATGACCGCGCCGTTGTCCGCGACCGCGGGCCGGCTGATGAAGTCCAGCGCGTCGGCGGTTAGGGGCGGCGTGGGCAGGAGCTGGGCCAGGCGGCCGGCCGCGCGGCCCAGGAACATGGGCGCGTGGAGGATGGGGCGCCTGCGGCCCATCACCTCCAGGGCCGTGCGCAGGACTTCGTTCATCGTCATGACTTCCGGCCCGCCGAGCTCGAAGAGCTGGTCCGCGCACGCGGGGCTCAGGCAGGCGTCGGCGACGACGCGGGCGAGGTCATCGATGAACAGCGGCTGCATCGCCTGCCTGCCGTCGCCGAAGAGGGGCAGGAACGGCAGGTACTTGCTCATGCCCAGGAGACGGTTCAGGGAGCGCTCGCGAGGGCCGTACACCCAGGTGGGGCGGACCACCGTCCACTCCAGGCCGCTGCGCCGGAGGTTGTCCTCCGCCATCCACTTGAACCGGAACCAGTGGCGGGGCCCGTCCGGCGCGGCGCCCACGCCGCTCACGTACACGTAGCGCCTTACCCCGGCCTGCTTGGCCGCGGCCACCTGGTTGACGCTGCCCTTGTAGTCGACTTCCTCGAAGGTCCAGCCCCGCCGCGGGACCTCTATCGGCGAGGTCGGAAACTGGACGGCGTCGACCACCACGTCAATGGCGGTGAAGGCGGACTCGAGCTGCTCCGGGCGGCGGACGTCGGCCTGCCTTGCCTCGATGGCGCCGGCGAAGGCCGCGCGGACCTTCGCCGCGTCCCGGCCCAGCACGGCGACCGTCTCACCCCGCTTTCGAAGCTCCTCCACGATCGCGGAGCCCACGAAGCCGGTGCCGCCGGATACCAGGATCATCGTTTGCCTCCCGCCCTCGACTGGGGCCGCAGGCCGGCCGGCGGGATTCGGACCCGCGGCCACCGTCCGAGGCTTAGCTCATGCCCTCAGCCTACGCCCGCGGCGGGGATTGTGCAACACATCACAAATTCTCGGTAGCGGCGCATCCGGAGCGGCGGACGGGCCGGGGGCGGCGGCTACGTGAGCGCCTGCAGGGACAGCCTGGGGCTATCGTCCGGGCTGACGTTATAACGCGCGTCGATGACCTTGCCCCGCTCGTCGATCACGAAGTGGCTGCGGAAGATGCCCATGAACCGGGCGCCGTCGCGCTCCCGCTCGCCCCAGACTCCGTAGGCCTCGGCGATCTTGTGGTCGGCGTCGACGAGCAGGGGGAAGGGCAGCCCGAACTTCGACTTGAACGCCTGGTGCGACTCGATGCCGTCCGGGCTAACGCCGAGGACGACGGCGTTCCTTTCCTCGATGCCCGCGTAGGTATCGCGAAAGCCGCAGGCCTGGCGCGTGCAGCCCGGCGTGTCGTCCTTCGGGTAGAAGTAGAGCACCACGCGCTTTCCGCGCATGTCGCTCAGCTTCACCTTTCGGCCTTGGTCGTCTACGGTCTCGAAGTCGGGCGCCTGGTCTCCGGCGGAAAGCTGCGGCATGTTCCTGCCTCCGTTCTTGGTCTTAGCCGAGCGCCTCCACGGCTTTGGGAGCGCTTTCGGCGGGTTTCACGTTGTATTGGACGTCGACCAGCTTGCCGTCCTCGCCGATCACGAAGTGGCTGCGGACGATGCCCATGTACTTGCGCCCGTACATGGACTTCTCCCGCCAGACGCCGTAGGCTTCGGCGATCTTGTGGTCGGCGTCGATCAGCAGCGGAAACGGCAGGTTGAACTTGGACTTGAAGCCCTGGTGGGAGCGGGCGCTGTCCGGGCTCACCCCCAGCACGATCGCGTTCTTCTCCCGGATCCTTGGGTAGCTGTCCCGGAAGGAGCACGCCTGGGCCGTGCAGCCCGAAGTGTTGTCCTTGGGATAGAAGTACAGGACCACCCGCTGCCCGCGCAGGTCCTTTAGGGCCACCTTTTCGCCGCGCTCGTCCACCGTCTCGAATTCGGGCGCCGCGTCGCCCGGCCGAAGCTCGCTCATGCGTTGCTCCTGAAGGATGAGTCTCTCGCCGAGATTCTAGCTCAGCCTTCGGGCGGCGCGCATTCCCATGCGTCCCGCCTCACGGCGCCGGTCGTACTATCTTTCGTCGGTCGCGTCCGCCGCGTCGGCGCCTCGTTTCACCGGTCCGAATTCAGCCCAGGAGCCGGCGCCGGCCGGCGGCCTTCGACGCGCCCGCCCGCGGGAGGCCTCGCGGCGCCTGGGGTTAAACTGCAGCCGTGAAGCTGACGCTGAGAGTCCCCGCCACTTCCGCGAACCTGGGCCCGGGATTCGATTGTCTGGGCATGGCCTTGGACATCTGGGCGACGGTCACGGTCGAGACCGGCAGAGCCGACGGCAGCGAACGCGGCGTGGGACGGCTGGTCTGGCAGGGCCTGCAGGCCGCGTTCGCAAGCGTCGGCGCCCCTCCGGAGGTGCGCATCGCCTGGGACGAGGCCATACCGCTCGCCCGCGGGCTCGGCGCCAGCGCCGCCCTGCGCGCCGCCGGCCTCCTGGCCGGAAACGCCCTCCTGGACAACGTCCACGACCAGGAAGCCCTCCTCGTCATGGGCACGAAGCTGGAAGGCTTCCCGGACAACATGTCTCCCTGCCTGCTGGGAGGTTTTCAGGTCAACGTCCGGCGGACGGACGGCGCCGTCCTCCACCTCCAGGCTCCTCTGCCGCCCGACCTTCAGGTCGTGGTCTTCGTCCCGGATTTCGAAATGCCGACCCAGGAATCGCGACGCAAACTGCCTCGCCAGCTCTCGCGCGAGGACGCCGTCTTCAACGCCAGCCGCGTCGCCCTGCTCGTCGCCGCCCTTGCGGCGGGGCGCTACGACCTCCTGCACGAGGCGACGCAGGACCGAATCCATCAACCGGCGCGCTCCCAGATCTTCAAGGGCCTGGCGCCGATCATGGCCGCCGCCCGCGATGGCGGCGCCGCCGCGGCCTACCTCTCGGGTGGCGGGTCGACCGTCGCGGCCCTGGTGCGGGAGGGCGCGGAGCGCGTCGCCAGGCTCATGACGCAGGCCTCGCTTGCCCACGGCTTCAGCGGCCGCAGCATGATCACCAGACCGGCGCTGCGAGGAGCCCACCTCGTCCAGGGCGGCCCCGGGGCCGGTTAGGGCACCCCCCGGTCTTTCTATGGACGAGGCTCCTCTTTACCAATAGGATTTTGTGATGAACCCGCCGGATCCGGAGTTGACGAACTTCACGCGTCGACGGCGAGACATCAACGAAAGGCTCGACGTAACCCGCCAGCAACTCGACGCGCTGACCGCGGTCCTCGAGACCGGCAGGGCCACCACCCGCGACCTGGCGATGTTCGAAGGCCTCCTCCAGGAACGCCGCGACCTCCTGGCAGGTCTGGCGCGCCTCGACGACGCCTTTCTCGACTACATCATTCACTTGCGCGGCAGTATGCGCGACGAGTAGCCGGCCCGCGAGCCGGTGACGCTCACCCGCGTGGAGACGGCGCCGGCCGCGCCGTTCCGCATCTCCCCCCTCTTCCCTAACATGTAGCCATGGCCCTGGTGGTGCAGAAATACGGCGGGACGTCGGTCGCCACGGCGGAGCGCATTCGCGCCGTCGCGCAGCGAATTGCCCGCCGCAAGGCCGCCGGCGACGAGGTCGTCGCCGTTGTGTCGGCCATGGGCGACACGACGGACGAGCTCATCTCGCTCGCCCATCAGATCACGCCCCATCCCGACGAACGCGAGCTAGACCTGCTGCTTTCGACGGGCGAGACCGTGTCCATGACCCTGCTGGCGATGGCCCTCCACGCCATCGAGGTCGACGCCGTTAGCCTTTCGGGGGCGCAGGCCGGCCTTCGCACGGACGCCGTCCACCAGCGCGCCCGCATCCTGGCCATCGAGCCCGAGCGCATCCGGCGCGAGCTCGCGGCCGGCCGGGTGGTCATCGTCTCCGGATTTCAGGGCATAACCGAGGAAATGGAGATCACGACCCTCGGCCGCGGCACCTCCGACCTCACGGCGGTGGCGCTTGCGGCCGTCCTCGACGCCCGCTGCGAGCGCTACACGGACGTCGACGGCGTCTACACCGCCGATCCCCGCGTCGTCCCCGAGGCCCGCAAGCTGCCCGAGATTTCGTACGAGGAGATGTTGGAGATGGCCAGCCGCGGCGCCAAGGTCATGCAGCCGCGAGCCGTCGAGATCGCCTCGGTCTACAACGTGCCCGTCTACGTCGCGTCGAGCTTCGTGGAGGCTGAAGGCACGCTCATCCACGGAGGCATGAACATGGAGTCCTTCAATCGGGTGCGGGGCATCCCGCACGACCTGGACGTGGCGAAGATCACCTTGCGCGGCGTCCCGGACCGCCCCGGCATCGCTGCCAGCCTGTTCGAGCCCCTCGCCGCGCAGCATATCTCCGTGGACGTCATCGTCCAGAACGCGTCCGAGGAAGGCCTCACCGACCTCACGTTCACGGTCTCGAAGGGAGACCTGGGCCGGGCGGTAGCCATCGTCCGCCAGGTAGCGGAGCAGATCGGCGCGCCGGAAGTGGCGACCGACGACCAGGTCGCCAAGGTGAGCATCGTCGGCACGGGCATCCAGAGCGCCCCCGGCTTCGCCGCCCGCATGTTCCGTACCCTCTCCGAGGCCGGGATCAACATCGAAATGATCTCGACGAGCGAGATCCGCATCACCTGCATCGTGCGCGCGGAGCGCGTGGAGGATGCGGTGCGGGCCCTCCACAAGGCCTTCGAGCTGGAGCGGGCGCAGCCGGAGGAGCTGGCCTAAGGCGAACACCGCCCCGGGATTGCTTCGGCGGGCACTCCCGTCCCCCGCGATGACCCACCGCTTGTCATTGCGAGCTGCCGCAGGCAGCGAAGCAATCTCGTCCCCCACGCTCCACCCTCGGTCACCGCGCACAGCCGCAGGCAGACGTGATTGCTTCGGCGGGCGCGCCACCGCTTGTCATTGCGAGCCGCCGCAGGCAGCGAAGCAATCTCGTCCCCCACGCTCCGCCCTCGGTCATTGGGAGCCGCCGCGGACAGACGGGATTGCTTCGGCGGGCGAGCCACCGCTTGTCATTGCGAGCTGCCGCAGGCCGCGAAGCAATCTCGTCCCCACGCTCCGCCCTCGGTCACCGCGCACAGCCGCGGGCAGACGGGATTGCTTCGGCGGCCGAGCCACCGCTTGTCATTGCGAGCTGCCGCAGGCAGCGAAGCAATCTCGTCCCCCACGCTCCACCCTCGGTCACCGCGCACAGCCGCAGGCAGACGGGATTGCTTCGGCGGGCGAGCCCGCCTCGCAATGACACAACCCTGGGCCGGGCGAGCCCGTCCCCCGCGACGACCCACCGCTTGTCATTGCGAGCTGCCGCAGGCAGCGAAGCAATCTCGTCCCCCACGCTCCGCCCTCGGTCATCCGCGCACAGCCGCAGGCAGACGGGATTGCTTCGGCGGGCGAGCCACCGCTTGTCATTGCGAGCTGCCGCAGGCAGCGAAGCAATCTCGTCCCCACGCTCCGCCCTCGGTCACCGCGCACAGCCGCAGGCAGACGGGATTGCTTCGGCGGGCGAGCCCGCCTCGCAATGACACAACCCTGGGCGGGCGCTCCCGTCCCCCGCGACGACCCACCGCTTGTCATTGCGAGCCGCCGCGGACAGACGGGATTGCTTCGGCGGGCGAGCCCGCCTCGCAATGACACAACCCTGGGCGGGCGAGCACGCCTCGCAATGACACAAGCCTGGGACGGGCGAGCCCGTCGCGACGACCCACCGCTTGTCATTGCGAGCCGCCGCAGCGTCCTGGAGGCGGGATCGCCTAGCCGAAGATCACCTTCTCGCCCAGATAGGCCAGGAGCAGTCCCCTGGTCACCTTGCCGGCCGTAACCGCGCCCAGGAACCGCCAGAACGGATACCGCGTCGCTCCCGCGGTGAGGCCGGCCACCTCGAAGAAGACGTTGGGGACGGCGGACAGCGCGTACAGCGTCAGGAGCCCGTAGCGCTCCATGAGGCGGTCCACGCCCCTGGTGATCCGGTCGACGATGGGCTGCAGCCGCGAAGGAGGCCGGATGTGCTCCTCCTGCGCGATGAGCGACGCCGCCATGCCGCCCACGTAGGCGGTGATCTCGCCCAGGGCCATGCCCGCGCCGCCCGCAACGCCGACGCCCACCGGGCTGAGGCTGCCGCTGCTGCTCACGATCAGCGCCTGGGCCGCGGCCGTGAGCACGGGGACGGGGATGAACAGCGTCGCCGTGCTGGCGAGGTTGGCGAGGAAGATGCCCGCGTAGCCGAGCTCCCCGAACCAGTTCTCGGTCGCCTCCCTGCCGGCCGTGAGCGAAACGTAGAGGAGCGCCAGCGACGGCGCCAGGACGATGGCGAACAGCACCAGCGCCGCCAGCACCCTGCCGCGCGTCGATTTCGGCGCCCGCTCCATCGTCCAGAGATAGGCGCGGACCGCCGCCCGGCCGACAACCGTCGCCTCGATGTCGGAGATGACGGCTTCGGCCGCCCCGGCGACCTCCTGGGGCAACTCTTCGAACTCTCGGCGCAGGCGGGAATGCTCGGCGTCGGGGCCGTAGGCCGGCGTTCCACCTTCGGCCCGGCCCGTCTCGGTGGGCGGGACGGGATCAGGTGTCTCCGTCGTCTTCGGCCTCAAGCCCGTCGAAGTCCAGCTCGTCAGGCCGGATCGAGACCACGCTGGTTACTCCTTCGACCTTCTCGAGCAGGATCCGCTCGATACCAAGGCGCAGCGTCAGCATGCTCATGGGACAGCCGTGACAGGTGCCTACCATCTGCAGCTTGACGACGCCGTCATCGCTCACGCCGACGATATTCACGTCCCCCGCATGGGAGTGGATGTAGGGCCGGATCTCGTCCAGCGCCGCATCCACGCGGTCGTACAAGTCGTCCACACGGCGATCCTAGCACAGGCGTTTCGGCCCTCCGCCTTGCCCCGTGCCCTGGTCCCGCACGCACCGCTCACTGGCTCGCTGGGGCCTCCGTGAACTGGGCGCGCAGGAAGTTGAGGATGTTCCAGCGGTCCTCCTCGCTGAGCTGGCCCTCGAAGGCAGGCATCACGCCGCCCAGCCCATTGCTGATCACCCCGAAGAAGTACTGGTCCGGGTGGAAGGGGACGTGGTCGTACAGGTTGGCCGGCTTGAGCGGCAGCGAAGCGGCCAAGGGGCCGTCGCCGCGGCCGCTCTCGCCGTGACACTGCACGCAGTTGCTGGCGAAGAGCATGCGGCCGCGGGCGATGGACTCCTGCGTGGCCTCGACGGGGTTTTCCCTGGAGGCCTCGTCGGCCGGCGTCCTGCTGTGGGTGTGCGCACCCGCGAGCACGCCCAGCCCGACGCCGACGACGATCAGCAGGACGAGCGACCACGCGGAGCGCAGCCTGTAGACGGGGATGCGGTAGCTTGCTTCCTCCAGCAGCCAGCCCAAATAGCCGCCCGCCAGGTCGCGCCGGGGGAGGCCGGCGACGACGAAGGCCGCGCTGCCGAGGCCGCTGACCAGGAGCAGCGCAACCGCGGCGCTCCCAAACTCGAACGGGGCGTCGAAGCTGCCCCCGGCGCGGCTCGAGGCCCCGGCCCCGCCCGGCGCGGTCACCTTCACCTTGAAGGGCATGCGCAGGTCCTTGTCCACGCGCCTGACGTTCAGGGCGACGGTCCAGCTTCCCGCCTCGTTCAAGAAGGCGCCTTGGCCGACGTAGAAGCTGGGAGGGTTGCTCAGGTCGAGCACCAGGCGGGAGTCCCCCCCGAAGCCTCCCGGGCTCGTGAACTCCAGGCGCACGCTTTCGACCTTGTCCACGGCGCCCGCGAGATAGACTTCGAAAGTGTTTTGTCCGGGCTGGTTCGGGTCCACGACAAGCGTCGCCGAGATGCCTTCCGCCTCCTGGGTGGCGGTAAACGGGCCCGCCGTCTGCCCCGGCTCCGAAAGCCGGCCCCGCGTCGGCGTCAGCTGGACGAGCAAGGCTACCACGGCGAGCACGGCTACGGCTACGCCCAATTCGAAGCGCAGGAGGCGCGAAAGCCTGCCCTCCAGCGTCTCCAGCAGCGACTCCCGGCCGCGGGTCCTGGGGGCCTCCGCCGTCTCCACCAGCTGAGGCCGCAGGTAGAAGGCGTTCGTCAGCGCCAGGCCCAGGAGCGGCAGGAGAAGCAAGAGCTTCGCCAGCAGCGCCCGCCCGTAGCCGGTGTCGACGAGGTCGGCAAGCCGGCCGACCTCCACGAGGGCGTTGAACGTCCCGGTGAACAGCAAGGCGACGACGCTGACGAGGGCGACGGCGGAGAAGCGCTGCAGGCCGGCCGCGAGGACGCCGTAACGCTCCGCGGCCTGAAGCCGGCGCGCTTGCAGGAAGAGCAGTACGAGCAGCCCGAGCATGCCGGTCCAGACCGATGCCCCGAGCAGGTGCACGAAGTCCGCAGCGGCGCCCCAAAACGCGCCGCTGCCCGCCGCGCTGTGGCTTACGCTGGCCGTCACCGCCAGGTAGCCCGCCGCGCCGAGCAGCGCCCAGGCTGCGCCCGCGCGACGCAACGAAGGTCTCATCCAACCCACAAGGAGCCCCGTGACGGGCTGGACGAGCAGCAGGTTGCGGAGCAGCCAGCGGCCGCCCCAGCTGGTGTCGATGGTGCTGCCGAGGTTCGTGCCGATATCGGCGGCCTGGAGGGCCAGCTCCGCCATCCCCGCCACGACGAGCAGGGCGATGCTTGCTCCCGCCATCTGTAAGGACCGCCTCTCGAGCGAGGCGCGGACGGCGGCCGCTCCCGTTTCAGGCAGGCCGGGCGTCACGAATGTCAGGAAGCCGAGCGCCCCAGCCAGGAGGCTGCCCGCGACCAGCAGGACCCACTTCGCGATTACTCTGGCCGCCTCCGGGTCCTGCCCTTCGATACTGACCTCCGCCCGGGGAGCCTGCCCCGCGGGCAGGCTCCCATCCGGGTTGAGGATCGTCAGCGGGTAAGACCCGCTGATCCGGTGGCCGTCGACGGCCGAGACCGTCTCCCAGAAGACGGTGACGAATCCCGGCGAAGGCGGCTTGACGATCACGCGCATCGACGCCTCATCGGCGTCGTCGAACTCGATGCGCTCGTCGAGGCGGTTGCCGTCCTGGTCGACGACGCGGGCGCGGCTGAAGCGGCGCTCCAGGGGCTCGCTGAAGTAGAGGGTGAGCTGCTGGGGCGGCTCCCGGATCTGGGCGTTGGGCGGCGGGTCGGCGCGCACGAGCAGCGCGTGCGCCTCCGCCGGCGCCCGCGCCACGACGAGCAGCCCGAAGGCTGCCGCCAGCGCGAGCGCCGCCGGCAGCCTTCGGGTAGACCGGCCCCTAGCGCCTGGCAACGAAGGCGCCTCCTGCGCCGCCGGCAACGACGCCTGCGAGTACGCCGAGCGCCAGGCCCCAGACCGGCACGCCGTCGCCGTCGCCGTTCTCGTCGCCGTTTTCGCCGCCGGCCTCGGCCGCGGGCTCGTCCTCGTGGCCCTCGGCGGTGGTGGCCGCGGCCTGCGGCGTGCCGCCCGCGACGGGCGTGCCCTCGCGGGCGCTGACGTCGATCCGCTGGCAGGCTCGGCCGCCGTCCAGGCGCGACTTGGCCGCGACGGCAGCGTCAGCCGCCTCACGGCCGACGAAGAAGACGTGGCAATCGCCGAAGATCGCGCCGTCGCCGTCGTCGTACGTACGCCAGGTGACGAGGTACTGGCCGGGCGGCAAGCCCGGTCGCAGCCCCACCTTCATCTGGAGCCTGTCGGCGCTAATCTCCGCGTCGCCAACATCGACGCGGTTGCCCTGGGCGTCGCTGACGTGGATGAAGGTCCAGTTCGGGTCGCGGCGGAGTTCGGCCGTGAACCATCCGGTGACGCTGGCCGGGGCGGCTTCGAGGACGGCGCCCGGCGCCGGGTCGAAGCGCACGGGGCGGGAATGCGCCGAGGCCTGAAGCGTCGCGAGCAGAAGGCACGCCGCGGCGGTCAGGACGGCGCCGAAGAGCAGGGATCTCCTGGGCAAAGTCCACCTCCTGTTGAAGTCATGTCGTTCGGTCGCTCGCGGCCGGCCATGCCGGCAAGGGCAAACCCCGGCCGCCTTGAATCAGACCGAGCGAGGAGGTGTCGCGGGCGTTTCCAGGAACACCGCCAGGGGCGGTCCGTCGGAAACTAAGGACAGCCGCGCGACCGCGGGCGGCGCCGCGGGTAGGTACGACCCCGCGGGAAGCGAGGTGGCCGCGGAAACGGAGTCGGAGCAGCCTCCGGCGTTGCCGTGACAGTGCAACGTGTGCTCCTGGCTGTCCTGGACGCCAACCACTTCGGTGATGTCGGGGTGCCAGTGGTCGAAAGCGGCCACCTGGAAGACGTAGGCGACGAAGACGAGCCGGGCAGCCCAGAGGACAAGCGTGCGCAGTCGATGGGAAGGTAGCGCTGCCATCGGAAGCTTGCGAAGACCAGACTCACGATAACATAAGTGCGGCGGCGAAACCGGCGGCGGCAGTCTATAATCGGCTCAGCCCGCCTGAAAATGTTCACTCACCTTCACCTTCACACCGAATACTCGCTGCTGGACGGCCTCACCCGCATTCCCGCTCTCATGGAGCGCGTGGAGGCCCTGGGCCAGGAAGCCGTCGCCCTCACCGACCACGGCGCCCTCTACGGCGCCATCGACTTCTACCGCGAGGCGCTCTCCCGCGGCATCAAGCCCATCCTCGGCGTCGAGGCCTACGTCGCTCCCGGCTCGCGCCATTCCCGCGAAGCCGGCGACAACCAGCCTTATCACCTGACGATGCTCGCCCGGAACAAGACGGGCTATCGCAACCTGCTCAAGCTCGTCACGGCCTCCCACCTGGAGGGCTACTACTACCGCCCGCGCATGGACCGCGAGCTCCTGGAGCAGCACTCGGAAGGCATCATCGTCCTGTCCGGCTGTCCCTCCGGCGAGCTTCACCGCCTCATCCTCGAAGGCCGCATCGAGGACGCGAAGCAGACCATCGCCTGGTACCGGGACGTCTTCGACGGCTATTACCTGGAGGTCCAGGACCACGACCTGCCGGAGTTCCACCAGGCCAAGCGGACGATCGTCGAACTCTCGCGGGAGTTGGGCATCCCCCTCGTCGCCACGAACGATTCCCACTACCTCGACCGCGGCGACCACGACAGCCACGACATCCTCCTCTGCATCGGCACGAACGCTACGGTGCAGGAGGAGAAGCGCATGAAGATGTCCGATCCCTCATACCACGTGCGGTCAGAGGCGGAGATGCGGGAGGCTTTCGCGGACCTGCCGGAGGCCGTCGATAACACCTGGAAGGTGGCGGAGCGGTGCGACCTGGAGCTGGAGTTCGGGCGTCTGCACCTGCCGGAGCCGGACCTGCCGCCGGGCGTCACCGCCCACGAGTATCTGGAGAAGCTCTCGTGGGACGGCCTCCGGCGACGGCTGCCGGACGCCGGGCCGGACGCCGAAGACCGCCTCCGCTACGAACTGGAAGTCGTCCGCGAGACCGGCTTCACCAACTACATCCACATCGTCCGCGAGATCGGCATGTTCGCGCGGCAGCAAGGGATGCGCATGGGCGTGCGCGGCAGCGCCGCCGCCAGCCTCATCCTCTACTGCCTCGGCGTCACCGACATCGACCCCTTGAAGGCGAACCTCGTCTTCGAACGCTTCCTCAACGTCGAGCGGCCGGAGGCGCCGGACGTCGACTTCGACTTCCCGGAGGACCGCCGCGATGAGGTCTTGCGCTTCGTCGCGAACCGCTACGGCGCCGACCGCGTGGCGCAGATCATCACCTTCGGCACGCTGGGCGCGAAGGCGGCGGTCCGCGACGTCGGCCGCGCCCTGGGCATGAGCTACGCCGACGTCGACCGCGTGGCGCGCCTGATCCCGAACGCGCTGCACATGACCCTGGAGCGCGCCCTCCAGGAGAACCCGGAGCTGCGCTCCGCCTACGACGCCGACGCGCAGGTGCGGGAGCTGATCGACCAGGCGCGCCGCCTGGAGGGCGTGGCCCGCAACGCCAGCACCCACGCGGCCGGCGTGGTCATCAGTCGCGACCCCTTGGTGGAGCACCTCCCGCTGGCGCGGCCGGCCCGCGGCGACGCCCAGGCCCTACCGACAACCCAGTACGCCATGGAACAGGTGGCCGCCATCGGCCTGATCAAGATGGACCTCCTGGGCCTGGCGAACCTGACCATCCTCCAGCGCGCCGTCGAGCTCATCGCCCGCCGCCACGGCGTCGACGTCGACCTCGAGCTGCTGCCCGATGGCGACGCGAAGACGTTCGAGATGCTGGGCGCCGGGGAGACGTTCGGCGTCTTCCAGCTCGAATCGGCTGGCATGCGCCGCGCCGTCCTGGAGCTGAAGCCCACCAGCGTGGACGACCTGGCGGCGCTCGTCGCCCTGTACCGGCCGGGGCCGATGCAACACATCAGCCGCTTCTGCCGCGCGAAGCAGGGCCTGGAGCAGATCACCTATCCCCACCCGGACCTGGCCGACATCCTCGACCAGACGTACGGCGTCATCGTCTACCAGGACCAGGTGCTCAAGATCGCCCAGAAGTTCGCCGGCTACTCCCTGGGAGCCGCCGACATCATGCGCAAGGCCATGGGCAAGAAGATCGCCTCCCTCATGCAGGAGCAGCGGGAGCGGTTCATCGCCGGCGCCATCGCCAAGGGGTACTCGCAAGAGGACGCCGAGCGCGTGTTCGAGCTCATCGAGCCGTTCGCCGGCTACGCCTTCAACAAGGCGCACTCGTACTCCTACGGCACCATCGCCTACCAGACGGCATGGCTGAAGGCGAACTACCCGGAGGAGTACCTGACCGCCGTGCTGATGAGCGCCGACAGCCACCCGGCCGGCGCCCTCGAACGCATAGCCCAGGCCTACAACGAGTGCGTGCGGCTGGGCATACCCGTGCTGCCGCCGGACGTGAACCGGAGCGGCGTCAACTTCGAACTCGAGAGGACGCCTGAGGGCAAGACCGCCGTCCGCTTCGGCCTGGCGATGATCAAGAACGTCGGCGAAGGCGCGGCGCAGTCGATCGTCGAGGCGCGGCAAGCGGCGGGGGGCGCCTTCGCGTCCCTGGACGACTTCTGCCGCAACCTGAACACGCGCAACGTCAACAAGCGCGCCCTGGAGAGCCTGGTCAAGGCGGGCTGCCTCGACTCCATCGCCGGCAAGCCGGAGGCCCGCGGCTCGCTTCTCGTCAACCTGGACCGCATCCTCGCCATCGCCCAAGGCGCGCAGAGGCTGAAGGAGACGGGCCAGGCGACGATGTTCGACCTCTTCGGCGCGGAGGTCGCCACGCCGCTGGCCGGCTTGGACCTGGAGAGCGCGCCGGTGCCGCGGGCGGAGGTGCTCGCCTGGGAGAAGGAGCACCTGGGCGTCTGGCTCTCGGAGCATCCGTTCACGCGCGCCGCGGCGGCGCTGGCGCCCTACGTGACGGCGCTCTGCAACGAGATCACGCCCGACTTGCTGGCGGACGCTTCGGCGGGCTCAGGGCAGGCTCGCCCGTCGCAGGGGCGCGACTTCGTCATTGCCGGCATCGTCGGCTCGACGCGGCGGCTGGCGACGCGGGACGGCAGGGCGTTCATCGCCGCCGAGGTCCAGGACCTTTCGGGCGTCCTGGAGGTCACGGTCTGGCCGGACGTCTTCGAGCGCACCGCCGAACTCTGGGCCGCGGGCAGCATCCTCCTCATGCAGGTGCGCGTCCGCGAGCGCGGCGACCGCCTCTCGGCGGGCGTCCAGGAAGTGGCTGCTTACACGGAGGACTTCCTGCCGCCGGCGTGGGCGGTGAACGAACGGGCGGACACGCGGGCAATCGAGCAGTCCGGCGATCGGGCAAACGGCAGCGCCCACGGCCCCGCGGGGGGAGAGCGGCGCGAGAGCGACGCGCGGGCGGACATCCATGGAGAGCCCGCGGCGGGCGTCCAGGGGGCGGCCGGTTCCCTGACTTGGGGCCCGGAGAGGGTACCCCTACCTTCCTCCATTCATAGGGAGGGGGGAGAGCGGCGCGAGAGCCCCGCGGGCGCGGACATCCATCGAGAGCCGGAAGCGGGGGTACAGGGGGCGGCCGGTTCCCTGACGGGGGGCTTGGGGGGTGTCCCCCCATCCTCCTCCATCCATAGGGAGGGGGGAGAGCGGCGCGAGAGCGACGCGCGGGCGGACGCTTACCGGACGGACGCGCAGCCGCCGGAAGGCGCGTTCTTTGACGACCCTCCATCCGGCCGCGAGCCCCTGCGCCTCGTCATGCACGAGACGGAGGACGAGGCCGCCGACCAGAAGCGCCTCGTGGGGCTGTTCCGGTTGCTACAGGACCAGCCCGGCGACGACCCCGTGCTGCTGACGATCCGCACGCGCGAAGGCGAATCGATCGACCTCGCCCTCCCGAGCGCCAGGCTTGACGCCGCGCTGCGGGAGCGGCTGACGGATCTGACAGAGAACTACGGCCTTCACAGGACAAGACTGGGCGCATAACAATCTCCTAAAAACTCCACTCGAATCTGTTACACTCTTTCGCGATCTATCGCCTGATGCGGAGGGTGATACATATGGCCTCGCTTAGGGAGACGGTTGGTCGTGAAGCACTTATTGCGCTGGCGCAATATCAGAGCGTTACTCAGGCATTGGCCGAGATCATCGATAATCCATTTGACTACCGGAATAATCGTTTCCTGACAGTTGAAGTCAGGATGGACAAGACCAGAGGGCTTCTGCAGATTCTAGACTTTGGCGGCGCCGGCATGGACGGAGAGGGCCTCGCGGACTGGATTCAATGGGGTACAGGCCACAAACACTCACCCCAAGACATCGGCCAGTGGCACGTAGGCGGCAAGCTGGCTGCCATTTACCTTGCTGAGTCGCTTGAGATCGTAAGTAGGCGCTCGGGAGATTCCAAGATTTTTCGGTTTTACGACCCTCATTGGGGAAGCAGAACGACTCTTTATGAAGGTAAGCCCGATCAACTGACTAAATCCCAACTTTCGGGCTACCTTGAAATCGCTAAGCTTCCCGATGGGATTGGTTTCACACTGCTATTGCTAAGAAGACTTAAACCGCACCGTTACGAAAAGGAAATCCTCATTTCGCACGTGGCCAATACTTACAGGAGCCTTATTGTCAACAATGCTTGTCAAATCATTATCGATGGTACGGAAGTTACTCCTGTAGTCCTGCCGGAGTTAACGGTCGCCAATCCCATCGTGATTTCCACTACAAAGCTTGACGGCGGAGTGACCGTGAAGGGCCGCATCTGGGTGATGGATAGAGACCGTCTCGAACAGCGGCGTGGCCTCACACTGTTGTAGGCCAGTGATTCTGTCAGTGCAAACGGGCGTTAACGGGACAGCGATTCTGTCAGTGTTCATGGCTAACGGGACAGCGATTCTGTCAGTGACCGCGGCTTGAGGAAGTCCGGGTT
>Ga0073934_10004166_pt1 | contig 24621 bp, 19 predicted proteins | sample LarsenN4metaG_FD_76834 | JGI IMG/M metagenome (GOLD analysis project Ga0073934, IMG submission 76834) | Hot spring sediment bacterial and archeal communities from British Columbia, Canada, to study Microbial Dark Matter (Phase II) - Larsen... ... | reverse complement strand
TTCGCCCGCGAGTGCTTCATGGACGAGCTGGCGGCCGCGGCGGGGCGGGACCCCCTTGAGTTTCGCCTCGCCCACCTCGCGAACGACCGGTTGCGGGCCGTGCTCGAGGAAGCAGCCCGGCGGTTTCATTGGCGGGAGCGCGTCAAGGAACGCTCGCCCGGGGCGGGCGTGGGTCTGGCCTGCGGCACCGAGAAAGGCTCCTATGTGGCGGCCTGTGTCGAGATCGCCGTGGACCAGGCGCAGGACAAAATCGTCGTGCGGCGGGTGTGCGAGGTCTTCGAGTGCGGAGCCATCATCAACCCCGCCAACCTCATGGCCCAGGTGCAAAGCTGCATCATCATGGGCCTGGGGCCGGCTTTGCGGGAGGCGATGCGGTTCCGGGACGGCAAGATGGGCAACGCCAGTTTTGCCCGCTACCAGGTGCCGCGCCTGAGCGATGTGCCGGAGCTGGATATTCATCTGCTCAACCGTCCGGACCTGCCCAGCGTGGGCGGGGGCGAGACACCGATCATCGCCATCGCGCCCGCCATAGCCAACGCCCTCTTTCACGCCACGGGCACCCGCGTGCGCGCTCTGCCGATTCGCCCCTCGGGCGCCGGGCCGGCTTGACCGCTGTGGACCCCGCACCTCAACACCCGCCTGACGCGCCACCCGCCGTCGGATTCGAGCCCGCCCCGGGCGGCGGCGAGCGGCGGGACGAGTCGCTGCTGCGGGCGGCCATGGCCTGGGCCCGGGCCGGTCGGCGCTTCGCCGTGGCCCTGGTGCTCGAAACCGATGGCTCCAGCCCGCGCGGCCCGGGCGCCCGGGCCCTGGTGGATGAGACGGGCGCGATCCTTGGAACGATCGGCGGCGGCCAGGTCGAAGCGCTGGCCCAGGCCAAAGCGCCGGCCATCGCCCGCGCGGGAACCGCCCAGATCTTCGAGGCCGCCCTGGCCGGACACCGCGCCAGCGAAGCCGAACCCATCTGCGGCGGGCGCATGCGCGTGCTCCTCTTCGCCCCGGATGCTGCCGCCCTCGAGGCCATGGCGGCCGCGGCCGAAGGGCTGGCCCGCCGCCAGCGCGGTTTCCTGATCACAGCCCTGGATGATGCCGATCCGCCGCGGGTCGAGCTTCAGTACCGGCCCGAAGGGGCCGCCGTTCCCGGCCTCGAGGCTATGCTCGAACGGGCCGCGCGCCGCGAGCAACCCGAGTTCAGCGCCCATGCTCTGCCGGGGCGGGCATTGCTGCTCGAGCCGCTCGTCCCGCCGCCGCGCCTGCTGGTCGTCGGGGCGGGACACGTCGGGCAGGCTGTCGCGCGCCTGGCAGACCTGGCGGGTTTCGAGGTCACGGTGCTGGACGACCGCCCCGAATTCACCGCGCCCGCCCTCTTCCCGCCCGCGGTGCGCACCCGCTGCGGCGACCTGGCCGTCGCGCTCGACCAATTCCCCTTTGGGCCGGACCTTTACGTGGTCATCGTCACCCGCGGCCACACGCACGACGGCGCCGCCCTGGCCCGCTGCCTGGGCCGCCCGGCCGCCTACGTGGGCATGATTGGCAGCGTGCGCAAAGTGGCCCTGCTCCGCGAGGATTTCCTGGCCAGAGGCCGGGCCACCGCCGAGGAGTTCGACCGCGTTTACGCTCCGATCGGGCTGGATCTCGGAGCGGTGACGGTGCCGGAAATCGCCGTCAGCGTGGTGGCGCAATTGATCGCCGTGCGGCGGCGCGGCGTGGCGCCGCGCATGCCCCGGAGGACCGGCCCATGATCGGCGCCGTCGTCCTGGCCGCCGGGCGCTCGCGCCGCATGGGCGCCTGCAAAACCCTGCTGCCGGTGGGAGGCGTGCCCATGATCACCCGGCTCGTGCGCGCGCTCGCAGAATGCGCGGTCTCGGAGATCCGTGTGGTCGCCGCGGCCGACGCGCCAGCCATCGCCGCCGCCCTCGAGGGCCTGCCCGCCCGCCTCGTGCGCAATCCCGATCCCGACAGCGCCATGCTCGACTCGGTGCGCTGCGGCCTGCGCGCCCTGCCCGCGGCGTGCCAGGCGGCGCTGATCGTGCCCGGCGACCAGGCCCGCCTGGCCCCCGACATCATTCGCCCCTTGCTGGCGGCCTTCGCCCAGGGAAGCCACGGCCTGGTGGTGCCGCTGTGCCGCGGCCGGCGCGGCCATCCGCTGCTCGTGGCCCGGCGCCATTTCGCCGAAACGCTGACCGGTCTCGACGACACCGGCCTGCGCGGGCTTCTGCGGCGCCATCCCGAAGACGTGCGCGAGGTGCCGGTCGAGCACCCCGGCGTCCTCGATGACGTGGACACGCCGGAAGACTACCAGCGCCTTCGGGAAAGGGGCTGACACGCCCGCCGCCCGGTGCTACCGTGACTCGGGCCGCCCAACCGGCGCCCGGGGCTATATGGATCCATTGTCAAGAGAAGGACGCGTTCACCGCGAGTTGAACTACCTGGTCCGTGAGTCCGTGGCCCTGCGCCTCCGGGACTTTGTTCGCCAATACCTCGACCTGAACGAGTACAGCGTGGCCCAGCCCAATTTCTCCTTTCCGGTTCACTCGCTCTACCTGGACTCGCCCGCGCTGGACCTCTACCGGCAGGCGCGCAACGACATCGAGCACCGCTGCCACCTGCGGGTGCGCTTCCACGACGAGCGCCCCGACAGCCCGGTGTTTCTCGAAATCAAGCGCCGCGCCGTGGATGTCGTCACCCGCCAGCGCTGCGCCGTCCGGCGCCAAGCCCTCGCCTTTGTCCTCAACGGTCAATTGCCGCCAGTCGAGTTGTTCCTCCGCCCCACCGCCCAGGCCATGCAGGCGGCGCAGGACTTTGTCAAACTGCAGCAGACCCACCGCGCCCAACCTCAATTGCGCCTGTCCTTCGTGCGCGAAGGCTACGTGGGCGACAACGAGGCGGTGCAGGTCACTTTCGATCGCCAGGTCGTCTTCGAGCCCTGCCAGGACGCCTCCCTGCGCTGCGCCCTCGGAGCGCCCCGGCGCCTCTTCGCCCCGCACGTTGTCTTCGAGCTCAACTTCGTCGAGCGCTTCCCCCGCTGGTTTCAGGAGATGGTGCAGCACTTCAACCTCACCGAATGCGGGGTGGACAAGTACGTCGGCGCCATGGCCAGCCTGCGCCACGACGACCTCACCCGCACCATCCGCGGCCCCTCCTAGCCCGGGCCGGGGCGGGCGCGGGGCCCGCCGTGTTTTTCGCTTCGACCTCGCGGAGTGAAGCGACTATTTTGCCGCCGCGATGGCCAGCGACAATCCGTTGACACCCATGATGGCGCAGTATCGCCGCATCAAGGGCGAGCTGCCCCGGGACGCGCTGTTGCTGTTCCGGCTCGGGGATTTTTACGAAATGTTCTTCGAGGACGCCCAGGCGGGCGCCCAGTTGCTCAACGTGGCCCTGACCCGCCGCGGCGTGGTGCCCATGTGCGGCATTCCCTACCACGCGGCCCACGCCTACATCGCCCGCCTGCTCAAGGCGGGACGCAAAGTGGCCATCTGCGACCAGATGGAGGAGGCCCGGCCCGGCCAGCTCGTCAAACGCGAGGTGACGCAGATCCTCAGCCCGGGGACGCACTTCGACGAACGCATGCTCCAGGCCGAGCGCAATAATTTTCTAGCCGGCGTCTGCCGCGTGGGCGGCCGCCACGGCCTGGCGGCGGTGGATCTGACCACGGGCGATTTCCAGACCACCGAGCTGGACGACGAGACAGCGCTGCTCAGCGAACTCGAACGCCTGCGTCCGGCGGAAATCATCCTGCCCGCCGAAGACACCCGCCTGCGCACCCTCCTCCAGGGCGGCCCGGGCATCGTTAACGGCTACGAAGACTGGGTCTTCGCCCCCGAGACGAGCCAGTTCACCGTGCGCGAGCATTTCAAGGTGGCCACGCTCGATGGCTTCGGGCTGAAGAACCGGCCCGCGGCCGTCGGCGCGGCGGGCGGAGTGCTGCATTACCTGGCGCAGCATCTGCGGCGCGACATCTCGCACCTGACCACCTGCTCGTTCTACCAGCGCGCCGATTACCTGCACCTGGACGCCACCACGCTGCGCCACCTCGAGGTGCTCGATCCGCTGCACCACGACGCCCCGCGCTCAACCACCCTTTACGGCGCCCTCAACCGCACCGCCACCCCCATGGGCGCCCGCCGCCTGCGCGACTGGCTCTCGCAGCCCCTGGCCGCGGCCGACGCCATCGCTGCCCGCCAGGAAGCCGTGCAGGCCTGGCTGGACCACAGCCACGCCCTGGACGAGTTCCGCCAGGCCCTGGCCGGCGTGCGCGACCTCGAACGCACCCTCAGCCGGCTGAGTTTCGGCGCGGGCAACGCCCGCGATCTCCAGGCCCTCCGCGAGGGCCTCGAGCAGGTGCCCCGCCTCCGCGCCATTCTCGAATCCGTTTCCCACGAGGCCCTCCGTGAAGGCGGCCGGCGCGGCGAACTCCCCCTGCCCGCTTCCGCCCCGGCGCCCGCCCCCCATCCGCTGGCCGCCCTGGCCGGCCGGTTGTGTGACCAGCCGGAACTGGTGGACCTCATCCGCCGCGCCATCGTCGAAGAGCCGCCGCTGGCCGTCAAAGAGGGCGGCATGATCCGCGAGGGGTTCGATGCCGCGCTGGACGAGCTCCGCCGGGCCACCCGCGAGGGCAAGGACTGGATCGCCCGGCTGCAACAGGAGGAAATCGAGCGCACCGGCATCCCCTCGCTCAAAGTGCGTTTCAACTCCGTCTTCGGCTACTACATCGAGATCACCCGCGCCAACCTGGACAAAGTGCCGGCCCATTACATCCGCAAACAGACCATCGCCAACGGGGAGCGGTTCATCACCCCCGAGCTCAAGGAAATGGAGGGGCGCATTCTTGGCGCCGAGGAACGCAGCCTGAAGCTCGAGTATGATCTCTTCCTGCGGGTGCGCGAGGCGGTGCTCGAACGCCTCAAGGCCATCCAGGAAACCGCCCAGGCCCTGGCCCAGGCCGATGTGCTGGCCGCCTTTGCCGAGACGGCGCGGCTCCACGGCTACACCCGGCCGGTGGTGCGCGACGAGGGCGTCATCGCCATTCGCGACGGCCGCCATCCCGTCCTCGAACAGAGCCTGCTCGAGGAACGGTTCGTGCCCAACGACACCCGGCTCGACCACCAGACCCATCAGATTGCCCTGATCACCGGGCCCAACATGGCGGGCAAAAGCACCTATATCCGCCAGGTGGCCCTGCTCGTCCTCCTGGCCCACACCGGCTCATTTGTCCCCGCCGCCGAGGCCCGCATTGACCTGGTGGACCGCATTTTCACCCGCATCGGGGCCAGCGACGACATCGCCCGCGGCCAGTCCACCTTCATGGTGGAAATGAGCGAGACAGCCAACATCCTGAACAACGCCACCCGGCGCAGCCTGGTTCTGCTCGATGAAATCGGACGCGGCACGAGCACCTTCGACGGCTTGAGCCTGGCCTGGGCCATTGTCGAGCACCTGCACAACCAGGTGGGGGCCAAAACCCTCTTTGCCACCCATTACCACGAATTGACCGAGCTGGCGGGCCGGCTGCCGCGGCTGAAAAACTACAACGTGGCCGTGCGCGAGTGGCAGGACCAGGTGGTCTTCCTGCGCAAGATCCTCGAGGGCGGCACCGACAAAAGCTACGGCATCCAGGTGGCCCGCCTGGCCGGCGTGCCCAAACCGGTCATCGAGCGGGCGAAAGTGATTCTCCGCAACCTCGAGGAAAGCGAGCTGACCCCCGAGGGCAACGTGCGCCAGCGCGCCACCCAGCGCGCCGAGCGCGCCCGGCTCCAGCAGCTTGAGCCGCCGCCCCAGCTCGACCTCTTCGCCTGAGCACAGCTCCCGGCGCGGCGGAGCCGGGCCGGCCGGACCTGCCCCGAACCGCCGGGGCCGTTCAGCCCGCCGGGGGCGGCAGGGTGCCGCTCAGCTTCCATTCGGAATCCTGTTTCAAGTAGATCGTCTGCGTGGGGAAGGCGAAGCTGATCTTCTCGGCGTCGAACCGGCGCTTGATCTCAAGGTTGAGCAACTGGAACTCCTGGAGGTAGGCCTTGAAATCAGTCGAGTTCCACCAGTGCACCACCAGGATGTTCAGCGAAGCGCTCTCGAACTTGTTGAAGCTGATGATGAGGTCGGCCGTCTTCGGGTGCGGCCGGAGCACTTCCTCGAGGATGGCGATGGCGCGCTGGACGCGCTCGGCGGGCGTGTCGTAGGTCACGCCGATGTTCATCACCGTCTTGATGTTGGGGCGGGCGGAGATGTTGGTGATGGTGGCCGCCCCCATGGTTTTGTTCGGGATGGTGACGAGGTGGCCGTCGAGACTGCGCACGCGGGTGCTGCGGAAGCCGATTTGCTCGACGGTGCCGTCCACGTTGTCGAGCTGGATGCGGTCGCCCACCTTGAACGGTTTGTCCATGAGCACGGCCACGGCCCCGAAGAGGTTGGCCAGGGTGTCCTGCGCGGCCAGGCCCACCGCCAGGCCGCCGATGGAGAGCGAGGCGATCAGACCGGTGACGTTGAAGCCAAGGTTCTGCGAGGTGACGAGCACGGCCACGATGACCACAAACACCTTGAAGGTCTTGCCCAGCAGCGGCAGGAGCTGCTTGCTGAACTGTTCGTGGTCGGGCGTGGCGGAGCGCTCGTGCCACACGCCCATGAGCGTGTCAATCGCCTTCAGCAGGACATAGGTGATCGAGCAGGCCACAATGATCTTCAGGCCGTTCGAGAGGAACACGGTCATTTCCGCCGGCCAGGAATAGACCTTCATGCCCACATGCAGGAGAATGACAAAACTCACCACCTTGACCGGCCCGCGCACGAGGTTGACCAGCAGGTCGTCGAGCTTGGTGGCCGTGCGGGCGGCCCAGTGGGCGACCCGTTCGCGAATGAAATAATCGAGGAACTTCGACAGGTAAAAGGCGAGAAAGACGTAGATCAGCGACGCCACATATTGCCAGAGCGGAATGCCGGCAAAGGGCCGGCTCTGGAGCCAGGGGACGCGGTCCAGGCCAAAGGTCAGCCAGATGTCGGGGGGGGTGGCCACAGGAGCGGCGGCCGCCTCGAGGGCCGGCGCGTTGGTGGCGGCAGCGGCCAGCGCGGGGACGAGGCCGGCGGCCCCCCACAAGAGCGCGGCCAGGCACAGGATGCGCAGCCGCCCGGTCAAACAACGGTGATGGTTCTTCATGATCGGACAATCATACTTTGGTTCACACAACGTAACGATCCCGCCTCTCTCTATGGGGCAAGAGCCGGGCGGCGTCAACCGGCAGCCACCCGCCAACCGCGCGGCGCGCGGGTTTCCTCTTCGCATTTGTTCCGGCTTCCTGATAAACTGGGGGGCGAGATTCAGAACCGAACCATGAGCCTCGACCCGGCGGACAACCGCGCCGCGCCGCGCTGGACCTGGAAACGCCTCGTGCTGGGGCGCCGGCCCAAGGTCACGCTCATCCGGGCGGCCGCGATGCTCGTGCTGGCCGTGGTGGTCTTCAAGTTCGTGCTCATTCCCGTGCGGGTGGACGGCGACAGCATGGAGCCCACCTATCGCAACGGCTCGATCAACTTCATCAACCAATGGGCTTATCGGTCGCACCCGCCCCGGCGGGGCGACGTGGTGGCGGTGCGCTATGCCGGCAAGAGCATCATGCTGCTCAAGCGCATCATCGCCCTCCCGGGTGAGGAGGTGGCCATTGTCCGGGGCCAGGTGATGATCAATGGCCGGCCTCTCCAGGAGCCCTACCTGAAGAACCCCGCCCCCTGGCAGTTGCCGCCGCGCCGCCTCGAGACCAACGAATACCTCGTCATCGGCGACAACCGCACCATGGTCCAGAGCCAGCACCTCTTCGGCGCGGCCCGGGCCGATCGCATCGTGGGAAAGGCCCTGTGGTGAAAGCACGCCTGATCAACCTTGCCCTTCTCGTCCTCGTCGCCGGCCTGGGGGTGTTTCTCTGGTCGCATTTTTTTCCCAACGAGGAGAAGCGCGTCCGCAAGTGCCTGGAGGGGCTCCAGGAGGCTGTCTCCTTCGAAGCGGGCGGCTCGCTGGCCGGCACCGCCGCCGACTCCGAGCGCCTGCGCAGCCTGCTGGCCCCTGACGTCGAGGTGGAAGTCGAGATGCCAGGCGGAGGCCGCGAAGCCATGAGCGGGCGCGCGGAAATTGTCCAGGCGGCCATGGGCGCGCGGCAGTATCTGCGGGGTCTGAAGGTTGAGCTGCTGGATGTCGCGGTGCAGGTCGAGCCGGGCAAAGATCGCGCCGCCTGCAGCCTGACCGCCAAGGCGACCCAGCCCGGGGACCGCGACTATGTGGTGCAGGAGATGCGCCTGGAGTTGGTCAAGCAGGACGGCCAGTGGCGGCTGCGCAAAGCCGCGGCCATTCGGCCCTTGAAACTCTGAGGTCTGCCCCCCCGGGCGCACCGCGTCGCCCGGCGCCACGTCCGCGGCGGAACTGGGCCCCCGGCCGGGCGGCACGCGGGTGCGGTGCGCGCCCCGGCCGATGGCGCGTCCGGCTCAACGGAACTCGTAGCGGCCCGAGCCGACTTCAAACACGGCGTAACCCGGCTCGGCGCGAAGGAACTTCACTCCCCGGGCTTGCGCGGCGGCTTTGCCGCTCTCGCGGACTTTCGCCGGGTCGCTGGCGGGCACATACACCGTCGCCACGGTATTGGCGGGCACTTCCACGGTCAGGCGCAGGCCGTCCTTCTCCCGCCGCCATTCACTCGAGATCCGCCCGCGAATCGAGTCATATACCCCCCGGGCGCGGTTGAAGCCCTGGCCCCGTGGATCGGGCCGGGGGCGGATGGTGATGCGCGAGAAGCCCGGCCCCTCCGTGTCGAGGCCGGCAACGACCGTCAGCAACCATTCATTGATCACACCCAGCCAGTAATGGTTGAAGGAATTCATGCCGGGGTCCTGGAAGCCTTTGTCAGGCAGCCAGCCGTCCCAGCGTTCCCACATGGTGGTCGAGCCGAGGGTGACTTGCAGCAACCAGCTCGGGTAGGTCTTGTTCAGGGCGAGCTGGTAGGCCAGGTCGAGGCGGCCGGCCTTCTCGAGGGCAAACAAAATGAACGGCGTGCCGAGGAAGCCGGTGGCAATGTGCCCGTTCTGCGCGGCGATGGTGCCGGCGAAATGCGCGGCGGCCGCGGCCCGCTTGTCCTGCGGCACCAGGTCCAGCCCAAAGGCCAGGGCATAGAAGGTCTGCCCCGTCTCGCCTTTCTTGTCCACGATGCGGCCGTCGTCCTTGACGAACTCCCGGGCAAACACGGCCTTGATCTCCCCCGCCAGCGCGCGATAGCGGGCGGCGTCGTCAGAGCGCCCGGCGACCGCGGCCAGCTCGGCCATGAGGCTGGCGCTGTAGTAGTAATAGGCGGTGCCGATGACGTCGCTGTGTTGCGGACCGGCCAGGCGCAGCCAGTCGCCATAAGCGCCGGTGCCGCGCACGTGGTTGGTGCTCGTCTTCGCCAGGTAATCCATATAACGGACGAGGGCCGGGTAGTGCTGGCGCACCACGCGGGTGTCGCCGTACATCTGGAGCATGCGGTAGTTGCAGACCACGCCGGCGTCGCTCCACCCGGTGTTGCCGAAGCTCACGATGTTGACGTGGGGCGCCACGTCGCCGAACCCGCCGTCCTCGCGCTGCGAGTCCTGGCAGAGGTCCACCAGCCACTTGGTAAAGAAGGCCGGGGCGTCCATGTTCAGGCAGGCGGTCTTCATGAAGACCTGGGCGTCGCCGGTCCAGCCGGCCCGCTCGTCGCGCTGGGGACAATCCGTGGGCACATCAAGGAAGTTGCCCTTCTGGCCCCAGAGGGTGTTGAGCGAGAGTTTGTTGACCAGCGGGTTGTCGCATTCAAACCAGCCCGCGCGCGGCAGATCCGAGTGCACAACGATGCCGACCACATCCCTGGGCGACGGTTTGTAGTCCAGGCCGGTGACCTCGACGTATTGGAATCCGTGGAAAGTGAAGGACGGCTCGTAGTCGCGGGCGGGGCCGCCGGCCAGGTAGAAGACGTCCGTGGCCCTGGCCGCCCGCAGGTTGGTCACGTAGAGGGTGCCGTCCTTCTGCAGCATCTCGGCGTGGCGCACGGTCACCTTCTGGCCGCGCTCGCCCTTGAGCTTCAAGCGGACCCACCCGACCATGTTCTGGCCCAGGTCAAAGACATAGACGCCGGGTTTGGGCTCGGTGACGCTCCGGGCCGGCAACTCCTGCACCCGCGTCATGGGCAGCCCGGGATGGGCCTCGAGGCGGGCCCGCGTCTCGTCGTGGACCCTGGCCGCGGCCCAGGCCGTGTCGTTGAAGCTGGGGCGGTCCCAGCCGGGCATCTCGAGGCGCGCGTCATACACCGACCCCATGAGCAGATCGTTTTCGCGAACCGGTCCGTGGGCGGCTTTCCACGAAGCATCGGTGCCCAGCACGCGCGTGGTGCCGTCGGCAAATTCGATGAACATCTGGGCGAGGAATTGCGGCTGCTCGCCATAGTAATGCCGCTTGCCGGTGAAGGCCAGGTAACCGGCGTACCACCCGTCGCCCAGCACCGCCCCGAGCGCGTTGGGTCCCTGCCGAAGCTGGCGGGTCACATCGTAGCCGAAGTAATGCACCCGCTTCCGGTAATCGGTCCACCCCGGCGAGAGGACATCCGGCCCGGCGGGCTTTCCATTGAGATGCAACGCATAGACGCCGAGCGCCGAGGCGAAAAGCACGGCGCGCCTGACCGGCTTGTCCAGGACAAATTCCTTGCGCAGGCACGCCGCCGGTTCCATCGCGTAAAAGGCGGCGCTGACCTTGCCCCAGGGCTGGTCGCCATAGGCCGCGATCACGCTGGCCGGCTGCCAGCCGGTGGCGGGGTCGTCGGCCCATTTCCATCGCTCGCCGGGCTGGCGCGTGCTCAGCCAGGTGGCGTCAATGGGCACGACCATCGGATCGCCCGACTCGAAAAGCAGCACCAGCCGCCCCAGCAACCCCGCGGGCGAGGGGTTTTCCCCGCCGTTGCGCACGCGGATGCCCAGGGCGTTGCGCCCGGGCTGGAGGCGCCCGGTCACGTCCAGCGTCACCGGCGTCTTCCACGAGCTCCCGTTGCCGGCGTCGTGGCCGTTAACGTATAGGGTAAACCCGTCATCCGCGGCGATGAGAAACGCGGCCTGGGTCAGCTTTTTCTGGGCCGGAATCTCAATGACCTTGCGGAAGAAGGCTTCGCCCGGCGGCTGGTTGCCCGCTTTGGCGCCGGTGGTCCAGACCCAGGAACTGCCCTCCAGCCGCAGGAGGCTTTGTTTCATCTGCTCGCCGGGAGAGAGCGCGCCCGGGGCGCGGCCAAAACTGATCCATCGCGCCTGCCAGTCCGCGGGGTCGAGCACCCCCATGGTCCATTGCTGCACGGGGCTCCAGGCCGAAACGGCCCCGTCCTGGTCCCACACGCGCATCTTCCAATAACAAGCCTGGGCGGTGCGCAAGGGCCGCCCGGCGTATTCGATGTTCACGGATTGATCGGAGGCCACCTTGCCGCTGTCCCACAAATCCCCCTGGTCCTTCTTCAGCAGGTCGGGGCTGGTCGCCACCAGGACCTGCCACGCCGATTGGCGCAAGGCCCGCAGGCCCGGGCGCGCCGGCGCCAGCGTCCAGCTCAGGCGCGGCTGCGGGGTATCAATGCCGACCGGGTTTTGCTTGTATTCGCAGCGCTGCTGGCTGACGCGCAGCGTCGCCGCGGCCTCGAGCGGGCCAACGAAGAGCGTGAGCAGGAGTCCTCCGGCCATCAGCCGGACCGGCCAAACCAACCATCGTGAATGCTTCATGGCAATGATTGCCCGGCACTTTAGTCCTTTTGCGGCCGCCTGAGAAGCCCCAAGACGCCGCCGCGACGCCGCCGGCCGTGTGCGTCAACCGTCCGTGGAGGGAAGATCAAGGCGGGTGGAGTTCGAGGCCGAAGGGTTTGGTTTTCCCCGAGGCGTTCCGGGCTCTCGCCTGACCAGGGCCGTTCGTGCCTCGGAGGGGCGGTTGAGCCCTCAGCTTGGCCCGCCCACAGGGATTCAGAGAACCCCAGCCCCGTGGGCGGCTGAATCTGACCGCCCGGGGGGGCGTCCAATACCCCATCATTGCGTATGCGTTATCCGAACCTCATTTCCTGGATGGTTTGTGGACTGTTGCTGGGGGCGGCGATCTCGGGCCGGGGGGCGGCGGTCGCCGGGAAGGCGCCACGTCTGGACCACACGGGCGGGGCCACCCGCCTGATGGTGGAGGGACAGCCCTGGATCATCCTGGGCGGGGAGTTGCACAATTCCAGTTCCTCGAGTCTGGATTATCTCCGACCCATCTGGCCTCGCCTCAAGAGCCTGAACTTGAATACGGTCATCGCCAGCCTCTCGTGGGAGCTGGTCGAGCCCGAGGAAGGGCGCTACGATTTCACGCTCCTGGATGGGATTGTGGAGGCCGCGCGGCGCCACGAGCTCAAACTGGTCCTGATCTGGTTCGGCACCTGGAAGAACACTGACGGATCCTACGCGCCCGGCTGGGTCAAAACCAACCTGGTCCGTTTCCCCCGATGCCAGCACCGCCCGGGCGTGAACACCACGCAGTTCTCGGCGTTTGCGGAGGCGACTCTGGCCGCTGACGCGCGCGCCTTCGCGGCGGTGATGCGGCGCCTGCGCGAGGTGGACGGCCAGACGCATACCGTGCTGATGATGCAGGTGGAAAACGAGGCGGGGGTGATGCCGGTCTCCAGGGACCGTTCCGAACTGGCCGAAGAGGCGCATCGCAAGCCGGTTCCGGAGGAGCTGATGAACTACCTGAAGGCGCACAAGGCCAGCCTGATCCCGGAACTGCGGGCCGTGTGGGCCTCTTCCAATTACCGGGAATCCGGCACGTGGAGCGAAGTGTTTGGCGACACGCCGGCGGGCGACGAGGTCTTCCAGGCCTGGCACATCGCGCGGTTCATCGGGCGGGTGGCCGAAGCGGGTAAAGCGGAATATCCCCTGCCTATGTATGCCAACGCCTGGCTCGTGCAGCAACGCGGCCAGGAGCCCGGCAAGTACCCCAGCGGCGGGCCGGTGGCCAAAGTCATGGATGTCTGGCGGGCGGCCGCCCCAGCCATTGACTTCATCGCTCCAGACATCTACCTCGAGGACTTCAAGAACATCTGCGCCGAATACACGCAAAGCGGCAATCCCCTTTTCATCCCCGAGGCCAGTCGCGACGAGCGGGCCGGGTTGCGGGCCTATTACGCAATCGGCCACCACCATGCGCTGGGGTTTGCTCCCTTCGGCATTGATTCCCTGCCGGCCACCAATGTGCTGGGCGAACACTACGGGGTGCTGCAACAGCTCGCGCCAGTTCTGGCCAACCATCTCGGGCAAAAAACGCTGCGAGGATTCCTCCAATACCGCGACGAGCGCCGGCTGGAACTGGACCTCGGCGATTACCGCGCCGAAATTGAATACCGATCGGAAGATCCGGGGCGGCTGGGCGGAGGTCTGTTGATTGCCACCGCGCCGGACACGTTCCTGATCACCGGCGTGAACTACACCATTCGTTTCGCCATGCCCCGTGAGAAATCGGGCCAGGTCGCCTGGCTGACGATTGATGAAGGGGTCTTCCGTCATGGGCAGTGGGTGCCGGGCCGCCGCCTGAACGGCGACGAGGCCGGTTACCGGCTGAATCTGGGTCCCAGGCCCCGCATCCTGCTGGCGCGGGTCTATGCGTTCCCCGAAAAGTAGTCCGCTGAATTAGATTCGGCGCGAATATCCCCGGGGATAAAAAGCCGTAGTCCCCTGATTGCGGTCAGACCGCCAACTGTCATGATGGCGGCCACACGCAGTTTTAGGGGCGCCGATCGAGTGCCCTGGTGCCTTGGAGGTGCATGAGTTCGGGGGCGCAGCATCACATGGGTTGCACGCCCCCGGCTTGCTTTTCAGGGAAGGCGCGACGGAGGGTGGACTTCCACAGCCCGGGACGGCAAACTCCCGCGGTGATGCCGCCAGTCTATGACACACACGCCCACCTGAGCGACCGGTGCTTTGCGTCGGACCTCGAGGAGGTGCTGGGCCGCGCCGCCCGGGCCGGAGTGGGCAAGATCGTCTGCATGGCCATTGACCTCGCAACCAGCGAGGCCGTGGTGCGTTTGAGCGAACAATACCCGGGCCTTTACGCGGCGGTGGGGTGGCATCCCAACCACGCCATGGAAGCGCCGGCAGATGTGCGGCCGGCCCTCCGGGAACTGGCGCGGCACCCGCGGGTGGTCGCCATCGGCGAAACGGGCCTGGACTACTATCGCCTGCCGTCCAACCAGGGCGGCAACCCTGCGGACGACGCCCCCTGCAAAGCCAGGCAACAGGCCGTCCTCGAACAACAACTCGAACTGGCGGCCGAGATGGGCCTGCCCGTGGTTCTTCATCAGCGCGGGGATGTGTTCGACGACACCGAAGCGCGGCTGCGTCCCTGGGCGGGCCGGGTGCGGGCCGTCTTTCACTGCTTCATGGGTGGAAGCCCTGTGCTCGAACGGATCCTGAGCCTGGGGGCTCTGGTCAGTTTCACGGGCAACCTCACTTACAAGAACAGCCAGGCGATCCGTGACGCCGTGAAGGCGGCGCCGGCGGATCGTTTGATGTTCGAGACCGATTGCCCGTACCTGGCGCCCATGCCGCACCGGGGCCAGCGTTGCGAACCCGCCCATGTCAGAGATACCGCCGCCTATGCGGCGCTGGTCCGCGGGTGCGCTTACGAGGAGATCGCTGCGGCCAGCACGGCCACAGCCGAACGTTTCTTTGCGCGGCTGGCTGGCGGCCCCACGCTGGATGCCTTGAAGGCGTGAGCGCGCGGCACCAGGCGGCCTGCCGCGACCGGCCGCCGCCGCTCCCTCAAGTGATCCGCACGCGGGGCGGCTTACGACAGTTTTTCATCCCGGGGAACGGCTTCGAGAATCTTGCGGGTGATGTCATCCGGCCGCACGCCCTCGCTCTGCGCGGCGAAATTGGGGATGATGCGGTGGCGAAAGACCGGCGGAGCAACCGCCGCCACGTCGTCGCAACTGACATAGACCTGGCCGCGGAGCATGGCCCGTGCTTTGGCCGCAAGGATGAGATTCAGCCCCGCCCGCGGTCCGGCCCCCCAGGTGAGCCACTTCCGGCAACACTCGAGGGCCTCCGGGGATTGCGGCCGGGTGACGCGGACCAGTTTCTCCGCGTAAGCGAACACATGATCAGCCACCGGCAAACGGCGCACGAGCCCCTGAAGTTCGAGGATTTGCCCGGCCGTCAAAACCGGTTCGGGCTGCCCGGGGTCAACGCCGGTGGCCCGTTTCATGATCTCCCGCTCCTCGGCGGCGGTGGGGTAGTCCACCTGGATCATAAACATGAAACGGTCCAACTGCGCTTCCGGCAAAGGGATAGGTGCCTTCCTGTTCAATGGGGTTTTGCGTGGCAAGCACGAAGAAAGGGTCCGGCAGGGGGTAGTCGGCCCCGCCCACCGAGACTTTGCGCTCTTGCATGGCCTCGAGCATGGCCGCCTGCGTCTTGGGAGGCGTGCGGTTGATCTCGTCGGCCAGGATGATGTTGGCAAAGATCGGTCCCTTCAGAAAACGGAATTCCCGGGTGCCGCGGGCCGGGTCCTGGTGGATGACCTCGGTGCCGGTGATGTCACTGGGCATGAGGTCGGGCGTGAACTGGATGCGTTTGAAACCCAGGTGGAGGGTTTGTGCCAGACTCGAGATGAGGAGGGTTTTGGCCAGACCAGGCACGCCCACCAGCAACGCGTGGCTGCGGGTGACGATGGCGATGAGGGTCTGGTCAATGACCTCCTGCTGGCCGACGATCACCTTGGCCAGTTCGGCCCGCACCCGGTTGGCGCTGGCCCTGAGCTGTTCCATGCGTTCGCGGTCCTGGTCCGGCAGGGGAGGTTGAGGTGTGGTCAAAGGGGTGCTCATAGGCAAAGGCAAGACCGGTGAACATGCCCGGCAACGGGCCGGGCTACGGGCCAGGGGCGGCCCGGGTTTGAGGACAGCATGATTCTACGGGCTTGTCGCAACGCAACTTCTGACGATCAGCCACCGCGAGGTATTCGAGGGCGCGCCCGTGCGGGCCGCCGGTTCCTCCGGCAAGCCTGGCGCGGCCCAGGCTTTGAAGCGATGAATCCATCGTTTTTTTCGATTCGCCGAACGCCGCAAAACCCGACATGATACCGACCAGGAAAACCGGCCGCAGCGCGATGGAGCCGCCCTGGTTTTTCAGACGCGAGAGCATCCCATGAAAACACAACGACTCTTTGAGAGAATCATGGTCCTGCTGACGGTGGCCATCCTGGCCGCCTATGTGCTGGCTTGTGGCACGGCCTTCAGCCCGGACGACACCCGGATCGTTTACCCGGCCTTCGATCCGAAGACGGGGGATGTCGGCGCATGGATGTATGACCGGCAAACCCTCCAGAGCGAGCCGGTGTTCATTCCCAGCCGGCTGCGGGATGCCGGCGGGGCCGAGCGGCAGTTGATGCCGCTTCGCCCGATCTGGCTCCCCGACGGCAAGGATCTGGCCATTCTCTGGCCCGGTTATAGCGACAACGATGACGACGTTCTGAATATCGCGGTGCTGCCGGCCAGCGGGAAGGGACGCGTGCGGCTGATGAACATTCCCGGGGTGGAGGACGCCATCAACCGCCTCTTGTTTCCTCCGGCGGTGAAGAACGGCGCGCTTTTCTTTGCCGCCGAAACCAACCTCGTCGTGCGAGTGAACCTCGAGACCGGTCAGACCTCCGCGCGCAATATCCAGGGGGTGGACGAGGATTTCAACCTGCTGGGGCCGGCCTCGCCGGGCTCCGGGGTGTTCTATTACACCGAGGATGGCGAAGAGGGCCTGGTGGGGGGCACGCTCGATACCGAAACAATGAAAGTCCAGCCACGCTGGCGTCTGGCGGAAGAGGCTTACGAGGACTTAAACGCTCTCGCCGTCAGCCCGGATGGCAACACCCTCGTGATCCTGACCAAGAAAGGCGGCCAGCGGGCCCTGCACGTGGCGACCGGCGGGAGCACACGGACCCTGCCACTGAATCTGCCCACTAAATCCATTGCCGTTGGCATGGGCACTCTGGCTCCGAAAGAGCCGGTCCTCTATGTGACTTACGCCGAGCAACCCGGCGGCGCTTCGCCCGCCCAGGTGGGGCTGCTGGAGATCAGCCTCAAAGATGGCGCCACACGAAAAACGCCGCTCTACGAGAACCGGCGGGGTCAAGACGACGAGCAGGCGGCGGCGTTCCAGGTGGATGTGTCGCATGATGGCAAGACGGCGGCTGTCTGCACAACGATGTTAAGGGTCATGAAGGATCACCTGCCCGACCCGGAAACCAGTGGGTTGTATCTGGTGGACCTGGCGCATCCGGAACGCAAAGTGACCCGGGTCGCCATTCCGGTCCCTGACGCGTTGAGCAAACGCTGAGGGGCGGGCGCGTCTCCCGCGCTCCGGCCGACATGCACGAAACGCTGGCCCAGTGGTTCCTGCCGCTCTGCGGCCAATACGCCCCGCACGTGTGGACGCCCGGGGGCGTCGCTCTGCCATGTTGCCAGCGGTGCACGGGCCTTTACGCCGGGGTTTTTGCCGCGCTCGTGCTCTGGGCCTTCTCGCGGCCAGGGCCGGGCCGGGCCGGTCTGGCGATTCATGCGTTGATGCTGCTGCAGATGATTCCGCTGGGCCTGCACTGGGTGCCCCAGGGGCCGGTGTTGCGCTGCTGGAGCGGACTCTGGCTCGGGTTTGCCGCCGTTTACTTTCTGGGCGCGGCTCCTGCTCGCTGGCGGGCGGCCAGGCAGGGCAGCGCGCACCGCTGGCACGCCGAGAAGGGCGGCGGCACGTGCCGCCGGCTGGGGCCGGCCATCTATGTGGGGGGGCTGATCCTGACGATGATTCTGGTGCCCTCAGGCGGAGTGCACGGCGGTCGCGCGGCCTGGATGCTGTTGGCCCTGGCAGCCACCGCCGGGGCACTGGGCCTGGGCGCGCTCATTCTGGCCAATCTGATCCTGGCTTCGGCCTGGGGCGCGCGACGGTGGCTCAGCCCGCGCGCCGCCACAAACCGCTGAAGTAACGGCCGCTTTCGCTGAGCGAGCCGTCCGGCTTCACCAGCCAGAAACCGCGCACCAGCCTGGGGTCGGTGACGGGCGTCCTGGGCGGGGTCTGCGGTTTGCCGGCAAACTCGTTGCAATAGAGCTGCCAGTAGGCCATGAAATGGACCCGGGCGGCCAGCATCACGCCCATCCACTCGTCCAGCCGTTCGGTGATTTGCCGCGGCTGGTCGTTTTCGGGAATGCCGAACTCGCCCACATAGACCGCCTCCGCGCCAAAAAGCGGGCCGGTGCGGGCATGGCGGCGGATCTCCTCGATGCAGTTCCAGAAATGAAGCGGGCCGCCCTCCTGCGCGTCGTAAGCGCTATACGATACGAGGTCCAGTTCCACCCGCGGCAGAACGTGGCGGGTCATGGTGGGGATGTTCTTCCAGGCGTCGGCCACGCGGTTGACCTCCGCCGCGTGGGCCACTTTGCAGCGGGCCTTGACGCCAAACTCACGGCGGGCGCGGCTCACACCCGCCTGGCGCGCCGCCAGCCAGCGCGCCATCCGGTCACAACGCGCGCGCCAGTCCTCGGGCGGCGGGTCCCACTTTTGCCCGCTGCCGCGCAGGAGCCAGTCGCCTTCCCAGTGTTGCAGGACGAAGGTCACCGCCCGATCGTGAAAGGCGCGATACAGGTGGGCGGTCAATTCGTAAAACGCCTTCGTGATCGCGTCATAAAACTCCTGCTTGAGGCCGGGATTGCGCCAACGGGCCTCCAGGGGCGCATGGGCTTCAAGGAGAATGGTGGTGAAGGGCAAATGGAACAGGCGCTCGAAGTAGTCCGAGCGGGCCAGTTCCACGAAACTCGCGTATTTGCCCCACGTGCTCTGGTAGGGATAACTCTGCGCCGGGTTATCCGGCATAAACCAGAATTTGCCCAGACGCGACCCCAGTTCGATCAGTTTCCTGCCGCCCTCGAGGAGGAACGGGTGGGTGGTCAGGTGGTATTTGCCGCCCACATGAGCCGCGCCCACCTGGTCACAAAACCCCGGCGGCAGGCGACTCAAGCGGCTGGGGCGGTGGGCCTCGATGAGATCGAGAATGCGCGCCCGCTCGGCGGGGCTTTGCTGCGGCGGCCCCGCTGGAACGGACACTGCAGCCCGCGCGCCGGCCAGCCAAGCAAAGCCCGCCGGCACCCCGCCGGCCAGGGCCAGAAACGCCCGACGGGACAACGGACGTTGCCGCGATTGCAGGAGGCCGGCCCGGCTCGCATTCATAATTCTGATGCTGGAAGTCGCGCTCCGGGATGTCAAGACAGGCCCGGCAAGCCGGGCAGGCGCCCTGTTGGGTGGAGCCGGGCCGCCCCGTGATCGCACCCCCAGTCCAAACGACCGGGTGTTATGAACACGCACAGACTCCAGGCCACCGCCAGAACTGCGCGATGCGGGCGGTCCAGAGCGTTCGCGTTGGCAACTGACGTGGCCCGCCCGCGTTCCCTCCCGTGGTTGTCCGGGGGTTATGCTCTCGCTCACGCGGACTGTGTCCGCGCTGACTCTTGCCGGGCTCGCTCAAGCAGGGAAGGCAGCCAGATTGACGCTGCGCCAAACAACACGACCACGAGCGCCAGTTCCCTGAGAAGCTCTCCGGCGTCAATCTCGGTCCGAACCACGGCTCCATTCTTCAACCGGGAAAGGCTCGGGCCATAGAATCCAGAGAATCGCGGGATCTGCACAGCCTCGAAACGTCCGCCAGCCGCCGCACCCACGAGCTGCGGCTGCTCGTAATAGGCAGATGGACATCGTAGAGGCGGGAAAAGCAGCACAGCGAGGCAAAACGCTGCTCCAAGAGCGAGGATGAGAGGCTTGAGAATCTTCATACGCACGGTGATGCCGAAACCAGTCAGGAGCGCAACACTTGCAGGGGAGAATCCGTCTCCACATCTCTCCACATCCTGGCATTTGAAAACTGATGATGCTGATGCGACCGCTTGTCAAGCCACGAGTCCGCCGGGCCAGGCGCCAACGCCACAGCAGCCTCGCCGACGGGCTCCACCGGCTGGACGGGCGGCGTGGCCGTCTTCACCGCGCTTTGACCCCGGACGAATTAAAGCCTCCGGCCGCCCTCCGGCGCTTGGACCCCTGCCCCCTTCATGCCCCTTTTTCGCTCACGCCCACCCCGGGAGCGGGCCGCAAAGGGCCCACGGCCGGCACGGCCCGAGAGGAAAACCGCACGGAGAGGCCTGGGCCATTCAGTCGAGCGGGTTCAACAACCCGCACCTTGGACGCGCCCTCGCTGCGCTCCGTCGGCCAAAGCGGCGCGTGGAGGTCTGGTATGTCAGCGCCAGGGAATGCTCTGGAGCTCACCTGGGCGAATCGCCCGCTGCTGATCGTCCCAGAGCACCCCGATGTCGCCACTGTGCGATGCGACCATGACGGCGCTATTTGTTGCCGCGCGCCGGCCCGCCTGCTCGAGGAGAGCACGAGTCAGGCGGCGGTGGTGGAATGCCCATCAGACCGCACCCGGGCACGAGCCCGCGCGTTTCAGCGGCCCATCAGGCCGGTTAGATATGCTGGCTGCATTGAGGCGTGTGAACACAGATAGCTAATGAATTGTATTGTAGTAACTATGATTGTAATTATATATATGCTTAATATCTAATGGTGCGGAGTTGCATCACAGCCGCCCCTGTGTATCTGTTTAGGCCAAGCTCAGGCGACCCGAATGATGGACGCGGCGCCGGCGGCGACCGGTTGCGCCAGCGGGCTGCGTCCCGAACCAGACGACGACGATGAATTTGATGTATCCCGCTGTAGATCCGATTCCCCTGCCGGCGCCGGTCTGGCTGTTCAAAGTGTTGCATGTGCTGACCCTGGCCCTGCACTTCATCACCGTGGAAATGCTGCTCGGCGGCCTGCTGGTGGCCAGCCTGCTCAACCTCTTTGGCTCCGGGAAACCGGCGGGCGATGCGAAAGCGATGCTGCGCCTGAACGCTTCGGCGGCCCTGGCGCGCCGCCTGCCCATCGTGATGACGTTTGTCATCAATCTGGGTGTGCCGCCGCTGCTGTTTGCCCAGGTGCTTTACGGGCGGGCCCTCTACACGAGCAGTGTTTTGATCGGCTTCTACTGGATCGCGGTCATCTTCCTGCTCATGGCCTGTTACTATATCCTCTACCGGTTTGCCGCCGGGACCGAGGCCGGGCGGGCGGTGTGGTGGCAGGGGCTGCTGGCCTGGTTGCTGGCGGCGGTCATCGCCAAGATTTACTCCACCAACATGACCCTGATGCTGCGGCCCGAGGTGTGGGGGGAGATGTACGCCCGCACCGCACGCGGCACCCATCTGCCTCCGGGCGATCCCACCCTCCTGCCGCGCTGGTTGTTCATGTTGAGCGGCGGCCTCTGGGTGGCGGGCGTGTGGATGATCTGGGTGGCCGGGCGGCGTGTTTTTGAAATGCCGGTGCGCAGTTACCTTGGGGCTGTCGGCGGCCGGCTGGCGCTCGTCATGCTCGTGGTTCAAGGAGCGGCGGCCTGGTGGGTGCAGCGGGCGCAGCCGGAATCGGTCCGGCAGGCCCTGGCCGCGCATGCGCTCTACCATTATGCCGGGCTGGTCTGGATGGGGGCGGCCGCACTCACTCTCGGTTTCGCCGCCTGGGCGGCGCTGGCCCGCCCGACCTCCCGGGGCGCCGGCTGGGTGGGCGGGGTGCTCCTCCTGGTCACGATCCTGGGCATGACCCTTTACCGCGACGGTATTCGGGACCTGACGCTGCTGGGCAAAGGCTTCGATGTCTGGCAGCGCACGGTGGTGACCAACTGGTCCGTCGTGATTCTGTTCCTGGTTCTCTTTGTGGGGGGACTGGGCGCGGCCGGATGGCTGATCAGCGTGATGATGCGGGCAAGGCCGATTCAGGAAAAGGTGGGCGCATGAGCAAGCAGCAAATCTCGAGAAACAAGGCATGGAATGATCCGGAAGAGGCGCTGACCCGGCGCCGCTTCGCCCGCGTGGCCATTGGGGGCGTGGGTCTGTGCTACGCGGCGGCGGTGGGCTATCCCGTTTACCGGTACCTCAAGTCGCCGGTGGAGAAGGAGGCCCAGACGGCGGCGGTCACGGAAGTGACGCTCAAGGACGCGCAAAAGATGCCGGTGGGCACGGCGCTGCGCTTCACGTTTGGGATCGAACCCTGCCTGCTGATCCGCACGGCGCAGGACCATTGGGTGGCTTTGAGCGCCAAGTGCACGCACCTGGGATGCACCGTGGCCTACGAGGCGGACAAGCAGCGCATTTTCTGCGCCTGCCACGGCGGCATCTACGATCCCCAGACCGGCAAGAATGTCAGCGGCCCGCCGCCCCGGCCGCTCAAGAGTTTCGTCATCAAAGAGGTCAATGACACCGCGGTGGTCGTCTCGCGGACCTGAACGCACCCGATGAAAACACTGCTGAACTCGCTTTACGGCTGGGTGGACGAGCGGCTCGACCTGGACGAGATGCTGCGTCTGGCCCGGAAGAAGACGGTGCCGGAGCACGCGCATTCGGGGTGGTATTATTGGGGGGGCATCAGCCTGTTTTTCTTTCTGGTGCAGGCGGTCACAGGGGTGCTGTTGCTGCTCTATTACCGTCCCGGGCCGGGGGCCTACGAGTCGGTGCGGCAGATCACCTACGAGATACACTTCGGGTGGTTGATCCGCTCGACGCACTCCTGGGCGGCCAACCTGATGCTGGCCTCGATCTTTGTGCACATGTTTTCGGTGTATTTCATGAAGGCCTACCGCAAGCCGCGCGAGTTCGGCTGGTGGAGCGGTCTGGGGTTGCTGCTTCTGGCCATGGTCTTTGGCTTCAGCGGCTACCTCCTGCCCATGAACGAGCTGGCCTACTTCGCCACCAAAGTGGGGCTGGAGATCCCCGCTTCGCTGCCGGTCCTGGGCCCGAAAATTGCCGCCCTGGTGCGGGGCGGGCTCGAGGTCAACGAATACACGGTGCATCGCTTTTTCGCTCTGCATGTGGTGGTGTTGCCGGCCGTGTTTGCCGGGCTGCTCGGGTTTCACCTTTACCTGGTGCAGAAACACGGCAACGCCCTGCCGCCCTCGGAGGAAGCCAAGCCGCCCGAGGCGCGCAAGAGCATTCCGTTCTTTCCCAATTTCATGTTCAAGGATCTGGCCATGTGGCTCATTGCCCTGAACGTGCTGGCGGTGCTGGCGGCCATGTTCCCCTGGGAGCTGGGCGAACCGGCCGACGCCCTCAAACCGGCCCCGGCCGGCATCCACCCCGAGTGGTATTTCATGAGCCAGTTCCAGGTGCTGAAGGTGCTGGGGGTCTGGTTCCCCGGGGCGGCGGGCGAAGTGCTGGGGATGCTGCTCTTCACCACCGGGCTGGTCATCTGGTTCCTCATTCCCCTCTACGATGTCTCGCGGGAATCCGGGCGGCGGGCCCGCCACGCCACCTACTTCGGCCTGCTGGCGCTGGCCGTGCTGGCGGTGACCACCATCTGGGGCTACGCCGCGTTGCATTGAACACCCCGGCCCGCCACCTCCCATGGTTTTGCCTGAACCCACTTCGCGCATGAAGCAGCCTTCGGAAAACGCAGCCTTATGAACTATCCATTCTGGGATGTCCCTCACATCGGCAGCGGCTGGGTCATCGGCCTCATCGCCATCTTCCACATCATGATTTCCCACTTTGCGGTCGGCGGCGGGCTGTATCTGCCCCTGGCCGAGAGCAAGGCCATTCGGGAGGGCCGCCACGACTGGCTGGAGACGCTCAAGGGGCATTCGCGTTTCTTTCTCATCCTGACGGGCGTGTTCGGCGCCGTCTCGGGCGTCGGCATCTGGTTTGCCATCGGGCTGGCCAACCCGGAAGGGACCAGCGCGCTGATTCACAACTTCGTCTTTGGCTGGGCCATGGAATGGGTCTTCTTCATGGTCGAGCTGGCCACCGCCGCGGTCTATTACTACACATGGAACCGCGTCTCCAACGAGCTGCACCTTAAGATCGGCTACGTCTATGCCGCGGCCTCCTTCTGCACCCTGGTCATCATCAACGGCATCCTGGCCTTCATGCTCACGCCGGGCGACGCCTGGCTGCAGGTGGCGGGAACGGGGCAGGAGTCGAGCCGTTTCTGGCAGGCGTTTTTCAATCCCACCTACTGGCCCAATCTCCTCATGCGCACCGCCGTCTGTCTTTCGCTGGCGGGCATCTGGGCCCTGTTCACCGCCAGCCGGATTGACGGCGAGGCGCGGCCGAAATTGAAAGCCGACCTCGTGCAGTGGAACGCCCGCTGGCTCGTGCCGTCCTTCGTGGCGCTGCCCTTCATTCTCGTGTGGTATCTCTGGCAGGTCCCCGAGTCGCAGCGGGCGCTGCTGCAACTGGGCATGAGCACCATTGGCGCCGGGGCGTTCACCCAGGTGACCCGCGCCGCGCTCATTGTGGTGCTGACCTCCGCCACCATTGCCGGCGTGGTCTATTTCTTCGCCTGGCGCTCGCCATTGTCCTTCTCCCGGGCGCACGCCGCGGCGGTGCTTCTGCTCGCCCTGGTGGTCACGGCTGCCGGTGAATACAGCCGCGAAATGCTGCGCAAGCCCTACGTCATCGGACGCCACATGTATTCCAACGGGGTGCGCAAGAGCGACGTCGAGAAATTCAACCGCGAGGGCTACCTGACCCACTCACCGTG
>Ga0073934_10004163_pt1 | contig 24631 bp, 22 predicted proteins | sample LarsenN4metaG_FD_76834 | JGI IMG/M metagenome (GOLD analysis project Ga0073934, IMG submission 76834) | Hot spring sediment bacterial and archeal communities from British Columbia, Canada, to study Microbial Dark Matter (Phase II) - Larsen... ... | reverse complement strand
TCAGGAGGTGGAGATGGGAATGCGGGTATAGCTTTCGAGGAATCTGTGGTGGCAACACTACTAGAGATCGAGGCTGACAGATTGGGGCACTCGTTGGCTCGCGTCCATTCGGTCATGCCTTCCCGCCAGACGTGGGTCGTTCCTAGAATCGTTCCTTTGGCCAGGGCATCCTCGAGAAACTGCTGCGTCACGGGACCAGCATGCTGATTGCCACTCAAGTAGAACCACATCACACCTGTTTGCTGTTGCGGAACCTCGTTGGGCATCGACTTGGGCGATACTCCAAGCTCTAGCATCTGCTGCAGTTCCACCCATCCGTCCCGCCCTTCATGCCAAGCCAGTGCTGTAGGCGATATTCTCCCCTGCTGGAGATCACCTCTCAAGGCTTCCAGTTCAAACGGCCCTTTCGGCTGGCCGTCCACCATCACAACAATCTTCATGCAAACAAGTTCCGGGGTATCGGCTTCGGAGACAGCCTAATCCCATTTGCGGGACAGAGGCAAGCCACTTCTTTCACATGTGGGATAACGACAGGAGCACAATCCCACATGTGGCACAACGACTTGCGAAAAACCTCGGCTCGTTTCTGCGCAAGAAACGGGGAAAGCTCACGTATGCCCAGTTCGCCAAGAAGGTCGGCTTGAGCGATTCCACCCTTCACCGGATGGAAATGGCGGACCAGAACGTGACCCTAAAGACCCTTGAGCAGCTCGCAGAACGGCTGAAGTGCAAGGTCTCGGAGATGTTGGGGGAGGGTTGAGACTGCAGGGCAACGGAAACAAGCCCAAAGAACCCGAAGACCACGAATCCAGCCCAACGGAACAAACGGGGCCACGGATCTTCCCGCTAGTTCTGGATGACGGTGAAGTCCATAGCGCGCAAATTCTTCCATCCCGATGTTTGCCGCTGGTTTTCTCCCAACAAATCATTCCTCAGTCCCAGGTCGAATTGCTCGCGGATTAGAGGAGCGATCATCGGCTTGAACACACAACGCTTCAAGGGCTCCATCTGCTTGCCCTTCAGGAACTCCAAGAACAACAAGTAGGCGGCGTTCAACGTCACCACTTCTCCCGGCTTTTTCTCGAGGACTTGTTGGATGAAGACCCTGGCCAACCTCTCATGCAATTCCGGCCCCTGGGTTCTTTGGTGTGCGGAGTCTGGAGCAAAGAATGTGTGATCAGCAGCGAGAATGGATTTAGCCCTGTTCACGATCTCTCTGATTTTCTTGTCTGAGCGAAATTCCACGCACAGGTTCAGTTTGCTGACGTTTTCCGGGAGTTCTTGGGCGCACTTCATCAGCAACCCCCTCAGCAAAGTCCCCAGTTTCTCGTCAGTAGTGGGTTTGAACATGCCGTCAGAATCCAAAAAGAACCACTGCATCTCCGGTTCGCAATAGATCACGCGATGGCCCAAGCGTTCATCACCTCCCAAGACAGCAGCGAAGAAGTCCGCGTTGAGGTGGATGGGAGTGAGCCTTTGCCGTTCCTCGCACTCCTCATTCAGCTCCACAAACGGGCAGCCAAAGATCTCAGACTGCTGTGGAAACCGTTTGGCGAACCAGGCAGCGGCAGAATGTGGAGTTTCGTCAGAAAATATGTTTCTCGTTTCAGAGTTCAGGACGATTTTCGCTTCAGGTGCCATTGCAAAATCTCCTCGTCAGTGGGTTCGGGAGGGGGAGTGCTGCTGATTGTTCGCAAGAAACTCAGCACCCACTCCGACTCCCTCCACGCTTTTCTAGCCGCTTCCAGTTCATCCAATCGCTTGAGGTAGGGGTTCATTTGAGTTGCGCGAGTCCTTCCTCCGCCCAAGCGTCAAACGTCTGCACGGGTTGTTGCTGGGCGAATCTCCACTGCTGGCGGATGCGATATTGTTCCATCAGCAACAGTTCACTTTCCTCGTCGGTCAGCCGGTAGGTGGTGTCTCCTCTGTCGTTCTTGATTTCGCGTCGTTTGAGGAAGTGATCCAGCCTGCCGTTTCTCTTGCGGCAGTCATCTTTCAGTTGTTCAGTGGTCATTAGATTCCTTTCGGGGTTGGTTGCGCTTCCAGGACAGGCGAAGCTGAAACTCCTCGACCTTCTGCATGATTTCCTGGATGTCTCGGATAAACGCCTCGACGTGCTTCGGGAGGTCTTGTGCGGTGTGATTCTCGGGGTTCATACTTTCGCGGGCAGAAGGGCAGTCTCTTCGTCGATTTCAGGCTCTGGCATAGGCGGAGGGGAGCTTGCAGGCGAACCCACAAGCTCCCTGTTGTCACCCAACCCACTATTCTACCAAGATCTCCTCGCCGTCCTCAGGGTCTTTGAACGGTGGGTCAACCTTGCTTACCCAACAATAGGGCTGCGCATGGTTCTCGTTGAAGATCTGGACAACGGTGACAGTAGCTTCTTTGCCAACCAGCGTGTCGGTATTGAATTCTCCGGGATCGACATCATGGCCCAACCAGGTTCGCAGGTCCTTTCTCAACACGCTTCGATTGGTCAAGTGCGGCGGGTAGTTCTTGCCGACGAGATAGCGGACATCTCGATCTGGGGACTCGGCTAATTCCCAGACCAGGCGTAAGTATCTCTCTGGGCCTTGGGGCGTTTCCTTGTAGAGTTCGTGGGCATCAACACAGGTTGCTCGATAACGCCCTGCCGGGACATCAAAGCAATCTCGTGGGGTGACAGTGATCAACATAGTTTCTCCTTCGTCTTGGCTGTCTTTCAAGCTGGTTCTCCTGGCATTTCTGCACATAACGGGTGCGGCCAAGAACCAGCAAAGTGACGGCCTTACTATATGTTAATTCTATCAGATGCGCGGAGTCTGTACAACGACAAACTGGAAGACTCGCTATCTATAGTTTTCGCGTTACTACCTCTCCGACCTCCTCCTCTTTCTATACAGTTCCTCGCGTGGAACTGAAGTGAACACCGGCACCGCATCTACACAATTCAGCGACGCCACAATGGTATCCAGATGCTCGATCAAGAAGGAGATATCCCTGGCTTTCCGAGCATGCCAGAGAGGGTCCTTGCCATCTTCCCTGAAATCTCCTTCTTTGGGGAGCTGAAGGCACCTGTCCAGAACCCCATTCAAATCGGCCACAGTGAAGCCGGGATTGGCCTGAAAGAAGGCGTAGGCAGCATCCATAGCACGGTCATTGTATTCCACCACTCGGTTCTCCAACTGGTTCTTGTCGTTGAAGACCCCGATGCTGTTCCGCGTGTGAAGGCTGTGGCGGAGCACTTTGACCTTTTCACCAGGAGAGATGTCGGCGCAACACTCTTTGGCTGCATCTGGGCTGACGTATTCTTGAGCTCGCTGTTGGAGGGTCTGGGCCTGCTGTGCTTTCAACGCCTCCTGGTGCTGCCTCTCGACGTTGTCCCCGTGGATTCTCAATTTGCGATGGATCTCGATCTGAAGATCATAGGGCCAAGGACAATGAGAAGCGTAATTGTCGTCGTAATATCCGCAGAGTGCTTGGGTGAGAAGTTGGTGGGCGATGTCTGTGATGGTCTCCTTGCTTTGAGAACTCGCGGTGGTTGGGATGCCAACTCCCTCGGTCAGGAGGCGAGTGAGATGCGGGGCCAGAAATTTGCAAACCACGTCGTAGAGCACCTGCTGATCTCCGATTGCGACAAGAGGCAGCAGTTCCTCTGGGGTGACACTTTGAATGACCTCGCGCAGGAAGTCCCGGACCATCTCACCTAAAAGGCGCTTCTTCTCGTCCCCCCTGAGAGCACAAGCCATGTTAGCGAACCGAGAATTAAGGAGACGCGACAGTTTCATGCGCTTTCGGGCAGGAGGAGCCGAGGCAGATGAGGACGCGGGGGCCGGAGGCAGGGACGGCGAAACTGGAACAGTGGCATGTGGAGACGCCGGAGCCGAAGGCAGCGGCGTTGACACAGACGGAGCCTCAGGAGCTGACGACTCAGATGATTGATTCTTGGTAGTTTGATCCTGATGCCGGGTATGAGCGCCGGAGGCCACGATACGCGCAAAGGGATTGACATCAATGACCCTCTTCAGCTTGTCGGGGGAAGCGTTTTGAGACCAGGTAGGGAGGACCGGCTCTACGTAACTGGGTTCTACTAACGGGGGATCTACTAAGGGGGTGTCTATTAACGGGTATTCTATTAAAGTGGTATTGTTGTCCGGATTTGGGCCGCCCATATCCGGATTTGGGCCGGGCATTTCCGAAACTGGGCCACCCATATCCGGATTCGGTCCACCCATATCCGCATCTGGGCCGCCTCCATCCGGATTTGGGCCGCCTTCCTCACTGACCTCCACCAGTCGGTTCTCATCCACCAAGGCATACCGCATTGTCCCCCCTTTCTTGACCGGAAGCATGGTGGTGATAGCCTTCCCAACCAGGTCTTTCAGGGCGCGTTGAATTGCCCCCTTGGAAAACGGCAGGTGCTTGGCCAGCTCACGGGGCGACATGGGATGGGCGGTGTAGCTGGGGTCGGTCTTGCGATTCTCTCGAATCCAATGGGTGAGGTTCCGCAAAAGGACCGCTCCCACGATGCCGTATGTCTCTGCGTCGTCGGTCCTGAAATACACCGGCTTGGAGGACTGCGCTTGTTTACGAATCGCGTCCTCCCGGAAGGCATACCAGCACGTTCTGTCGCTCTCCATCCGGTTGTATTCGCCGATCACCAGGGGGCCGTTTGCTTTGGCCAGGCGCTTCAAGGTGTCGCTGATGGTGCTGCGCTTGAGGTAGGGGAAGACTTTCACAAAATCATCCAATGTCTTGTAAATCCATTTTCGGCCAGCCCGTCGGTGGTTGCTCTTGCTGACACGGTGAGCGAGGTATTGCATCAACAAGGCGGCAGTTTCCCTATGTTGTCTGGCCAGTTCTTGCGGAAAGGAGTGAATTTGCGTCGGCGCTGGAGGAGCGGGTTGGACCTCTGGGGTGGTGCTGACAGGAGATGGCGTTTCGGGATGTTTTCGCGGTGGGTTTTCAACGAGCCCAGAATGAGTGGGCGGAAGAGGAGGAAGGTCGGAGTTCATCAAGCAAGGGCGTATTCAGGGTTCGTCTGCACAGAGGACATCATGGGAGCGCTGTTGAAGAGGTTGCTGCGGGAGATGGGCTGGTTGTTGACGACTCCTCTTCTGGGACAGCCATGCCAGGAGGGATTGCGAGGAGATGGTCAGGATTCCCATTGCCCTCTCCCCGATCAACTCCTTTGAGGTCTGCTGGATCGAGATCTTCACGCACCACCATCAATGGGAACTTCCACTGAACCACGAAAGGAGCTTGTGGAGGGAGGTTTCGGAGGGTCATCTCCACGGAGTAGCAGTTCTCCTCCGCGTGCTCGGTGAGGGTGATGATCGAGTCGGCATCTCTGGCAAACACTCCGCTGCCGCTCATCCTGTCCATGGCCTTCTTGTTGGCCTGATTGCCTTTGGTGAAGTGATGGCAATAAACCACTGCGGCCCCTGTCTCAACTGCCACTTGTTCAAGATTGTGACAGAGGACACCTACACCACTGGCCGTATTCTCCGATCTCCCGATCATGGCTTTGTACACTGGGTCCACAATCACCACCGCATATTTCCTGTCCTTGGCACGTTTGATCATTTCCTCCAACACTTCCTCGAACTCCAATGCCTGTCCCCTCAAGGTCCAGACTTCCAGATTGTCAAGGTTGTCCAGGCCCTTTCGCTCCTTGATGATCTGGACACGATCTTTGATGAAAGCGCGTTGGATCTCAAGGTTGACAAACAACACCTTGCCTTGAGTGGTTGTCCATTTGAGGAAAGGTGTTCCCGTGGCGACACTGGCTGCCAAATCCAACAGTCCCCAGGTCTTGCCGACTTTGCTTGTGCCTGCCAGTAGCCCTTTGGTTCCTGGGTGTAATAGACCATGAATAATTTCCCGAGGGACAGTGAGGTTCGGGTTGGCCAGGAGATGAGTGGCGATGTCGATGGGAGGCAATTGGAATTGTGCAGTGGCTTTGGCAATCATTGGCGTGAGTGGGAGTGGTTTGGGGACGGAGAGCGATCCCGAATTGATGAATAAGGACATGGAAGAAATGGGCTGGAAACGCGCAGTCTCCAGCCCTTTATGCCAGCAGCCTATTTGGCGTTCTTCACCGCAGCGCCATCGGGCTTTTTCTCGTCGTAGTATTTCAACATCCCTGTAATGAAATGCTGACTGTCTTCCTGTCTCATTCCCCGGAGAACGTAATGAAGGATCTGTTGCTCGGTTAACGGAAGTGCCTTACGCCAGGGCCAGTCCGGACCGATGTCTGTCGCAGGTATGGCCTGCCAAACCACTGGTGGAAGTGAGCCGTAAGTAGCCTGAACGTGTGCCAGAATCTTGGCGTCAGTCACGAGAGAGTAGCCTTTTGCTCCTGACCTCATGGATGTCTTACAGAGACTCACGCGACGACCAGATTTTAAGTCGAGGTACGAGACCTGAGTGTCGGAAACGTCTGTAACGAGCACGTAGCGCGGAACCAGGACGTTGCGACAATCTTGCCACACTTGACCGTATTTGATTTCGATATTTGCCATATTTGATCGGATTTGAGTTTGTTAAAGAAAGTCCGCAGCCAAACCCCGTTGGTCTGGCTGCGGGTTGGTTTCCGTCTAGGCGTTGATCGGCAAGCTGGCTTGGGGAGCGGCCATAATCACCTTCACAACAGGCTTGGACTTTCCACCGGCACCCGATTCATGAGCAACGACGATTTGACAAGCCTTGCCGATCAGGTTGTCGATTTCGTAGCCATCCTCTGCTTCTTTGGCCGTAAATTGGCGACCCAAAAGAGTTTCGACGTCCTGTCGGAGCCGCGTTCCTTCATCGAGACTGAACGGCAGTTCTTTGATGACTTCCTCTTCGCAGCCGTCGATCTTGAAGCAGAGGCTGACTTTCGTGGCCTCGCTGCCGTTCATGCGGTATTTCGTGGAGGTGAGTTTGGCAAGGTAACTACCCTCAGCCAGAATTGCTTTCTGAATTTTCTTTGCTTTAGCTTTCATGATTTTCTTATGTTATTTGTGCTGCCCAGTGCCAGATGCGCACTCACGGTGGGCGGCGATAAGCCGGCTGGCGTTTTTGTTCTGGAGGACCTGAAGTGCCAGCTCATGCGCACACCGCCCCGATTCGCTGAACGCTGCAGCGTCGAGCTTCTCGTTTTTGTTGTCAGGCTGGTTTCGCATGTTTGTTTCAGGTCACCGAGGAGCACCGCCCCTCATAGGTTTAATAGCTACGAGGTGCCTTGCGCCTTGCTACACCTGCCAGGACAAGGCCATCACGGGTGAATAGCAGCAGTCCCAGCTCGCCGTGATGGAGTCCTTGAGATGTTGAGCGAGACGGGGATGGACTGCCCTGATCGCCTCGATGGCCCGGGAAATCGCGTTGCCCACGCTTTTCCGGTTACGTTCCTCTTGATTGTTGAAGACGGCGTCGTGGTTACGAACCCTGCATTGCTGCACCATCCGCTCTGCCAGTGCGAGTTCTTCGAGGAGGGCTTGTGCCTCCGGCCCGCGTCCATTAGCGCGGCGAGCCTCGGCATCGCCGCGCAGTCTCTCGATGAGATTCTGGACCCAGCGGCGGTCCGGTTCTGGAAGGATTACCTGCCTGAAGTCCGAGTCCGGGGACACGAGACCTTCCTCGTAAACCAGACCGTCGATTTGTCCTTCGACCCCACCCTCTGCGCAACCAGGGTTGCTGAGTTCCTTGGCACTGACGCACTCATCAAACTCACCGGATTCCTGGAGGAGCAGTTGCGTGGCCGGGACGGGGACCAGCGGCCTTTCGGCCAGCAAGTGCCGGATATACCGCAGCCCCTTCAAGGAGCCACGGTAATGCGCCTGCGTTCCGTTATAGACCAATTCCCATTGGTCCCCAACGCACCTGAACACGTTCTGTTCGTGCAGTGAACTTGGAGCGACAGCTTCGTGTTCAGAACCACCTACGGGAGGCGTGACCTGACCATTATTCATGGCCCACCTCCCCCGAAGTTTTTGCGAGGAATTCCTCTAAACTCTTGCGGGTAATCCGCAGGTGCCGGAGGGCGTTGGACGCCTTAAGCAACTCACGATCCACCAAGCGGTAGATCGTTTTTTCGGTGACCTTTAGTATCGCTGCCGTCTCCTGGACTGTATAGACCAGGGTCGGCAGTTCATCTCGATTTCCTAAGGGCATAGATGCCTTTCTGGAAATCTTGTCAGGGGGGACGCGATCAGCGTCGGAGCAGAGAGACGAATGCTTTTGACGGCATTGCTTCTGCTTGGCTCATGCCATGCCCGTGACAAGCCGCTCACCACTGCCCCCACTTGGAGGAAGTGTTGAGCGTCGTTTGTCACTACCGCATGGCCACCTTTCGGGGCTCTGTCGGAGAAAGCCTGCTGACACAGTCAGCGAGACGATTCAGTTGCAACGACTACCTATTCGCCTGAAGCGGCTTTCGGAAGCAACCGAACTGGCGCGGACAATACCACGAAGCAAAGGGGTGTCAAGTGGTCACTTCCGGCCTCTGGAGGGGATGACCGCCGGCTGGGATATCCATCGCAACCCCTGATGCGCCGGTCAAAGAACCAGCGGGGCTAGGTGGTCGCCAATTGTGCATTCGATCTGGATTTGGGCTTGAGGCTGAACGACACCTTCTGGGCCATGGCAGTGGAGTGGTGGTCGCGCAAATGACCGTACACCTTCATTGCCAGTGCACCACCGTCCTTGTGGCCCAACCAGCGCGAGACGGTGGGGATGTCTACACCGGATTCAATGCAACGGGTGGCAAATAGGTGGCGCAGGTCGTGATGGGTGATCCGTTGTATGCCGACCACTTTGGCAGCTCGGTCCATGGCTTTTTGACACTCCCGGACCTTCATCACAGCGTCTGCGGGTTGAATCTCGGTTCGCTCTGCCTTGATGCGTTCCAGAAGCGTCTTCATCTCCGGAATCATCGGCACGATTCGAGGTTCACCATTCTTGGTGATTCTCACGCGAATTTGCCCGCGATCAAAATCGCAATCGGCCCATGTAATGTTGGCTCCTTCCGTTTTGCGGAACCCCCCGTAAGCAAGGAATTGAACCAGATCGGCGCACTCCTGACTGCACCATGCCCCAGCCTGCGTGATGGCTTCCGCAAACCTGAGAAATTCCTCTGGCTCCGGGAGGCTCAAAGCCTTCTGCTGAATCCTGCGCTTTGAAATGTGCTGCGCGGGATTGCCGGAGCGCGCTCCCTTCTCTATGGCAATGTCGAGCACCATGCGAAGTGTGCCGACGGTGTTGTTGTAAACCGACGGGCTGTAGTCCGCAGCGAAGCGCTTCGCCCACGCGAGGCAATCGTCTTTGGAAATCTTGCTCACGTTGGTCTGTTCCAAGCTGGGCCACGATTTCAGAAGGGAGATGATCGTTTTCCGGCGATAAACTTTTGCACCCTCCTTGAGGTCTGGATCAGCGTCGAGTCTGTGCCGGAAAACTTGGAGAGCGTCGGCAAAGGTCATCCTGCCCGCCTTCACCGCAAGATCACTCCCGGCCTCCTCTCGCTTCTCCTTGATCTTGTCGGCGAGGCGGAGTTTGGCCACGCTGAGAACGTCGGTTTTAAGGCTTTGCCAATGGAGCTTGCCGTTGATCCTGGCTCTGAGGTAGAATACGCCGGATGGAACGTAACGAATCAGGTTGCTGTGTTGAGTTGGTTGCCAGTCTGACTTCTGGCGATCCGGCTCAACCTGGCGTTTGCGCTGTTTCATGCCGGAAGTATAGAAAGCGAGTATTGAACGCCTGTCAACAGCCTGTTTTTGTAGTCGTATTATCTTGTAAATCAATTTGATGGGCCCATAGCTCAGCGGTTAGAGCAGGCGACTCATAATCGCTTGGTCACAGGTTCAAATCCTGTTGGGCCCACCAGATTCCTCCGCCCCGTGAATAAAGCCCTGTCAGGTTCGGTCTGTTTAAGTGGCGATCCGTGCGATGCGTTTTATTCGACAATATCGGGCCCTGCTGGTCTTTAGTGTTTTTCTCGTCATTTGCAGTGTGCTGGTGGTGCGGCAGATCAGCGCCAACCAGACACGCCACGTCGAATTGCGTGAAGCCTTCATCCTCCTCCACACTCGCGGCTATAAGCCTGAAGCCGCGCGGCTTTTTCAGAAGCTCATCAAAGAGGTGAATACACTGCCAACGAAAGTTCTGCTGGATGACTTTCAGCGGACCCTTACCCTGGTGGACACCTCGATTAAACAACCCGACAATCTCGTCTGGCAATACCACTGGACCGTCAGCAACGAACTCGAAAAACGTTCCGAGGAAACTATAAAGAAAGCCCTGAAGCTGGCGGGCCAGCCATAAGAACCGCGGGCTCTTCCTGCAAACTTTGCCTACGGCAGCAGTTCCATCTGGTAGAACTCCGTCGGCAGGTCGGGTGGGTTGTCCTCGATAAACAGCAAAGTCCCGCTTCCATCAGAGATTTCCAACTCCACGGCTGGCAGCCAGAAGAACATGTCAGGGGTGCGTTGGAGAAGCAGCCGCTGATCTGTGCGCCCCTCTATCAGGAAGACGTTCCGCCCGCCAGTTCGTGAGTAACTGAGAAACGCGGGTGGTGTTAAGTCTGGCTCCACTTGAGCTCGCACGACCGTCCCCTCCGTTCCTACGCACACCAGTCGCCCCTCTGCGCTGGCCGCTCCGAAGAGCGATTTTCGCGTTGGTGCTCCCAGACTGATCCAAGTGTTGAGGTTCGTGCTGGCCAGCAAGGTGCCGTCGGTACCCGTGACAAACCACGTATCCGTGATGAAGGTCGCGTCCGTCAACCACGCCGCCACCCCCGAGCTGCGAGTCGTCCAGTTGATCCCGTTGGTGCTGGTTCGCAGGCTGCCATTCTCTCCCACGAGCACCAGCACGCCGTTGAGATAGCGCACCTGCCAGAACCAATTCGTCGTGCTTGCGGAACGCGACGTCCAGTTCGTGCCGTTCGTGCTGGTCAGTATCGTCCCATTGTCGCCCACCGCCACAAAGCCCCCCGGGAAAGCCGCCAGGCCGGAGAGGAATTGGCTGGTCGGGGTGCTTTGGCGTGTCCACTCCGCGCCATCGTAACTCGTGAGCACGGTCCCCTTCCCTCCGACAGCGACAAGCAGTTCACCGTCAAAGGCGATGCCCTGGAGATCGTTGGTCGTGTTGGAAACGCTGACCAGGTCCCAGGTGATGCCGTTCGTGCTGCGCAGAATGGCGCCGCCAGAACCCACAGCAATATAGGCGTTGCTCCCGCTCCCCACACCCAGGAAAACGGTGTTGGTCATGATTGCCGGGACCGGGTACGCGTCCCAGTCCACGCCGTTGTCGCTGCTGAGAATCGTCCCTCGATCCCCGACCGCGAGGTAAAAATGCGGCGTGCGATGCACACTCCATAGCCAGGTGCGCGGTGAGTCGTCCATGGTGGCCCACAAAGTCGGTCCTGCGACGTTCGTTCGATACCCCGCCACCGTCAGTCCTGATACGCCGGAAATCCATAAATCAGCCTCATCCCAGGCCGCCGCATAATAGCTCCATAGCGGCGGGGGTGCAGGATGTGTCGAACGCAGTTCATTGGTCCAGGCGCCTTGGTCCCTCAACCGCACCTCCTGATCACCGGCCACGACGAAGTAGTTTGTCATTCCCGCCAGGGCAAACAAATCGTTGGTTGCACCACTGCTGAAGGAATTCCACGTGCTCAGATTCTGTGATGTCAGGACTTTGCCCGAGTCGCCCACAGCCACATAGCGATCTCCCATCCAACCTACTCGATTCAGATGCTGCGTGGTGCCGCTGGTCCGCGGCGTCCACGAAGCTCCCGTCGGGCTGGTGGCAATAAACCCGTTCTCCCCAACGACCACGAAACCAAGCGGCCCCCACGTCACCCCCCGGAGCCAGGTGGTGAATGAGACCGTTCGCCGTGTCCATTCCACAGCATTGGTGCTGATGTAAATGCTGCCGTTATCCCCGACCGCCACCGCCAGGCCGGGCGACGCGGCCACTGACTCCAGCCAATTGGATGTGCCAAGGTTCACCTGGTAGAACTCACTGGCGTCATCTGAAAAGAGAATCAGGCCTTCTTCCCCCGAGACGACGATGCGTCCCCCGAGGAAGGTCACTCCACGTAAGTGTTTGCCTGTATGGCTGTCCCGGGTGATCCAATCCACGCCGTTGCGGCTGGTAAAAATCTGCCCTCGTTCACCCACCTGGACATAGAGGCCCTCGTGGTGCGCGAAATCAGAAACATCGGCTCCATGCGGCAAAGGGTTGGACCACCGCCACACCAAGCCATTGGTCAAAGCTCCTTCCGCGTCCATGACCATGGAACAGACAAGAGCGATAGCCCATGAGACTGCCGTTCTCTCAAACATAACACGCATTCCAGCTACCCTGGCATCACGCACTCCCGGGATGCGCGGGAAGCCCCTGGCTCCAGGGCGTGCGGAATCTCGAGTACAAATACCGTTCCCTCCGGACCTGTTCGTCCTAAGTATAACTCCCCTCCCAAATGTCGGGCTAATTGATGACTGATGGCCAGACCAAGACCATGCCCTCCCGCACGGCCACGCCGTCCGGCAAGAAACAGGTTCTGCCTTACTGCCTCGGGAAGCCCTGGTCCATGGTCTTCGACTTCGCAGCGAATCCTCTCGCCCGCTGGACGAATACCCAAACGTACCACCCCACCTTGTGGGCTTGCCTGGATGGCGTTCTCCATCAGGTTCTCCAACACCAGCAACATCAGATTAGCATCACGCCCGCTCACCGCTGCGGGGCTCTGGCACTCCCACGTCAGCCGCACCTCGCGCTCGCGCGCGGCCGCTTCTAGTTTCGACACGAGCACTTCCGGCAGCTCTCGCAATGGCATCTCATAAGTCGCTTCGGCCGGGTTGTCGGTCAAGAGTCGCACCATCTCCCCAATCAAGGACTGCATGCGCTGCGCCCCGCGAAGAGCTTCCTGCCCCGCTTCGTCCTGGTCGGCATGAGCATTCACAAAAGATTGTAGTCCGGTAAGCGGGCTTGCCAGACCGTGAACAAAATGCGCCGCCACTGCTCCCAAGGCCGAACTCTTGGCCGCCAGCGCCAATTCCTGGTTGGCACGGCGCAGTTCACTCGCCTGTTTCTCAAGTTGCAGGTTGACTTTCTCCAGACGACGGAACGCCCAGCCCAACGCCAGAAGGATGATCACCGCGCTTCCCAGAAAGGCTGTTCCCGCCTGCACCGCGAGGCTGCGGTCCAATGCGCTGAACTCCCGAGCCACACTGCTGCCATCCATCAGCAACTCCGCCACGGCGAGCAGCCGCTTTTCTGTGGCCGCCTGCAATGGAATCAGTACAAGTTGCACAGGCGCTTCGGCTTCTGAACCAGCTTTCCCGGCCTCAAACCAGAAGTAGTCCGACAACCGGGCCGACGATTCATATCGGCTAAGCGCGCGCAGGCTGCTGCGCAGTGAAGATAGGGTGTGCGCATCCAGTCTTGCCTCGCGTGCCGAAACCGGTAGTGCCACAACCATTTCCCCTTCGGCATCGTAAAGGCGAACCGCCAGCACGCCCTCCTTTAATTCCGATAGCCTCAAGGCCACCTCAAACTGGCCATCGGCCGACTCCAGTCGCTCCGCCAAAGAATCCCTGCCTTGCGCTCCTGTCATGCCAAATCGCGTGATGGCACCCAGGATTTCGCCATCCCGCCCGACAATCCTGGCCTGCAACGTTTGTCGCAAGCGCAGCGCGCCCCATCCGATAATTATCCCCACAATGAGCAGCACCAGGACAGCCACCGCCGCTGCGGCCCAGCGAGACCTTTCCCAGCGTCTGGCAATGTTCTCGATGGTTTCCATTCGGGCCTAGAATGTATACTCCGCCCCCACACTTATCACGTTGGCCTGATATTCCTCCAACGGAAGGTTCGATAGCGAGCGTTCAAAATCATAATTGGCAAACGCCCTCCAGTGCCGGGACAAGACCCTCTGACCTCGTACCGACACGAGTGCCAGCGCATGATGCCGCCGACGCGCATCCGTCGGGCTGACGGTCTGAAGGTCATAGTCGTAATAACCCAAAGAGGCCTGCATCAAGAAATCCCATCCCTGGGGTTTATAACGCAGATGCCCCGCCGCCCGATAGTGCCAATAGTCGTAATAACCACTGCCGTTATCCTCGTTACGCTGGAACTGCAGCCGTAACCCGGCGCGCCATCGGCCCGGTTCATCCAGGGTTTGCTCCCACCCTGTCTCCAGGCTGTGCGGTAAAAAGCGCAGGCTTGTGCCGGGCATTGGCACCCCCCTGGCCGAAGCCTCGGCGCGCGTATCGTATGCCAGGGGTAAGGCGGAATAGGTCAGGGTCAGTTCGGTCTTCTTGGCCACCCGGCGCCCTACGGTCAAAGTCGGTCCCGTTTGCCAATAGTCGTCCAAAGGCTCATCGAACAAATACCGCGAACCTGCGAGTGACAAGTCCACATACCAGGGACCTGCCTCCCGCCGCACCCCTTGCTTGAATGTGATCCCGTGACCGAGCACCTGCTGACGGATTGGAATGGCGTACGAGGCCGACACATCCATTACCTGATTAATAAATAGATACTGCAGGGTGCTGACCACTTTCCAACCTGGAGCGGGCATCCATGTGAATTCCCCCGAGAAGGTCGCGTTCTGCTCCGTGTCCACGCCGATAGACCGATCAAAATACCGGGTATCGGTGAACGTGCCAAGAGCCGTGAACTGCCACTGATCATACGGCAAACGGATCAGCATCGCCTCCGCCGTCAACGATTCGAAACCGCTGCCTTGGGGATCGTAACTGCTCAGGGTCACGTTATCCTTGTAACCGAGGCCTGCCTGGAGGCTCAGCGAGGGATACCAAAGTGAAAGCCCTGGCAGGTCGCTCGCGCCTGGCATCGCTCGGCCCTCTTCCGACGTTCCTGCCGATGCCCCCACCAGAGTTGCCCATAACACCTGACCTCCCAGGACCAGACGCGACAGCCAGGCCCCGCAACGCAAACCCCCAACCGGCGGAGGTTGGTTCGGTTGAGGCTTCATGCGAAATGAGCGTGCGCCGGATGGCGGCAGCCATCCGGCGCGTTGCGTGCTTACGTGTGTGTGTGTTGCACTTCTCGGTTTTCTCCACCCTCAGATCTCTAACGTCCGCGTGGCCCACGTCCCCGACCGCCGCCCGTGCCTGCTCCCGACGAACTACCCTCTGAGACGCGGTCCAGAATGCGGTTATGATCCCGCAGTTGCTCCCTTAACCGCTCCACCTGGTCGCGCATTTGCTCCCTGAACTGCGCCTGCTGATGGCGGAAGGCTTGCAACATGTCCCGCATCTGCTCGCGTATTTGTTGACGTTCGGCCTCCGTCGCCCCGGCCAATTGCTGGGCCAAAGCCTGCTGCTGAGCTACGAATGCTTCTCGCTGAGCCTGAAACTCATTCACAATCGCTTGCACCTCTGCCGGAGTTGTGGGGGGTTTTGGCGGCGGGCCTTCGTGGTTGCGAATTCGCTCCCGCGCGACAACCTGATGGCGGTTCGTCCAGAACCTCGGGACGCCATTACTCATGAAGCGAACCACATTAGTGAACCATCTTCCATCGTTTGTGAAATGGAAATGGTTGGAATACTGCACGAAGTTTGTGTACCTTAAGTAGTTGCTGTAGGAGGGGTGGTTGGTGATGCAATAATAATTCGTTCCCATCCTGTTCGTGTCGCCCGGCCCCCACCCGCCCACGCCTCCGCTTTGTTGCGCCGCCAAAGGCGTCACAACCAGACTCACACCTAGCGCTACTGCGAATTGTAGTGTTCTTTTCATAGGTCTTGCCAATCGCTCTCGTTTGCCAATTGCCTTTCTTGATGGAATCAGATGCAGGAATCGCGCCAGGCCGGTGGCTTTAATCGTAAAGCATTGGTCCCCAATGTTTTACGACTGATTTTCAAGAAGTTCACTCTGGTGGTATAGCTTGAGTTTGGGGAATAATCCAAAACTTCACACGCGACGCATGCATCCGAATTGGGTAGTATTCCCCAACGCAAAATCTAATTCATTTCTTTGCCACTTCCCCACTTCTTCTCCAGGCGGTAACGGACATAATCTCGTGGCACTCCCAGCAAGCGCGCGGCAGCAGAGACATTTCCACCCGCTTGTTCGATGGCTCGGTGGATGAGCCGGAGAATTGCTTCTTCCAGGGAGAATCCCTGCTCTGGAAAAACAAAAGCCGGGTTGAGCCACTCCCCTGGCGAGGGGGAGGCCGAAATCGGGCCAAGCTGAGTCAGCTCCAGGCAGGTCGAATTCTCGAACACGATCGCCCGCTCCAATTCATGAGCCAATTCGCGAACGTTGCCTGGCCACGAATGGCTCATCAGGCGGCTTTTTGCGGCCTCCGACAACTGGCGCTTGGGCAGCCGGTGGCGTCGGCACAACCTTTCCAACAAATGCTCGGCGAGATGGATGATGTCTGTGCCGCGTTCGCGGAGTGGAGGCAGACGCACCCGGAACAAATCCAGGCGATGCAGGAGGTCCTCTCGAAAACGTCCCGTGCTTACCAGGCTTCGAAGGTCCTGATTCGTGGCAGCGATTAACCGCACATCGACCTCCATGGCCTTGTTGCCGCCTACCCGCCTGATCCTCTGGTCTTCGATCGCCGTCAGGACCTTGGCCTGCAGTCCCGAGGAGAGGCTGGGGAGCTCATCGAGAAACAACGTTCCTCCCTGGGCTGCCTCGAACAATCCGATTCGGGCCGTGCGGGCATCTGTAAAAGCCCCGCGCTCATGACCGAAGAGTTCCGACTCTGCGAGCGTCTCGGGCAAAGCCGAGCAGTTCACCTCCACAAGGGGTTGTTGTGCGCGTGGCCCTTGACGATGAATCCAACGCGCCACCGCCGTCTTCCCAGTACCCGTCTCCCCCTCGATCAAGACAGGTGGGGGTGTTCCGGTCACCCGGGCGTCCGCCGCGAGAATTCGCGACAACTGTTCCCGCATGGGTGCGAGGGCCTGCCCGAAGAAAAGCTCCTGGTCTCCTCCCTCGGTGCGACGATGTTCCTCCCGTCGGGCGTCTTGTCGGGCTCGGCGTGCACGAGCGATGACCAGAGGCAACTCGGCCGGGTTGAATGGTTTCACCAGGTAATCCAACGCTCCGAGCTTCATGGCTTCAACCGCTCCTTCCACGTTGGAGTTGGCGGTCATGATGATCACCCCGGTGGCGGGGGCAAAGACGCGGTCTCTCAAAAGATCAAACCCCTGGCCGTCAGGCAGGTTGATGTCCAACAGCACCAGGTCAAAGTCCAGTCCTTTGGCCAGTTCACGCGCCCGGCTCAGATCCTCCGCGGTGGTGACATCGGCACCGAGCCTCTCCAGCACAGAACAAGCCTGTCGTCGCAATAAGGGGTCATCCTCCACGATCAGTACACCCAGACCATCGAGCCTCATCGGTTGCATCGCCTGTTTATCGGTCCATTCGCCGGGTCGCGCCAAGGCAAAAGGTGGGCAAGAGTGGGGTGTACGGGGATTCGCCTGTTTTGTACGAGGTGCCCTTGATCCAGGAAGGCCGGGCTGAAGGTAAGCCTCTCTGCGAGGGGGTAAAATGAAATGAGAAACGGCGCGACAACGATCTATGACTGGGGAGACTCTTGACGTTTCCATTTGAAGGTCAGGCATTTGCAATGCAGGTTCTTCAGGAGAATGAGAGCCCGCAAAACGGGACATGCTGCGAAAGCTGTCTTGCTGCACAAGACTGTTCTCTGAAAGGAGGTGTGGTCTGGCGGATGGCGAAATGATGAACGCAAAGATCAGGGAATGTGGATAATAGGAATGCCGGTGACTGGATGAGGATGGGAGCCAATCCACGGTATGGGAGGCCAGCCCGGGTGGAACGGAAAGAGAAAACGCTCGGCAGTCAGTGGGTGAGGCTAAAAGGGGTTGGAGCGCCCGCTTTCGCGGGGGTGGAACTTGCGGTGTAGTTCTCTGAGGCGACTGTTGCCGACGTGGGTATAAACCTGGGTGGTGCTGATGCTGGCATGACCCAGAAGTTCCTGAATGACACGGAGATCTGCCCCGTGTTCCAAGAGATGGGTGGCAAAGCTATGGCGCAGCATGTGCGGTGTCAGGTTGCGCTCGAGCCCAGCGCTCTGTGCGCGCCTTTTGAAGCGGCGCCACAAGGTAACCGGTGCGAACGCCCGCCCGCATCGGTTTAGAAAAACCTCTGCTCCAGACCGGGGTGTCACCAGCCTGGGGCGCCCCGCATCAAGGTACCGTTGCAGCGCCTCGATAGCTTTGCGGCCAACCGGCACGACGCGCTCTTTTCCCCCCTTGCCTGCCACGCTAATGAAGCCGGCTTCGAGGTGAAGCTGCTCCAGGCGCAAAGTACATAGCTCCGAGAGCCGCAATCCCGAAGCATAGGCCAGCTCGATGGCCGCCTGGTCGGCCAGCGCCGATGGATCCATCCCGGGTGGCGGTTGGAGGAGACGTTCGATTTCATCAGGGGCCAGGTCCTTAGGCAGTCGCTTCCACCGTCGTGGCAGGGAAAGATGCTCGGCCGGATTCTCTTCGAGGTGCTTCTCGTTTTCGGTGAACCGGAAGAAGGCCCGGAGAGCGGCGATTTCGAGATACAATGTTTCTGTGCTCAGTCTCCGGCCTGAAGCGGGGGATTCGTCGGCTGGAGGTCGTCGGCGCTCATGGTCGAGATAGGCCATCAAGTGGTTCAGGCGAACTTCCTCCCAGGTTTTGAGCCCTTGCTTCTCCGCCCAGTCCACGAAGTGCCGCAACAACGCATCGTAGGTCCGGGCGGTGTGATCGGCCTGACCGCGCTCGTGGCGCAGGTAGATCAGGAAATCCTCAACCAACTCGCGCATCCGTTATCTCTATGCCTTTCATCGAGCCAGAAATAAAACAAAAACACGTTTGCTTTTGAGCTTGAGCTTTGACGGGCCACACGGCACAAGTGGTGCATTCGGCCATGAGATTCGCCTGGCAAGCTACTTTGGGCGAGGCGCGTCCGCCTTCGCGGGGGCGGCCCGGTGTGGTATTGCCGTGAATTTTCAGGACGCGAAAATCATCCAACCTCTACGATATGCACAATCAAAACGTTAATGCTTCCGGTTCGGCGGTTTCCCGCCGGCAATTCCTCAAGAATTCTTCGATCCTGACGGCGACGGCGCTGGCCGCGACCAGTTTCCCTGGCGTGCTTCGGGCGCAAACGGCGCAGAAATTCAACGCGATCATTATTGGCGTGGGAGGGCGCGGGGGCGGCGCGGGCAAGGATTTCCTCGAGGCCTGCAAGATTGTGGGCGTGGAAGGCAAGATTGTTGCCGTAGCCGACGTGTTCCCTGAGCGGGCGCAGGCGGCAGCGCGCAACTTTGGTCTGGACGCCAGCAAGTGTTTTGTGGGTTTCGACTCGTATGTGAAAGCGCTGGCCGAGCCGGGTGTCAATTACGCGATCATCGCCTCTCCGCCAGGCTTCAAGCCGATCCAGTTCAAAGCGTGCATCGAGGCTGGCAAGCATGTGTTCACCGAGAAACCGGTAGCCACGGACGGCCCGGGCTGCCGGATCATGTATGCGGCGGGCGAGGAGGCCAAACGCAAGGGATTGAAAGTGGCCGCTGGCACCCAGCGCCGGCATCAGGCGCCTTACATTGAGACCATCAAACGCATCCACGACGGCGCGATCGGGGACATCCAGATGCTGCGGGTCTATTGGGTGAACGGCGGGCCGATTTGGCACCGGGGTGACCGGGGCCAGACGGCGCTGGAGCGGCAGATCAACAACTGGTATCACTACATCTGGTTGTGCGGCGATCACATTGTTGAGCAGCACGTTCATAACATTGACATTGGCAACTGGGTGATGGGCAACAAGCACCCCATCCGTTGCTGGGGTCAGGGCGCTCGCCAGCAACTGGGCAATGCCTCCGGGGAGATCTGGGACCATTTTGCGGTGGAATATGAGTACGAAGGCGGCGTGCGCATGTTCAGCTACTGCGGGCAGATCAAGCGTTCCGGTTCGCCGGGCGTTTCCGAAGCCGTGGTGGGCACGAAGGGCACGTCCAATCCGGGGGGCAACATCACGGTCAAGGGCGGGGAGCGGTGGCGGGCAGGGGCGCTCAAACTCGAGAGCGGCAATCCCTATGTGCAAGAGCATGTGGATCTGCTCAAGGCCATCATCAACAACACCGAACTGAACGAGACCAAGAACGTGACCGACAGCACCCTCACCGCCATCATGGGGCGCGAAGCCGCCTACAGCGGCGCGTGGGTCGAGTGGGATGAGGTGCTGAACTCGAAGTTCCAATACGGTCCTGACCTTGTCTATTCGGACATTTCGAAGATGCAATTTGGCGACTTCCGCACACTGCAGCCGCCGATGCCGAGCAAGCACCAGATTCTCAAGGATCCGCCCACGTTCCTGACCATCTGAGGCACGCAAAAAGATCCACTATGAGGCGCGAGGGCTTAGCCCCCGCGCCTTTTCGTTTCCAGACTCCGCGGCCCCGATCACCCTGACAAGGTACCCGAACGCGGAACGGGCGTTGCATTATTTGCTTCAACACCCGCATGCCAGCTCGATAATCTCCAGACAAAAATCACTCTATCGAACAAGACTATGAATCGTCGTTCCTTTCTCGCCACGACTGGCTCCATCGGTGTTCTGATGCTCGGGAACTTGAGGCTTGCGCGCGCCGCCGCCTCGACGGGGCCGCGGCTCTATCTGGAACTTCAGAAGTACACCTTTGAGAAGGAGGAACAGCGGCAAGGGTTCGAAACGTTCATGAAGGAGGCCGCGATTCCGGCCATGAATCGTCTCGGCCTGAAACCCATCGGGGTGTTCCACGACTCGAAAGAACCAGGCCCGGCCTGGGTGCTCATTCCCCATCCTGACGCGGAGAGCGCAGTGAGCCTGACCGCACGGCTGCTGGCGGACGCGGAATTCACCGCCAAAGCCGGAGCTTTTATTGAGGGCCCCAAAGCCGCCGCGCCTTACAAGGAGATGGAGACCTGTCTCCTCCGGGCCTTCAAAGGCATGCCGGGCATCGAGATTCCCGCCAAAGGTCCGGACCGGGTTTTTGAGCTTCGGATTTATGAGAGCCCCAGCGTCGTCACCGGCCAGAAGAAGATCGAAATGTTCAACGACGCCGGAGAGATTCGCATTTTCCGCGAGGTGGGCCTGGCACCGGTATTCTTTGGTGAAACGCTGTTCGGAACCAAGGCACCGAATCTGACCTACATGCTGGGTTTCGAAAACGCGGAGGCCATGAAAGCCGCCTGGGGCCGATTTGGCAAACATCCGGATTGGATTAAACTGCGAGCCATGCCTGAGTACGCCGACTCGAGGGTCATCCGGGCCATCACCAATATCGTTCTGAAGCCAGCCGCTTCCTCGCAGATTTGAACTCCTGATCTCTGCGGGGGGCAATCTGCAGAGGATGGCTTCGCGATGCGGACGGCGAATCGTTGGACGACGATTGCGCGAGTCCTGTTTTGCTGGCATCCCAATTAGTGGGCCCAGAGCAGGTTGAGAAGGCCCGTGTGGGAGGTGAAACCGGGACCTGTGCGCAAAAGGCTGCCGCGCCTAGAAGAACACGGCATGAAGCAGACCAGACCCAATCGCTGCGGTCGCACAGGCCTCCGGCTTTTCGCGTGCTTCTTCTTATTCTGGCTGGTTGTGGGAACAGCCATCGGCGCAACCCTTTTGGACGACCGCGTGATCCACGTCCGAAGCCGAAGCGATGTCAGGGAAAAGCGCCGGGAGTTAATCGCCTATCTTTGGGGCTCGGAGGGTTTCCCCGAGAGGCGGATGCCCGAGCGCGTGCAGAAAGACGTGACGCCACCGGTTCGGTTCCTATCCGGGCTGGCGCGTGTGGATGAGATTTGGATTCGCCTTGCGCCGGGGCTTGAGGGCCTGGCGTACCACTTTATTCCCGCCGCGCCCAACGGCCACCTCGTAGTGGTGCATCACGGCCATGGATGCACCATGGATGACAACCCGGGTCCAGGAGACAGTGGGTATGGTTTTCAGCGCACTATCCAGGCATTGCTTACGAGCGGTTATGGGGTCGCCGGCGTCTTCATGCCCCGCATGCGGCCTGGAGATTGCACCGGAGGCCACGATGCCCTTTGTCAACTGAAGACGCAGGGAAGTCCGATCAAGTTCTTTGTGGAACCCACCGCGGTGGTCTTGAATTACCTGCAGCGGCGCGCCCGATCGGATGGGTTCCCTCATTACCGCCGATTTCACATGGTCGGGCTGTCGGGAGGCGGTTGGACCACGACGCTTTACGCGGCGCTGGATACGAGAATCGAGCGAAGCATTTCGGTGGCCGGCACCATGCCGCTGTATCTGCGGTCGGGCGGGTCTGTTGGCGATCGGGAGCAATACGAGCCATCGCTCTACGAACGGGCGGGGTATATGGACCTGTACATCCTCGGAGCTTGCGGCCGCGGACGCAGCCAGGTCCAGGTGCTGGTGCGCCGGGACGATTGCTGCTTTGGTGAGGCGCAACATGACCCAGGTCGTGCGGGGGCGACTTACGAAGAGGCCGTCCGGGAATACGAAGAGCGGGTTTGCCTAGCCCTGGTGAAGCTTGGAAAAGCCGCGTTCGACGTGATTATTGATGAGACCGCCCCCGGTCATACCATTTCACAATATACGATTCATCAGGTCATTCTGCCCGCGCTTCGCGAGTGAGCCACCCGTCAGCGGAATCTGGAAGATCGCTTCTCTCGATTCTGGGTGGTATGATATGATGTCCAGGTATAGGAAATGGAGTTATGATGGATTTGAACAAGTTCACTGAAAAGTCGCAGGAAGCATTGGCGGAAGCGCGCAACGTGGCCGCGCGCAACCAGCACCAGGCGGTGGATGTCGAACACCTCCTGGTGGCTTTGCTGGAGCAGGAGGGGGGGCTGATACCGCAGCTTTTCGCCAAAGCGGGGGTTGCTCCAGACCTGGTGAAAGCCAAGGCCGAGGAAGCTCTGGAGCGCATTCCGCGCGTTTCGGGGAGTGACGCCGCCAGCCCGGGCGGCTATGTGACCCAACGCCTGAACAAGGTTCTGGCCCATGCGCAGGACGAAGCCCGCAAACTTAAAGACGAATACGTTTCCGTCGAACACCTGGTCCTGGCAATGCTTGATGAGCCGGCCACGACCGGCGTGGGCAAGCTGTTCAAGAACCTTGGGTTGCGACGGGAGGAGTTTCTCAAGGCCCTGACACAAGTGCGCGGAAATCAGCGGGTCACCAGCGCCAACCCGGAGGCGACCTATGAAGCTCTGGAGAAATACGGGCGTGATCTGACCCGTCTGGCCAGCCAGAACAAACTGGACCCGGTGATTGGCCGGGACACGGAAATCCGCCGAGCCATTCAGGTGCTCTCGCGGCGGACCAAGAACAACCCCGTGCTGATCGGGGAGCCCGGGGTGGGGAAAACGGCCATCGTAGAGGGGCTGGCGCGGCGGATTGTCGCCGGGGACGTGCCGGACAGTCTGAAAGAGAAGAGACTGGTGGCACTGGATCTTGGCGCTCTGATTGCGGGCGCAAAGTACCGCGGAGAATTTGAGGAGCGCCTGAAAGCGGTGTTGCAGGAGATCGCCAGGGCGCAAGGGGGCATCATCCTTTTTATTGACGAAATCCACACCATGGTCGGGGCTGGAAAGGCCGAGGGGGCCATGGACGCGGGAAACATGCTCAAGCCGATGCTGGCGCGCGGGGAATTGCATTGCATCGGCGCAACCACGCTGGATGAATACCGGAAATACATCGAGAAGGACGCCGCGCTTGAACGGCGCTTCCAGCCCGTGCTGGTCAATGAGCCAACTGTCGAGGACACGATTTCGATTCTACGCGGGTTGCGGGAACGTTACGAACTGCACCACCGGGTGCGCATTCAGGACGCGGCACTCGTAGCCGCAGCCCAACTCTCTCACCGCTACATTTCGGATCGCTTCCTTCCCGACAAAGCCATTGACCTGGTGGACGAGGCTGCGGCCAAGCTGCGCACGGAAATGGAGTCCATGCCGGAAGAGCTGGAGCAAATGGAGCGCCGGGTGACCCAGTTGGAAATCGAGCGAGAGGCCCTGAAAAAGGAAAAGGACGAGGCCAGCCGCGAGCGTCTCAAAACCCTGGAAAAAGAACTGGCCAATCTAAAGAGCCAGCGGGATGCGTTGCGCGCGCAATGGGACGCCGAGAAGAGCGCGGTGGATGACCTCCAGCGGCTGCGAGAAGCCCTGGAACTGGCGCGGACGGAAATGGAGAAAGCGCGGCGCGAGGGGAATCTCTCGCGCGTCGCGGAGTACCAATATGGGCGCATTCCCGCACTGGAAAAGCAATTGCGGGAATTGGAGGCGAAAGCCGCTGGACCAGGGCCGAGGCTGTTGCGCGAGGAAGTCACCTCGGAGGAGATTGGCGAGGTGATCTCGCGGTGGACGGGCATCCCGGTCAGCCGGCTCCTCGAAGGGGAGAAGGAAAAGTTGCTGCGATTGGACCAGCTTCTTCACGACCGGGTGATTGGACAGGATGAGGCGGTGCGGGCGGTGGCTGACGCCGTAATCCGGGCTCGCAGCGGCCTGAAAGATCCCAAGCGCCCCATTGGTTCTTTCATTTTCCTCGGGCCAACCGGCGTGGGAAAAACCGAGCTGGCACGAGCACTGGCCGAGGCGCTTTTCGACAGCGAGGAGAGCATCGTGCGCGTGGACATGAGCGAGTATATGGAGAAGCACGCGGTGGCCCG
>Ga0073934_10004161_pt1 | contig 24635 bp, 25 predicted proteins | sample LarsenN4metaG_FD_76834 | JGI IMG/M metagenome (GOLD analysis project Ga0073934, IMG submission 76834) | Hot spring sediment bacterial and archeal communities from British Columbia, Canada, to study Microbial Dark Matter (Phase II) - Larsen... ... | reverse complement strand
CGGGTTGATCTCGGCGTCGAGGCCGAGCGACCGCACCATCGTGTTGTAGCTCGGCGAGTTGACGAGACAGAGGCTCGCCCGGCATCCGAGCTGCTTGGCGAGCACGGACGTCAGGATGTTTGCCTGATCGTCATTGGTGAGCGCCACGAACGCGTCGGCGCTCGGAACCTCGGCCTCGCGCATGATGTCTTCGGAGAGCGCGCTGCCGTGCAGGACGACGGTCCGGTCGAGACGATCCGCGATTTCGACGGCGCGGGCGCGGCTCGCCTCCACGACCTTGAGACGCAGCGCGCTCGATTTCGTTTCGAGTTCGCGGGCGACGAAGAGGCCGATATTGCCGCCACCGGCGATCACGATGCGGCGCGCCTGCGGCTCCTCGTGGCCGAAGATCTTCAGAATGCGGCTCACTTGCGCGGCGTCGGCGATGACGTAGACGTCGTCCCCGACGAGCAGCATGTCCTCGTGCGTCGGCACGAACAGGGTGCCGCGACGGACCACGGCGGCGATCACGGCGGGGAGATCGGGGAACAGCGACGTCAGCTGCTCGATCGGCGTGTCGACCACGGGGCAGTTGGCGCCACAGTTCATGCCGAGCAGCAGCACCCGGCCTTCCGCGAAGTTGATCGTCTCGAAGGCACCCGGCACTTCGAGACGGCGCAACACGCTCTTCGCCACCTCGACCTCGGGCGAGATGATCGCGTCGATCGCCATGTTGGCGCGGCCGAACAGGCGGGCGTTCTCGCCCGTCAGATAGGCTTGCGACCGCACCCGCGCGATCTTGGTCGGCACGTCGAACAGGCTGTGCGCCACCTGACAGGCGACCATGTTGACCTCGTCGTGCAAGGTCACCGCGATCAGCATGTCGGCATCACCCGCACCGGCCTTGTCGAGCACGTCCGGATGGGCGCCATGCCCCTTGATCGCGCGCACGTCGAGGGTGTCGTTGACGCGCTGCACGAGATCCTCGCGCGGCTCGATCATGGTGACGGCGTTGCCTTCGCCTGCCAATCGCTCGGCGATCCCGACGCCGACCTGTCCGGCTCCGCAGATGATGACTTTCATGGGGTGCGTGCCTCGCCGCCTCGGTCAGCCCTTACCGCATCGGCCCCGCTGGCCGCTACCCCATCCACGTCATGCCTGGGTCAAGGTGCGCTGATCGGAGCCGACTTTGAGCGCGCGGAGCTTGCGGTGGAGCGCCGAGCGCTCCATGCCGACGAACTCGGCCGTCCGCGAGATGTTGCCGCCGAACCGGTTGATCTGGGCGATCAGGTACTCGCGCTCGAAGATATCGCGGGACTCGCGGAGCGGCAGGCTCATCAGATGCTCGGCACCACCGTTGACGGGCAGTGGCACGTTGGTGCCGATCTCGTCAGGGAGCATGTCGGCGGTGATCACCGCGTCCGGATCGCCGCCCGCCAGGATCATCAGCCGCTCGACGTTGTTGCGCAGCTCGCGGACGTTGCCCGGCCAGTCGTGCGTCTGCAGAACGGCGATCGCGTCCTCGCCGATGCGGCGCGGGGCGAGGCCGGACGTCTGCGCGATCTGCTGGACGAAGTAGTTGATCAGGTCCGGTATGTCCTCACGACGCTCGGCAAGGCTCGGAACGCGGAGCGGCACGACGTTGAGGCGGTGGTAGAGGTCTTCGCGGAACCGGCCCTCGCCCATCTCGCGCTCGAGGTCACGGCCCGTCGACGAGATGATGCGGACGTCGACGCTCACCTTCTGGCTCCCTCCGAGGCGGAGGAACTTCTGCTCGACGAGGACGCGCAGCACCTTGCCCTGCGTCTCCATCGGCATGTCGGCGACTTCGTCGATGTAGAGCGTACCGCCGTGTGCTTCTTCGAGGGCGCCGACCTTGCGCGGGCCGCCGTTGCGATCCTCGGTTCCGAACAGCTCTTCCTCGACGCGCTCGGGCACCATGGCGGCCGCGTTGAGCACGACGAACGGACCGTCGGCCCGGCCGGACTTCTGGTGCAGCACGCGGGCCGCGAGTTCCTTGCCCGAGCCCGAACCGCCGCGGATCAGCACGCGGCTGTTGGTCGGGGCGACGCGGTCGAGCGAATTTCGCAACTGGTTGATGGCGGTGGACTTGCCGACCATCTCGGAACTCTGGGTCGAGCGCTCCTTGAGCTGCTTCACCTCGCGGCGAAGTTGGTAGGCTTCGAGCGCGCGCAGCGTGACGAGGATGAGGCGGTCGGCCTTGAAAGGCTTCTCGATGTAGTCGTAGGCGCCGCGCTTGATGGCGGTCACCGCGGTCTCGATATTTCCGTGTCCGGAAATGATGACCACCGGCAGATCCGGATGGACGCGCTTCAGGATGCTCAACACTTCGAGGCCGTCGAGCCGGCTGCCCTGGAGCCAGATGTCGAGAATGACGAGTTGCGGGCGGCGCTCCTCGACGGCACGCAAGGCCTCGTCGCTATCGCGGGCGAGGCGGCAGCGGTGCCCTTCGTCCTCGAGAATGCCGGCGATCAGCTCGCGGATGTCGGCTTCGTCGTCGACGACCAGGATGTCGGATGCCATCTGTCGCTCCCGTGCTCGCGTCTTCTCAATTCGGTTTCGTTCGTCGTCTTCTTCAGTCGGTCGGCTATTCGGCGGCCGAAGCCGGCACCGCCGGCGTCGGTTCTGCGGGTCGGATCGGCAACGTCACCCGCACCAGCGCCCCGCGCTTGCGGTTCGCATCGACGGGCGCCTCTTCGAGTTCGAGCCGGCCGCGATGCTGCTCTACGATCTTCTGGACGATCGCAAGGCCGAGGCCGGTTCCCTTCGCTTTCGTCGTCACGTAGGGCTCGAGCAGGCGGGCGCGGTTCTGCGTGCCGAGGCCCGTGCCGTTGTCGATCACCTCGATGACCACGGCGTCCTCGCGGGGCCTGACGTGCACTTCGACGCGGCCGCGATAGTCGCCCGGCGCCTCGCCGGACTCGCGCAGCGACTGCGTCGATTCCACGGCATTCTTGATCAGATTCGTCATGGCCTGCGAGATCAGCCGGCGGTCGATCGACATCATCAGCGGGCCGGACGGAAGGTCGAGTGAGACTTCCGTATCGAAGCCCGTTTCGAACAGGGTCACGCTGTCGCGCACCGCGTGACGGAGGTCCGCGCTTTCCATCTGCGGCTTCGGCATGCGCGCGAACGACGAGAACTCGTCGACCATGCGCGAGACGTCGCCGACCTGGCGGATGATCGTCTCGGTGCACTTGTCGAACACCTCGCGGTCGTCCTGGATGACCTTGCCGTATTTACGGCGGATGCGCTCGGCGGAGAGTTGTATCGGGGTGAGCGGGTTTTTGATTTCGTGCGCGATCCGCCGGGCGATGTCGGCCCACGCGGACGTGCGTTGCGCGCTCATCAGTTCGGTGATGTCGTCGAACGTCAGCACGAGGCCCTTCTCGGACGACTCGTCCTGATCCTCGCGGGTGACGCGGACGGCGAACGTGCGTTCTTCGCCGCCGACCGTGAGCGAGATGGGGTCCGTCTGGCGCGCTCTCGGGCCGTGCTCGAGCGCTGCAAGAAAGAGCGGCTGGAACGCCGGCACCGCATCGGCCAGCGCCTTCCCGAGAAGGCCGTCCTGGGAAACGCCGAGGAGCCGCTCGGCCGAGCGGTTGGCGATCTGGATGACGCCGTTGCCGTCGAGGCCCAGCACGCCGGCGCTGACGCCGGACAGCACCGCTTCCATGAAGCGCCGGCGTTCGAGCAGCTGATCGTTGGCGGTGACGAGTGCGTCGCGCTGGGTGCGGAGTTCGTTCGTCATCGTGTTGAAGGTTTCCGACAGACGCCGGAGGTCGCCCTCGCCGCGCCTGACCGGAACGGCGATGTCCAGATTGCCGCGCGAGACGTCCTGCGCGGCCTGGATGAGGCGGCGGATCGGGGCGACGAAGCGGCTCGCGAACCAGAGACCGACCCAGATCGCGGCGAGCAGCGTCGTCAGCGCGATCATGAAGTACATGAGCCCGTGCGCGACCTGCAGGCCGCCGCGGCTTTTGCGGAGCGCCTGATACTCGGCCATCCCGGCCTGCGCACGCGCGACGAAGGAGACGACCTGCGGGCTGAGGCCGCGGACGACATACAGGAACGCGTTCGGCACCTGCTCGAGCTTCTTCACCGCCGCGATGCGGCTCGTCTCGGGCGAATGCATCAGCACGACCTGCCCGGTCGCAGCCCGCTGCAGCACCGACGGCGGTGGCGCCGCAAAGGCGATCTTCTCGTCGAGAACGGCGGAGAAGCGCGGCTGGCCGCTGCCGTCGACGATGAAGGCGGCCGGAATGTTCCGAAGACCGGCTTGCACCAGCAGAAGGTTTTCGAACGGCCCCGTCTCCCCGCGCGCGACGAGTTCGGCTGCGCTGTCGAGATCGCGGCCCATGCTCACGATCTCGGTCCGGATGACCTGGCCGTGCTCTTCGAGATAGGCGCTGGCGACTTCGACCGTGTTCTCGATGATCTGCCGCGTGCGCGTCGAGAACCACGTATCGAGGGAGCGCGAGAAGGTCGTCGTCGCCGCGATGGCGAGCAGGATCGCGGGGATCGTGGTGATCAGCGCGAACAAGGTGACGATGCGGACGTGCAGACGAGCACCCGGCACCCGCTCCCGCCAGGCGTGCCAGAGGCTCGCCAGCTGGGCGGCGATGATCGCCAGCATGGCGACGATCAGCACGCCGTTGACGAACAGTACGACGACCACCACGTCCGTGCGCGGGACGATCGGGGTCAGGCCGGTGAGGACGAGGTAGGTCGCGAGGGCCGAGACCAGCGAGGCGACCATGGCTCCGAAGCCGAAGCCGATCGTACGCGGATTGGTAGATGGCAGAGGCATGCCGCTGTCGTCGGTGGTAGGAACCACCCGACGCTCCGCCGACGTGCCACTTTCCGTTCCCGCCATCCGATCATGGCCTCCTGGTGTCGCGCCGGGGGCACGCTGAGGACTCGACGCACCAGCCTGCTGAATATCGGATGTCCTCAGCCGGCAACACTGCGTCCCCCCAGCGACACGGTCACCTTCTCGGTGCCCTGTAACTGTGACATTTTCGCGACATCACAGCCCTGCTTGTCGCCACTTTGACCGCTGGAGTCAAGGCACAGTCTCGGGAGCGCGACCGTGCGGGAAAGACAGTGGGAGCCGCCGGCACCGCCGCACGGCGACGGTTCGGCTCAGCTCACGGCGAAGGTGATTTGAACACCTGAATGTTCAGAGCCTTGATGCGACTGCGCAGAGTGTTCCGGTTGAGGCCCAGGAGTTCGGCGGCGCGGATCTGGTTGCCGCGGGTCGCCGCGAGCGCCGCCGACAACAGGGGATATTCCACTTCGCGGATGATGCGGTCGTAGAGCCCGGGCGGCGGCAGGTCGCGCCCGAACCGCGCGAAGTATCCGCCGAGGTAGTGCTCGACCAATTCGGAGAGTTCCTTCGGGCCATCGCCGCTCGGCATCGGCGGGGCGACCGTCTCGGCGAGTTCCGCCTCGACCGTGTCGAGCGTGATCGTGTCCTGCGGATAGAGGGCGACGAGACGGCGAACCATGTTCTCGAGTTCGCGCACGTTGCCCGGCCACGAATGGCGCTTCAGCCGCTCGATGGCGGCCGTCTCGATGGACTTCTGACCGAGGTTCTCGCGCGCCGCCTGCCGCAGGAAGTGGCGCACCAGGTCGCCGACGTCGTCGAGCCGCTCGCGCAGCGGCGGCAGCCGCACCGGCACGACGTTCAGGCGGTAGAAGAGGTCTTCGCGGAAGAGGCCCTGCTGGATCTGGCTCTTCAGTTCGCGATGGGTGGCCGCTATGATGCGCACGTTGGTCCGGATCGGCGTGCGACCGCCGACGGTCGTGTATTCGCCCTGCTGGAGCACGCGGAGGAGACGCGTCTGCGCCTCCATCGGCATGTCGCCGATCTCGTCGAGAAACAGCGTGCCGCCCTCGGCCTGCTCGAAGCGGCCGGCGGTGCGCGTCTGCGCGCCGGTGAAGGCCCCCTTCTCGTGGCCGAACAGTTCGCTCTCGATCAGGTCGCGCGGGATCGCCGCCATGTTGATCGCCACGAACGGCCCCGAGCGGCGCTTGCCGTAGTCGTGGAGGACGCGGGCGACGAGTTCCTTGCCGGTGCCGGACTCGCCCGAGATCATCACGGTGAGGTCTGTCTGCGTCAGCCGCGCGAGAACGCGGTAGATCTCCTGCATGGCGGCCGAGCGGCCGATCAGCGGCAGCTCTTCGATGTCGCCGTCGAGGCCGGCCCGCTGGACGCGGCGGCCCGGTTCCGCCAGTGCGCGACCGACGACGGAGACGAGTTCGTTCAGGTCGAACGGCTTCGGCAGATATTCGTAGGCGCCCTTTTCTGCGGCCGTGAGCGCCGTCATCAGCGTGTTCTGCGCGCTCATCACGATAATCGGCAGCTCGGGCCTGAGCTTCTTGATCCGCGGGATGAGGTCGAAGGCGTTTTCGTCCGGCATCAGAACGTCGGTGACGACGACGTCACCCTCGCCCTGCTGCACCCAGCGCCAGAGCGTCGCCGCGTTGCCGGTCGCGCGTGGCGCGTAACCGGCGCGCGCCAGCGCTTGATTGAGCACGGTGCGAATGGCCGTATCATCGTCGGCGATGAGGATGGTCCCGCGGGGCATCAGCGTCCTTCCTTCTTCGTGTCCTGCAGCGGCAGCATGACCCGGAAAATCGTGCGTTTCGGTTCGCTCTCGCACTCGATGATGCCGCCGTGGTCTCCGATGATCTTGGCGACGAGCGCGAGGCCGAGGCCGGAGCCCGTGCGCTTCGTCGTCACGAAGGGATCGAAGAGGTGGGGCTTCATGTGTTCGGCGACGCCGGGACCGTTGTCCTCGACCTCGATGCAGAGCGGCAGCGATACCCGCGTGCCGGAGCCCGGTACCGTCAGCCGGATGCCCGGGCGGAATGCGGTGGTGAAGACGATGCGGCCGGGATCCGGCTGTTCGGCGATCGCCTCGGCCGCGTTCTTCATCAGATTGAGGAAGGCCTGCACCAGCTTGTCGCGATTGCCCGGCACAGGCGGCAGCGACGGATCATAGTTTTCCGCGATCGTGATGTTGCGGGCGAAACCGTTTTCGCCGACGCGGCGCACGTGGTTCAGCACGTCGTGAATGTTGACCGGCTCGGTCGACAGCGGCCGCTCGTCGCCGAAGACCTCCATGCGGTCGACGAGTTTGCGGATGCGGTCGGCCTCGGCGCAGATGAGTTGTGTCAGCGCCCGGTCTTCGTCACCGAGAGCCGGTTCGAGAAGCTGTGCCGCACCGCGGATTCCTGAGAGCGGGTTCTTGATCTCGTGCGCGAGCACGGCGGCCATTCCGGAGACGGAGCGTGCCGCCGCCCGATGCGTGAGGCGACGCTCGATCATCTGCGCCATCGACCGCTGCTGCAGCATTAGCATGACGAGGCCGGATTGCTCCGGCAGCGGCCCGGCGAACACGTCGACGAGCTTGGCACCATCGACGCGCGGCACGACGATTTCGACGCCATACTCGTTGACCGTCGCCTCGGTCCGCCGCACCTGATCCACCAGCGCCATCAGCGGGGTGCCGAAAGCAACAACGTCGTCGAGACGCTGGCGCTTCAAGACGGCTTGGCTCGCCGAGATGAACTGTTCGGCCGCCGGGTTCGCGTAGACGATCCGATTATCGGTCGCGAGGACGAGGATGGGATGGGGAATGGCCGCGAGCAGGAGGTCGTGCTCGACGGGGCGGCGATTTGCTCCGGATGCTGAGGAGGACGTCGGCTTCATGGTATCGGCGGTCATGCGGCTATGGCCTCCGGGCGACGGTAGAAATCGGCGAGCCCGGAGAGGACACGGTCGGGTTCAGGATCGGTGCAAAGCTTCGCGCGCCACGCCTTGACATCAGGGATCGGACGGCCGCTCGCTTCGAGGTACCAGCCGATGTGCTTGCGGGCGTTACGCAGGCCGAGGAAGGAACCGTAGTGATGCAGCATCTCGGCGACGTGGCCGACGGCGATCTCGGCCTGCTCGGCAAGCGTCGGAGCTTCGGAAGGCAGTCCGGCGAGTCCGCGGCCGATCAGACCCGGCATCCACGGGGCTCCGTAAGCGCCGCGCCCGATCATCACGCCGTCCGCGGACGACGCCGTGAGAGCCGCATCGGCATCCGCCAGCGTGCGGATGTCGCCGTTGACCAGCACGGGAATGCGAACGGCCGCCTTCACGTTGCGCACGAAGGCCCAGTCGGCTTGCCCCTTGAAGAAGTCACAGCGCGTGCGCCCATGCACGGTCAGCAGACGGACACCGGCAGCCTCGGCGCGGCGGGCGAGCTCGGGTGCGTTCTGGTTCCGGGCATCCCAGCCCTTGCGCATCTTGAGCGTCACCGGCACGCGAACGGCGCCGATCACGGCCTCGACGAGCGAGGTCGCATGATCGAGGTCGCGCATCAGCGCGCTGCCGGACAGCTTTCCGGTCACCTCTTTCGCGGGACAGCCCATGTTGATGTCGATGGCGTCGGCACCGAGGTCGACGGCGATGCGCGCGCCCTCCGCCATCCAGCGGGCTTCGCGACCGGCGAGCTGGACGACTCGCGGCCCAGTCCCCTCGCCTTCGGCGCGCTTCAACTCGGACGGACGCGACCGGACGAGTTCTTCGCTGGCAATCATCTCCGAGACGACGAGGCCGGCACCGAGACGACTGGCGATCCGGCGGAACGGCAGGTCCGTCACGCCGGACATCGGCGCGAGCACGACGGCATTGGACAGCTGAATGTGCCCGATTTGGAGCCCGCTTCTCGGATTGCTTACATTCAAGGCGTCGTGCTCAATTATTGGGCGTCATGACAAAGTGCCTGCTCTTTGAGCACGATAGTCAGGCCGAACAAGCTTCGCAAGCGCGAATTCGCGGGGCACACATCTTGTGGTGAAGGAGCTTGACCGGTATCGGTCGGCGGAAACTTCGTGGCGAGGGAAGGCATTGCGTACCGCGGTCGTTGTCGTGGCAGCCGGGCGCGGCACGCGGGTCGGTGGAGACCTGCCCAAACAATACGCCGCCATCGCAGGGCGCCCGGTCCTTGCGCACACGCTGGCCGCCTTCCAGGATCATCCCGCCGTCGACCGTATCGTCGTCGTCATTCACCCGGACGATCGGGATTTGTATGAGCGCGCCGTCGAGGGCGGGGCGGGAAAGCTCATATCACCCGTCGCCGGCGGCGCCAGTCGCCAAGCTTCCGTTCTGGCCGGTCTCGAGGCCCTGGCGCCAGAGAGCCCCGATCTCGTCCTGATCCACGATGCCGCCCGCCCGTTCGTCGATCGCGCCACCGTCGACCGCGTGATCGCCGCGCTCGCTTCGGCGGATGGAGCGCTCGCGGCGCTGCCGGTTGCCGATACGCTGAAACGCCGGGCCGCGGACGGCACGACTGCCGGCACCGTCGAGCGCGCAGGGCTGTGGCGCGCGCAGACCCCGCAGGGCTTCCGGTTCGGGCGCATCCTCGCTGCCCACCGCCGGGCGGCCGCGGCGGGCCGGAGCGATCTCACCGATGATGCGGCGGTCGCCGAATGGGCCGGCCTGCCGGTCCAACTGGTCACGGGCAGCGAACAGAACATCAAGATCACGACGGCCGAGGATCTCGCCATGGCGGCAGAGCGCTTGTCCCCACCGCGGGAGATCCGCACGGGTCAGGGTTTCGACGTCCACCGCTTCCGGGATGGCGACCATGTCTGGCTGTGCGGCGTCCGCATCCCGCACGACCACGGACTCGAGGGCCATTCGGACGCCGACGTCGGGCTGCATGCGTTGACGGACGCGCTGCTCGGCACCATCGGCGACGGCGATATCGGCCAGCATTTCCCGCCGAGTGATCCCAAGTGGAAAGGGGCGGCCTCGCACCTGTTCCTCGCCGATGCGGCACGCCGCGTCCGCGAACGGGGCGGCCGGGTGATCAACGTCGACGTGACCCTGCTCTGCGAAGCGCCCCGCATCGGTCCCCACCGCACCGCCATGGCGGCCCGGGTCGCGGAAATCCTGGGTCTAACCCCGGATCGGGTCGGCGTGAAAGCCACGACCACGGAGCAACTCGGCTTCACCGGGCGGCGGGAAGGCATCGCTGCTCTCGCAATCGCGACCGTTAGCCTGCCCGAGCGTTGACCCTTTTCCCCGAATCGACCAGAACTTGGCTCAGGTGGTTGTATTGGCCTGGGCGTTGATTGGGGGAACAATGAACATCATGACTCAGCCGCCCGAGACGCTTTCAGCGGACATCTCGGAGATCGCGGCGATGACGTCGTCGAGCTGCCTCGCGACGCGCGTGCGGCAACTCAGCCGTATCGTCACGCGGGTCTACGACGATGCCATGCGCCCTCTCGGGATCACCGCCAGCCAGTTCACCCTCCTGACGCAGCTCGCCCAGCAGGACGGCATCACGGCCGTCGAGATCGGCTTCGCGCTCGACATCGAGAAGTCGACCCTCTCGCGCAACCTGAAGCGCCTTCTGGCCCTCAACCTGATCATCATGGATCCGCCGGCCGGTCGTCGTGGCCGCGGTCTCCATCTGACGCCGAAGGGCCAGGCCGTGCTGAAGGACGCCTATCCCGTCTGGATCGAGGCGCAGCGGCGTGCGACGACGGTCATGGGACCGGACAGCAAGGGGACGCTTGACGGCCTGCTTGCTCATGCGGAAAAACTCGCGGCGGCATGAAGCCGGGCTGGCAGGCCCCGTTTCAACCGGCGTGAGCTCTCTCTCCTCACCCTCTACGTGATGCTCAAAGGCGCGCTCGCCCAAGGCGCGCCTTTGGTGTTTCATGGGGTCTGATCCTGGAGAACGCGCCATGTATCCGCCCGAGCTCGTCCGTCAGGCTGAAGCCGTTCTTGCCGCCTATCGCGCGCGCGGCCTGCAAATCGCGGCGGCCGAGAGTTGTACCGGCGGTCTCATCAGCGGCGTCCTGACCGAGGTTCCGGGGTCGTCCGACGTGGTCGACCGCGGCTTCGTCACCTACTCGAACGCAGCCAAATCCGAGGCGCTGGGCGTGCCGGCCGATGTGATCACCGCCAACGACGCCGTCAGCGAGCCGGTCGCACGCGCCATGGCCGAGGGGGCGATCCGCCAGTCCCGCGCCGCAGTCGCCGTTGCAGTGACAGGGGTCGCCGGACCGGGCGGCGGCACGGCGACGAAACCGGTCGGGCTCGTCCACCTCGCGGTCGCACGACGGGGCGGCGGCACGGTGCATCGGGCTTGCCGGTTCGGCGAGATCGGACGTACCGAAATCCGCATGGCGACCGTCAAGGTCGCGCTCGACATGCTGACGGAAGCGGTTGCCGGCTCAGGCGGGTGACGGCAGGCGGCCAGGGCGGCCGTAGATCTGGCCGGCCCGCTCTTCGAACGCCTCGGCGAACTTGCGGAACGCCTTGTCGAACACGGCGCCGACGAGCACCGCAAACATGCGCGATTTCATCTCGTAGCTGAGATCGAACAGCACGTCCGTCCCAGCGCCGGCCGGCACGAAATGCCAGCGGTTCTCGAGATACTTGAACGGCCCGTCCACGTAGGTAACGAGCACGCGGTCGGCGGCGGGATCGAGCGCGACCTTGGAGGTAAAGGTCTCGCGGATCGCCTTGTAGCCGACGGTCATGTCGGCGACGAGGTAGTCCTTGCCATCGCGATGCTCGCGGCTGCGCACGCGCAGCGCTTCGCACAGTGGCAGGAAGCGCGGATACTGCTCCACGTCGGCGACGAGGTCGAACATCTGGCGCGGGGTGAACGGAACCCGCCGGCGGGTCGAGAAGCTCGGCATGGAGGACTCGCTGCTGTGCGACGGTTTTGTAACAACCGCCGACACGGCGTTGAAGGCGGAAGTTCGTCGCGCGACCGGACGGACGGCGAAGCCGTCAGCGCCGGCCGTTCGTCGCCAGCCGCGCCGCCTTCAGCCGGGCGAAGTCCGCATCCGCGTGATAACTTGACCGCGTCAGCGGGCTCGCCGAGACGAGCAGGAAGCCTTTGGCGTAAGCCGTCCGCTCGAGCGCCTTGAACTCGTCCGGTGGAACGAACCGCTTCACCTCGGCGTGCTTGCGGGTGGGTTGCAGATACTGGCCGATGGTCAGGAAGTCGACACCGGCCGACCGCATGTCGTCCATCACCTGGAGGACTTCCTCGCGGGTCTCGCCGAGGCCGACCATGATGCCCGACTTCGTGAAGACCGTCGGGTCCAGTTCCTTGGCGCGCTGCAAAAGGCGCAGCGAGTGGAAGTAGCGGGCGCCCGGCCGGATCGAAAGGTAGAGCGACGGCACCGTTTCGAGGTTGTGATTGAAGACGTCGGGCCGGGCCTCGATGACCGCTTCGAGACCACCATCCTTGCGCAGGAAGTCGGGGGTCAACACCTCGATCGTCGTCCCCGGCGTGCTCGACCGGATCGCACGGATCACGGCGCCGAAGTGGGCGCCGCCGCCGTCGGCCAGATCATCGCGGTCGACTGATGTGATGACGACGTGCTGCAGCCCGAGCTTGGCGACGGCCTCGCCGACGTGGCGCGGCTCGTCCGGATCGAGGGCGGCCGGCAGGCCGGTCTTCACGTTGCAGAACGAACACGCGCGGGTGCAGGTGTCGCCCATGATCATCATGGTGGCGTGGCGCTTCGACCAGCACTCGCCGATGTTCGGGCAGCCCGCTTCCTCGCAGACCGTGTGGAGCTTGTGCTCCCGCACGATGGCGCGGGTCTCGGCATACTCGGGCGAGCCCGGCGCGCGCACGCGGATCCAGTCCGGCTTGCGCTGGACGGGCGTATCCGGTCGCCCGGCTTTTTCCGGGTGCCGCGGGCGGTTGTCGATCAGCGTGACCATCGGGATGCCTCTTTTCGAGCCCCCGACATATCGGACGGCGATCGGGCCGACGCAAGCGCGACCAAGGGCGGCGCGGCCCGAACCCCTCAGCGTCCGACGATGCGGGCGATGATGACGACGAGCAGTGCACCAATCGTCGAGACTACGATCTGGTCGCCGATCTGGAAGCCGGTCGTGAAGGGCAGCTTCAGAAGCCCGGCATGAACCAGCCAGCCGCCAACGAAGGCGCCGATCAGGCCGACGATCAGGTTCCGCAGGAGGCCGCCTGCCCCACCGAGAATCGCGCCGGCGAGCCAGCCGGCGATGATGCCGTTCAGCGCCATGATGATGTAGGGCCAGTAGGGCTGCAGTTCGGCGAGCGTCATCGGTTCCCCCTCCGCGATCGAGCCGGCACTCAAGCAATTATTCGTGCCAACAGTACGACGATGATGGCGCCGATCGTGGCGGTCAGCACGCGGGAGAGAAAGGCGTTGCGGACGCCGAGGTCGATGCCGAGGGCACCGAGCACGTAGCCGCCGACGAAGGAGCCGATCACCCCGGTGACGAGGTAGCGGAGCAGCCCACCGCCGCCGACCACCACGGACGCCAGCCAACCGGCGACGATGCCGATCAGGGCGAGAACGACGAGATCACGAGTTTGCGGTGACATGGCGATCCGGCCGCTGCCTCACATATGGATCACGCGGCCGTACGCATCGAGCACGCTCTCGTGCATCATCTCCGAGAGCGTGGGGTGCGGGAAGACGGCGTGCATGAGGTCTTCCTCGGTCGTCTCGAGCTGCATCGCGACGACGTAGCCCTGGATGAGTTCCGTTACTTCGGCGCCGATCATGTGAGCGCCGAGCAGCTGGCCCGTCTTCTTGTCGAAGATGGTCTTCACGAGACCCTCGGGCTCGCCGAGCGCGATGGCCTTGCCGTTGCCGACAAACGGGAAGCGGCCGACACGGATGTCGTAGCCCTCTTCCTTGGCCTTCTTCTCGGTGAGGCCGACGGACGCGACCTGCGGGTGGCAGTACGTGCAGCCGGGGATCTTGCGCTTGTCCATGGGATGCGTGTGCAGGCCCTTGATGGTCTCGACGCAGATGACGCCCTCGTGCTCGGCCTTGTGCGCGAGCATCGGCGGGCCGGCCACGTCGCCGATCGCGTAGATACCGGGCACGTTGGTGCGGCCGAGCCCATCGGTGACGATCGTGCCGCGATCCATCTTCACGCCCAGGGCTTCGAGGCCCAAGCCTTCGACGTTACCGACGACGCCGACGGCCGAGATGAGCTTCTCGGCGGTGATGTCCTGGCGCTTGCCGTCGGCCGTCTCGACGGTCGCGGTGACGCCGTCTGCGCCCTTGCGCACGCTCGTCACCTTGGCACCGGTGAGGATCTTCATGCCCTGCTTCTCGAAGCGCTTCTGGGCGAGCGCCGCGATCTCGTGATCCTCCACGGGGAGGATCTGCGGCAGCAGCTCGACGACCATCACCTCGGCACCCATCGTGCGATAGAAGCTCGCGAACTCGATTCCGATCGCGCCCGAGCCCATCACCAGCAGCGACTTCGGCATGGCCGGCGGCACCATGGCCTCGAAGTAGGTCCAGATCGACTTGCCGTCGGGCTCGATGCCGGGGAGCACGCGCGGGCGCGCACCGGTCGCGACGATGATGTGCTTCGCCTGATAGGTACCGGCTCCGAGCGTGCCTTTCGGGGCCGGGTTTGCGGGCTGGACGGCCGGTTTCGACGGCGCGCCGACCACGACCTCGCCGGGCTTGGTGATTCGCGCCTCGCCCCAGATCACGTCGACCTTGTTCTTCTTCAGCAGGAAGCCGACGCCGCCGTTGAGCTGGGCTGAGACGCCACGCGAGCGTTTCACGACAGCGGCCGGGTCAACCTTCATCTGGCCTTCGAGGACGAGGCCGTAGTCCTTGGCGTGCGTGGCGTAGTGATAAATTTCGGCCGAGCGCAGCAGCGCCTTCGTCGGAATGCAGCCCCAGTTGAGGCAGATGCCGCCAAGGTGCTCGCGCTCGACGACGGCCGTCTTGAAGCCGAGCTGAGCGGCACGGATCGCCGTGACGTAGCCGCCGGGACCGGCGCCGATGATGAGGACGTCGTAGGAGGTCGTGGTCATGGGGAGCCTGGGTGCGTGGCGGGGCGGGTCGGACCGCCATTAAGCGCACGGAAGCTCGGTCTGCCAAGCGGCGGATCGATGCTGCGCCGCGCCCTTGCGCAGCGCAGCTCGTCTCGAGGCCTCAAACGTGGCAGCGAGCACCCAGATAGTAATTCAGAAGAAGGTTGTAGCGATCTGCGACAGCCTTGGTTTCCGCGGAGACTTTGCCCCCCCGGTTGGCCGCTTCGACGCGCGATTGGGCGCCTTGGCGATCCATCTTGTCGAGTTCGGCACGGACCGACTGGCACGTGTAGCCGGCAGGCATCGGGCGGGCCCCCGGGTCACCTCCGGGCTCGTTGTCGGCCGCACAACCGGCCGCCAAGACTGCCAAAGCGAGAGCGCCCGTCCGCAACCCGACGATGCTAGTCATCCCTGCCGCCCCTCCTGTCTCGTAAGGATCGCTGTTCATCATACGCCGTCGACCTATGCAAGACCGCGCAAGCGTCGCGTGTCACTGCGGCCACGATGCGTGCATCAAAAAGGCCGGAGAAGTCTCGTGACCCCTCCGGCGTCATATCGGTCGCGGTGCTTACTCGGACTGCGGCACCACAAACGGTTGAGGCCGCGGCTGCGCCGGCTGGACGGGCTGTGCCGCGGCCGTCTGCTGGGTCTTGGGCGCGAGCGTGGAGCAGCGGGCCTGGAAGTCGGCATTGGCCTTGTTCAGCTGGTCCGCCTTGGCGAGATCCAGCGCCGTCATCCTGTACTTCTTCGCCGCCGCCTTCTCGATCTTGTCCTGGATGCCGTCCTTGCGGAGGGCGTCGATCTGGGCGGTGAGAGTTACGCAAGCGGGGTCGATGCGCGGCTGCTCGGGGATCGACGCGGTCTGCATCGAATCTCCGAGGGAAGAGCACCCTGCGGCGAGGGCGGCTGCTGCCAGGACAGGCAGAAGTCTGGCTGCGGATCGGATGGACATGGTCCCCTCAATGTCTGCTCAACCTGAACGAAACGGACTCGTCTTCGGCTCTGTTCTGAACATGCGCCAACCCCTCGAACAAGCGCCGTCGGCTCGCTTCCCTTCGGATAAGCGCGCGGAAATTGCGGTGATTCTGTGGGTAAGCTGTGCAGGGTTGCCCGGCGGACACAGCCGCCGGCCGTCCGCAATCAGACCAGCATGCGGACGGGATCTTCGATCAGGACCTTGAAGGCATTGATCAACTCGGCACCGAGCGCCCCGTCGACGACTCGATGGTCGCACGACAGCGTGCAGCTCATCACGGTTGCCACCTCGACTCGGTCGCCTGTGACCACCGGGCGCTTCTCGCCGGCACCGACGGCGAGAATGGTCGCATGCGGAGGATTGATGACGGCGTCGAAGCTCTTGATGCCGAACATGCCGAGGTTCGAGATCGACGTCGTACCGCCCTGGTACTCATGCGGGGCGAGGCGACGCTTGCGGGCCCGCTCCGCGAGGTCCTTCATCTCGTTCGATATCTCGGCGAGCGTCTTCAGCTCGGCATGGCGGATGACCGGCGTGAAAAGCCCGCCTTCGATCGCGACGGCGACGCCGACGTCCGAGTGTCGGTGACGGAGCATGCCGCCTTCCGTCCACGTCGCATTGGCGCCAGGCACGCGCTGCAACGCGAGTGCGAGCGCCTTGATGATGAAGTCGTTGACCGAGAGCTTGTAGGCCTTCGGGCCGTCCTTCGGCGAAGCGGCGTTGATGCGCTCGCGCGCCCGCAGCAGTTCGTCGAGCCGGCAATCGAGCGTCAGATAGAAATGCGGAACCGTCTGCTTCGACTGCGTCAGGCGCTGCGCGATGACCTTGCGCATGCCGTCGTGCGGGACGACGTCGTAGCTGCCGGGCTCGTAGAGGGCGAGCACCTTGTCGTCCGGCATGGCGGCGACCGGCGCCATGGTCGCCGCCGACGGCGCGGACGGCATCGCGACGGCCGTCCCGGCAGAAGCTGGTGCCGGGGCCCCGAGCTTGGCGCTACCTGACGCAGCGGCGGCGTCGATATCCTTCTTGATGATGCGGCCGTGCGGACCGGAGCCCTTCACGCGCGACAGATCGATCGCGTTCTCTTTGGCGAGGCGACGGGCGAGCGGCGACGCGAATACCCGCGCAGCCGAGGCGTGCGAACCCGGCGCCTGAGCCGGTGCCGAAGCGGCGGCCGGTGCCGCCGCGGTGTTCGCGCCATTTGTCGCTGTGACGGTGGGCGCGGCCGACGCGGCTGGCTTCGAGGGTGCGGACTTGCCGAGGTCGGCGGCCGTCTCGCCCTCGTCCAGCAGCACGGCGATTGTCTCGTTGACCTTCACCTTTTCGGTGCCGGCGGGCACGAGGATTTTGCCAACCACGCCCTCGTCGACGGCTTCCACTTCCATGGTCGCCTTGTCGGTCTCGATCTCGGCGATGACCTTGCCGGAAGTGACCTTGTCGCCTTCCTTGACGAGCCACTTGGCGAGTTTGCCCTCTTCCATCGTCGGCGACAGAGCGGGCATCAGGATCGGGGTCGGCATATCAAGCCTCGGTCATAACAATCGTCGGGAACTTGGCAGCCCGGTCGTACTCAGACGTAGAGAACGCCCTTGACCGCTTGGACGACCTGATCGGCCGTCGGCAATGCCATCCGCTCGAGGTTGGCCGCATAGGGCATCGGCACGTCGGCCCCGGACACCTTGGCCGGCGGTGCGTCGAGATAATCGAAGCACTGGATCGCCGCTTGGGCGCAGATTTCCGACCCGACCGAACAAACGGGCCAAGCCTCTTCGACCGTCACGAGACGGTTCGTCTTGCGGATGGACGAAAGGACAGTGTCCCAATCGATCGGCCGCAGCGAACGCAGATCGATCACCTCGGCTTCGATGCCCTCGCCCGCGAGACGCTGGGCGGCATCCAGCGCGTAGGTCATGCCACGAGAGAACGAGACGATGGTGACATCGCGGCCCGGTCGCGCGATGCGCGCCTTGCCGATCGGCACCAGCCAGTCGTCGACCTTCGGCACCTCGCCGGACGTGCCGTAGAGAATTTCGTTTTCGAGCACCAGCACTGGGTTCGGGTCGCGGATCGCGCTCTTCATCAGGCCTTTGGCATCAGCCGGATTCGACGGTGCGACGACCTTGAGACCCGGCACGTGGGCGTACCACGCCGAGAAGCACTGCGAGTGCTGAGCGGCGACGCGGGCGGCTGCGCCGTTCGGACCGCGGAACACGATCGGACAGCCCATCTGTCCGCCCGACATGTAGAGCGTCTTGGCAGCGGAGTTGATGATCTGGTCGATCGCCTGCATGGCGAAGTTCCAGGTCATGAACTCGACGATCGGCTTCAGGCCCGCCATCGCGGCGCCGACGCCGATGCCGGCAAATCCTTGCTCCGTGATCGGCGTATCGATGACGCGCTTGTCGCCGAACTCGTCGAGCAGGCCCTGGCTCACCTTGTAAGCGCCCTGGTACTGGGCGACTTCCTCGCCCATCAGCAGCACGTCAGGGTCGCGGCGCATTTCTTCGGCCATGGCGTCCCGCAGCGCTTCGCGCATGGTCATGGTGACCATCGCCGTGCCGGGGGCCACTTCTTCAGCAGCCGGAGCGGTCATCGCGGGCGCGGCCGGGCCGACCGGCTTCGCGGCAGCGGGGGTCGACTGACCGTCCGCCGCCTTCTGGCCCTGCATGGCAGCTGGAGAGCCCGGCACGCGGCCGTCGCCATCGCCGATGATCACGGCAATCGGCGTGTTGACCTTCACTTTTTCCGTGCCGGCCGGAATGAGGATCTGGCCGAGCTTACCCTCGTCGACGGCCTCGACTTCCATCGTCGCCTTGTCGGTCTCGATCTCGGCGATGACCATGCCCGACTTGATCTGGTCGCCTTCCTTGACGAGCCATTTGGCGAGTTTGCCCTCCTCCATGGTGGGCGAGAGTGCGGGCATCAGAACTTGCGTGGCCATGGGCGTTTCCGGGTGATCTCGGGCTTGTTGTCGTGGGCGGGCAGCGGCGGGCCGCTAGATCGCGCTCAGAGCAGAATGTCCGTATAGAGCTCGCTCGGATCCGGCTCGGGGTCGGTCTGCGCGTACTCGGCGGCGGCGTTGACCCGATCGCGCACCTCGCGATCGATGGCCTTCAACTCGTCTTCCGTCGCGACCTGGGTGCCGAGAAGGCGCTGGCGCACGCGCTCGATCGGATCGCGCTCTTCGCGGATCTTGTCGACTTCCTCGCGCGTCCGGTACTTGGCCGGATCGGACATCGAGTGTCCGCGATAGCGGTACGTCAGCATCTCGAGAATGTAGGGCCCCTCGCCGGCCCGCACGCTTTTGACAATCCGCTCACCCGCCGCCTTCACGGCGCGCACGTCCATGCCGTCGACCTGCTCGCCGGGGATCGCGAACGAAGCGCCGCGCTGCGAGAAGTCCGTCGTTGCGGCCGCCCGCTCGATCGCGGTGCCCATGGCGTACTTGTTGTTCTCGATGACGAAGATCACCGGCAGATGCCAGAGCTTCGCCATGTTGAACGTCTCATAGACTTGGCCCTGGTTGGCGGCGCCGTCGCCGAAGTAGCACCAGCAGACGTTGTGGTTGCCGCGATAGCGGTTGGCGAACGCGAGGCCCGCGCCGAGTGGCACCGACGCGCCGACGATGCCGTGGCCGCCGTAGAAGTGCTTCTCTTTCGAGAACATGTGCATCGAGCCGCCCTTGCCGCGGCTATAGCCGCCGCGCCGGCCGGTCAGCTCGGCCATTACGCCCTTCGGGTCCATGCCAGTCGCCAGCATGTGGCCGTGGTCGCGATAGGTGGTGATGACCTGGTCGCCCTCTTTCGAGGCCATCTGCAGACCGACGACGACGGCCTCCTGGCCGATGTAGAGGTGGCAGAAGCCGCCGATGTAGCCCATGCCGTACAGCTGGCCGGCCTTCTCCTCGAAGCGGCGGATCAGCAGCATCTCGCGGTAAGCGTGAAGCTCTTGCTCGCGAGAGAGCTCAGGGATCGGATGAGCGGCCCCGTTGCCGCGTGCGCCGTCGGCGGGGGCCCAGGTGGCGCCGCGATCGACCACAGATTCCGTTGCCCGGCTCAAGCGGGTCGCCGACATGAGGGCCTCCTCCGTAGAACGTCTTTTGGGATGTGATCCGTTCGCAGCCAGCCGGACCCTACACGACCGCAACCGCGGCTGCCAAGCGTCGGACCGGAATTATGAAATCGATCAGGAACGGCTGGCATTCGCTGGCTTGGCAGGCAGGATGACGTCGCCCGGACGGACGTAACCGAGAACGTCGCGGGCGATCTCCTCGACGAGGTCGGCATCGGCGATTTCCGGACGCAGCAGGGTGACGTCGCGCAGCAGGCGGGCGCGGGCGGCCTCGAGACGGGCCGTTTCGGTGGCGAGCGTCGCCGCCCGTGTTTCGAGGCGCTTGCGGTTTTCGAGGCCGTGCCGGCCATGCAGCGCATGGTGCACGAAGTAGCTCGTCAGGGCCGCGAGCCCGAGCAATACGAGCGCCGCCCGCACGGGTCGGCTCGATCGTCGCTCGACGGAATGGCGGCGCAGCACGGGGTGGCCTCTCCTCGACTTCGCTTCGAGCCGACGATGGGGCACGGCCGGTTAAGCGGCCGTGAACCCGGCATTCGGCGTGTCCGCTCCTCAGCTCCGGCCCTTGGGCAGCACGCTGCGGCCGGCGAAGCGCGCGACGTCGCCCAGTTCCTCCTCGATGCGGATGAGTTGGTTGTACTTCGCAAGGCGGTCCGACCGGCTGAGCGAGCCGGTCTTGATCTGGCCGGCGTTGGTGGCGACCGCGAGGTCGGCGATGGTCGCGTCTTCGGTCTCCCCCGACCGGTGCGAAATCACGGCCGTATAGCTCGCGCGCTGAGCCATCGAGACGGCGTCCATCGTTTCGGTCAGCGAACCGATCTGATTGACCTTGACCAGGATCGAGTTGGCGATACCGCGCGAGATGCCCGTCGCGAGACGCTCGGTGTTGGTGACGAAAAGGTCGTCGCCGACGAGCTGGCAGCGCTGGCCGATCGCTTTGGTCAGAGCGGCCCAGCCCGTCCAGTCTTCCTCCGACATGCCGTCTTCGATCGAGACGATCGGGTAGCGGGCAACGAGGTCGGCGAGGTACTTCGCCATCCCCTCGCCGTCGAGCACCTTGCCCTCGCCCTCCAGGTGATAGCGACCATCCTTGAAGAATTCGGTCGCCGCACAGTCGAGCGCCAGTACGACGTCCTGGCCCGGCTTGTAGCCCGCCTTTTCGATGGACTTCATGATGAAGCCCAGCGCTTCGTCGGCACTGGCAAGGTTCGGAGCGAAGCCGCCCTCGTCACCGACGTTGGTGCTGTGGCCGGCATCTTTCAGCTGCTTGCGCAGCGTGTGGAACACCTCGGCCCCCATGCGGATGGCATCGGCGCAGGTTTCCGCGCCGACCGGCATGATCATGAATTCCTGGATGTCGATCGGATTGTCGGCGTGCGCGCCGCCGTTGACGATGTTCATCATCGGCACCGGCAGGACGTGCGCCGAGGTGCCGCCGAGATAGCGATAGAGCGGAAGGCCCGAGGCATCGGCCGCCGCCTTGGCGACGGCCAGCGAGACGCCGAGGATCGCGTTCGCCCCGAGCCGTGACTTGTTCTTGGTGCCGTCGAGCTTGATGAGCGTCTCGTCGATGCGGCGCTGGTCCTCGGCTTCGAAACCGCGCAGCGCATCGAAGATCTCGCCGTTGACCGCGTCGACGGCCTTCAAGACACCCTTGCCGAGGTAGCGGCTCTTGTCGCCGTCACGAAGTTCGACCGCCTCGAAGGCGCCGGTTGAAGCCCCGGACGGCACGCCGGCGCGGCCCATCGAGCCGTCCTCCAGGATCACGTCCACCTCGACGGTCGGGTTGCCGCGGCTGTCCAGGATCTCGCGGCCGAGGATGTCGACGATGGCGGTCATGATGCGGCGTTCCTTGTTCTGCCAGAGACGTCATGGCCGGCGCCCCCTGGCGCCCGCCGGCGCGGGCGTTGTATCCGAGGCTCACGGAGACGCAAAGCCGCCGAACGGCGGACGGGGAAACACCATGAACGAGAGCTGCCTCGTGCTGTTCTCCGGCGGGCAGGATTCGACGGTTTGTCTCGCCTGGGCCATCGACCGCTATGCCCGGGTCGAGACCGTCGGTTTCGCCTATGGACAGCGCCACGCGGTGGAACTGACCCAGCGCGGGGTCGTCCGCGACGCGCTCGCAGCCCGCTTCCCGGCCTGGCGCGACCGGCTCGGCGAGGATCATCTCCTGGACCTGCCGACGCTCGCCGCTATCAGCGACACCGCGCTGACCCGAGAATCCGCGATCGAGATGACGGCCGCCGGGCTTCCGTCGACGTTCGTGCCGGGACGAAACCTTTTGTTCTTCACCTATGCCGCCGCCCTCGCCTACCGTCGCGGCATCCGCGTTCTGGTCGGCGGCATGTGCGAGACGGACTATTCGGGTTATCCGGACTGCCGCAACGACACGATCCAGACACTCGCGAGAGCGTTGTCGCTCGGCATGGCCGTCGACCTCACCATCGAGACGCCGCTGATGTACCGGGACAAGGCGGCGACGTGGGCGATGACGGAAGACCTCGGCGGGACGGCCCTTGTAGATCTCGTCGTGGCGGAGACGCACAGCTGTTATCTCGGGGATCGGGCGACGCGCTGGGCGTGGGGCGCCGGCTGCGGCACGTGCCCGGCTTGCGAACTGCGCGCGAAAGGATGGGAGCGATGGCAGACCACGAAGAGCTAGTGCGCGCGGTCGATCTGGCGCTGACGGGTGACTGGGACGGCGCCCACAAGATCGTGCAAAGCGACGAAGACGGACAGATCGCCTGCTGGATCCACGCGGTCCTGCACAAGATCGAAGGCGACCCGGAGAACAGCCGCTATTGGTATCGTCGCGCCGGGCAGTTCTACGAGAGCTACGCCGATCCGACTGCGGAGTTGCGCGCCATCCGCGCGGCGCTCACCTACTGATCAGCGAGCAGTAGAGTTCTTCGAGCTTTCGACAGCTGCCTGGATCGCAATCCTGCCAGCGCCCGGCGACCTTGAGCTGTTCGACCGGACGATTGGCTTGCGATTTCTCGACGATCCGCCATTCGACCGGGGCCGGCTGCATGCCGAGGCACCGGACCGAGCGATCTCCGGTTTGCTGGACCTTAATTGGTGTGACGCTGTCGTAGGCGAGCATCGCGCCGGCCAACAAGGCGACGAACACGGCGACCGCGAGGGCAAAGCCCCGGCGACCCGGCCATGTCAGGGGAAACTCACGATGGTCGACGCGCAACGACGCCACCTCTTCTAAGCTCGCCAGCCAGTCTTCCGTCGACGCAGCGAGCCGTCAATCGAGGAGGTGAGTCGCAGCAGCGATTATCGTCCGTCCTCACCCGATTTGAAGACAGTGAACCGCGAGCGACCGCCTGTTAAGGAGCGGAACCCCGAGAGTCTGCGTAGACCACCGTTCAGTAATGGCTCGGAAAAAACTCGCCAATCGGGCTCGCATCCGCTAATTCGCAGCCCGGGTTCATGAGGACCCAGCGCGCCATCTCGTTGCGCTCAATAAATCGGAGATACGTTATGTCCCTCGATCGTCGCCGGGCCGAAGGCCTGGTTCTGCTCGCCGCTTTCGGCGCCTGCATTCCCCTCGCCAACTGGCTCATCGGAAACGTCGGTACGACCTGCGTACCGAATGGCCCGTGCCTCGTCCCGGTCGGCTTCGGCCTGATGGCCCCGAGCGGCGTGGCGATGATCGGACTGGCGCTCGTGTTGCGCGATCTCGTGCAACGCCGCCTCGGCCTCGGCTGGACGCTCGCGGCCATCGCGGGCGGCACGCTGCTTTCAGCCTTCCTCGCGCCGCCGGCCCTTGTCGTCGCTTCGGCCACGGCATTTCTGCTGTCGGAACTGGCCGACCTCGCCGTCTATACGCCGCTGCAAAGACGCCGACTGGTGCTGGCGGTATTCGCGAGCAGCATCGTCGGTCTCGTGATCGATTCGGTCGTCTTCCTGCTGCTCGCGTTCGGCAGCCTCGCCTATCTGCCGGGACAGGTGGTCGGAAAAGCCTGGATGGTGCTCGCGGCGCTGCCGGTGATCGCGCTCCTCAAACGCCGCGATGCGCGGCTCGGCCTGGCGGCGGCGTGAGGAGAACACCATGAGCGACAAACTGAACGTGTCCCAACTCGGCCAGCAGACGGCGCTTCCCGCTTCGCCGGAGGACGCCGTCCTCGAGCGTGTGCCGAACCCGCATCCAGATACCCGCTACGTCGCGCGCTTCACGGCGCCCGAGTTCACGTCGCTGTGCCCGGTCACCGGCCAGCCGGATTTCGCGCATCTCGTGATCGACTACGTTCCGGGCCCGTGGCTCGTCGAATCGAAGTCACTCAAGTTGTATCTCGGCTCGTTCCGGAATCACGGCGCCTTCCACGAAGACTGCACGGTCGCCATCGGGCGGCGCCTGGCTGATCTCCTGCAGCCGCATTTCCTGCGGATCGGCGGCTACTGGTATCCGCGCGGCGGCATCCCGATCGACGTGTTCTGGCAGTCGGGGCAGGTGCCCGAAGGCGTCTGGCTGCCGGATCAGGGGGTCGCACCCTATCGCGGCCGCGGCTGAAGCAGCCGCCTAGCCTTCCCCTGCCCGCTGGCCGGCGAGCCAGGGCGGCAACCGGGCAACGAGGTCGCGGGTCTCCGACGGGTCGTGGGGACCGAGCCGATGGACGCGCTCCCAGAGCTCCGTCATCAGCCCGAGCCGGTCCTTCTTGGCCTTGAGCTCGGCAAACGGGATCACCGGGCCGACGTGGGCGCGGATG
>Ga0073934_10004159_pt1 | contig 24640 bp, 18 predicted proteins | sample LarsenN4metaG_FD_76834 | JGI IMG/M metagenome (GOLD analysis project Ga0073934, IMG submission 76834) | Hot spring sediment bacterial and archeal communities from British Columbia, Canada, to study Microbial Dark Matter (Phase II) - Larsen... ... | reverse complement strand
CTTAGCCTTCGGCAGAGCCTCCACCGCCTTCTGGACGGCCGGGTCGCTCTCGATCGCAAACTTGAGCGATTCGTCCAGGCTGAACGCGCTGATCCAGACTTCGCGCTTGATCTGCGTTCTGGTCCAGTCGATGTTCTCGGTGTATTCCGCCTCGGTAAAGGTGATCCCGTTCTTCATCAGGTATTCGTGAAAATCGTTCATCAGCGCCGTGTCGGGCTGCCAGTCGCGCGCGAACTTCATTTCGCGGCTGCCGAAGTGCTTCGCCACGAAGTCAAAGAAAGTGCGCCTGCGCAGCAACTCGGTTTGGAATCGGTTGTAGGTCTGGCTGAACTTCTCGTCCGGAGCAATCCCGTTGCCGCCGTATACGATGCGGCCGCTATCGGTCGGCTTGGCGTCCTTCTGATTCTTGGCCTCGTCGGTCTTGCGCGAGTAGTAGTAGTCGAAGAACGAACCGCTCGAATAATCCCGCTGGATCAACCGGCCACTCGGTGTGTAGTACTTCGCCGTGGTCAAAGCGAGACCCGTGTTCTCTGATAGCGGATAAACCGTCTGTACCAAGCCTTTGCCGAAGGTGTCTTCGCCAAACACCCAGCCACGGTCGTGGTCCTGCAACGCTCCAGCGACAATTTCCGCCGCCGAGGCGGAGAAGCGGTTCACCATGACAACAATCGGGTAGTCCCGCGTAGCGCTGCCGTTCGTAGCGAGGTATGGCTTCTCCGGCGAGGAACGGCCGCGGTGCGAAACCACAGTCTGGCCACGGCGCAGGAAGCGACCGGAGACGGCAACGCCTTCGTTTAACAGTCCCCCCGGATTGTCACGCAGGTCAAGAATCAGGCCTTTGATGTTGTTTTCGCCCAGTTTGCGGATCGCATCTTCGAGTTCGCGCGAGGTGTTTTCGTTAAAACTCTCGATGTCGATATAAGCAATCCCCGGCTTGATCCAGAAGGGATTCTGGACGCTGTAGCGCGGAATCTCACCACGGATCAGGTTGAATACAATCGGCTTATCGACGCCTTCGCGAGCCACAACAACCTGGACCGGGGTCCCCTTGGGTCCCTTCAGCAGGTCGGCCACCTCGTTCGTTGTCATGCCGTCGGTGCGCTTGTCGTTGACTTCAAGAATGACGTCGCCGGGGCGGATTCCGGCTTTGTAAGCCGGCGAGCCTGTGAACGGAGCGATCACCACGGTCTTGCCATCCTTCGGCGAAACCGTCATGCCGACGCCGAAGTAGTGTCCGCGTTGATCCTCACGCAGCAACTGGAAGTCGCGCGGATCGAAAAAGCTCGAGTGGGGATCGAGCGTGCGAAGCATGCCTGGGATGGCGCCTTTGTAAATCGCTTTGTCGGCGCTCACAGAGTCGGCGTAGTTTTCCTCGACCAATCGGTAGACGTTCGTAAAGGTCTTCAGACCGGCGCTCATGTCGTCGTCGCCAGTGGCGGCCGACACGCTTGCGGAGGGGCCGAAAAGGCCTCCCAGAAGGGCGCACAGCGCCACCACGCTGAAAGAAAGGGCGAAAGGCCGAATCCACCGTGCCATAGTCAGGAAGACCTCCCAGGTCTGCAGACAAGTATATCCTACCTACTAGACGCGACCAGCCTCCATTCGGCTGCGAACGAAATGCAGGAAGTGCTGGTTTTTGAGCCTAAAGCGCTTTAGCCCTACGCGCCGTGGCGGGAGCTTCCACGCGAGGCGGTTTGCGCGGTGTCACCGTCAACCGGCGAACCTGATCGGTAACCGACACCAGGAACATCGGCTGCTTGGCATTCTTCAGAATGTCGATGATCCGGGCGTGGTTGTCTTCGAGGTAAATGGACTTTCCGTCGGTCAGCAGGTGCAGCTCGGATTCGGAAGCCATTACGTCCGCCAGGCGGCGGCCCATCTCCCGCTGCAGAAAGCGGAGCACGCGGCGGATCTTCTGCAATGAGAAGCCCTTGCGTCTAAGTTCTGCAATTACAGTGACTTCCACCACCTCTTCGGTTTCATAGAGGCGCTTGTGGCCCTCGTGGCGCGGGGAAACGACCTTGCGCTCATCCCACCACTGCAACTGCCTGAGACTGACATTCGCGATCCGCGCTACGTCAGTGCTCGTAAAGGCTTTGTCGCCGGAAGCGGGAGCAGATTGAGCCTTTTTTGTTTTGAACATAAGTCCCCCGAGCTGTTTGGAACTGGAACCGCCATTCACGATTTTACGGGAACCAGCATAGGCGTCAATAGAAAAGGTGGAAGTTGGTGAAAAGGTGGCGCTTTTCGGCTCGATTAACGCCCACCTCCCACAAACTCGACAATCTCTACCTCCGCGCCCTGATGAACCTCGGTGGAGGACCAGTCGGACCGTTTCACGATTTCCCGGTTAAACTCGACAGCCACCCGTTCCGGATTCACCGAAAGATGCTCCAGCAGCCCGCTTAGTGTCAAAGTGGCGGGTACGTGGCGAACCTCCCCGTTGAGACGGATTTCTACGCTTCGCATCGAGGACACCATCGCAGCTCAATTGTAGACCATCACGGCTGAGGAGTTCCGGCTCGCAACCCGGCCGCTGAACGGGAATGTGAGCCAGAGCAGGTCACATTGGGCGATGGGGACGGGCATTGCCCCTCCCCCACCGGCTAAGAAAAACTAGCGCTTCATAATCCTGATATTGCCATTCGACGTGTCAAGTTCGATCAGGCCGCCGCCGCTGCCTATGGACCCTTCCAGGCGGTCCTTCGAAACGGTGGTGGTCTTCACTTCGAAGTCGGAGCTGACGGTGCCATGCGAGGTGGACGCCTGCAGGCGCGCATTGAGCGCTGAAGGGAAGCGCACATTGATGCTACCGTTGCTGGTTTCAGCGCGGATTTCGTTGTTTTTGTAGTTTTCCAGGGTCAGGTTGATCGAACCGTTCGAAGTATGGAGGCGCAACGGGCGGCTTGGATCGAGATCGCCAAGCGTGGCGTCGATCGATGAATTCGAGGTAGTGGCCTCGAAGAAACCACGAACGCCTTCAGCGCGAATCCGGCCGTTGGAGGTTCGGATTACAGCCGAGCCATCGAACTGGCCCACTTCGACGCTCGCATTGGAGGTACTCGCCTCAAGGTCGCCCTTCAGGCTCCACACGCGCACTCCGCCGTTGGAGGTCTTCAGACGTGTATTCCCCTCGATGCCTTCGACACGCAGGCCGCCATTCGAGCTTTCGACGCGTTCGAGAATTACCCGCTTGGGTACGCGCAGCACCATGCGTGCTCCGCAGCCGCCACGGCGCTCCAGAGGACGAATCGCCCGTACTCTGACCGCGTCCGGTTCCGCCGTCGTCTCGATCTTCAACTGCTTCAACTGCTCCTCGCTGGCGCAGTACTTCGTGCCGCTGATGTCGACGGACTCCTTTTCCCAGCCCAGGACCTCGACAGAACCATTGAAACTCTCCAGATAAAGCCTGCCGCCGCTCTTCAGGGGGTGGGTGGAAGCGAAATCTTCTTTGAAACGGTCGGAACTACCCCACTCGCCCATCTCGAAGTCGCACCCAACCATCGCCAGAGTAGCGGCTGCGGTGACACACGTAACGATCCAGCGCCTTTGCTGCATAAGAAACACCTCGTCTGACCCTGATACGACGTTGCGGCTGACGATGTTCCGGCTATTTGGGCAGTTCGGCCGGGGTCACCTGCATGCCGGTTCTCAGCAGGCGTTCGCCTGGTAGCGCCACCGATTCTCCGCCCGACAAACCGCGGCGGATCTCCGTGCGCGTGATGTTGGAAGCGCCAACTTCCACTTCGCGCCAATCCACTTTGCCGCCTTCGAGTACGTAGACGCCGAACTTGCCGTTTTCGCGCCGCAAAGCCTCCTTGGGCACTGTCAAAGCATTCTCGACAACTTGAGCCCGCACATTTGCGTTCACATTCGCTCCCGGGCGGAGCTCCAGTCCCGGGTTGTCGGCGATCATGGAGACTTCCCCCACCTGACGGGTGCCGAGCGCCGTAATCTGTGACGCAGTGCGCTCAATCTCTCCAGACCAAGTTTTGCCCGGCATGGCGTCCCAGGTCACTTCAACCGGCATCCCTTTGGCCACTCGCCCGAGTTCCGGCTCGTCGATATAAAGCAGAATCCGCACCTGATCCAGACGGCCGACCTCGGCCACAAGGTCTCCCGGATTGAGATAAGCACCGACTCTTGCCGGCAGATTGTAGACCACCCCTCCTCGCGGGGACCGGATTTCGGCTTGGCTCATCCGGGTTCGCGCCAAGTCCAGAGCCGCTTGGGCGTCGCGGATCCGCGCCTCGATAGCCGTCTTGTCGCCCTGATTGACTAACGCGCCGCGGCGAGCCGTCAATGACGCTATCTCCGTGTCCAGCTTCGAAACGCGGTCCTGGGCCTGCGTCACGTCATACCGGGTAGCTGCATTCTTTTCAGCTAGCTTGCGCAGTGTCTCCACCTCACGCAGCGAGACTTCGCGCTGCTGCCGCAGATTGGCCAGGTTTCCTTCGATCTCGGCGATTTCCGCCGCGCGGCCCCCGCGATGGAATACCTCGAGTTCCGCCCGTGCCTGCGCCAGGCGCGACTCGGCCGCGGCGAGCTCCGCGCGTGCGGACTGCGCATCCATCACTGCAATGACGGCGCCCTTATTGACGTTTTGCCCGCGTTGGATTGGGACGCGTTCTACCAGGCCCGATGTCTCCGCACGCACCGCCACCCAATCCATTGGTTCTACCTTGCCGTTGGTGCTGAGCAGGCTTACCAGGGTCTCGCGCTGGGCCTTGACGAAATTCACTTGCGGCGGCTGCGCGCGGCGGAATGCGAGCCACCCTACTACGGCCAGCACCCCTGCCAGCGCAAGCAGCAGGATTGCACGCTTCATCTCTTTTATCGTAGCTTTCTGCTACGGTCGAAATGAGATGAATCATCAGAAACATGCCGGCGCAAACGCGCGCCGCACGGTGGTCACCCGCCGGGTTGACGAGTGCCATTCGCTGGACGAACTGTTTCGCTTCTGCCTTCCAGCCTTCGGCGGGGCTTTCTTGCGTCGCGTCTACTCCATCCTGGACCATGCCATCGGGATGGGCTGCCCGCTCACTCTCTCCATCGCCGGACCGGTTACTGTGTCCGGCCAACACCAGGCTTGGCTGATTCCGCTGCTTGAATCCGGTTGGGTTGCGTACATGAGCACGACGGATGCGGTCTGCTACCACGACGGTCACCGCAGCCTGCACGGCCAGCAGCATGGTCCGGTCCATGAAGTACCCATCTGGGGCGACGACGCCGCGCTGCGCGACGAGCGCACGATTCGTGTTACCGACATGGCGTTCGATGAGGATATCCTGCTCGACCAGGATCGTTTCCTAAGCGCTTTATTGCAAGAACCTGAATTTCAGCGCAAGATGACCGGCACTGAAATGCGCTACCTGCTGGGCGAGCGCTACGCGCGGCAGGAGCGTTCCACTGGAGTGCAGGCTGGTTTACTCGCGACCTGTCACCGGCTGGCGATTCCGGTTTTCGTCGGCGCCCCAGCCGATGGCAGCGTATTCCTGAACTCCATGAAGCTGTGGGCGATGCGCGAAGCGGGGTTATTGACGGATTACCGGTTCGAACTCGACCTGCACGCCGAAGTGTTTGAAGCCTGCGCCTATCACTACTGGGGTTTGTTCGAGAATCCGGTGCATGCTTTAGGCACATTGATTCTCGGCGGTGGCGTGCCGAAGAACTACAATCTCCAGCCGGAACCCGCACTGGGCCAGATTCTCGGATTGCCCAATGTGCGCGGCTACAACTTCGATGTGCAAATCGTGAGTTCGCCGGTAACGGACGGCTCACTATCGTCGTGCTTCCCCGCCGAGGCGGTCACCTGGGGCAAGGTCGACAAGGACACTTACATGGAAGCGACCGAGAGCCTTCAGGCGGACTACTCGACCGTCATGCCGTTCATCGTGAAAGCTCTGCTCGACAAACGCAAGTCGTACGCAGTCCAGGCTGCCGAAATTGGAGAAGAGACGCTCTTCGCGGCCGACCCGGCAGCCCGCGGCTACCTGCGGCCAACCCAAGGGTACAGGCTTTACGAGAAGCGTGATGCGCTGTGCGCCGCCCTGCGGCAAGCAGTGAGCCAAAACGGCGAATGGCTGCGCGGTACGCTGAGCTATCCGCTGACACCCTGAGCTTGCCGCGCGGTGTGCGCAAGACGAGACTCGCGCACCGCTGGGTGACCCGCGGCTTTGTTTCCTACTCTGTCCCGCCGGGAAGTTGGCGGGCGGCGGTAATTCGTGGATAGGGCATCTTCGCGTAGAACGATCCTGAAGGCTGGTACGGCTTTCGCCGGTGCAGCGACGGCTAGTGCAGCCGAAAGCACTGTTGTGGTGGACCCTGCGCCGAGGTTCGATCTCTCTCCCTTGTTCTGCATGCAGTTCATGGAACCGCTCGGCGTAACCGACAGTTCCGTCGAGGCTTCGTGGGATTACGAGAAGGACGACTGGCGCCAGGATTTCGTCGACGTGAGTCGCGATCTCGCGCCCGACGTGATGCGCTGGGGCGGCCTGTACTGCCGCTATTACAAATGGCGCGAAGGAATTGGCCCTGCGCGCAAGCGTCCCCCGATGTACAACTACGTCTGGAGCGGCTGGGAAAGCCACCGTGTGGGAACGCACGAGCTTGTCGATTTCTGCCGCCGTACCGGCGCCGAGCCGCTTTACTGTGTGAATTATTCGGACGACGGCGTGGAGCGCTATCGAAAAGATGGCCGCTGGGGTGACGCGCGCGAAGCCGCGGATTGGGTCTCTTACTGCAACGATCCGGATCATCGAGAGCGGCGCGCTACATTAAGCTGACATCCACATAGGTTGGGCTGACTCCGGCGCCGGCGCTAACACCGGGTTCCAAGCGCGCAGGGCCGGCGCGCAGGCGCAAGGGGAAACTGGCGGATTCGGCGCCGGCAGCAAACCTGCCTGAACCGCTCACGTCGCCGACCTTCACCGAAGCCTCGCCGGGCTGAGCGGCTGCCGGAAAGCGCACCGTGACCTGGTAATTCCCTTCCCGAACGACCTCCACTTCCCAATGGCCGACATCACCAGGCCTCCAGCCCGCGCGGCTGCCGCGCCAATCCTGGCGTGTCAGCGTGGTGTGGGGTTCTTGCCTGCTCCCCAGATGGATGCGTGGCGGATCGTACCCACGTTCCGCGCTGACATCCCGGAACCAGCGCTCGACATCCTGCCTCATCTGAGAAACGACGTTCGGATTCTGCGCCGCGATATCGTGCTGTTCCGCGGGATCTGATGCCAGATCATAAAGTTCTTTGCCGTCAACCAGCTTGTACTGCTGCGTGCGCGCGGCGCAGGCGCGAAACAGTTCCGGCACGTCGCCGCGGTGCCACTGCGTGTAAAGAGTGCGGTCAGGCCAGTTGGCGTCGTCGCCGCGAAGTAACGGCATCAGGCTGCGGCCGTCGATCTTGCGGCCTGCAGGCAGCTTCGCACCACAGGCCTCCGCGAGAGTCGGCATCACATCAATGTGGGCGGCGATCCGATCGGTTTTTGCCGCCTTGAATCGCGCCGGCCAGCGCATCAGGAAAGGAACTCGAATGCCCCCTTGATACACACTGCCTTTCAGGCCGCGCATTCCCGCGTTGTAACGCTGCTGCTGAGGACCGTTGTCAGTCAGAAAGATGAGGATCGTGTTCTCGGCCAGTCCCAGTCGTTCGAGTGTTGCATGCAGCCGGCCCATGTTGTCGTCCAGATTACGGCACATTCCATAGACCTTGGACGTGACCTCGTTCAGTCCCTGTGCCGCAAATGGGCGCCAATAATCATCGTCAATCTCAAGCGGAGTATGGGGTGCGTTCGCCGCCAGGTACGTAAAGAACGGCCGCCGCCGGTTGCGCTCGACGAAGCGCAGCGCCTCCCGAAAGAAAATGTCGGTGCAATACCCGTCGCGCCTCTCCCACTTTCCGTTCACCTTCAACAAAGGATTGTGATAGCGGTTTCCGGGAGGATCGGATGGCTGCGTCAGACCACCCCCAGTGCATACCACGGATTCGTCAAAGCCCTGATCCATCGCACGCAGCGGATAGCAGTCACCCAGGTGCCATTTTCCGAAGATCCCGGTGACGTAGCCGGCCCGGCGCAGCACCTCAGCCAAGGTTTCCTCGTCCGGGTACATCATCGACCGGCCGATGTAGGTATCCACCACCCCGGTGCGATAGTTGTAGCGTCCGGTCATCAAGGAAGACCGGGTCGGCGAACAGACGGGACTCACTTGGAATTGCGTGAACTGCACGCCTTCCACACCGATTCTGTCCAGGTTCGGCGTCTTCAGATTCGGGTTTCCGTGCAGCGACAAATCGCCATAGCCCTGATCGTCACTGATGCACAGGATCACATTCGGTGGCCGCCGCGTCTGGGCCAGCGCAACCCACGGAGCCGAAGCCAGAAAACCACGTCGCGTACTCAGTTCCATCGCGCCTTGATTCTATCCCGCCCGCCGGAAACGATCCACCGTGGAGCCGGCCCCTAATTCATTGGATAACCGGGTGTTCAGCCCGGAGGCATCAAGATGCCATTGTCTGATTGAGGACATCGAGGGTCCACTGCACAGATGATGCTCCTGGACGCCAATCTTCTGCTCTACGCTTACGACTCCACTGCTCCGGAGCATCCAAACGCAAAGAGTTGGTTGGAGGCCGTGCTTGCGAGACCTGAACCGGTCCTTCTGCCTTGGTATTCCATCCACGCCTTTCTCCGCATCGCCAGCAATCCGCGGGCATGGAAGAGTCCGCTCAAAATCGAAGAAGCACGCACGATCGTCGACGACCTGCTGTCACTGCCGAATGTCGTGACACCATCTCCCGGCGAGCAGCATTGGAGCATCCTGCGCGAATTAATGGCAGAGTCGCAATGTCGCGGGCTACTGGTAAGCGACGCAGTGATGGCGGCCCTCGCCATCGAGAATGGCGCCGAACTATGCACCAACGACCGGGATTTCAGCCGCTTTTCCAAGCTGCGCGTGGTGAATCCGTTCGAATGATCTTCCCGGTTCTTTCGTCAACCACGCGTGAATATGGCCAACCTCTCCGCAGGTAGTTCTGCCGGGTATCCAACTGCGTACAATTGTTCGAGAATGACCGACTACGAGAAGCTAGGCGCCTTCTACCTGGGCAAGCGCAAAGACAACGAGCAGATCCTCCTCTACGATTCGAAAGACCTCGTCACTCACGCGGTCTGCGTTGGCATGACCGGCAGCGGCAAAACCGGATTGTGCATCTCGCTGCTCGAAGAAGCAGCCATCGACCGAATTCCGGCGCTCATCATTGACCCCAAAGGCGACCTGGGCAATCTGCTGCTAACATTCCCTGAACTGCGGCCCGGCGATTTTGAGCCGTGGGTCAATCCCGACGATGCCCGCTTGAAGGGGCTGGATATCGCGGAGTACGCCGCACAACAAGCCGCGCTGTGGGAGAAGGGCCTCGCCGGTTGGGGTCAGGACAAAGCTCGCATCGCCCGGTTGCGCGATGCTGCCGATTTCGCCATCTACACCCCGGGCAGCGACGCAGGAATGCCCGTCTCGATCCTGAAGTCCTTTTCCGCCCCGGATGAAGCCGCCATGGCGGACCGCGAACTGGTCCGGGACCGGATCAGCGCGACCGCTACAAGCCTGCTCGGCCTGCTGGGAATCGATGCCGATCCGATCCAAAGCCGGGAACACGTGCTGATCTCCACCATCCTCGATACAGCTTGGCGCGAAGGACGCGACCTCGACCTGGCGCAGTTGATCTCGCAGATTCAAACGCCGCCATTCTCCAAGATCGGCGTGATGGATCTCGACAACTTCTACCCGGCCAAGGACCGGTTTGGACTGGCGATGCAGTTGAACAACCTGCTCGCTTCTCCCGGATTCGAGGCCTGGCTCGAAGGGGAACCGCTCGATATCAACGCCATGCTCTATACGGCGGAAGGCAAGCCGCGCATGTCGATCTTCTCGATTGCCCATCTGAGCGATGCCGAGCGCATGTTCTTCGTCTCGCTGCTGCTGAACCAGACGCTGAGCTGGATGCGCGCGCAAACCGGCACCACCAGCTTGCGCGCGATCCTCTACATGGACGAAATTTTCGGCTATTTTCCGCCGGTGGCTAATCCGCCTTCGAAGAAGCCGCTTCTCACGCTGTTGAAGCAGGCTCGGGCATTCGGGCTTGGAGTCGTTCTCGCCACTCAGAACCCGGTTGATCTCGATTACAAGGGACTCGCCAATACAGGCACCTGGTTTATCGGCCGTTTACAAACGGAACGGGACAAGCAGCGCGTCATCGAAGGGTTGGAAGGCGCCACCACGGCCTCGGGCGGCCGGTTCGACCGCCAGAAGATGGAAGAGATCCTCGCCGGTCTTGGCAACCGCATATTCCTGATGAACAACGTGCACGAGGACGAACCGGTGCTGTTCCAGACGCGCTGGTGTCTGTCCTACCTGCGCGGTCCGCTGGCGCGGCCGCAGATCAAGGCTCTGATGCAGGATCGCAAAACCGCCGCTCCACCGCCGGTTGAGGCTGCCCCGAAGAAAAAGTCCCAGCCAACCACGATTGCAGCCGGCGAAGGCGGCGCGCCGGCACGTCCCGTGCTCCCGCCCGAGATACCGCAGTATTACATCCCTCTGTCAGCCGCAGCCTCTGAGGTAGTCTACGAGGCACGCTTGCTCGGCGCAGCGCAGATTCACTACGAGGAAAAGAAACTCGGCGTCGATCAAGTTGAGGAACTGCTCTATGCCGTTGGCATCGGCGAAGGCGCGGTGGCTGTGGATTGGCAGGAAGCCGAAAAACTGGACCTCACCCTTGCAGATCTGGAAACCGCGCCCGTGGACGACGCCGCTTTTGCTCCTCTGCCCGCGCCTGCGGGCAAAGTACGGAATTACGCCACGTGGAACAAGAGCTTCGCCACGTGGCTCTATCAGTCGCAGCGGCTCGACCTGCTCCACAGCCCGCTGACCGGGCTGGTCTCGCGCCCCGGCGAATCCGAGCGCGACTTCCGTATTCGTGTGATTCAGAGCGCGCGGGAGCAACGCGATGCCATCACCGCCAAACTACGCCAGAACTATGCGCCCAAGCTGACTGTGCTCGAAGATCGCATGCGCCGCGCGGAACAGGCCGTGCAACGCGAGGAACAACAACAGCAAAGCCAGACTCTCGATTCGATCATCTCCATAGGCGGAGGGCTCCTCGGTGCGTTCCTGGGCGGTAAAAAGGGCGGCGTGTCGGCGAGTAAGATTGGCGGCGCTGTACGAGGCGCGGGCCGCATTCGGAAGGAAGCGACCGACGTTGCTTCGGCAAGGGAGAACCTCACCGCGGTCAAGCAGCAGATTGAGGAACTGAATCAGCAGTTCGAGGAAGAACTGGCCGCAATGCAGGCCGCAGGCGATCCTGCCACAGAGACTTTCGCCACGTTACAGATCAAGCCGAAGAAAACCAACATCACTGTACAGCTAGTGGCTCTGGGCTGGCAGGCTTGACGTCTCCGTGTTCTTTGACAAGCGGAACGCCGCCATCTCCTCGCCATTCCGTACTACGACCACGTCGCCTATCAGCACCGGGTGATTCCAGGTCTTGCCTTCGATTGCTTTGAACTTGCCGAATTCGGCGAACTTGCCTGGAGTAGCGTTCACCAGCGCCAATTCGCCTTCCTCCGAGATTACAAGCAGCAGGTCCTGATCTGCCAGCAGCAGCATCTGACCGTTCCCGTAGCGGCCGCCTTTCCATTTGCGGCTCCCGTCTTTCAGGTCGATGCACGACAGAATGCTGCCATCAAAGCCGTAAGCGTGTCCTTTGTGGACAACGAAATCGTTGAAGTAAGGCTTCAGCCCTCGGGATGTCCAGCGCTCTTCGACCTTCCATCCCTCGTTTGCAGATTTCGTCACAGCAAGCCGCCGTATGCCTGCCCCGCCCATGCCGTCACCTGTCGTTATGAGCAGGTCCCCATCCTCGGTCAGCGCCGGTTGAAGGATGGTGTTGCCCTCCCAGGCGTGGGTCCAGAGCTTCTGGCCATCCGCCGGAGAAATACCCGCGATACCGCTGGAGTTCTGCATCAGAACTTGAGTCACCCCTGCGAGAGTGAATACTTGCGGTGAGCTGTAGCTGCCACCTCCCGCTTGAACGTTCCACTTGGGCGCACCCGTGGCGGCATCGTAGGCAATCAACCGTCCGGAGGTCGCGACAACGACTTTATCGCCGATCACAGCCGGCGAAGCGCAAAACCCCCAATCCAGAATCTTCGCGCCCGTGTCCTTCGCCGCGTCGCGCGACCAGACCACTGCGCCTGTCCTGGCGTCGAGGGCGTTTACGAATCCGGTGGCGCCCATCGAATAAATCCGGCCATGCGCTAAGGAAGGCGTCGCACGCGGACCCGCACCGGCGTTCGCTTCGTAGAAGCGAATGGCGTCCTTGTGAACCCAGACCGGTTGGCCGGTAGTGAGCCGGTAAGCGGCAACCACTTCATGCTCGCCGCGCTGCTCCTGGGTGTAAATGATGTCCCCGTCTACTGCAAATGACGACCAACCCGGGCCAATCGCGCGCCGCCACAGTTCTTTGGGAGGAGCCGCCGTCCAATCTGTGCTTACCTTGATTCCGCGGACGACACTGTCGCGCTCCGGCCCGCGGAAGCCAGGCCAAACAGCGGGGCGAACCGAAGTGGCAGGCATCGGCGTTGCGGCAGGTTCTGCCGGAGCTGGTTTGGGCTGCTCGACAGGCTTTTCAGGCACAACCGGCGCAGGCGATGTTGCCGGCTGCGCGGGAGGGGTTGCAGCCACAGGTTCGTTTCCCGTTTGGCCCAGCAGCCTCACTTCCGGGCTCGGCGTCCAGCGCCACTTAATCTGAGCCATGCCGTCGCCCATGATTCCCTCAGTTCGGACCAGAGTGAACACGCCGCTGGCGAGGGCGAACGCCGCCAACATGGTTGCCCACCTCAAGGACCCGGTGATTCCACGGGTCAGCGCGGCCCAAACCACTAGCGCCGTGCAGAACGGCGCCACAACGTACAGGGGGAACATCATCCCCATGTGACTACCCTGGATTGAGGGATCCAAGAACGGCTTGGTCACGAATGCTACCGCCACCATCAATGGCAGTACGCTGAGGCGCTCGATCCAACGCGCCCGGCTGAAGCAAAGCCACCAGATGAGCGTCAGCAGTCCACCGGCAACACCGACGAGCAGTCCGAAGGGGCGCCATTCCGGGTTGAAAAGCGGAAGGATGATCCAACTCACCCACTGCACCACAACGATGACCACACCGGGCCACAATCGCAACTGACTCTTCCGTACCCCAGCCATGAAACTCTATACTCCTGCCGTTTTGCGTTTGTTCAACATTTCTTTGGATCATGCAAAAAAAATCGCTCCCTTCCGGCGGGCTCGGTCCGGCATTTTTTGAATGCCTAACGGAGCCGCGACCAAAAGGGAGCGGTTAGTTTCGCCTGATGGCTTGTCTAGAAGTTGATTCTCAACACCAACTGAGCCAGGCGGCCGCCGGGGTCGTTCGTCGTCGAAGTGTCCCGGTACGCCTGTGTGATCTGACCGAAGGTCTGGCCGCTGAACCCGCCCAAGTCGGTTTGGTTCGCGGTCACGCTTCCGATATAGAAGTTGATGTTGTTGAACGCGTTCAGAAATTCGCCGCGGAACTCAATGTTAACCCGCTCGTTGACATTGAACTTCTTCACCGCGCTGATGTCAAAGCGAATGAAGCGGGGGCCGTAGATCACGTGCTGCGTGCCGCCGCAACCGCCTGTGACAATCGCGATGCAGTCCGGTCCGTTGCCCGGGGCGATGTAGCGTCCGGTCGGCGGTCCGAGCGCAGTCCCATATCCATTCGGCGTGGTTGCGCTTACGCTGAACGCCCGCTGCGTGTTGAGGATGATGTCTTCCGGCAGCCAGAAGACGTCCCGGCCGCCCTTGCGAACCCCGATTTCCTTTTGCAGTTCGGCGCGCGTCATTCCAACCAGGCGCACATCGCCGAGATTCAACGGCTGCCCGCTTTGCACTCGGCCGGTGCCGTAAATGCTCCAGCCACCGATGAACTGGTTCAGGAAACCGTTCGAGTTGCCTGCGATCCACTTGCCTCGGCCAATCGGTAAATCCCACAACCAGTTCACTTTGGCCACATGAGTGATCGCAAAGTTGGAAAGCGACCGCTCCTGTCCGACGCGGAACCCGCGGTCAATCGATTCATACGCCTTCGAGAACGTGTAGTTGAAGCTCAACTGCAGACCTTGATCGAACCGCCGCCGCAGCTCGACGCTGCCCGCGTTGTAGTTTGAGAAGCCATAGTTGGTCAGGTAGTTTGCGCCGCCAAGCTTGCCCGGATTCACCAGGATGAAATTGGCCGGAAGTCCCGCCCGCAATGCGTTGGCACGGCGGGTAGCGTCGTCATCAAGCGCTCCGACGTAGCTGTAAGGCGCCGGGTTCGTGAAAATCAGTGGATTGACGAACGTCGTGCTGGTGAAGTTGGGCGAGGTGTACAGTGAAGCGTCTCCCGCACGCGCCCGGTCGATTCCGCTAAAGTAGGCCAGGGTGTTCGGCAGCGGATTCGTACCGGTACCCGGCCCTCGATATGCGAAAGTCGCGCCACGGCCAGCCGCGACATTGGCTCTTAGGTTGGCCTGGGCCAGCCGGAACTCTTCCAACATGCCGTTTTCGACGATGTTGGTTTCGTTCAACCCGCGGGTCACTACGTCATTGTTGAAATAGTTGCCGTTGTACCGCACTTCCAGCACTGTAGAGCGGTTTAGTTCGCGCTGAATCGAGAAGTTCCACGAAACCACGCGCGGCATCTTCAAGTTCTCGTCAATCACAGTCACGCCGTTGGTTACCGCACCCAGAAACGGGAAGGTCGGTGCTTCCTGGAATGCGGGCGGGCCTAGCCGGCTGCGGTCGCGCAACAGAAGCGGCCAGCTTTCACCCGCATTGACGAGATTGCCCAGGCTGGCATCGCGGTTCGCGACCACGGATCCACCCGGATTGGCGCGCAGGTCATCGCCGTCGGAGATACCTTCGCGCGTGTAGTTCACCGATACGCCGGCGCGGATCACGAAGCCGCCCGGTTCACCCATCAGCTTGCTCAGGAATCGGGGCCGTCCTTTCGGTGTCCACGCGAAGCCGCCGCTGGGCGCCAGGTTCAGCCAGTTGGTGTTGAACAGCTTCTCGCCAGGCTGGACGGCGAGATAACGCGTGGGAGTTCCGGTTAATGTCCCAGGCTTGTAGATATTGCCTTCGCCGGACTCGCCAAAGAGCGCGGCATAGCCGCCTTCCGCCTTCGCATAGCGGTTGTTCATCGCCACATAAGGGAACAGGATGTCCCAACGCAGACCCATGTTCAAGGTCAGGTTCTGCTTCACGCGCCACGCATCCTGAACAAACATTCCCATCTGGTGCTGCCGGACCCGATCAACGTCCTTGCCCAAATAAGTGTACTTGCCGGTCTTTTCATCAAGAATCGCGGTCGCGTTGATCGACGTGACGCGGCCCGTCAGTACGGCATACAGGCTGCGCGCGTTGTTCAGGTTCGTTGTGGACGCGCCGGGGAAGTTCGCGGTCGTGAACATGGCCTCGGCCGGATCGAACTGGCCGTTGATGCCGAAATTGATCGTCGGCACCACCGTTTGGCCCTGGTTCCACGAACGCACGCGCGTGAAGTTGCCGCCCATGTTCAGGTTGTGCTTGCCCATCGAGGCGCTCAGGGTTTCGTTGATCTGCGTCACCGGCGTGTGCCTGCGGCTCGGACCCGTCGATGCGGTCGCGCTGGTGATGCCTGCCGCCGCGCTGCCGATCGCCAGGTTGAATCCAGCCTGGTTGGCGAATTGGGCCGAGTTCACCTCGGGGAAGAACAGCGTCGTTCCTCCCGTCATCCCAATTCGGAACTCATTCACCAGCCGCGGAGTCAGAGTAGAACGCAAGGCCACCGTTCCCGACTTGCGGTTGGAACCTTGGCTGCCGGAATTCGGGAAGCCGGGGAAACGTGGGTCCGTGCTGTTCAAGAAGTCCACCAGCCCGGCGAAATCCTGATAATTGAACGTCGTTTCAAGTGAGTGCTTCGAACTCAGGTTGAAGTCAAGGCGCACCGTCGGGAACTTGCGCCACTGGCCCCCTTTGTTCGTAAATGTGAAGCGCTCCAGGTTGGGGTCGGTTAATGGAGCGACGCTCCCTTGGCTCGTAGTGCCGCGGATCTGGGCCAGCAACGCGCCTATGGTCGGATCGATGGTCGAAGTCATTCCTCGGGACGCAGCCAGCGTGAGCAGGTTTACCGTCTGCGTGGCGCCACCGGAAACGTAACGGAACTCACCCCTCTGCGCTTCCTGCGAAAGAATGGTCGGCTGCCGCAGCGCCGCCTCCGGCAAACGGAACTCTTCGTAATTCATGAAGAAGAAGGCCCTGTTCCTGCCGTCGAACAACTTCGGGAAAATAATCGGTCCGCCGATACGGAATCCATACTGATGCAGGTTGGCCGGCGTGCGAGGAGCCTTGCCGGTCCGCGAATCCGGCGCTAAGTCGCGGTTGTTATACCAGTAGTTCGTATTCAAGGCCGTGTTGCGGTGGTAGTAGTACACGCTGCCTTTGTAGTCGTTTGTTCCGCTGCGTGTGACGAACTTCACCTGCACGGAACCTTCGCCGCCGCTATCGGCGCCACCTGCGGCAGTCGAGACCGTCACTTCGCCGATTGCGTCCAGGCGCGGCCGGATATAGGTGAAGTAGCCGTCGGTCGACTTGCTCAGGTTGTCCTGGACATTCAAGCCGTCCAGCGTGATGTTCATCGCGTTCTGCGGCAAGCCATCGACAAACGACGAGCGCGGGCGCCCCGGGGTGGTCACTCCGGGCAGAAACAGCACGAGGTCCAGGCTGTCGCGCGAGACCAGCGGCAGATCCACAATCTGCCGCCCGGTAAGTGTAGTGCTAACGGTAGCCGTCTGCGTCTGCAACACGGCAGCCGTACCTTCCACCGAAATCACTTCGCTCTGTGTACCCACTTCCAACGTGACGGCGATATCCTTCGGAACGCCCACGTCGATCTTTACGTTGTTCACCACCGCTTGTTTGAACCCGGACATCGTCACCGTGACCGTGTACTCGCCGGTCGGCAACGCAGGCACGATAAACGTTCCATTGGCGTTCGTTTCGGTCTTGAACGTCGCGCCGGTAGCCTGATTTCGAACCTGAACCTGGGCGGCGGGGACAACCGCTCCGGTAGTATCTGAGATGGTTCCCGACAGGGGAGCTGTGGACGTTACCTGGGCCAGGAGTGGACACGAGCACGCCAGTAGGATGGCCAGCGCGCCGAGGCAGCGGAGGGTACGAATCATAGTGCGTATCGCCTTTCGTTCGTGGCGGACACAGCACTCAGTGGTCTGGACGTCGACGCTGGATACAGCTATCGCACTTTACAGCAGCAACTCGAAAGCTAACGCAGCCCTCTTGTAACAACGCCGAGCCCTTCCCCCTGAAGAGCTGTGTATATGGGTAACAAGGCTACACCAGAACATCCCATCGGAACGAGCTATCTTTAGATAGAGCAATCGCGAGCCACCGCCACTTCCCGAGGCAAGACGGCGATGGAATAAGCCAAACCGCTGGCCGGATCTTGAAGGTGTGCGAACCAGTGTTCATGTTTTCTTAATCTCTGCCCTGTCTCTTCTTAACGCCCAACCTTTGAGTTACACACTCCTCCCACAGAGTGATATTCGCCCTGCCCCGCGTCAGGACGGGACGATCGCCTATGACCCCCAGCGCAGAGAGGTATTCCTCTTTGGAGGACTCGGCGGCGGTCCCCGGAATGACCTTTGGGTTTACTCGATCGACCGGCAGGCATGGTCTCCATTGCGCCCGGAAGGCGAAGCGCCGCCCGCGCGCTTCGGCCACACGCTGGTGCTGGACACCAATCGCCGCTGGTTGCTGCTGTTCGGCGGTCAGGCAGGTGGCTTTTTCAGCGACGTGTGGGCGTACAGCATTGACCAAAACCTTTGGAGACGGCTAGCTACGGATGACACCGGCCCAAACAGGCGATACGGGCACTCGGCGATCTACGACCCTCTCGGCCAGCGCATGATTATCTCGCACGGTTTCACGAATGCGGGCCGCTTCGACGATACGTGGGCATTCGATCCTCGTACAAACGGCTGGCAAAACCTATCCCCATCCGGACCACGCCCTCTCCGCCGCTGCCTGCATCATGCTGTGTACAATCCAGAGAGTCACGAGATGCTGCTGTTTGGAGGCTGCGCGAGCGGCTTCGGCCCCTGTCCGCTCGGTGACTTGTGGTCCTTCGACCTCCGTACAAACCGCTGGACGGAGCGAACCGCAGCGCAGGCGCCCGCCGCCCGCGAGCATTACGGCGTTGGATTCGATCACGAACGCGCTCGCCTGGTCTTGTTTGGAGGTCAAGGAAGCGGCGGCACATTGAATGACACTTGGGAATGGTCTTCGTTGGAACGCACTTGGAGGCGTGCCGAAGTCCAAGGAGTTCCGCCTGCCCCACGACTGCGCCATCAAGGCGTCTTCGCGCCTGGACTTGGCGGAACGCTGTTCTTTGGCGGTTCAACTCCTTCTGGCGATTCCGACGAGTTGTGGATGCTCGAAATGAGCGGCAGACCTGATTTGTATCGAATTGGTCCTCTGCACTCATTCACCGGAGAGGCGGGCCCCGTCTCTCCAGGAGAGTGGGTAACCCTGGAAGGAACTGGTTTTGGCCTGCGGGGCGCTCCTGTCTTCCCTGAGTTTCGCGATGGACGCCAACCTGATAGCGCATCGGGCGTTCAGGTAAGGTTCGACGAAGTCTCCGCACCGCTCTTCTCGGTTCAGCAGGGGCGCGTTGACGTGCAAGTACCGGTTGAAGTGTCTGGCCGCGATGAGGTCCAGATCAGTGTTCGACGTTTTGGTCTCGCAAGCGAACCGCTCGGCTCGCGAGTGGTCCTCCAACGCCCGCGCCTGATCCCTCGTGCATACTCGATCGAAGGCCGGGCGATAGGAGAGGAGGAAACGGTGGCGCCAGGCTCGCGGATCATGCTTGTCCTTTCCGGCTACGGCCCGACCGTCCCACCCACGCCCTCCGGAGCGCTGCCGCAAGAGGGTTTCCGCTTGCGTGACCCCTTGCGCGTGCGGATGGACGGCAGGGAGATCGAAGCAACCGAGATACGGGTTGTAGCCGACTCCCCCGGCTTGTTACAGGTACTGTTCGACCTGCCTGGGGATCTGGCTGCCGGTAGCCACGATGTTCAGGTCCGTCTGGGCATTGAATGGTCCAACGTAGTTCGTGTCATGGTTTCAACAAGCTAAGGAAGTGCTCTCGGTTGGCGGCAGCGCCCATCCTCGGTCCCCCGCCACGTTGTTCCTTCCAAACATCGCCCGCAACGGACTGTCCCCCGTTGCCCGAAGTGATACGCTTTCTCTGGCCACTACACCTCTTTTCTGAAGCACCTCCGGTGCTCGCGACATCCAGGTATCAGGTGACGGAGCGTGTACGCCCGCTGAATACGGAGCCGACCCGGACCGAGTCCGAGTATGTCCTCTATTTCTCTCAGATGAACCGGCGCGTGGATGCCAACCACGCACTGGGTTATGCGATCGATCAGGCTAACGCGCGGGACCTTCCGGTCCTCTTTTATGAGGGACTCACCTGCACTTACCCCTGGGCAAACGACCGCCTGCACACGTTCGTGCTCGAGGGCGTGCCAGAGACAGCGAGGCGACTGAGTTCGCTCGGGATCGGCTACTGCTTTTACCTGCGTAAGCGCAAGACGGATCCGAACGACGTGTTGTATCGCCTGGCCGCCAAAGCGGCTCTGGTGATAACAGACGATTACCCCACGTTCGTCGCTGCAACCCACAACGCTTCCGTCCCCGCCAAAATCGGCGTTGCGATGCACGCTGTCGATGCGAGCTGTATCGTGCCGATGAGCCTGCATTCCAAGCGCGAATATGCCGCCTACACAATCCGGCCGAAGATTCACCGGCTGCTGCCACGCTATTTGCAGCCGTACCAACTTCCACAGCCACGGCGCGGATGGGACCACCGGCTTAACCCCGAATGGCATACGCCCGTCACTCCTGAATCCATCCCGAGTCTGGTCGCTGCCTGCGAGATCGATCACAGCGTTCCTGCCAGCATCTCATTCAAGGGCGGCCGCTGCGCCGCGGAAGCTCATCTCCGCTACTTCCTGGAACACAACCTGCGCCGTTACGCCAAGGAACGTAATGAACCCTCCGCACATGCCACTTCCGGGCTGAGCCCTTATCTCCACTTTGGGATGATCTCTTCTCTGGAGGTCGCACTGGCCGCGAAGTCCTTCGCCGAGACGCACAAGTTAATAGCCGATGAGTTCCTGGAAGAGTTAATCGTCCGGCGTGAACTTGCGTTCAACTACGCTCGCCACGCCGAGAACCCGGAGAGCCTCGCAAACTTGCCCGACTGGGCCCGCAACACTCTGCTGAAGCACGCCCGCGATAGACGCGAGCCGTGCTTTACGCGCGAGCAGTTGGAGCGCGCCGAATCGTACGATCCGCTGTGGAACGCCACGCAAAAGGAACTGCTCCTTCGCGGCAAGATTCACGGCTACTACCGGATGTACTGGGGTAAGAAGATCATCGAATGGTCACCCACCATCCGAGATGCGGTCGAAACGATGGTTTACCTGCATGACCGTTACGCTCTTGACGGCCGTGATCCCAACACCTACACCAATATCCTTTGGTGTGCCGGACTACACGATCGCCCTTGGACGGAGCGTCCAATTTTCGGCCAGGTGCGCTACATGTCCTACGACGGCATGAAGCGCAAGACGGATGTGGACACCTATCTGCGGGAGATCGATCACCTCGAACGGGTGCGGCAGGACCCGTTCCGCGTGCCTTCGCAGTAGTTTGGTTATATATGGAGATCGCTGTCACCGGCGCCACCGGATTCATCGGGCGCCGTCTTTGCGAGGACCTGCTTAAATCGGGCCATACGTTGCGGATCCTTGGGCGCAGCCAGCCGCCGGGCATTCCGGGCCGGTTCTTCCCCTGGAACGCCACTGGCAGCCCACCGCCCCAGGAGTCGCTCGACGGTACACACGCGGTGATCCACCTCGCGGGCGCACCGGTCGCACAGCGCTGGACGCCCGAGGTCAAGCGGCAGATCCGCGATTCCCGTGTGGAAGGTACCCGGTTGCTGGTCCAGGCGCTGACGACGTGTCAACGCCGCCCTTCTGTTCTGGTCTCCGGCTCCGCGGTTGGCTTCTACGGAGATCGTGGCGACACGCTCTTGCCGGAATCCGCCCGCGCCGGCAAGGGTTTCCTGAGTGAAGTGTGCGTGGAGTGGGAACGCCAGGCCGAACTCGCTGAATCACTTGGTATCCGCGTGGTTCGGCTGCGGACGGGCGTCGTTCTCGGCCGTGGCGGCGGCGCGCTCGAAAAGATGCTGACCCCATTCAAACTCGGACTTGGCGGACCAATCGCCGGGGGACGGCAGTGGATGCCTTGGATTCACCTGGAAGATATCGTCGGCATGATAGTGTTCGCAATCGGCAACGACCGGCTGACAGGGCCTGTGAACGGCGTCGGTCCCGAACCCGTGCGCAACAGCGAATTTACGCGCGCGCTGGGCAAGGCCCTCCAGCGACCGACGATCTTTCCCGTGCCGCAATTTGGTCTACGGATGCTTTTTGGCGAGATGGCCGAAGTGCTGCTCGCCAGTCAGCGTGCCCTCCCGCACGCGGCTGAGCGTGCAGGCTACACATTCAGGTACCCTGATTTACTGCCCGCTCTGCGCGATTGCGTTGCCTGACACGCTCAGCCAACCTGCGCAAAAGCTTCTTTGAGCTTGCGCCATGACTCGGTCAGGTCCTCAGGCAACACGCGTGTCTCGGCAACTGTGGTCATGAAATTTGCGTCGCCAACCCAGCGCGGCAGCATATGCATGTGGATATGGCCCGCCACGCCCGCCCCGGCGCTGTGCCCGAGATTCATCCCCAGGTTGATCCCGTCCGGTTTGTATGCACGGAGCATTGCCTGCTCAGCGCGCTGCGCAAGCGACATCATTTCCGAAGCATGTTCCGCAGGCAGCGCGGCCAGCGACGCGACGTGCAGATATGGAGCGATCATCAGGTGGCCGCTCGTGTATGGAAAAAGATTGAGCAGAACGTAGTTGAACTCGGCGCGGCAGACGATCAGGTTGGCGGCGTCGTCACCGGCGGAGGGCTTAGCGCAAAAGATGCAGCCTTTGGGAGCCTCGCTGTTGGCGACATACTGAGAGCGCCAGGGGCTCCATAAGCGGTCCATCGGCAATCAGCCCGTGAACTGCGTTCCCGGGTCCTGCTCTACGGCAGACGGAGGAACAGCACCGTCCACCGAGTTATTGACCAGGTCCTTCAATTCCTTGCTGGGCTTGAAATAGGGGATACGCTTGGCCGGCACTTCCACGCGCGAACCTGTCTTGGGATTGCGCCCGATGCGCGCCTGGCGCTTGCGCGTGCGGAAGCTGCCAAAGCCGCGAATCTCGATCTTCTCATTCTCGCGCAGCGATTTGACGATGCTCGCAAAGATCGCCTCAACAATAACTTCCGATTCCTTGCGGGTGAATTCTACGACCCGCGATACCTCTTCAATCAGATCCGCTTTTGTCATGTAGTTTCTTTCCGGGCGCGCTACTTACGCACTAGAGACCGCACGCTGCGATTACTCTTCTGATTTTCCTTTCGACTGCACGATCTCTTCGAATCCCGTAGTCGCTTGCGCCGCCTGACGCTGATACTCCTCAAACCTGTGACGCTCGTTCTCGTCCGCCGGGCTGACAAAACTGAGACCGATCCGCTTCTCCGCCTCGTTCATTTTTATGATACGGAAGTCGAACTCAGCGCCAATTGGCAGCGCTGGGTCGCTCTGGCGCCGGTCGGGCGGTATTTCCGAATTGTGACACAGACCCTCAACACCCGGCAGCAACTCCACAAATACACCGAAATTGACGGCACGAGATACCTTGCCTCTTACCGTGTCGCCGATCACATGGCTGCGGAAAAACGTCTCCCAGGCGTCCGGCTGCAGTTGCTTAATCCCCAGCGAGAGCCGGCGGTTTGCCGAGTCAATACTCAACGTCACCGCCTGGACGATCTGGCCTTTCTTCAAAATCTCGGAAGGGTGCTGGATCCGCTTCGTCCATGACATGTCCGAAATATGAACTAGCCCGTCGATCCCTTCCTCGATTTCGATGAATGCTCCGAAGTCCGTGAGTTTCCTGACGCGCCCCTCAACCACCGATCCGATGCTGTAACGCTGGTCGATCGTCGTCCAAGGATCCGCTTCCAATTGTTTGATTCCGAGCGAAACACGCCGTTCATGGGGCTTCACTTCGAGCACGACTGACTCCACGGTGTCGCCGACTTTGACCACTTTCGACGGGTGTTTCATCCGCCGGGACCAAGTCATCTCAGAAATATGGATTAGGCCCTCGACCCCCGCTTCCAGTTCGACAAAGGCCCCGTAATCTGTAACGCTGACCACACGTCCCAGCACCCGCATTCCCGGAACGTAACGCTGATCGATGGACTCCCAGGGGTCGGGAGTCACCTGCTTCATGCCGAGTGAGATGCGTTCCTTTTCGCGGTCGAACTTCAAAATGCGAACCGTGACTTCCTGGCCGACTTGCACCACCGAGGAAGGATGCGCCACACGCCCGTGCGACATATCGCTGACATGCAACAATCCATCGATGCCTCCTAAGTCGACAAAGGCGCCATAGTCAGTCAGGTTCTTGACGACACCGGTTACAATCGCTCCCTCCTCGAGGTGTTCCAGCAATGAGCCGCGTCGGGATGCAATCTCATCTTCCATCGCCGCCTTGCGCGAAACGACAACATTGTCGCGCCGCCGGTTGAGCTTGATCACTTTGACGGCTATGTCCTGACCGATCAGGAAATCGAAATTATGCACCGGGCGCACATCAGCCTGTGTCCCCGGCATAAACGCGACTACGCCTACATCGACCGACAGGCCACCCTTCACACGCTCAATGACCCGGCCCGAAATGAGCAGACCTTCCCGATAGGCTTTCTCCAGGGTCTCCCAAGCACGCCGCTTGCTGGCGCGTTCGTGCGACAGAAGGATGTAACCCTCCATGTCGCTGGTGTGCCGCCGGTCGACCATCACCTCGATGGTGTCGCCAGGTTGCACAAGGATCTCGCCCTGCGGCGAGGAAACCTGCTCGAGCGGTACAAAGCCCTCGAGCTTTAAACCCACATCAACGATGACGCCCTTGTCCATGATTTGCAGGACATGGCCTTGCAGCACCTCACCTTCGGCCGGCGGCGCAAGATGACTGTAGTCATCCAGCATCTGCTCGTAGCTGGGCTCGGGTGCCGGGGTTTGTTCAGAGCGTTCGTCTTGATTACTGGTCATGCGCCAGATTCCGCTGTCCAACAGTTCTGGCTTGAATGGTTCAGCTGTTCCGGGGGATGACGTTCGGGGCAGAAAAGGCGACACTACTAACACCGCAGACAACCGCTCTGCGACATCAACTCAACACCGAGTACCAGCTCCGGACCCAGCGGCCACCTCAAACCGTTGAAAGTGCAATACTTCAGAAGCATAGCCGAGCCGTGGGCGGATGTCAACCCAGCCCTCGGGCAGTGTCGCTGCCAAGTGAGAATGTCCTATTAGTGCCAAGTAGAAATGTCCGGTTGACAGGATCAGGCTGGGG
>Ga0073934_10004158_pt1 | contig 24640 bp, 21 predicted proteins | sample LarsenN4metaG_FD_76834 | JGI IMG/M metagenome (GOLD analysis project Ga0073934, IMG submission 76834) | Hot spring sediment bacterial and archeal communities from British Columbia, Canada, to study Microbial Dark Matter (Phase II) - Larsen... ... | reverse complement strand
GTGTGGCACCGGCCTCGGAACGGGGCGATTCCCCCGCTGGTCTCCACCCCCGCTCCTCTCCGGCCGAGGCGGCCTCCCCGCCCCGCACGCCGCCTCCACCGCGCGATCCTTCACCGCGGACTTCCGCTCCCCGGGTCTGCTCCCGGGCCGCACCGCGGTCGAGGCCGCCGCCGGCCACTCGTGCGTTGTCCTCGCCGAAGGTTCTTCTCGAGGCCTGCTCGATGCCGCGGCGCTGCTCTTCAAAGCTCACGCGTTCGACCTGTGCGGGCTGCCTGCGGCTGTAGAAACGGTCGCTGTTTTCATTCACCGCGCGTGCGCTGACGCGGCCCGTAACGTCGCGGTCGGAAAGCCGGAGGCTGTCGCGTCCGGGAGTGACGGGCACCTGACCCTGGACCAGCGAAGCTCTCTGAAGGTCGCCCGAGTTAAGCGTCCGGATGTTGCTCACCCGGCCCACCGCGAAGTCGTTGCCGTCGACCGTGGTGATCCCGTTCTGCACGCGCGCGTTGCGGTACACGTTGGTTATGTTGATGTTGTTGACCACCCGGATGTTGTTGTAGTTGTTGTTCCGGAAGCCGCCGTAGTAGCCGCGGCCGTACCAGGGATAGTAAGGCTCATAGGGTCCCAGCGGGCACCAGCCGACGCGACCGAACCCGACGCCAACACTCACGCCGCCCCAGCCGCCCCAGCCGAAGAAAGCCACCAGGGCGGGCCTCCAGTAGTGACGGGTGTAGACTCCGCCCGGCCACCAGCGCCAACCCCGTCCGCCCCAATACCAGCGCCCATAGTGGTAGGGCGCCCAACCCCACGGGTCGTAGCTGACCCAGGTCCACCCGTACCAATCCACCCATGCCCAGCGCCCCAGCCGGTACGGCGCCCATCCGACGCTCACGCGCGGAGCCCAGACCCATCCGTAGGGAGGATCGTGGATCCACTCGCCGTAGGGATCGAGGTCATCGGCGCCATAGACGTCGCGCGAGACGTAGCGGTAGCTGTTCGACCGCTCGAGGTCGCGGTCCCGGCGTTGATTCCACCGGTCCCAGTCGTCGTCAGGCAGGTCGCTCACCATCTGGAACTCCGGATCGGACGCCGTGCCGCGGGCGAGCATCGTGCGGCCGCTCTTAAGCCGTTCACTGCCGCGCGTGGTGAAGATCTCCGCCTCGCCGGAACGCACCGCAATCGCGACGGTGCCCTCGTCCCTGACTTCCACGCGGTAGGACCCGCGCTTGACCGGACGGACGGACACCGAGGGCGTGGAGATTTCCGCGTCGGCGTCCGAATCCCGCAGGACACGAAACGTAACGATCCCCCGGGCCACCTGGACGAGGTAGCGCCTGTTTTCGAGTTCCGCCAGCCGCACCTCGCTGTTCGACGCGATGCGGATCATGTTCGCCCAGTCGAACTGAAGCTCGGCGTGGGAGTTCGGGCCGGTGAAGACCCGGTCCTGCACAACCAGGGGAGCGTTGACCGCCGCCGCCGTCCAGTCGCCCGAGTCGCCCCGCTTGACAGAAACGTCCCCGTTGATCACACTGATGCGGGCGACGCCCCGTCCCGGACCGTCGTCGTCCTGCGCCAGCACTCCGCCCAACCCACTCAGGATCGCTACCACCACGAGCTTGTTCGCCATAGCAGCTTGTCCTACCTTTCACTCATTCTGAAGCATGCCGCCTTCCACAACTGGAATCCTTTGATTTGTAAAGGAAAACAGCTAAGATGACGCTTATGCTCAAGTGGCTGAAAAGCACCACGATGGTGGGTACCGGCCAGCCGGAGGCGCCCGGCCAGCCGCGGCAGCGGCGTCCGCGGGGGTGGGTGGTGGCGCTCCTGCTGTTCCTGCTGACAGCCTGCTACTACTGGCGGATCACGTTCACCGACCAATACACGTGGCTCAACAGTCCGGACCTCGCCTCCCAGGTGCTTCCCTGGTTTCAGTTCCAGGTAGGCGAGATCCAGCGAGGCCGCCTTCCCCTCTGGGACCCCTACATGTTCGGCGGACAACCCCTGATCGGGCAGGCGCAGCCAGGCGCGGCCTATCCCCTGAACTGGATCCTGTTCGTGTTACCCACGCGGCGCGGCTGGATTCGGATGGAGCACCTCAATTGGTATTACGTCGTGATCCACTTTATGGCCGTCGCTTTCGCTTTCCGGCTGTGCCGCGACCTCGGACTCTCGCGGATCGCCAGCGCGGGAGGCGGGATGACCTACGGATTCGGCGGCTACATGGGACACATCGATTGGCCGCAGATGATCAACGGCGCCGCCTGGGGTCCGCTGATTCTGATGTTCCTGCTGCGGATCGCCCGCGGCGAACGCGTCCGCGCCAACGCCGCCAAGGGAGGACTGGCTCTGGGAGTGAGCGTGCTGAGCGGGCATCACCAGGTTCCGACTTATTTCGCGCTGATGGCCGCGGGAGTGTGGGTGTGGATCCTGTGGAGGAACCGCCTGGCCGACAGGCGGTTGATCGCCGCGGCGGCCCTTTTCTTCACGATCGCCGGTCTGGCGAGCGGGCTCCAATCGATACCCGGCTGGGAGTATTCGAGGAATGCTGTGCGATGGGTGGGCGCGCCCGAACCGGTCGGCCATTCCGAGAAGGTGCCCTATTCGATTCACGAGCAATACAGCCTGCGGCCGCACAACACGATCGGATTGGGGCTACTGCACGGGGAAGCCGGCCACAACACGGGCCTGGTGGCACTCCTGCTGGCCCTCCTCGGGGCGGCCGTGGCGTGGGATCGGGCCGCCGTGCGCGTAGCGGCGGGAGTCGCCACCGGCGGGCTTTTGTACGCCTATGGAGCGGGAACCGTGCTCCACGGCGTCCTCTATTCGCTGGTTCCCCTGGTCGAGAAGGCCCGGAATCCGCAGATGGCGACCTGCGTCCTTCAGACGGGCCTCGCCGTGCTGGCTGCGCATGGCCTGGATCGCCTGGATCAGGATCGCCGCTGGCTGGCGCGAATGCAGAGGGCGTTTTTTGCCATCGGCGCGGGTGTTCTCGCCGTGTGGTACGTGTGGGACGTCTTCGGGCGGTCCCCCCAGACGAGCGGCGATGCGCGGGCCACGCTGAACGCGGTGTCGGCGCTGCTGGCCTCGGCGGTGTTGTCGGGCCTGATCCGGGGGGCCGTCAGCGCGCGCAGCGCCGCGGTCTGCCTTTCCGGGCTGATGCTGGTCGAACTCGGCGAGGGCAGCGTGGCGTACCTGCCTCACAAGCTGAACGGATTCCCGCAGCTCGACATGATCGCCAAATCGGACGGCCTGATGGAAGCCGTGCGCAGCCTCGGCCCCGAGGGCCGGGCCGACATCGAGAACTTCCCCTACAGCGTCGGCGCCTACCACGGAGTCGAAACGTGGAACGGACATATCGCGAGCCTGACGCGGAACACGCACACCCTTTTCCAGAATGACAGAGCGCTTGAACTGCTGGGGGTCCGGTTTCTGCTGGGCAAGGAACGGCGCGGAATCTGGACCGAACAGACCGGAACCGTGGGAGAGCGGGCCATCCTGCGCGCGCCGGGGGCCTTTCCGCGAACCTGGATCGTACATCAAGCCGTGGAACTCAGGGATCGCCAGGCCACTCTGGACATGCTCCAAGACCGGAACTGGGACCTGCGCACGAAGGCGGGAGTGCGGGGCCCCGCGCCGGCCCTGGAAACCTGCGATGCGACGGAGGGTTCCTGGATGCTCCGCCGCGACAGTAACCGCGTCGATGTCTGGGCCGAGCTCGGATGCCGGGGAATGGTGGTCCTCTCGGATACCTGGTACCCGGGGTGGACGGCCTGGGTCGACGGCCGGTCGGCGCAGTTGATTGAAGCCTACGGCGGCATTCGCGGAGTGGTCGCCGAGAAGGGCCGGCATCGCATCGAAATGCGATACCGCCCATGGAGCGTCTACGCAGGCTTCCTCACCACGGCAGCCGCCTGTGTCTGTACCTTGCTGATTTGCCGGATGGATCGCTGAATTTGGCTTCGTTTCGGCATTGACAGGGGATCACTCCATATAGTTAACTGTAGTTAAATGTTTAGGCCAACACTTGGGTCCGTGGCATGCTGAAGTCGCTGCCGGAGGTTCACGCATCCGTCCCGACGGCGCTGCCGTCGTTGTGGCGGCGGATGTTCGCCTTCGCCGGTCCGGCCTACCTGGTCAGCGTCGGCTACATGGACCCTGGCAACTGGGCCACGGATCTCGAGGGTGGCGCCCGGTTCGGTTACCAACTGCTTTGGGTGCTGGTGATTTCGAACGCCATGGCGGTGCTGCTGCAAACGCTGAGCGCCCGGCTTGGCATCGTCGCCGGCCGGGACCTGGCGCAGGCGTGCCGCGAGGCATACCCGAAGCCGGTGAGCTACGCCCTCTGGTTTCTCTGCGAGATCGCGATCGCCGCCTGCGACCTGGCCGAAGTCCTCGGCGCGGCCATCGGACTGAACCTGCTGTTCGGGATCCCGCTGCTGGCGGGTGTGCTGTTGACGGCGGGCGACACGCTGTTCATTCTCTGGTTCAGCCGTTTCGGCATTCGCTGGATTGAAGCGCTGATTCTCACGCTGGTCACCACGATCGGGGTCTGCTTTGCGATCGAGATCGCGCTGGCCAAGCCGGATCCGGCGCAACTGGCCACCGGCCTTATCCCGCGGATCAACGGACAGAGCCTCTATGTGGCGATCGGGATCCTGGGCGCGACCGTGATGCCGCACAACCTGTACCTGCACAGCGCGCTTGTGCAGACGCGGCGGATCGGCTCCTCGGTGGCGAACATGCGGACCGCCTGCCGGTTCAATCTGATCGACTCGGTGATCGCGCTGAACGGCGCGCTGTTTGTGAACGCGGCGATTCTGGTGCTGTCGGCATCGACATTTTTCCAGCGCGGGATCGAGGTCACCGAGATCAAGCAGGCGCACCAGCTGTTGACGCCTCTGCTCGGCACGACTCTGGCCAGCGTCCTGTTCGCCATCGCGCTGCTGGCGAGCGGACAGAGTTCCACTTTGACCGGGACTATGGCCGGGCAGATCGTCATGGAGGGGTTCCTGAACTTCCGCATGCGTCCCTGGCTGCGGCGGCTGATCACGCGGATGGTGGCGATCGTGCCGGCGGCCGTGACGGTCTGGCTGAGCGGCGAATCGGGCACCTACGATCTGCTGATCCTGAGTCAGGTGATCCTGAGCATGCAGCTGCCCTTCGCCGTGATCCCGCTGATTCAGTTCACCAGCAGCAAGGCGAGGATGGGCGAATTCGCCAGCCCGGCGTGGGTTCGGGCGCTGGCATGGACCGCGGCGGGCATCATTGTTTCCCTCAACGTCTGGCTGGTGATCCGGACGTTCCGGGACTGGTACTCCGGCGCCGGCGAATGGCAGTGGCTGGTGGGCATTCTGATCGGGCTGGTCAGCGGCGCCCTGGCCGGGCTGCTCGGCTACGTCGTGTTGCAGCCGTGGCTTCCGGAGCGGTGGCGGCGGGCGGGCCGGCCCGCGGTGCAGGTGCCCGAGACGATCGTGGGAGAAACACAGCCGGCTCCGGTCTACCGCCGGATCCTGGTGCCGCTCGACCACACGCCGCGGGACCGAGAGGCGGTAGGGCATTCGGCCGCGCTCGCCAGAGCGCACGGGGCCAAACTCTATCTGGTTCACGTCGAGGAAGGCGTGACAAGCCAAGTCTACGGTTCCGATTCCTCGACGGCCGAGGTCACCTCGGGGCGCAGGTATTTCGACGACATCGCGTCCTGGCTGCGGGAACAAAACCTGGAGGTGGAACTGATCGTCCGCCACGCCAACGTTCCGTCGCAGGAGATCATCCGGGTGGCGGCGGAAGTGCGCCCGGACCTGGTCGTGATGGCGGGGCACGGCCATCGCTGGTGGAAGGACGTGGTGCTCGGAACCACGATCAACGCGGTGCGGCATGAGTTGACGATGCCGGTCCTGATTGTGAGGGATTCTTCATCAACCAAGAGCTGATGGCCTTCCCAAACGCCAAATGTGGCGTATACTGGAGTCAGTTGTGTCCCAGCTACACAGAAACGTGTGGCCTGGACTCAATAAGTGATTTTATATCAATCACTTAGAATTTGGCCCAGCTCATGCACGAGGGAAGGCAAGTGCTGCGCGTTCCGCTACAAGTCGGGATCCTGCTGGCCTCGACCACCATCCTCTCGGCCGTCACGCTCGAGAAGATGGCTGTGGAGGACATGATTCTGAAGTCGACCGAAATCGTGCGTGGCACGGTGGTTTCATCTTCCCCGGTCAAGCGCGGCTCGATTCACTACAGCCAACTCACTGTCCGGGTATCAGAACGGTTCAAAGGCGCCGAGAACAGCCACGTGGTGGTTTCGATTCCGGGCGGGACCATCGACGGGCGGCGGCAGTCTTTCCCGGGGGCGCCGGAGCTCAGGTTGGGCGGGGAATACATCTTCTTCCTGTGGACCGGCAAGAGCGGCGTAACCCAGGTTGTCGGGTTGAGTCAGGGCGTGCTGGACCTGCGCCGGGACGCGCAGGGCAATGTGACAGCGGCACGGGCCGCCATCGACGCCAACCTCTTCGACGAGGGAGGGCGACCGGCGGCGGCTGCTGCGATCGAAATCCCCTTTGACCGCCTGCGCCTGCAAATCAAGCAGGTTCTGGCGAAGGCCCGGGACTGAAACGATGCGAGCCTGGCAGCAGAGGGTTGTGGCGGTGCTTGGCGCAATCGCCTTCGCCTCAGGAGCCCAGGGTTACTATCACTTCGTCCGGTACCGGACCCGGACGGCGCCGTACACCCCCATTCTCGAGAAGTTCGACCTGGCGGCGCTGAACAACCAGACAGTGCCATATTTCATCGCGGACCGCGGTCCGCAGCAGATGCTGCCCAACGACTCTTTCGGCAGCCTGATCAGCCAGATCCGGCTGGCCGCCAGCGTTTGGAGCGATGTTCCCGGGTCGGATCTGAGCCTGGACTTCGGCGGGCTGACCGGTCCCAACACGCAACACAACAGTCCTGCGATCGAGGTCGTCTTCGAAGAGCTTCCTCCGGGGGTATTCGGCTACGGCGGACCGGAAGATACGGGCGTGATCAAGGAGAGTCCGAGCGGGCCCTTCGTGGCGATTCAAAAGTCGAAGGTGGTGCTGTCGAACAACTTTTCCCAGACGGCGACGTGGAGCGAGTCGTTCTTTCTGACGGTGACCCACGAGTTCGGCCACGCCCTCGGACTCCAGCACAGCATGACGTCGAGCGTCATGTCGACTCGGATCACGCGGGCCACGACAAAAGCGGCGCCGCTTGCCATCGACGACGTGGTCGGGCTTCGTCTGCTCTATGGCCGCGCGAGCCTGGCGGCCGGCTCGGGGTCGATCGCGGGATGGGTGCGGATGGGCAACACGGGGGTCCGGCTGGCGTCGGTGGTGGCCATCTCGCTCGACGGGCGCGCCATCAGCACGCTGACGCATCCGGACGGGAGTTATCGCATCGATGGCGTGCCGGCGGGCGCGTCCTATTTCGTGTACGCGCATCCGCTGCCGCCTGCGATCGTGGGAGAGGCGTACAACGCGGGTGTGATTCCACCCGTGGACGCCGATGGACGGCCGCTGCCGGTGGAGACGTCCTTTGAAGCTTCGGTGTATCCCGGTACGAAGGATTTCAGCCGCGCCTCGGCGGTTGTCGTGGAAGCAGGACGGGTGACCGACAACATCAATTTCAGCGTGAACCGGCGGCCGGCGCCGGCGGTGTTCGGCGTAGAGACGTTCAGTTTTCCGGGTCAGGTGGCGGTCAAGCCGGCGCATCTGTCGCCGACGTCGACGCGTTCGTTTATCGTCGCATCGGGCTACGGACTGAGCCCGGCGGCGGCCGTTTCCGTGCTGGGCGGTTCCGCGGCGATTCCGCAAGGCGGCGTGCGCCCCTACCCGCAGGATCCGCGCTTCGTGCAGATGGATTTTCAGTTCAACCTGGCCGCAGGCGAGGGGGCGCGGCACCTCTCGTTCGCAGCCGACGGCGATCTCTACGTGCTGCCTTCGGCCTTCCGCCTGACGCGCCGGGGGCCGCCGCAGATTATGTCGGCAGTGCCGACCCTCGACGGCAATGGCGCGCGGACGGTTGTGATTTCAGGGCAGAACCTCGCCGCCGACACCAGGATCCTGTTTGACGGACTGCCCGTGGTGCAGCGGTTCGACGAAGCGTCCGGGGTGATCTTCGTGACGCCTCCGCCGGGCGTCGCCGGCCACAGGGTGACGGTGACCGCGCTGAATACCGACGGGCAGAGCAACCTGTTTCTTCAGGCCGGCGCACCTCCGGCGGTGGAACTCGACGGAGGAGAGGCGGCGGCGATCACGGTGACCACGGGGAGTGTTCCGGCCGGCGTCGAAACCGCAGTCGAGATCCTCGGCACCAACGCCCAGTTCAATCCGGCGTATCTCAAACTCGCTCTCGGTTCCTCGGGGATCACGGTCACCCGGATGTGGGTTCCCGGACCCAATCGGATCCTGGCGAATGTCGTCACCGCGGGCAACGCGCTCCCGGGTCCAGTGACCGCGACGGTGCTGAACGGCTTGCGGGTTCTGACCCAGCCGTCGGGTTTGACGATCGGGCCGATGAACAGCCGCCAGTCATATTTTCGCGGCCAGGTAACCGATGTTGGCTCCGGGAGGGAAGGCGTGGCCCCGGGCGGGTTGGCCACAGTGCGGTTGAATGGTCCAGTGACCGAGTCTCCCGCGTCCGCCCTGCGGGTCACGGTCGCGGATAAGACCGCGACCGTGGTTTCCTTCTCCGGCGGAGTTCTGGTGTTTCGTGTGCCTGTGGACGTGACCGGCAGCGCGGCCATTGTCCGGATGACGGCGAACGGAGACCCGGTGTTGCCGATTGCGATGGGCATCGAGGGCGGCGGCGCCACCGAAGCCAACATTCAATAATTGATCGCCCGCACCGGTTCGCGATACCCTTCAGAGGAATGGCATTCGAGTTCGAAAAGACGATGTTCGAGGTGTACCGAGAGACCCGCTACGGCAACAGTTACCGGGTTGTCTACTTCACCGAGCTACAGGACCACAACAAAGAGCACGAGATCAATCGCGCCATGGCGGGGGAACATTTCGTCGACGGATTCATCCGCGACGTCCGCAAGGAAGAGGCGAAGAGCGTCATCGAGTCCCTGCTGGCGCGCATGAATTCGGGCGAGGCGATTTCCCCGGACCAGTTCCTTTCGAGTCTCGGAAACCACCTCGCCTGACGTGGCGTCAATCCTCGACCGTGATCCGGCGGCGACGGTGGCTGAGGGCCTCCACGCGGGCGATGGTCTTCCGGGCGAGATCCACGAATTCCGGGAAGTCATTCCAGGCGACCGCTTTCCCGGTATCGCCGCCGACACGGATGGCGGGGTCGAGCGGGAGTTCACCCAGGTAGTCGATCTTCATCTCTTCGGCCATTCCCTTCCCTCCTCCGGCGCCGAAGACGTCGACCCGTTCCCTGGATTGGGGGGCGATGAGATAGCTCATGTTCTCGACCAGTCCGAGAACGGGCACATGCACATTGCGGAACATGTTCACGGCCTTTCTGGCATCCTCGACGGCGACCTCCGAAGGCGTGGTGACAATGACGGCGCCCGTCAGCGGCACGATCTGGACGAGCGAGAGCGCCACATCGCCGGTGCCCGGCGGAAGATCCACGACGAGGTAGTCCAGCGGTTCCCACGCCGTCTGGCGCAGAAACTGCTGCATCACACTGTGCAGCATCGGGCCGCGCCAGACCAAGGGCTTGTCGCCGGGCTGGAGGAAGCCCATCGACATGAGCTTCAGACCCTCCTTTTCGATCGGAATGATGCGTTGTCCATCGGTGAAGGGCGCCTGGCGAATGCCGAGCATGAGGGGAATGTTCGGACCGTAGACGTCCGCGTCAAGCAGTCCGGTACGAAGACCGAGACGGGACAGCGCGATGGCGAGATTGACGGCAACCGTCGTCTTCCCTACGCCACCCTTGCCGGACCCGACGGCGATGACGTTTGAAACGCCGGGTATCTCTTGCGAGGGCGGGACTTCCGCGGCTCTTGGGTGCATTCCTCTTCAGTGTAGCGTGAGGCGGCGCGGGCGACCCGCATGGCTCTACCGTCCAGACCCAAGGACCGGCAGTTCCAGAGCGGAGGCGCGGCGCGCGTCGTGGAAAACCGTGTTGCGCGCCGATTCCGGATTTGTTTCAGCGCGCGGATAGTTGCTCGAAGCGACGTCCAGGCGGATGCGATGGCCCCTGGCGAACAGGTTGTGGACGGAGCCGATCTCGACGTCGGCCATGCGCGGCTGTCCGGGCGGGATCGACACGCGCCGGATCCCGTCGCCGAGGATGAGAGCGAATCCGTCCGGAGCGGCGTCAATCAGCTTGGCGGTGAAGTCAGTTGAAGCGGCGCTCGAGGACACCCACAATCTGGCCCTGACCATCCCGGCCACCTCCACCGGTTCCGCAAGCGGCTGTGTCTGGAAGCGCAGGATGTCGGGCCTGCCGTCGAGCCGGGACTGGTCCTGGGCGCAGGGAGGAATCGTCGGGACCATCGTGTACCGGCCGCCCACGGAGGGGACGGGATTCGCCGGATCGTGTCTGATCTCATCCTGGCCACGGGAGCGTTCCGGACCCAGGCTTCCGCCCTCCTGAAGGTAGTAGGAACGGAGCCGGCTCCCCGGCGGGGGCCAGGACGCGAAGTGAGTCCATTCGCCTCCGTGGGCAGCGCCGCCGGCGCCGCCGCCCATCCGGAACGACCGCACGGCCTCGGCGCCGATGCGTCGGAACGGGGTTCCGCGCATCCAGTGGCCGAACCACTCGAGGGCCACTTCCCGCATGTCCTGGCCCGCCGCCGGGCCAAAGTCGACCTGCCCGCATTTCGACTGGCCGACCGCATGCGGCCACGGGCCGAGCCACATCTTCTTCACCGTCTTCTGGCGTTTCGAAAGCGCCTGGAAGTTTTCAATGAGGCCTTCGACAAAGTAGTCATACCAGCCGCTGACGAAGAAGACCGGTATGTCCTTCATGCGCTTCCAGCCGCTCTCGATCAGGAATCCCTGTTGTTTCCAGTAGGCGTCGAAGGAGGGGTGGGCGTAGAAGTCGTCAAACATCTTCGCCTGTTCGGGAAAGTTGGCGAAGACCTCCGCCCGCCGCGCGCGGGGAAGGCTGAACCAGCCCGACGGATCCTTGAGGATCGGGGCGAGAGGAGCGGCGGGTGAGCGGCCGCTGGTGGCCGCCGAACGGAGCATCCAGACAGTCCAGCCCAGGTTGGGGGCGCCGCCCGGGTAGGCGAACTCGCGGTAGAAGTTGTTGCCGCCGACGTCGGCGTACATCGCCACCAGGTGCGGCGGCTTGAACATGGCGGCGAAGTACTGATCCCAGGCGAGGTATGACGCGCCGATGGTTCCGATCTGGCCGTTTGACCAGGATTGGGCGGCGGCCCATTCAATCGTGTCGTAGCCGTCGGGGCCTTCATTGACGAAGGCGTAGAAGGCGCCCTCGGAGCCGAAGCGCCCCCGCACGTCCTGGGCGACTACGGCGTATCCGCGCGAGGCGAACCACTCCCCTGCCCCGCGGAGTCCGCGGCGGTCGTAGGGAGTCCGATAGAGCAGCGCCGGGTGCTTTCCTTCCGCGGCGGGGAGATAGACATCGGCGGCGAGCTTGACGCCGTCGCGCATCGGGACGGCGACGTTCGAAAGGATGTGAACGGCGGCCAGCAGGGCGGAAAACATCACGCGGTGGTCCTCCCCGGATCGTGCCAGGCAAGCAGCCGGGCGCGCAGTTCGTCCATCCTGCCGCGGTGCGCCGGATCTCCGGCGAGATTCGTCATCTCTTGTGGATCGGACCGGAGGTTGTACAACTCCGGCGTGTCGCCGGCGTAGTGACAGTACTTCCAGTCACCGTCGCGGATCATCGCCCTGGCGTTCCTGGTGCGCAAGGCAAACTGCGCATAGACGGCAGCCGGGCGGACGTGACGGGGATCTCGCAGCAGCGGTGTGAGAGGCGGTCCGTCGAGACCGGCGGGAATGGGAATCCCGCAGAGGTCGAGGAATGTCGCCATCAGCGACACCTGAGACACAGGCTGGCTGCATACGGCGCCGGCGTGTGTGAGCCCCGGTACGCGAAAGATCAGCGGAACGCCGGCCGAAGGTTCGTAGAAGACGAACTTCTGCCACAAGCCATGCTCGCCGAGCATCTCGCCGTGGTCGGAGGAGTAGACGACGATCGTGTCGTCTTCCAGACCCAGCTCGCGCAGCGCGGTGAGGACCCGGCCGATGCATTCGTCGAGGTGCGCGAGGTTGGCGTAGTACATGGCGATCCGCTGCCGCGCGGCGGCCTGGTCCTTCAACTCCGGCGACGGGCCATGGTTTTCGATTCGTTGCCGGATTTCCGCCGGGACCTTCGCCAGATCGACTTTGCCGTAGGTGGCGGGGAGCTTCATGTCGTCCGCCTGGAAGCGCCGGGCCCAGGTTTCAGGCGGCATGAACGGATCGTGGGGTTTCAGATAGGAAGCGATCAGGAAGAAGGGATGCTTTCCGGCGAAACGCTTCATGAAGCGGATCGATTCCCGCGAGACAAACGACTCAAAGTGATCGCGCTCGGCGATGAGCGACGCACGGCCGACATGGACGAGGCCCTGGCGGTTGTCGACGCGCCGGTGGCCGATCCAGGGATCACCGAAGTCGGACCAGAGATCATCGACGATGGGCAGGCCGGAGCCGGAGTTCCGCCGCCCGAGTTCGTCGGCGTAGAGCTGCGTCTTCGGACCCAGATACTGGAACCAATCGTTGAAGTCGAGGCGGTAGTCGAAGCCGTGCGTCTGGGCGTCGACGAAGTGCATCTTGCCGATCAGTCCCGAGATGTAGCCGCTGCGGGAGAAATGATGCGCCATGGTGCGGATTTCGAAAGGCCACGGCGTCGCGTTCGACCAGGTGCGATGATGATGCGTGTAGAGTCCGGTCAGGATCGAGGCGCGGGACGGGGTGCAGACGGGATTCGAGCAGTAGGCTTGTGAGAACCGCGTTCCGGTGTTGGCGAGGGAATCGATGTTGGGGGTCTGGGCGACCGGGTCGCCGAGGCAGCCCACCGAAGAAGGCCGGTGCTGATCCGAGAGCAGGAACAAGACGTTTCGCGGGCGGGACGTCTTCCGCGGTTGGGCCGCGGCCAGGGAGGGGGAAGCGAGAAACTGTTTTCGCGTCAGGGCCATCGGCAGCAACGATTATAGTCGTTTGCCCCTGAGGCGGCGTTCCCCGCCCCGCCCGCAGGAACCTATCGATGCGCGGGCGGGCGCTTCTCCGGCGGAACGAAGGTGAACGCGCCGATGCCCCAGACAAACAGGAGCAGGAAGGCCACGCCAAACGCGACATCGACGGCCGGCCCGCGCCAGTTGGAGGGCGGAGGAGCCAATCCGATTCCCATCGCCGCCGCCAGAGCGAGCGCATGCCAGTACCAGGCGGCCGAGCGGAAGCGGTAGAGCAGAGCGACAGCCGCCGCGGTCGTGGCGGCATAGACGAGCGCAACAAGCCAGGCGTTCATGTTGAACCTCCCGCGAGCTGAAGGGTCTATGCCGGCGCTCCGCCCCGCACCGGCTTGTAGACATGGGTCAGCCAATGGCTGTAGTGAATCAGGCGGCCATGGGTGGCGTCCAGGTACAGGCGGCGAAGTTCTTCCGTCAGACGTCCGACACGGCCATGACCGACCGGGCGGTGATCGATTTCGACGACGGGCGCCACCTCCACCGCGGTGCCGGTGAAGAAGACTTCGTCCGCCTGATACAGTTCGGAACGGTCGATGCTGCGCTGCTGCACCTCGACGTTCAATTCGCGACGGGCGAGGTCGATCACGCATTCTCGCGTGATCCCCTCGAGGATGTTATCCGACGGCGGCGGCGTGATCAGCTTGCCATGCCGGACGGCGAAAATGTTGCAGGAGGCGCCTTCGGCGACGTGACCGCTCTCGGTCAGAAAGATAGCCTCGTCGTAGCCGTTGCGGCGCACCTCCTCGCCCGCCAGCACGCTGTTCACATAGGCGCCGCAGATCTTGCCGCGCCCGGGGATCGCGGTGTCTTCCACCCTCCGCCAGCTCGAAACAGCCGCCCTCACTCCGCGCGCCGAGTCCATGTATCCCTCATACGGGATGGCGATCAAGGCGAAGTCATAACGGTCGTCCGGATGGATGCCGATGCGGGCGGCCGAGCGATAGGCGATCGGGCGGATGTAGAGGTCGGTTTCGAAGCGGTTCCGTTGGATGAGATCGATGGTGAGCTGGGTCAGTTCGTCCGCGGTTGCCCCCAGGTCAATGAACAGCAATCCGCAGTTGGCGCGCCAGCGGGCGAAGTGGTCTCCGGGACGGACGAGGTAGAGTTCCCGCTCGGAAGAGTTCCAGTAGGCGCGAATCCCCTCAAAGACTCCGGTCCCGTAGTGCAGAGCGTGAGTCAGAATGCTCAGCTTCGCCTCTCCGAGCGGTACGAACCTGTTCTGAAAGTAGACGACGAGGTTGGGATCGGGTTCATAGAGCATGCAGCACCTCCCGGGCCGCCAGGCGGCCCTTGGCAATCGCCTGCCTGTCCAGCGCAAGCCAGCGTTCGCCCTTCACGAGCCTGGTGAGGACGCGATCGACGATCCGCCAGTCAAGCACCCGGGTTGCCTCGACCATCGCTCCCAGCGCGACCATGTTTCCGCAGCGAGGGTCTCCCAGCTGATTGGCGGCACTGCTGAACGGGATGGAAATCCAGCGGACATCAGGGCGCGCGCAGTCCGGAGGCGGCGCGATGTCGTTATAGAGGACGAGTCCTCCAGGTTCGACCGTGTGGACAAACTTCCTCAGTGACGGCTCATTGAGAGCGATGAGGACGTTGGGCGTGGCGACCAGTGGCGAATCCACCGGGGCGGCCGACACGCGGACGTGGCAGTTCGAGGTTCCCGACCGCATTTCGGGTCCGTAGGAAGGGAGCCAGGAGACTTCGAGGCCTTGGTCCATGCCGGCTTCGGCCAGAGCCTGTCCCAGCAGAAGGACGCCCTGTCCTCCAAATCCGGCGATCCTGACCCGAAGGTCGACCGGCGGCCGATGGCCGGGAAGCTGTGGCGAGGCGTCAGCAGGAGTCGCGCAGGCGTCTCCGGGGTATTCGGCCGAGCCCACCTCGGGCGCGGGGACAACCGGCCGGGGGCGCGGCGTCGCGCTACCCGTACGGTCGCGATAGACGCCCGGCGGAAACACCCTTGACAACTCGTCGGCGACCCACTTTTGCGCCGCGACCGGGTCCATCTTCCAGATTGTGGGGCACGGCGAAAGGATCTCGACAAGCGAGAAGCCGAGTTCGCGTACCTGGTTGTCCAGAGCCTTACGGACAGCCTTGGCAGCCGCCATGATTCCACGGTTGCCCGACAGGGCGACGCGCTCGATATAGACGGGCGCCTCGAGGCTCGACAGAAGCTCGGCGACCTTCAACGGATAGCCCTCTGTAAGAGGATTGCGGCCGTAGGGAGTGGTAGTGCTGCGGGCGCCCAGCACAGTGGTCGGGGCCATCTGGCCTCCAGTCATCCCGTAAATCGCGTTGTTCAGGAAGAAGACGGTGATGTTCTCGCCCCGGTTGGCCGCGGCCAGGATTTCCGCACTGCCGATGGCGGCAAGGTCTCCGTCTCCCTGGTAGCTGATGACGATCGAATCCGGCCGGGAGCGTTTGATGGCGGTGGCCACCGCGGCGGCGCGCCCGTGGGCCGCCTGCACATTCCCCACGTCAAAATAGTAATAGGCGAAGACAGAGCAGCCCACCGGACTGACCAGGATGGTGCGATCCTGAATGCCCAGCTGATCGATCGCACCCGCGATAAGTTTGTGCGCGATCCCGTGTCCGCAACCGGGACAGTAATGCGTCTGATGCCGGTCTTCCGACTTTCTTTCATAAACCGGATAGAAGCTCCGCGATTTCTGATGAACGACGGCCAGTTCAGGCATACAACGCCTCCGGTTCCGGGTCGGTGTGACGGGCGAGGACGGCGCCGACGACCTCGTCGACCGACGGGACATTGCCGCCGCAGCGGCCGACAAACCCCACCGGGCAGAGGCCATCGAGGGCCAGCCGGACATCCTCGAGCATTTGACCCATGCTCATTTCGACGCAAACGAACCGTTCCGCGGTGCGGGCCAGCCGGCGCAGTTCCGCGTCGGGAAAGGGGTAGAGCGTGACGGGACGAACCAGGCCCGCGGCTACGCCCCTGTCGCGCAGCTTTTCCACCGCCGCCTTCAGCACCCTGGACACGATCCCATAGCCAACCAGGATGACGTCGGCGTCATCGGTCTGCCAGCTTTCGAATCGAACCGCCGTGCGGCGGGCGCGCTCATACTTTGAGGCGAGACGCCGGACGTGAGCCTCCAGTTCATCGGGTTCAAGGTAGATGGAGGTGATCAGGTTTCGTCTGGACGCGGCCGAGCCCGCGACCGCCCAAGGCGGAGTGGCGGGAAGGATGGCGTCCTTGGGAAACGCCACCGGTTCCATCATCTGGCCTATGGTGCCGTCGGCGAGCAGGACGACAGGGTTGCGGTAGACGTCGGCGAGATCGAAGGCGAGACGGGTCAGGTCCGCCATCTCCTGGACGGACGCCGGGGCAAGCACGAGCGTGCGATAGTTGCCGTGGCCTCCGCCTTTGACCGCCTGGAAGTAGTCGCCCTGTTCCGGCGCGATGTTGCCCAGGCCGGGCCCTCCGCGCATGATATTGACGATGACGCAGGGCAACTCCGCGCCGGCAAGGTAGCTGATTCCCTCCTGCATCAGACTGATGCCGGGGCCGCTCGAAGCGGTCATCACACGAACGCCGGCCGCGGCGGCTCCATAGACCATGTTGATGGCAGCCACTTCGCTCTCCGCCTGGAGGAAGACGCCGCCCGCCGGCGGGAACAGCTTCGCAGCAGCCTCGGTGATCTCGTTGGCCGGCGTGATGGGATAGCCATAAAAACCGCGGCACCCGGACAAAATGGCGCTCCGGACGATGGCCTCGTTCCCCTTCATCAACTGCCGGGTTGTCAGTTGACGTTCCATGGCTTTTTCCTCACAGCGCGGTAGACGGTAATCGCGCCCGGTTCGGGGCAGGCGAAGTAGCAAATGCCGCATCCGGTGCATCCGGACCCATCGTAGCGGGCCGGGTGGTATCCGTAGCGGTTCAGGGATGGGGACAAGCTCAAGACCTTCGGAGGGCAGGCTTCGACGCACAGTCCGCAGCCTTTGCACTCCGCCGGATCGAGCCTTACATCGCCGGCGATGTTTTCAACAGCCATGACGCGCGGCACCTCCTCTAGACCGGGACCGTGACTGGATCTGTGCTTGCGCGGGGTTCGAGGTAATGCGCCCGTACCGCGAAATCATAGAGGTCGTCGCGGAAGCGCGGGTCGGCGATGGAGATCAACGCTTCGGCCCGCTGCCGCAGATTTTTTCCATGAAGGCTGGCCACGCCGAACTCGGTGACAACGTAGTGCACGTCGGCTCGCGAGGTCACCACGCCGGCGCCGGGCGTCAGCACGGGGACGATCCGGGAAATGGAGCCGGATTTGGCGGTCGACGGGAGGGCGATCACGGGCCGGCCGCCTTTGGATCGGGCCGCCCCGCGAATGAAGTCGACCTGTCCGCCGAAGCCGGAATACGGGCGGGTGCCGATTGAATCCGCGCAGACCTGCCCGGTCAGGTCGACCTGGAGGGCGGAGTTGACGGCCACCATCCGCTCGTTCCGGCTGATCACGAACGGATCGTTGGTGTAGGAGGTCGGGTGGAACTCAAAGACGGGGTTGTCGTGGATGAAGTCGAACAGCTTCCGCGTGCCGAGGACGAATCCCACGACGACCTTTCCGGGATGGATCGACTTCCGCAGTCCGGTGATGACCCCGTTTTCGATCAATTCGACGACGCTGTCGGACACCATTTCGCTATGGATGCCGAGATTGCGGTGGCCGGCGAGGCACTTGAGAACGGCGTCCGGGACGCCGCCGATCCCGAGCTGGAGTGTGGCTTCATCCGGGATGAGCGAGGCGACGTTCTCGGCGATCCGCCGCTGAACGGGCGTGAAGGGCTCCGGTTCGAGTTCGGCGAGCTCCTGCTCGGCCTCGACGACATGAGTCAGCTCGGAGACGTGCAAGAAGGAGTCGCCCGGGGACCGCGGCATCCGGGAATTCACCTGCGCGATGACGTAACGGGCGGAGCGGGCGGCGTTAAGCGTGGTGTCGACGCCGACGCCGAGGCTGACATAGCCGTGCTTATCCGGCGGGCTGACCTGGCAAAGGACCACGTCGAGGGGGTGCTGGCGGGAGGTGAAAAGGGCTTCGATTTCGCTGAGAAAGATGGGAGTGTAGTCGGCCTGGCCTTCGCAGACGGCGTCGCGGAGATTGCCGCCGATGAAAAGGGCGTTGGCGCGAAAATGCCCGCGAAATTCGGGGGCGGCGTAGCCGGCATTGCCGAGCGTGAGCAGGTGGAGAATCTCTACACCCCGCAGTTGGGGACCGCGGCGAAGCAGGGCCTGGACGAGCGCCTCCGGCGTGGCGCAACCCGGGTGGATGTAGACGGTGTCGCCGGAGGAGACCCGCTCGAGCGCCCGATCCGCGGAGGTCAACTTGGAGCGGTAGAGTTCGATGGGTGACATGGCGTCGGGTTCCATAGGCACCACCTGCACGTGGGGGTCCACGGAAGAAGGCGGAGTTGGAGGGTATTTGGCAGGCTCTGGACGGCGACCTCCGCGTCTGTTCACCCAGTTGGGGAATTTCGCGCGGGAGAGCTAGTCGACGTAGGCGATGCAATCGATCTGGAGGAGCTGCCCGCGGCGGCGGAAGCCGGTGGCGCCCCAATAGGAGCGGGCGGGCTTGTTTTTGGGAAAGAACTCGTCGTAGACCTGATTCATGGGCTCCCAGTTGTTTTCGGGGTCGACGAGGGAGACGGTGACTTTGAGGACGTTGTCCATGGAGGAGCCGGCCTTTTCAAGGGCAGCCTTCATGGACTCAAGGGCGCTCCGGGTTTGGACCCTGGCGTCGCCGGGCTCTTTGCGGCGTTCGGGGTACCAGCCGCCGATGCCGCTGAGGAAGAGGAGGTGGCCCGAGCGGATGGGTCCGTTGGCGTTGGATTTCTTGGGGTTCCAATCGCCGGCAGCGGCGGAGGAAGAGGAGGAGGCGGCGAGTCCGAGGGCGACGGCGTGGAGGGCCGCGCGGCGGGATTTGGATTGATTGTTTGCCATAGAGGGAGTGTACATCGGCGAGGCAAGTGGGGTGCGGTAAACTGGAGGGGTCAAGGGAGATCCCCGGTCGTCTAACGGTAGGACAGCGGCCTTTGGAGCCGTGAATCGTGGTTCGAATCCATGCCGGGGAGCCACTTCTCAAAACTGGCCGTTTTCGCCGCATCCTCCCCAACCGCATCGGCTGCCGCTTCACGCGCAAGTGCCAACATGTCAAATGGTTGGCGGTATTCCGCGGTCAAAACACCGTCCTTCCAAACGCAGTTCGATAGTAGAAAATTCAGGAGGCGCCGTTTTTCCGCCGGTTCCTGCCTTTCGAACAGGGCATGGGCGCGGTCGGCCAGGCGCAGGAGTTGGACGCCTTCCTCGATGTAGGTCCGGTTGGCGGACTGGTGCGTCTCAATGTCGCGCAGGATGCGGTCCTGCTCGGCGCGCCACTCGGCCGACTTGCGGTCGAAGAAGGCGTTGTCGATCCGGCCATCCAGCTTGTCTACGTACATGGCGTCGATGCGGTCCTGGAGGCGGCGGTACTCGGCCTGGAGCCGTCCGATGGCTTCGTCGTGGAAGGTCTTCTCGTCGCGGTGGCTTTCGCGCAGCGCGGTGACGATCCATTCCAAGACGTCCTTCGGGAACGTCAGCTTCCGGAGCAGTTCCGAGAACCGCTCTTCGAGCACCTCCTCGCGCGTGTACGGCTCCGGGCAACGGCCCTTGTACCGCGAACAGTGATAGTAGACGTACTGCTGCTTCTTGAGTTCGCCGACCATGGCGCAGCCGCAGTGGCCGCACCGGATGAGGTTGCTGAAGGCGAACTCGTGCCGCGACTTGCGCGGCTTCTGGCGGCTGCGCCCGTCGAGGCGGTCCTGGACCTCCTGCCAGAGCTCGCGTGTGACGATCGCTTCGTACTTGCCAGCGTAAGTCTTGCCGTCAAAGTCGAAGTCGCCCGAGTAGATGCGGTTGCGCAGGATCTTGTGGACGGTGGACGTCGGCACCGGGAGCTTGCTCTTGGGGTATTGCAAGCCGTCCTGGCGGGCCAGTTTGGCGAGTTCCTTCAAGGAGTGCTTGCCAGTCGCGTACCGTTCGAACATGCGCTGGATGATCGGCGCCAGTTCGGGGTTCGGCGCGATGGTCCGCTTGCCGTCCGCGCCCATCACGTTCAGATAGCCGAGCGGCGCGTACGAAGGCCAGATTCCCTGGCGCGCCTTTTCGAGCATCCCCTTCTTGGTCTCCTCCGACAGGTTGTCGATGTAGTTCTTCGCCATCAGGACCTTGATGCCGTGCATGAACTTCTCCGACGACCGCGAGTCCTGGGAGATGACGATGTTCTCCTTGACGAGGTGGATTTCGAGGTCCAATTCGTCGAGCGTGACCCAGTCTTTGAGGTTGCGGTAGAGGCGGTCGGTCTTCTCGACGAGCAGGATGCGGCAGGTCTTTTCCTTGCGGAGGAACGCCAGCATCTCGCCGAAGCCGGTCCGGCCGGCCTGCTTGGCCGTCTCGACGTCAACGAACTCCTTCAGGACCGTCAGGCCGCGGCTGGCGGCGTAGCCCCGCAGGAGTTGCAGTTGGGCGGGGATGGAGAAGCCCTCGCGCTCCTGGTCCTTCGAGGACACGCGGGCGTAGAGGACACTGTGACTGGCCCTCGCATCACCTGTCGGTCCTGCCGTGACAATCTTTCGCGTCCTTTCCATAGCCCAATTGTACAGTGTTTAGTAAACGGCTGTACTGACGCGGGCGGTTGATCATGGAGCCTCCCCACAACGCTGCGATAGAGTAGGGGCTTGCCGCCATGGCGCCCGACTCGCGGTCGCTCCTCAACCAGCCTGACCGCCCCGGGTCGTCGGCCCCGAAAAAGGCCTACAGGCCCTTCCCGGATTCACCGATATGGTGTAATGTGGTGAAGAACAAGAGCGGTCAGGTTCGGAGATGAAGACGAAAGAGGGAGCACGGCGCAAAGAGAAGGTTCAGAGCAACGCCGCCGTGCGTGCGTCGATCAGCTTCCCGCCCGACGTCTACGAGGTGCTCGAAGGCATCGCCAAAGAAAAGAAGGTCTCGTTGGCGTGGGTTGTGCGGGAGGCGGCGGAACAGTATCTTGCGCAGAAGTGGCCACTGTTCAAGGGGCAGGGGTAGAGCGCATGCCGACCTTCTACGAGTTCTTTGCGGGCGGCGGCCTAGCGAGAGCCGGGCTTGGCGAGGGCTGGGAGTGCCTGTTCGCAAACGACATCGACACGAAGAAGGGCGCGAGCTACGAGGCGAACTGGGGTCGCGAGCGCCTCAAGATCGAGGATGTGGGCAAACTGACCACGGCGGACCTTCCGGGCCGCGCCGATTTGGCTTGGGCGTCGTTTCCCTGCCAAGATCTGTCGCTGGCCGGAGATTATGCCGGCCTGAAAGGCGAGCGGTCCGGGACATTCTGGCCCTTCTGGCGGCTCATGGAGGCGCTGGTGGAAGAGGGCCGAGCGCCGGCCATGGTCGTTCTCGAGAACGTCTGCGGCGCACTCACCTCTCATGGCGGAAAGGATTTCGCGGCGATCGGCGCCGCGCTCACGGGCGGCGGCTATCGTTTCGGCGCGCTGGTGATGGATGCGGTGCGATTTGTGCCGCAGTCCCGGCCCAGGTTGTTCGTCGTGGCCATGCGCAAGGAGAAAGCAGTCCCCGCAAACCTCGCATTGCCTGAGGCCGGTCCGCTTTGGCATCCCGAGAATCTGGTGAGCGCTTACGAGAAGTTGTCCGAGCGGTCGAAGGACGCTTGGGTGTGGTGGAGCTTGCCGGCGCCCCCTGCACGCAAGTTGAGATTTGCAGATGTGATCGAAGACGAACCGCAAGGAGTGTCCTGGCACACGGCGGCGGAGACCGAACGCCTCCTCAGCCTGATGAGCCCGATCAACCGCAAGAAAGTCGAGCAGGCCATGAGAATGGGGAAGCGGATGGTCGGCGGCATCTACAAACGCACACGCCAGGATGAAAACGGAAGTCGGGTGCAACGAGCGGAGGTCCGCTTCGACGACGTGTCTGGCTGCCTGCGAACGCCGGTCGGCGGGTCTAGTCGGCAAATCATCATGATCGTCGAAGGGAAGAAGGTGCGGTCCCGGCTGCTGGCGCCGCGCGAGGCAGCCCGGCTGATGGGGTTGCCCGAAACTTACAGGCTGCCGGCGAACTACAATGACGCCTACCACCTCGCTGGCGACGGCGTCGTCGTCCCGGTGGTCCGGTTCCTTGCGGCGCATTTGCTTGAGCCGCTGCTTGCCGGAGGAACAGAGAGCGCCCAGAAGGAAGCGGCCTGAGATGGCAGGCGCGCATCAGCAGGAGCTGGCTGCGTTTGCGGCCGAGAAACGGTTTCGCGGCAAAGGACCGCTCTGCGTCGCCTTGGTGGTGACACAACACGCAAAGGCGATGGGACTTCCCTTAGACCCGGATCGACTCCTCACGGAAGGCGGCGGCCAGGTCCTCGGGCTTGGGAAAGGTGCAGTTCAGGCGGTGCTGAAGCGGCATGGCATCACGAGGGTTTTGGCCGACGAAGGCGGGCGCACATCACGCGGCAGCCTGAAGAACATGCGCGAGTACGTCGCTTTCTTGAACAACCTCGCCAGAAGAGGCAAGGTTGATCTGGAGGCCGTGGAGGCGTTCTGGATTGAGCGGGTCCACGAGTTCTTCGCAGGCAAGCCGTTCAAGATCAAGTTGGACGCAGCGCGGAGCTTACGCATGGTCGTGCGCGACGTCGTCGCCCAGGCCGTGGACCGCCAGAAGACCGCCCCCGGCGTGTACTATTCGGGCGCCGTGCTTCAGCACCTGGTCGGCGCGAAGCTCGATTGCGCGCTGGGAAAAGGAAGCGTCGAGCACAACAGCTTCTCGACTGCGGATGCACCCGGTTCGCGCGCCGGCGATTTCCTGATCGGAGACGTCGCTGTTCACGTTACGACATCGCCGGGAGAAGCGGTAATTGAGAAGTGCCGCGAGAACCTGAACGACGGCTATCGACCCATGTTGGTGACTTTGCAGCGCGGCCTCACGGTGGCGGAAGGCCTCGCGGGCAACGCGGCCCTCGCGGATCGGATCGACATCTTTGAAGTCGAGCAGTTCGTCGCGCTCAATCTCTATGAATGGGGGAAGTTCGGCGCCGACGGACGCAAGACCGCCGTTGCGGACCTGGTGGAGCGATACAACGAAATCGTCGACGAGTTCGAGACCGATCCCAGCTTGAGGATCGAATTGCGGCGATGAAGGAGACCGCAGAGCAACGGAGCCGCATCATGCGGGCGGTCAAGGGCGCCGATACGACGCCTGAGTTGGCGGTGCGGCGCCTGGCGCACGGTATGGGTTTCCGTTTCCGGCTCCATCGGAAGGACCTGCCGGGGAAGCCGGATTTGACTTTTCCAAGGCTACGCAAGGTGATCTTCGTGCATGGCTGCTTTTGGCACGGGCATGATTGCGCCCGCGGCGCGCGCGTGCCCGTGCAGAACCGCGACTACTGGACGCGGAAAGTGGCGCGGAACACGGAGCGCGACAGGAATGCGCAGTCCGCGCTTCAGCGCTTGGGATGGAAGAGCCTGGTGGTGTGGGAGTGTGAGATCAGGGACCAGGCCCGCTTGCGGCGCGCGCTGCGGCGGTTCCTGGGAAGAGTAGCATGAGCAGTAACGACCAAATCATTCTGGACCAGATCCTTGAACAGCAACGGGCGGAACGCGCGCCTCACCTGGCGGCGAACAAGTACTTCGAACTGTTTGTCGCAGAGCAGTTGCTGAAGCACTACGATCTTTCCTACGACGAGATCGAGCCAGGAATGGTGGACGGCGGGGGAGACGGCGGCATCGACGGCTTTTTCGTCTTCGCGAACGGCGAGTTGGTCAGGGAGGACTCTGACCTCAGCACTCTGAAAAGAGATGTCGTGATCGAAACGGTTATTTTCCAGGCGAAGATGGAGGCTTCGTTCCGCGAAAAGGCGCTTGACACGCTTGCAGCGACGCTGCGCGATCTGTTCGACCTGTCGCAACCGCTGGAGAAGTTTACAGGCGCGTACAACAAGGAGCTACTCGCTGCGGCGGACCTTTTCCGAGACGCCGTTGGGAAGCTGGCTACGAGGTTCCCAAACTACGTCTTTTCTCTCGCGTATGCAAGCAAAGGCATCGAGATTCATCCGAACGTTCGGAGAAAGGCGGACCTGATCGAAGGACAGGTGAAGAGCTTGTTCCAGGGAAGCGCCTGCACGATGCGCTTCTTGACCGCCACGGACTTGCTGGCGCTCGCACGCGAGACTCCGCGTCTGAGCTATCAGCTCGAAGTAACGGATGCGTCGATCAACACAAAGGGTGGCGTTGTCGCTCTTGTGAAGCTCCGGGAGTTTGCAAAGTTCATATGTGACGAGAAGGGTGATCTGCGTTGCAGCCTTTTCGAGGCGAACGTCAGTACCTCTACATTCAGATCCTGCGCGAAGCAGGCAGGAAAAGCAACTTAGACAACGCGGCCGTAGGCCAGTTGCGGGATGATCACCAGTTCGCGGAGTTTGAGGCCAGCGGCAAGAATGT
>Ga0073934_10004157_pt1 | contig 24655 bp, 24 predicted proteins | sample LarsenN4metaG_FD_76834 | JGI IMG/M metagenome (GOLD analysis project Ga0073934, IMG submission 76834) | Hot spring sediment bacterial and archeal communities from British Columbia, Canada, to study Microbial Dark Matter (Phase II) - Larsen... ... | reverse complement strand
GTCGCCGGCCACGCTCCTGGACGACCGCGTCGATCGGCGGTCGTGGGTGCCGGGGCGGCGACGGCGGCTTCGAGGACCTGGATCGCGGTACTGTAGGGTGCGGTCGACCGATGCGCAAGGCGCGGCGCCCGGCCCGTGGCGGGCGGCCGACGCCGCCGGGGAGGGGCGCGATGGCCGAGCGCTACAAGGTCCGGTTCCCGGATGCGCCGACCCTCCGCAGCGCGCTCGCGGCCCGCGACGCCTCGCGCTTCCTGAAGGTCGTCAACGAGAAGCGGCGGTACGTCGCGGTCGAGCTGAGCGACGAGCACGCCCGGGACGCCACGGCCCGTCGCGACTTCACCGACCTCCTCGAGGCGTGGCGACGGCGCGGCGCCGAGGTGCTCGGCGATCCCCACTACGATCTCGAGCTGCCCACCACGTGCGACCGGCAAGAGCCCGACGACCCGGAGGCGCCCTCGCTCGACCAGGTGCTGGCGCGGATCCGGGCGCCGGCCGCGTGGGCCACGAGCCGGGGAGCCGGCACGCTGATCGCCATCGTCGACACGGGCGTCGACGTGCGCTGCGGTGAGTTCCCGCCGCCCAGGCGGATCGGCGGCTGGGCGCCGATCGGCGAGGATCCGTGGGCCGACCGCGACGGGCACGGGACGATGTCGGCGACGGTGGCGGCGGGCACGCGGGCGGCCGGCGCGCCGTTCGACGGCGTCGCGCCCGACGCGGCGGTCGCGTCCTGCCGGACGTCGTTCACCGACGGCGAGCTGGGCGCCATCTACGATCACCTGATCGCGCTGCGACAGCAGGGGCACCGCGTGATCGCCAGCAACAGCTTCGGCAAGAACCAGGGCCACCCGCCGCCCGCGCCGGACTTCCCCGAGTTCTACGCCGCGCTCGAGGAGGCGCTCGGCGCCGGCGTGATCGTGTGCTTCTCGGCCGGCAACAACCACGACGACGCGAACGGCGATCCCGCCGCCTGCGAGCCCAGCACCATCTGGGAGCCTCACAAGTGCCGCGACGACGTCCTGACGGTGGGCGTCTCGGACCTCGACGACCGCATGTGGAACTACTCGAGCCGCGGCCCGGGCCAGTACTTCGGCGATCCGGGCAGCGGCCGGAAGCCGGACGTCGTCGCGCCAACCCCGAGGCGCGGACGGATCTTCTGCGGCGCCACGATCAGGACGTGGCCGAAGGGCTGGGGGACGAGCGGGGCGGCGCCCCAGGTCGCCGGACTGGCGGCGCTGGTCTGGAGCGCGGCCCCGGACATGAGGCCGGCCGACGTCCGCGCCGCCATTCGCTCCACCGCGACGTCGCTCGGGCTCGATGCGAATTGCCAGGGAGCCGGCCTGATCGACTGCGCCGCCGCGGTGCGGATGGCGAGCTCACGCCGCCCGTCGCCCGTCTGATCCAGCCGGCCGCGCGCGGGGTCAGTCGACGAACCGGTCGACGCGCAGCATGACGTCGGGCGCGATGCCGAGACCCAGGGCCGCCGCCGTCTTCCGGTTGATGACGAGCTCGAAGCGCGTCGTCCGCTCGACGGGGATGTCGGCGGGCCGGGCGCCCTTCATGATCCTGTCGACCAGCCGGGCCGCTTGCCGTCCGATGTGGTAGAGGTTGGCCGCGTAGCTGGCGAGTCCACCCTGCTCGACGTGGAACGAGGCGTGGAGCATCGTCGGGATCCTGTGCCGCAGGCCCGCCTCGCTGCTCCCTCCGGGGCGTCGGCCCTCGAGGCGCCAGCCGTGGTGCTGGCACGAGGCTTGTAGAATGCGCTCCGGGAGGACGCGATGACGGAGGTCCGCGCGCGCCGCATGCTCCGACGCCTGGCTGCCGCCGTTCCGCTCGTCCTCGCCGCCGGGTGCGCATCGACCGATCCCGACTGGCGCGACGTGCGGATGGTGCGGGATCCGGCCGATGTCAAGGGATGCACGCTGCTCACCGTCCTGAAGGACGAGGACATGGACGACCTGCGCAGGCGGGCGGTGAAGTCCGGCGGGGACACCGTGCTCGTCACCGGCTCGGAGGCCGGAAACGTGCCGGTCCTGACCCAGACCCGGTACGTGGCGGACGTCTACCGCTGCGGGACCGCGGCGAAGTAGCGCCCGGCGAGGTCAGGCGGCCCGAGCCTTCCGGGCCCTCGCCTCGCGCTCCCGGCGCGCCCGCTCCTGCAACAGGCGCCTGGCCTTCTCCAGCGTCCGCCGGCGGCTCGCGGGCAACGTGCGGCCTGCCCGGTTGATGAAGAACTGCACCATGCGGATGGCCGAGCCGAGGCCCTTCGGGCTGACCTTCTTGCTCGCCATCACGCGGGCGATCGTGCCGGCGTCCCTGGTGTAGAGGCCCTCCGGCGGATGGGTGGAGACGGTCGTGACCTCGTGACTCCAGCGGCGCTCCGGCTTCCTCCTCGCCATCCTCGTCCCTCCTGGACCGGCGATCGCGGTCGATGGGGAGTCCTGCAACGGGCGGGCCCTCACCGGGCCGCGACGATCTCGTCCACGAGCCCGCAGGCGAGCGCCTCCCGCGCGTCGAGGTAGCGCCCGCGCCGCATGTCCTCGGCGATCTCCTCCGCCGGGCGGCCGGTGCGCCGGGCGAGGCGGCCGTAGAGGCCCCACAGCAGGTCCTGTTGCCGGCGGTTCTGCGCGGCGATCTCGTCCGGAGTGCCGGCGAGCCGCGCCGTCGGCTGCGAGAGGTGGAAGCGCGCGTGCGCCGCGGCCGCCCGGTGGCCCGCGCCGGCGAGCACGCCGATGAGGGGGCCGCCGACCCGGCCGCGGCAGAGCACGTGCAGCGGCGACCTCAGCGAATCCGCGACGTCGATCAGGACGAACGCCGCGCCGAGCGCGCTCTCGGGGCTGTCGACGTGGAGATGGATGGGCTCGTCGCCCCGGGCATCCAGCGCCAACAGGGCGGCCGCCGCCCTCGCCGCGGCGTCGTCGTCGAGCGGTCCGGTGACGACGACGATGCGGCGCTCGAAGAGCTGCTCGTGCACCCAGCGATCCAGGCTCGTGTCCCGAGTCTACGGCGGGCGGGTGCGGCGCGCCACGGCTCGACGGCCCGGGCCTCGGCGGGACGATCGCGCGCCCGGACGCGCCGGTCTCGCGTCGCGGCCGGGCGCGACCGCGCGCGCGGGCGTGGTACAACAGCAGCGCACGACGACCATGGCCACCGACCACGACGTCATCGTCATCGGAGCCGGCCTGTCCGGCATGTACCAGCTCCACCGGCTGCGCGGCCTGGGGCTGAGCGTGCGGGTGTTCGAGGCGGGCGGCGACGTCGGGGGCACCTGGTACTGGAACCGCTATCCCGGCGCCCGGTTCGACTCGGAGTCGTGGACCTACGGCTACTCCTTCTCCGACGAGATCCTGCGCGAGTGGGAGTGGAGCGAGCACTTCGCCGCCCAGCCGGAGACGCTGCGCTACTGCAACTTCGTCGCCGACAGGCTCGACCTCCGCCGCGACATCGAGTTCAACTGCCGGATCGCCGCGGCGGCGTGGGACGAGGCGGCCGGCGCGTGGGAGGTGGAGGGCGAGGGCGGCCGGCGGGCGCGGGCCCGGTTCCTGATCACCGCGATCGGGCCGCTGTCGGCGCCGACCATGCCGGCCATCCCGGGCGTCGGGAGCTTTCGCGGAGAGGCGTACCACACGGGCCTCTGGCCCCGCGAGCCCGTGAGCTTCGCGGGCAAGTGCGTCGCCGTCATCGGCACGGGGGCGACCGCGGTGCAGGCGATCACCGAGATCGCGAAGACGGTCGGCCACCTCACCGTGTTCCAGCGCACGCCGAACTGGTGCGCGCCGCTCCACAACGGCCCGATCGACGCCGCCACCCAGGCGCGGATCAAGGCGACGTACCCCGAGATCTTCGCGCGCTGCCGCGAGACGTTCGGCTGCTTCATCCACCAGGCCGATCCCAGGAACGCGCTGGACGTGAGCCCCGCGGAGCGCGAGGCGTTCTTCGAGAAGCTCTACGCCGAGCCCGGCTTCGGCATCTGGATGGGGAACTTCCGCGACATCCTCATCGACCGCGAGGCCAACGCGACCATCACGGAGTTCATGCGGCGCAAGATCCGCGAGCGCGTGAAGGACCCGGCCGTGGCGGAGAAGCTGATCCCCACCAGCCACGGCTTCGGCACGCGCCGGGTGCCGCTCGAGAGCGGCTACTACGAGGTCTACAACCAGCCGAACGTCCGTCTCGTCGACCTCCGGGACACGCCCATCGAGCGCATCACGCCGGCCGGCGTCCGGACCACCGGCGAGGAGCACGAGGTCGACATGATCGTGTACGCCACCGGCTTCGACGCGATCACCGGGGCGTTCGACCGCATCGACATCCGCGGGCGGGACGGCCGGCGACTGCGCGAGAAGTGGGCGGACGGCCCGCGCACCTACCTGGGGCTCCAGGTCGAGGGCTTCCCGAACATGTTCACGCTGGTCGGGCCGCACAACGCGGCGACGTTCTGCAACATCCCGCGCTGCATCGAGCAGAACGTGGACTGGGTGACCGCGCTGCTCGCCCACATGGCCGGGCGCGGCCACGCGCGCGTGGAGCCGACGCCGGAAGCGGAGCGGGACTGGACCCGGCACGTGCACGACACCGCCCGGCGCATGCTCTTCACGCAGGTCGATTCCTGGATGATGGGCGTCAACACCAACGTGGCCGGCAAGCAGCGGCGCACGGTCGTCGTCTACGCGGGCGGGGCGCCGAAGTACCGCGACAAGTGCGACGAGGTCGCGGCGGCCGGCTACGCGGGGTTCGCGTTCCGGTAGCGTCGCGCCCCGCCGGGAGGGATGCCCGAGCGCCGACGGCGAGGGCGGCGCCGCCCGCCGGGTCACCGGCGACGTGCCGGGTCGGCCAGGCGCTCGAGCAGCACGGTGGCGGCGCGGGCCTCCGCCGAGTCCGGGGCGCGGGCGCGGACGCCTTCCAGCTCGCGCCGGGCGCGCCGCTCGTACTCCTCGACGTGCGGGGCGCCCGCGAGCAGGCGAGACGCGCGGAAGTAATGGACGGCGAGGAAGAAGCGCACCTGGCCGGCGCGCTCGTGGGCCGGATGCTCCTTCACGAAGCGCTCCTCCTCGGCGATGGCCTCGAGCACCGGGCGCCGGGCGTCGGGGCCGCGCTCGGTCGGGTCGGGAGCGCCCTCGCCGTAGAACCGGTCCGCGAGGATCTTGAAGCGCGCGTCGGCGGCCCGCGGCCCCCGCGGCTGGACGCGCAGGTACTCGCGGAAGGCCGCGTGATCGTACCGGCAGCCGCCGCCGCGCTCGCCGCACCGGATGACGACGCCGTACGCCTCGAGCCGCCGCGACAGCAGCTGGCCGAACAGGTCCAGCGTGCCGTGGGCGGCGGCGTCCTGGCCCAGCAGCTCGGCGAAGGCCTCCGCCAGCTCCCCGAGACGGAAGATCTCGTCGGGATCCGACGTCCGGTGCAGCCGGGCCACCTCCTCCAGCATGTCGCCGGCCCGAGCGCGGTCGAGGACGACGTGGGCGGACGACGGGGCCGGCGCCGCGACGACGCAGGCGAGGGCGGCGATCAGGGCAAGCGCTGGTAGAGCCACACCGCGCCCAGCGAGAAGATCGCGACGGAGACGAGCCGCGTCGCCGCCCGCTCGAGCCCGGCCCGGCCCAGCGCCGCCAGCGCCGCGACGACGGCGACGACCAGGACGATCTGGGCCAGCTCGACGCCGACGTTGAAGGCGAGCAGCGAGAGCGCGAGGCGCCGGCCCTCGAGGTGGGCCTCGCGCAGCGCCTCGGCGAACCCCAGGCCGTGCAGCAGGCCGAAGGCGAACGCGACCACCCACCGCATCGGCCCGCCGTCCCTCAGGAAGTTCGCGGCGGCGACGTACATGACGCTGACCGCGATGCCCGCCTCCACCAGCGCCGCCGGCACGCGGACGAGGTCGAGGGCGGCGAGCGACAGCGTCAGGCTGTGAGCGACCGTGAAGGCGGTGACGGTCTTCACGAGGCCCGCCAGGCTCGCGCCCGCCGCCGCGAGACCGACCAGGAAGGCGAGGTGGTCGAATCCGGCCACGATGTGGCTCACCCCGAGCCCGAGGAACGACTTGAGCGACCGCGCGCCGCCACCGCCCTCCCAGCGCGTTCCCCGGCGGAAGGCGAACTCCTCGTGGCGACCGCTCACGGCGATGCGGGCGATCGTCGTGTGGTCGTCGCCCAGGTCGGCCAGCGGCTCGCACCGGATGGCGAGCCGGCCGAGTCCTCGCTCCGCCGCGAAGCGCAGGTGCGCCTCCAGCGTCGCGCGGCCGTCGCCGCCTCGCCCGAGCGCGAGCGAGCCGAGGTCGAGCGCGAGCGGCGCGCCGTCGCTCGTCACCGCGACGCGCTCGCGCAGGTGCGCGGCGACGGCGTCGCGCCGGGCGGCCAGCTCGCGCTCGTCCACCGCGCCGCTGAGGTCGGCGTCGAGGGAGAGCAGCAGGTCGGCCTCGAGCAGGTTCAGGCTCAGGCGGACGTCGACGGCCCGCTCGCCGATCGAGATGTCCGCCTGGGCGACGCGCGCCGGATGAGACGCGGACGGGACCGCGGCGAGGAGCGCCGTGACGGCCGCGACGGCGGCGACGAGGACTCCCGCCGCCGGCCGCATCAGCGGGACGCCGGCGGACGGTCCCGGTGGTGCTGGAGCGCGCCGTCGTGGAATGCGGGCGTCGCGTCCAGGTGAGCCCCCGCGGCCGGCGCCCCCGCGCCGGCGCCGGGCCACGCCTCCGCCAGGCCGCCGGCGATCTGGCTCGCCAGCGCGGCGGGAAAGTCGTCGCGGCACACCAGGACGTGGCGCCCGATCCGCGCCAGCGTCCTGAGCGCGACGGGCCCGGCGGCGGCGAACGGTCCCGCGCCGCGGGCGGCGAGCGACGCCTGCTCGGCGGCCAGCAGCGCCACGTCGAGCTGCCGGCTCGCGATGAGCCTGATCACCTCGACGCCGTCCCGCGTGCGGGCCGCGGTCGCCCGGCTGCCGGGGACCCGGTCGGCGAGGAGCTGCGCGAGCCGCTCGGCGAGCGGCAGCGCGTCGGGATCGTCGGCGCCGGTGAGGATGATCAGCCGCGTCTTCCGGTAGACCTCCCACTGCCGGTACGGCGTGTGCCCCGACAGCGCGCCGGCCGCGCCGGCGGCGAGGGCGAGCTGGAGCAGGCGCCGGCGATCCATCGCGTCCGGGCTACTTGAACACGCCGAGGTCCAGGATGGCCGAGACCGCGAAGTTCGGGACGTCGACCAGGTTGCCGATCCTGAGGTCGACGGCGACGCTGGCCAGGCAGTAGGCCTGCTCCCGCGAGAGCCCCTTGTTCTTGACCAGCCAGTCGATCATCTGCACCAGCGCGTCCCGCGCCGCGAGCGTCACGTCTTCCGAGAGGTTCGTCAGCGGGCCGAGCTTCGTGCCGTCGAGGTACTGGTGCGTCGGCGGCACCTTGCCGGCCTCCTTCAGCGGGTAGCCGACCGTGGCGTAGAACTGGGTCGGCGCCAGCTGCTTGAGCTGGTCGCCTCCCTCGAAGTGCGGCTGGCGGATGAACGCCGCCTGGCCCTTCCGCACCTCGACCTTCACCGTGACCGTCGCGTCCATCTCGATCGCCGTCCCCGAGACCTCGCCGTCCCCCTGCGCGTAGTGCACGTCGCCGATCGAGAGCAGGCAGCCCTTCACGAAGCAGGGCAGGAGCAGGACCGTGCCCTGCTGCATCTGCTTCACGTCCATGTTGCCGCCGTTCTCGCGGGGCGGGATCGTGCGCAGGCACCGGTCCCTGTGCGACCCGTTCGGCCCGCACACGGCGGCCGGGTGGGCGTCCTTCGGCTCCGGGCCCAGCGCGAGGCCTCCGCTCTTCCCCAGCGCGGCCTCGCGCTGGAACCAGCCGTCGGCCTGCTGCGGCCCGGGCGCCGTGCCGATCGTGCCCATGAAGCCCGCGAAGCGGATCCGCACGCCCGGCATGTCCGGCGAGGTCGCCTCGAGCCGGTTCAGGTCCCAGCGGACGATGAAGGGGTTCGGGAACAGGTCGCGGAGGAAGCCGAAGCCGGGGACGATCACCGTGAAGCCGAACGGCCCGGGCTCGATGTCGACCAGCGTGACGGCGATGACGTCGCCCGCCTCGGCGCCCTCGACGAAGAGCGGGCCGGTCAGCGGGTGGACGAGGTTCAGGTTGGCGCCGGCGACGTCGGCCGCCCGCGAGGTGCGGTTGAAGGCGCCGTCGAGGGCGTCGCGCGTGCCGAAGACGACCAGGTCGCCCGGACGCGCGGTCGCCGCCGGCTTGATCGCCCAGTGCCAGCGGTTGTGACAGCTGGGGTCGTCGGCGCACCGCGCGCCCTTCCTGTCGATCCTGACCACCCTCGGCTGCGCGTCCGCAGGAGTGGCGGTCGACAGCAGAGCGGCGGCGGCGAGCAGCACGAGCGCGGCGACGATGCGAGAGGCGTGGGCCATGGCCGATCTCCTCCTCGTCCCTGAGCGAAGATGCGACGCCTGGCTGATCGCGAGGGCGCGATACTAGCACCGCGTCTCCGGCGCCGCAACGCGCGCGAGCGGGGCCGCGACGACGCGCGAGGTCGCGCGCGTGGATCACGCCGGCAGGTGAGGAAGCTCGAGCTGGGTCCCGGCCGGGCGCGCCCGATCGGCGGGGCCGCCGTCCTGCCGGCGGGGCGCCGAGCCGCGGTCGGCGCGCGGGGGCGGGAAGGAGGCCCGCAGTCCCTGCGCCTGGACCTGGAAGAGCGTCTCGGCGTCCCGGAGGCCGCGCAGGCGATGGCGGCCCAGGCTGCGGAACCGGACGCCGGCCGGAGCCGGACCGGCGAGCGCCGCCCTCGTCGCGGCGGATGCGAGGATCTGGCCGCCGTGCGCCGCCGCGCACAGGCGAGCGGTCGTGTGGACGGCGATCCCGATGTAGCCGGCGTCGGTGAGCGTCGGGCGGCCGCTGTGGATGCCGATGCGCAGGCGCACGTCGGCGCCGTCCCGCGAGGCGCGGATGCCGAGGGCGCGCTGGACCGCCACGGCGGCGGCCACCGCGTCGCCCGGGCGCTCGAAGACGGCGAAGAACTCGTCGGCGCGCGCGTCGATCTCGCGGCCGCCGGCGCGGAGCACCTCCGAGCGGACCAGGCTCCGGACCTCGTTCAGCAGGCCGCCATAGCCGTCGCCCAGCCTCTGGAGCAGGGCCGTGGACGACTCGATGTCGGTCATCACGAGCGTCACGAACCCGGTGGGCAGCGCCGCTGCCGCCGTCGCCGCCGCCTGACGGCGCTCGGACCGGAGCTGGCCGGTGAAGAAGCCGACCGGCACCACGCGGAACTTCCTCGCCGCGTTCAGCAACCGGCTCCGGGCGCGCTCGCGGGCCGCATCGTCCTCGAACGCCACCTGGTTGAAGCGCGCCAGCGCGTTCCTGACGTGCGCCTTGTCGTGGATCGGCAGCCGGCGGCGACCGCGGGAGTCGACGTAGGCGAAGGCCCGGTCCGGCAGCCGCGCCCGCTTGCTGGCCTTCAGGCGCCCCATGGGCCAACGATAGCCCCGTCCGCCCGGCGCGGCGAGCGTCCCGGCGGGCCGCACGGAGCGGCGGCCGCGCGCCCGCCGGCTCCGACGCCGGCGAGCAGCGGCGCCGGCGTCCGGCTCGTCAGACGCTCGGCTTCGTGGCGGACGGCGTCAGCTGGTGCTCGCGCCTTCACGCCGACCGGTCCTGCGCGAGCTCGTCGAGGCCGTGAAGGCGCGCGTCACCGACGCGTGAGCGGCGGGTCGGCGGGCGGCGCGGCCGGCCGCCCGCCACGACCTCCCCGCGCCGGCAGCCTCACGGCGCCGGTCGCCGCCACCATCCCCGCGCTGACCACGGCGATCCCGACCAGCTGCACGGACTCCGGGATCTCGCCGAGGACCGGGATGCCGAGGAGCACGGCGACGACGGGGATCAGCGGCATGAACAGCGACGCCGACGTGGGACCGAGCGCGCGGCTCGCGTGCGTGTACAGGAACAGCGCGAGGATCGCGACCCCGACGCCCTGGTACGCCGCCTGGAAGACGACCTCGCCGCGGGGCGCCGCGAGCAGGCGGCCCGGCGCGAACGCGACGTAGAACGGCAGGTACGCGAGCGCGAGCGCCCAGACGACGGCGGCGCCGCGCAGCGGATCCACCTGCCAGCGTCGCGTCAGCGCCGTGAAGGCGCCCCAGAGGGCGGCGGCGCCGAGGAGGAGCAGGTCCCCCAGCCACACGCGCTCCGGCCCGGCCGCCCCGAGCGCGGGCCACCCGACGAGGACGAGCCCGACGAGGATCGCGACCAGCCCGGCGACGCGCCGCGCCGACAGCCGCTCGCCGAACCACAGCCACGTCAACAGCGCGCTGACCACGGGCGTGCCGCCCGAGACGATCACGGCGCCGTGCGCCGCGGGGGCGAAGGTGAGCCCGGCGAACAGCACCAGCGTGTACGGCGCGCCGACGGTGATGCCGACCACGATCGCCCGGCGCCACCCGAGCCCCGCCGCGTCGCGGAGGCCGAAGCCGATCAGCAGCGGCAGCATGAGCGCGCCGGCGACGGCGAACCGCAGCGCGGCGACGTCCCAGAGCGACAGCGAGCGCTGGATGCTCCAGCGGGTGATGACGAACTGGCCCGCGTAGATCAGTATGCCGAGCAGGCCGGCGACGACGCCGACGACGACGCGGGAAGCGACCATCGCCGATCGGCCCGTGCCGGGTCCCGGCGGCGCCCGCCGATCACCGCGTCTGGCGCCCGCGGCCCGGGGCGCCCGCGTTCTCGAAGCTCCACCTCGTCGCGCCGCGCGGGAAGCCCTCGAGCGTCCAGGCGTAGGCGGTCTGCGGCCGGAGCGCCCAGAACGGCCTGAGCGGCGGCTCCTGGTCGCCGGAGAAGTACGGCGGGTACTTCTGCCTCGAGGCCGCAGTCGCCGGCGCGGCGAGCGGATGCGACGGGTCGGTCACCTGCTCGGCGGCGCTCTCGATGATGATCGCCTCCGCGGCGCTCGGCACGTGGATGGACGCCGCCGGGTTCGCCATGACGTTGCGCACCCATCGCGTCTCCGGCGACCCGCCGAAGCGGAGCGCGCCGTCGACCCGGACGCCGTCGATCGGCCGCGCGTGAGGCCGCGAGCCCGGCCCGACGGTGGCGATCCAGTCGTTCGGGGCCGCGCGCAGGCGCTCCTCGACGCGGCTCCAGGGAAGGAGCCTGCCCTGGCCGCCGGGTTCGCCGTAGTCCGCGGGGAACCGGACGGGCCGCGCGGAGGCGGGGACGCGGCGACTCACTCGTAGCCCGGGGGACGCCGGAAGCCGCCGATCTCCCGCGAGAGCAGGGCGGCGAAGCGGAGCGGCGTCCGGTCCTCCAGGTAAGGGCCGATCGCCTGGAGCCCGATCGGAAGGCCGCCGCGCGTGAGGCCGACGGGGAACGCCGTCGCCGGCTGGCCGGCGAGCGTCGCCACGGACGGGTAGAACAGCCCCAGCTCGTGGAGCACCGGCCGGCCGTTGACGTCCAGCGTCCGGCGGATCGACTCCGGCGTCCCCGGCCACGGCACCTCGTGGTGCGGATACGCCGGCGCGAAGTAGGCCGGCGCCAGGAGCACGTCCCACTCCCGGAAGAAGGCCCGCCAGCCGGCGCGGTACGCCTCGCGCTGGGCGATCCAGCCGAAGAGGTCGGGCGCCGGGCTCTCGATCCCCGTTCGCTGGGCGCGGCTCCACTCGTCGTCGCGGGTGCCGAGGACCTCGACGCGCGCGCGCCGCAGGTCGGCCGGGGCGCGGGACCAGACGACGGCGGCGAGCAGCGTCAGGTAGAGGGCGTAGTGCTTGCGGTGATCGCCCAGCGTGTCGGGCTGAGCCGCCTTCACCCGGCAGCCGAGAGCCGCGAGCCTGGATGCCACCACGTCGAGCGAGGCGGCGATCTCGGCGTCGAGCGGCACCCAGTCCACCGGAGGCAGGATCGCCACGCGGAAGTCGGCGAGCCGCTCGTGCCGCGCGGCGGGCAGCGCCAGCCGCCAGGCGACGTCCTCGCCGACCTCGGGGCCGGCCGCGACGTCGAGCGCCAGCGCGAGGTCTTCCGCCGAGCGCGCCATCGGTCCCTGGACGCCCATCACGACGGCGGGATTGGGCATCGGCGGATACGGGAACTGCCCGCTCCGCGGCATCGCCGTCTCGCTCGGGCGGTGGCCGTAGATGCCGCAGAAGACGGCCGGCACGCGGATGGAGCCGCCGATGTCGCTGCCGAACTCGAGCGGCGTCAGACCGGCCGCGAGCGCGGCCGAGCCGCCGCCGGTCGACCCTCCGGGCGTGCACGCGAGATTCCACGGATTGCACGTGCGCCCGTGGACGGGGTTGGCGGACTGCCAGTCGGCGAGCATCTGCGGGACGTTCGTCTTCGCCATGACGACCGCGCCGGCGGCCTTGACGCGGGCCGCGATCGGCGCGTCGTGCTCGGACCGGTAGTCCTTCCAGGCCGGCATGCCGCAGGTCGTCCGCAGCCCGCGCACGTTGATCGACTCCTTCAGCGTCATCGGCAGCCCGAGCAGCGGCGCCCTCTCGCCGCGGGCGCGCCGCGCGTCGGCCGCCTCGGCGTCGCGCCGCGCGCGGTCGAAGTCCGGCTCCACGATGGCGTTGAGCGTGGGGTTGTGGCGCTCGATCCGGCGGCGATGGATGTCGAGCAGCTCGACGGCGGAGACGTCGCGGCGGTCGAGCGCGGCGAGCATGTCGACGGCGGTCGCGAACGGGTCGATCCGATCGGTCATGCGCGGCCTCCGGGGCGTCGTGGATGCGCGTGATGATCGCGCCTGCGCGGGCGGTCGGCAACCGGCGATCGCCGGGATCGCAAGGACCGCCGGCCGTCGCGCGGTGTTCCGGCGCACGCCGGGCCGCCGGGCGCGCTTCCCCGAGCGCGCGATCGACGCCGCCTCCCGGTCGCGCGCCGAGACCACGCGCCGGGATTCCTCGCCGGCCGGCCGGACGCCGCCGGCTGCTTCGTCCGCGGGGCGGACCCGCCTCGCTCGACGCGAGGGGCGGTGTCGGAGCCCTCGGTGAACGGGTCGCCGCAGCGGGCTGGGAAAGATTCTTCCCAGCCGCTCTTCGCCGCGATGCAAGGGCCGCCGGGAGCGCCGGTACGATGATTGCAGGCCCATGCCATGGCGGGCGCGACCCGCCAGAGGAGCACGGGCCAGCGGCGTGAGCGTACACCAGCCTCCTCGACCATTCAGGGCGATCGGCGACGTCGCGAGCCACCTGGCCGCCGTGGTGAACTCCGCCGACGACGCCATCGTGAGCAAGGACCTCGACGGCGTGATCCTGTCGTGGAACCGTGGCGCGGAGCGGATCTTCGGCTGGACGGCGGACGAGGCGGTGGGCCGCCACATCACGCTGATCATCCCCGAGGACCGCCGGGCCGAGGAGGACGACATCCTGGCGCGCATCCGCCGCGGCGAGAGCGTCGACCACCTCGAGACCGAGCGCGTCGCCAGGGATGGCCGGCGCCTGAGCATCTCGGTCACGATCTCGCCCGTCAGGGACTCCGCCGGGCGCATCGTGGCAGCGTCGAAGGTGGCGCGGGACATCACCGAGCGGCGGCGCCTGGACGCCGAGCGGGAGCGGCTGCTGCAGGAGGCCCAGGCGCTCAATCGCGCGAAGGACCACCTGCTGGCCACCGTGTCGCACGAGCTGCGGACGCCGCTCAACTCGATCCTGGGCTACGCCCGCCTGCTCGAGAGCGGCGAGCTGGACGAGGACGCGCGGCGCCACGCGCTCGGCGTCGTCGCGCGGAGCGCGAGGGCGCAGGTCCAGCTCATCGACGACCTCCTCGACCTGTCGCGGGTGGTCACCGGGCGGATGCAGCTCACCTTCGAGACGTGCGAGCTGCCCCCGATCATCGAGAGCGCGCTCGACATCGTCAGGCCCGCGGCGGATGCCAAGGGCGTCGCGCTCGTGACGCACCTCGCCGCCGACGTCGGTCCGGTCCTGGGCGCCCCCGACCGGCTGCGGCAGGTCGTCTGGAACCTCGCGATGAACGCCATCAAGTTCACGCCGGGCGGCGGGCGCGTGGACGTGACGCTGAGGCGTGCCGAGCGCCACGCGGAGATCGTCGTGGCCGACAACGGCGTCGGGATCGGTCGCGAGGCCCTTCCCCACATCTTCGAGCTGTTCCGGCAGGAGGACAGCTCGACCACGCGGCGGCACGGCGGCCTGGGCCTGGGGCTGGCGCTCGTGAAGTCCCTGGTCGAGCTCCACGGCGGCGAGGTCGAGGCCGAGAGCGCCGGGAAGGGCAAGGGGGCGTCCTTCACGGTCACGCTGCCGCTGTCGGCGCCCGGCGTCGATGGCGCGCGGGAGCGGGGGTGATCGTGGCTCGCCCACCCGGCGGCGCGCGGGCGGCTCGCTCCGACACGCTCCCCGGCCGGCATGGCGGCCGGCGGCGGATCGTCGGCGCGGGCGCCGCGGAGGGCCCGGCGCGCGAGGAGGCGCGCGGCGGTCACCGCGAGTCGCCGGCGCCCCGGCCCTCGCGGCCGCTGCGGCGGCTGGCCGGCCTCACCGTGCTGGTCGTCGACGACGATCCCGGCAGCCTGGACTACTTCGAGATGGCGCTGATGATGGTGGGCGCCACGGTCGCGACGGCGACGACGGCCGAGGCGGCGCTCGGGCTCGTGCGGGAGCGCCGGCCCGACGTCGTCGTCAGCGACATCGCGATGCCCGGCCACGACGGCTACTGGCTGGTGGCCCAGATCCGACGGCTGCCGGAGCCGCTGTGCCGCGTGCCCGTGCTCGCGACGACCGCCTACGGTCGGTCGCACCCGCGCGAGCGGGCGCTCGAGACCGGGTTCGTCGACCACCTGCCGAAGCCCGTGGAGCCCGACCAGCTCCTCGACGCCGTCGCCCGCGCGGCGGGCCGGGCCTGAGCCCGTCCGGGCCCCGACCTACTGGATCCTGATCGTGCGCGCGCGGCTGTTCGTCTCGCGGCTCTCCGCGACGGCCTGGTCGGCGTCGGCGCTGGCGACGATGTAGTAGGCGCCGGGCGGCGTCCCCGGCGGGATCGTCACCGTCGTGGCCCCGGCGCTCGCCTGCCGCGAGGCCAGCGCCGGCACGGCCCGCGCGCCGAGCGCGACGTCGTCGGCGCCCGGGACCGCGTCGCGCGAGAGGTAGAAGCGCGTGGACGACGAGCCGGCGACGCCGTAGCCGATGTTCGAGGTCGCGTCGGTGATCTGGATCGTCGCGCCCGCGGCCGCCACGATCGGCGCGCCCAGGTCGGTCACGGCCAGGTCGGGCAGCACCACCCGCAGGTACTCCACGGCGACGTCGTTGCCGGCGTTCGTGTCGGTCACGAACCGGCCGGGATCGATGCTCGCGATGATGCGGTAGAGGCCGGCCGGCGTTCCCGCCGGCACCGTGATCGTCGTCGACGCGACGCTCGTCGCGCCGGCGGCGAGCAGCGGCACGACGCGGCGGCCCATGACGGCGTCCCCCGCGTCGAGCGCCGTGTCGGTCGAGACGCGGAAGGTCACCGTGGCGGGCTTCGCGTCCCCGGAGCCCAGGTTCCGGCTCGTCTCCCCGACGGAGAACGGCACGCCGGGCGTCACCATGGCCGGCACGGCGAGCGCCGACACCGAGAGGTCGGTGAAGCACTCGGGCAGCGCGACCGTCGAGACGAACGCCTCGTCCACGGGGTCCAGCGGCCGGACGCCGGCCCCGGCGAGGACCTCCCTGGCCGCCGTGCACACGTCCGTCGTCGTCACCGGGGGCGCCGGGAACGGCGCGGTCTCGTTGCCGGCGGCGTCGATGTCCGCGGTGCCGGAGTCGGGGCTGTAGTTCTCGGCGACGTAGGCCCGGGCGGGGTAGGAGTCGAAGTCGCCGCACTCGACGGCGCACACGATCAGCGCGTTGACCTGGTCCTCCGCCGGGCTGTCCGGCGAGGAGTAGAAGTTCGCGACGACGTTGGCCCAGGCGCCGTTCCTCACCACGCTGCCGACGCCCTTGCCCCACCCCCAGACCACGTTGTTGCGCATGTCCACGGTCGTGTCGGTGGCGGCGACGACCGCGTCGTCGATGCCGATCGTCGGGTTGCGCTGGTGGGAGCTGACGAAGAGGTTGTGGTGCAGCGTGACCCGCTGCGCCCGGTACTTGACGAGCATGTTGTTCTCGGGGGCGAGCGGGCGCGCGAGGAGGCTCCACGACACCGTCACGTCGTGCGAGTCCTCGGTGATGTCCAGGTTGCCGTCTCCGGAGCCGGCGATCGAGCAGTGGTCGACGACGACGTTGTACGCCCCGTACGCGATCTGGATCCCGTCGATCGCCGCGTCGCGGATGCGGAGACCGCGCACGATCACGTCGTGGGCGCCGCGGCTGCCCCGGATGACGAGCCCGTGGTTCCGGAGCGTGATGCCGGGCGGCGGCGCCGTGAAGCCGTCGATGGTGACGAAGGCGCCGTCGACGTAGAGGAAGTCGGCCAGGACGATGGCGCCGGCGACGTCGAAGACGATCGTGCGCCCGCCGGCGGCGAGCGCCTCGCGGAGGCTCCCCGGCCCCGCGTCGTCGAGCGTCGTGACGCGCACGACGGGGTAGCCGTCGCCGCCGGCGGTGACGGCGCCGAAGCCCTCGTACTGCGCGGAAACCGGAACGGCGAGCGCGAGCGAGACGGAGAGCAGGGTGACGCAGGCGAGCAGGCCCCTGTGCATCGACGACCACCCTTCGATCCGAGTAGCGCCCCGGACCTCCGGACGCGCCGGTGCACGTCCGACGGCTCGCCCGAGCCTAAAGGTGTCGGCGAGACGCGTCAAGCGCGACGGTGGACCGGCTCAGTCCGGGCGATCGGCGACGGCGCCCGCGACACGTCTCTCCCAGAACCGCATGCCGAGCTCGCCGAACGCGCTGGCGGCCGCGGCGGCGTGCCGGGCGGCGCGGTCGCCGTCGAGGGCCGCCAGGCTCCTCGCCAGGATCCGGTGACAGTGCGCGGCCTCCGGGCGCATGCCGAGCGCGTCCGCCGCCTGGAGCGCCTGCTCGGCCTTCCGGCACGCGGCCGCGGCGTCACCCTCGTGCAGCAGCGTCTCGGCTTCCAGCCGCAGCAGCGGCGCGCGGTACCCGGCGGCCTTGCGATCGGCCGCGAGGTCGAGCCCCTCGGCGATGGCGGCGCGGGACTCGGTCACCTGGCCGGCGAGCAGCCGCGCGGTGGCCGTCACGGTTCCGTATCGCGTCCACTGCTCGATGAACGTCGTGGGGCGGCGGCGCAGCGCGCGCTCCAGGATCTCGCGGCCGCGCGCGATGTCGTCGAGGAGCAGCAGCGCGAGCGCGAGATACAGGCCGTTTCCAAGCACGCCGTGGACGAGGTCGTGCTTCTCGGCGATCGCCAGGCCCCGCTCGAGGACGGGCACCGCGGCCGCGACGTCGCCCGCCATCAGGTGGGCGTGGCCGAGAAACGCGCCGGCGATCGTCGTGCTGGGCGGATGGCGGAGCTCCGTCGCGATCCGGAGCGCCTCCGCGGCGGTGGCGATGCCGGCGGCGAGGTCGCCCCGGGCCGCCAGGGCCTCCGACTGCCAGCCGGCGAGGCTCACGCGGATGGGGAAGACCAGCCCGGCGTCGGCGCTCGCGGTGCTGCGCCCCTCGAACAGGGCGATCCCGGCGCCGTGCTCGGCCACCGCGTCGGCGAGGCGTCCGAGGTCCCGGCACGCGACCCCGGCGATGAACCGGGCATAGCTCCGCGTGCGGATGTCCTCCGGGTCGGCGTCGTGCGCGGCCTCGCGCGCCTTGTCGATGGCCGCCTCCAGCGTGCCGGGGATCAGCCGCGTGACGGCCATCGCCTGCGCCTGCCGGACCCGGACCTTCGCAAGCCTCGGACGATCGCCGAGGGACTGCGCGAGCTCCTCCGCCCTCTCGCCCAGCTCGCGCAGGCCCTCGGTCTCGCCGAGGGAGATGCGTGTGACCCACAGCTCGAGGCACGCGTCCAGCGTCAGCGTCCGGCCGGCCCGGTCCTCCAGCCGCTCCGCCGCGCCGATGGCGGCGGTGTAGAACGAGGCGCCGGCCCTCGTCCGGCCCTCGGCGAGCGCCTGCTCCCCGGCCTGGAAGAGATAGCGGGCCGCGTCGCCCCACGCCTCGGCGCCGACCGCGTGGTGGGCCAGGACGTCGCTGCGCTCGGTCCGCGCTCCGTGCACGCCGCGCTCGAGCGCGCGCAGCACCGCCTCGTGCAGCGCGCGCCGACGCTCACGGAGCAGCGACTGGTAGGCGACCTCCAGCGTCAGGGCGTGCTTGAACGTGTATTCCAGGTCGGGGAACAGGCTCAGCTCGTAGAGGAACTCCGCGGCTTGCAGCTGCTCCAGGCCCGCGCGCAGGTCGGTCCCGGGGTGGTCGACGACCGCCTCGAGCAGCGCGAAGGGCACGTCCTTGCCGATCACGGCGGCCGCCTGCAGCAGGCTCTTGACCGTGGCGGGCAGGCGGTCGATGCGCGCGGCGAGGACGGCCTGCACCGTGGCCGGCATGTGGATCGTCTCGACGGGCCGGGCCAGGCGATAGGCGCCGCGCTCGCCGGTCACGATCCCCGTCTCGACGAGCCCGCGCACCGTCTCCTCGATGAAGAAGGGATTGCCGGCCGTCCGCGTGGCGAGCAACGCACGCACCGGGGCCAGGCGCAGGTCGTCCCCCAGGAGCGACGACAGCAGCGCCTCGGCGCTCGCCGCGCCCAGCGGGTCCACGCGGAGCTGCGTGTAGTACGTCTTGCCGCCCCAGCCGTGCCGGTACTCGGGACGGTAGTTCACCAGCAGCAAGATCCGCGACGTCGGGAGGCTGTCGACCAGGCTCTCGAGCAGCGCCTGGGTCTCCGGGTCGATCCAGTGCAGGTCCTCGCACAGCACGAGGAGCGGTTGCACCTGGCTCTCGCGCAGCAGGATGCGCTTCACCGCCTCGACCATGCGCCGGCCGCGGTGCGCGGGATCGGTCCGCTGCCACTCCGGGTCGTCGTTCACGACGCCCAGGAGCGCGAGGACGGCCGGCGCGAACGGCCGGAACGCCTCGTCGAGCACGAGCAGCTTGCCGGTCACCTTCTCGCGCACCACGCGGGCGTCGTCGGCGTCCTCGAGGCGGAAGTATGACCGGAGCAGCTCGACGACCGGGAGCCACGGCGCCGCCTTGCCGTAGGACGCGGAGCGCGTCTCGAGCACGAGCCAGCCCCGCGTCGCGGGCGAGCGCATGAACTCCCAGTAGAGGCGCGACTTGCCGACGCCGGCCTCGCCGACGACGCCCACGACCTGCCCGTGCCCCGCGGCGGCGCGCTCCAGCGCCCGCTGCAGATGGTCCAGCTCCACGTCGCGGCCCACGAACCGGGTCAGGCCGCGCGAGACGGCCGCGTGCAGCCGGGAGCGGGCCACGGCGGCGCCGGTGACCTCCCAGACGTCGATCGACCGGTCCAGGCCCTTCACCGCCCGGGGGCCGAGCGACCGGGCGACCACGTAGCCCTCGACCAGGCGCCAGGTGTTCGCCGTCGCGAGGATCGAACCCGGCATGGCCATCTGCTCCATGCGCGCGGCCAGGTGCGTCGTCTGGCCCACGGCGCTGTAGTCCATGCGCAGGTCGCTGCCGATGGACCGCACGACCACCTCGCCGGAGTTGAGCCCGACCCGGATGTGGATCGGCACGCCGAACGTCCGGTGGACTTCCTCGGCGACCGTCTTGACCGTCTCGTGCATGCGCAGCGCGGCGTAGCAGGCGCGCACGGCGTGGTCCTCGTGGGCGAGCGGCGCTCCGAAGAGGGCCATGATCCCATCGCCCATCACCTGGTTGACGGTGCCTTCGTAGCGGTGGACCGCCTCCATCATGCGCTCGAGGATCGGATCCAGCAGCCGCCGCGCGTCCTCGGGGTCGCGATCGGCGATCGCTTCCAGGGAGCCCTTGAGGTCGGCGAAGAGGATGGTCACCTGCTTGCGCTCGCCCTCGAGGTCCTCGCGCGTCGTCAGGATCTTCTCGGCGAGATGCCGGGGCGTGTAGGCGACCGGGGACGGCGAGCGCGTTTCCGGCTGCGCCGTCACGCTCTTGCCGCACTGGGGGCAGAACCTCGCGCCGGGGGGCAGCGGGGCCGCGCAGCCGGGACAGGACTCCGGCGCGGCGGCGCCACACTGCGGGCAGAACCTGGCGCCGTGTGGGAGCTCGCTCTGGCAGCGGCGACAGGCCACGGGACCTCCCGGCATGGCGCGCGAGTCGGGCCACGCTATCACCGGCTCCCGGGCTTGACAAGGCTCGACGCGCCGCCGAGAGTCGGCGTGCCCGATCACCACGCCCCGCGGCGCGAGGGAGGAGACCCCCAGTGCCGGATCACATCTCGACGGGAGCCGTCCACCATCTCCGGCTGACGGTGCACGACGTGAATCGCGCCGTCGACTTCTACACCCGGGTCCTCGGCTTCCGGAAGGTCATGGACCTCGACGCGGGAGCGTTCCTCACGAACGGAGCGATCGGCCTCGGCATCGGGACCAGCCCGGATCCCGCGCGACGGGGCGTCGGCGATCGCTTCGACGAGAACCGTGTCGGGCTCGATCACCTGAGCTTCGGCGTGCCGTCGCGGAGAGCGCTCGAGGAACCGGTGCACGTGCTGGACAAGCACGGGGTCCCGCACGGCGAGGTCAAGGACCTCGGCACGGACTTCGGGCTCTACATCGTCGCGTTCCGGGACCCCGACAACATCCCGCTGGAGCCGAGCGCCCCTCACGACGCCTGATCGGCCACGACGCCCGGCCGGCCACGACGCGCCGGCCGGCCACGACGCGCCGGCCGGCCACGACGCGCCGGCCGGTGCGGCCGTGCCGGTCACCACAGTCCTTGGCCCGGCGCGGTCGCTCGCCGTATGGTGACGCCGTGCCGGCAGGGAAGGCGGTGCAGCGTCCGGGACGCGCTCCGTGATCGAGCGGGCTCTGGCGATCCTCGACTGGATCGCCGCGTCGTTGCTCGGGCTCTACGCCGCAGGAGCGCTGCTGCTCGGCGTCGGGTTCGGACTCTTCGCGCCGGGCAATCCCGGCGCCGGCGAGGCGGTGGTCTGGTCGCTGGCCGGCGGCGCCCTCACCGCCCTGGCGGCGGGATTCTGCGGCGCCACCGCGACGGCGATGGCGCGCCGGCATCCCTACCGGTGGTGGCTCCAGGCGGCGATGGTTCCCGTCTGCATCGTCCTCTGGAGCGTGGCGCTGTGCCTGGCGTCCGACGTCTCCGTCTCGTTCGGCCCCTGGAATCTCTGCGGCCGCTGACGGGATCGACGCCCCCTCAGCGCCGGCGCACGACCCCGCGCGCGGGCGACGGCGCCTCCTCGACGCGCAGCTCCGCGGCGAGGCGCCGGGGTTCATCGACTCCGGGCGCGCGCTCCCCGCCGCCCGAACGTCCGCCGCCCGAACGTGCGATCGAAGGCGCGCGCGGCCGCGCTCTCGAGCGTCCCCTGGAACTTCCGGTAGCAGGCGAGGAACTCGCGGCCGGCCGGCGTCAGGCGCATCCCGCTCCGCAGGGTCCCGCCGGGGGCGCGCTCGACCAGCGCGAAGCCCGCCGCCTCCTCCATCTCCTGGAGGTAGCCCCAGGCGTTCCGGTACGACATCGCCAGCTCGGCCGCGGCCTGGCGCAGCGAGCCCCGCTCGTCGATCAGCTCGAGCAGGCGGGCCCGGCCGTCGCCGAACTTGAGCCGGTTCCCGAAGACCACCCAGACCCGCAGCTTCGGCTTCACGGGACGACACTCTAGTACGCCGGGTCCCGCTCTGCACGGCGGTCGCCGGGTCCCGGCCGCCCCGCCAGGCGACCGCGCCCCGGCACGCGGCCGACCCCGGCATCCGCCCCGCCCTCGCTCGGGCGCGCGCCCCCGCCCCGGCACGCGTCCTTGATTATGTCTCCCGGAGCCTATATAAGAAGAAGCCGATATCGGGGCGGCCCGGGCCGACCGGCCCCGCCCCCGGGAGGAGCGATCGATGCCCCGGCTGCCGCTGCTCGCGCTCGCCGCGCTGCTCGCCGTCGGCTCGCCGGCGAGCGCCCGGACGCCGTCGACGACGGTCATCCTCTCCACCACGACGAGCGCCCAGGACTCGGGGCTCCTCGAGGTCCTGGTCCCTCTGTTCGAGCGGCAGTCCGGCTACACGGTCAAGACGATCGCGGTCGGCACGGGCCAGGCGCTGGCGCTGGCGGCGCGCGGCGAGGCCGACGTGACGCTCGCCCACGCGCCGGCCCTGGAGAGGAAGTACGTCGCCGAGGGCAGGCTGCGGAACCGCCGGCTGGTCATGTACAACGACTTCGTCGTCGTCGGGCCGGCCGACGATCCGGCCGGGGCCGGGGGGGAGAGGAGCGCGATCGCCGCGCTCAGGAAGATCGCCGCGTCCCGGTCGCGCTTCGTGTCGCGCGGCGACCGGTCGGGCACGCACCAGCTGGAGCTCGCCCTCTGGAAGCAGGCCGGGGTCACGCCCGCGGCGCCCTGGTACATCGAGTCGGGGCAGGGGATGGGCGCGACGCTCGCCATCGCCGACGACCGGAGGGCGTACGCGATCACCGACCGGGCCACCCTGCTGGCCTTCGCCGGGCGGATCCGCCTCGTCACGATGGTCGAGGGCGACCGCGCGCTCCTGAACGTCTACTCGGTGATGGAGGTCGATCCCGCGAACGGGCCGCGCGTGAACGCCGCCGGCGGCAAGGCGTTCGCCGACTTCATGGTCGCGCCGGAAGCGCAGGCCGTCATCCGGACCTTCGGCGTGGAGAAGTACGGGCGCCCGCTCTTCGTGCCGATCGCCGGGAAGAAGGACGAGGACTTCTAGCCCGTGGACCTCCTCCTCGCCGGCGTCCGGCGGGCCGTCGCGCTGCTGATCGCGGGCGACGCCGAGGTCTGGTCGATCCTGCTCCTCTCGCTCCAGGTCTCGGGGACCGCCACGCTGCTGGCCCTGGGTCTCGGCATCCCGGCGGGAGCGCTCCTCGCCCTCGCGCGCTTTCCCGGGCGCACGCTGCTGGTCAGCGCCGTCAACACGGGGATGGGGCTGCCCCCGGTGGTCGTCGGCCTCTTCGTCACGCTGCTGCTGTGGCGGAGCGGGCCCCTCGGCCGGTGGGAGATCCTCTACACGCCGGCGGCGATCGTGCTCGCGCAGGCCGTGATCGCGGCGCCCATCGTCACCGGCATCACGCTCGCGGCCGTCCAGAACGTGCCCGAGGCGTTCCGGCTGCAGCTCCTGGGCGTCGGCGCCTCGCGACTGCAGATGGTGTGGGTCGTCCTGCGCGAGGCGCGCCTGCCCATGCTCGCGGCCGTCATGGCGGGATTCGGCGGGATCATCTCCGAGATCGGCGCCTCGATGATGGTGGGCGGCAACATCAAGGGCCAGACGCGCACGCTGACGACCGCGATGGTGCTGGAGACCGGCAAGGGCAACTTCGACGTCGCCATCGCGCTCTCGATCCTGCTGCTCGCGCTGGTCTTCCTGGTGAACTGGCTCCTCACCGTGATCCAGCAGCGCCGGCGCGCCTGAGCGTGGCGTGAGCGAGGCGGTGCTCGCGCTGCGCGACGTCGTGGTGCGGTACCCCCGAGGCGTGACGGTCGGCGTGCCGGCGCTCGACGTCCGCGCCCGCGAGACCCTCGCCCTGATCGGCCCGAACGGGAGCGGCAAGTCGACGCTGCTGCGCGTGATGGCGCTGCTCCAGGCGCCCGGCGAGGGCGCCGTGTCGTTCCGCGGCCGGCCGGTGACCGCCGCCGACGGCCTCGCGGTGCGCCGGCGGATGGCCGTCGTCTTCCAGCAGCCGCTGCTCGCCGACATGACCGTGGAGGACGACGTCGCCCTCGGGCTCCGCTTCCGCGGCGTCGGCGCCCGGGAGCGGGCGGCGCGGGCGGGCCGGTGGCTGGCGCGGCTCGGCATCGCGGCGCTCGCCGGACGGCCGGCGCGGACGCTGTCCGGCGGCGAGGCGCAGCGGGTGGCGCTCGCGCGCGCCCTGGTGCTCGAGCCCGAGGTGCTGTTCCTCGACGAGCCCTTCGCGGCGCTGGACGCGCCGACCCGCGGCGCGCTCGTTCCCGAGCTGGCCGCCATCCTGCGCGCGGAGGGCGTGACGACCGTGCTCGTCACCCACGACCGCGGCGAGGCGCAGGCCCTCGCGGACCGCGTCGGGGTGATGATCGCGGGCCGGCTCCTCCAGCTCGACGAGACCGCGCGCGTCTTCGGAGCGCCGGCCTCCGAGGAGGTGGCGCGGTTCCTCGGCGTCGAGACCGTCCTGGTGGGCGACGTCGTCGAGGCGGACGACGGCGTGGCGGTCGTCGGCGTCGGCGGGCGGAGGGTCGAGATCGTCTCGAGCGCCCGGCCCGGTGACCGCGTGCGCCTCGGCATCCGCCCGGAGGACGTGACGCTCGTGACCGACGCGGCGGGCGGTCACTCGAGCGCCAGGAACCAGCTCGCCGGGACCGTCGTCGGCATCACGCCGGGCAGCCCGCTGAAGGTCGCCGTCGACTGCGGCTTTCCCCTGGTCGCGGCGGTGACCCTCCGCTCGGTCACGGAGCTCGGACTGGCCCCGGGCGTCCGGGTGACGGCGGTCTTCACGGCGACGGCGGCCCACGTGATCGGGACGGGCGACTAGTGTTCAGTCCGCAAAGTCATGTTAACGACAATCGTGGCTGGGTCTTTGGTCCAGACGAACGGCGTGGGATGACTGTTCCAGTCGGCAATGTGGCTCTACCGGGTTTCGTGTGGGTAGAGATCAAGGCCCCCGCAGTGGAAGAAGATTGCCGTCTTGAAGTTCTCGGCGTTGCGGAACCCGCGCGCCGTCTTCTTCACCCACTGGATGACGGCGT
>Ga0073934_10004156_pt1 | contig 24660 bp, 24 predicted proteins | sample LarsenN4metaG_FD_76834 | JGI IMG/M metagenome (GOLD analysis project Ga0073934, IMG submission 76834) | Hot spring sediment bacterial and archeal communities from British Columbia, Canada, to study Microbial Dark Matter (Phase II) - Larsen... ... | reverse complement strand
CTCTTCCTGATCCAGGTGGGAACCGGCGCGCTGCTCCTCCTGTACTACCGGCCCAGCGCCACCGAGGCGTACGAAAGCGTCCAGTTCATCGTCTCGCGCGTGCCGTTCGGGTGGCTGGTGCGGTCGATTCACGCGTGGTCCGCCAACCTGATGGTCGCGAGCGCCTTCGCGCATCTGTTCAGCGTGCTGTTCCTGCACGCCTATCGCCGTCCGCGGGAGCTGACGTGGATCTCCGGCTTCGTCCTCCTCGTGCTGACGCTCGCGTTTGGGTTCACGGGATATCTGCTCCCCTGGAACGAGGTCTCCTTCTTCGCGACGCGGGTCGGCACCGACATCGCGGCCACCATTCCACTGGCTGGCGACGCCGTCGTCCGGTTCCTCCGTGGCGGCGACGACGTCACGGGCGCCACGCTCACGCGGCTCTTCGGGTTCCACGTGGCCATCCTGCCTGCCGTGGCCACGGCGCTCGTCGCGCTGCATCTGCTGCTCGTCCAGCGGCACGGCATGAGCGTGCCACCCTCGATCGAGCAGCGCGCGGCCGCCGAGCCGGGGGCGGTGCGATCGATCCCGTTTCTTCCGCATTTTCTGCTCCGGGACCTGTTCGCCTGGACCGCCGTGCTCGCGGCGCTCGCGGCGCTGGCGACCTTCTATCCGTGGGAGCTCGGCGCCAAGGCCGACCCGTTCGCGCCCGCGCCCGCCGGTATCCGTCCCGAGTGGTACTTCCTCTGGGCATTCGAAACACTCAAGCACGTGCCGCCGAGCGTGGCGGGCCTGAACGGCGAGCTCGTCGCGGTCGCGGGAATCGGCGCCGGCGCGATCGGCGCGCTGCTCCTGCCGCTGCTGGCGGGGTCGTCCCCGGGCGCACGATCGATCGTCGTCTGGATCGGCGCCGCAGCGCTCGTCTTCATGAGCGTGATGACGGCGCTCGCACTCAGGACGGTGACGCCATGACGCGCCTCGCGCTCATTGCGTTCCTGGTGCTGGCTGTCGACGCGCGCGCGCAGACCACCGTCGACACGGCTACCGCTGCGTTCAAGGACGACGTGCATGCCGGCGCGGGACTGACGTGTACGGCATGTCACAGGACCGGCGCAACGGGCACCTACGCCGCGGTGCCCCGGACGGCGATCGCGCCGCTGTGCGCCAGCTGTCACAGCGACGCGGCATTCATGCGGAAGTTCGATCCGCAGGTGCGCGTCGACCAGTTTCTGCAGTACCAGACGAGTACGCACGGCACACGCATGGCCGCGGGCGACGATCGCGTTGCCACGTGCACCGACTGCCACACTGCGCACGGCGTGCGGCGCGTGCGCGACGCGCGATCGCCGGTCGCGCCGCTCAACGTGGTGACGACCTGCGGCCGATGCCACGGGAACGCCTCCCACATGGCGCCGTTTGGCCGCGAGGGCACCCCTCCGGACGACTGGGCTGCCAGCGTGCACGCCGCCGCGCTCGTCACGCGCGGCGACACGTCGGCGCCGACGTGCGTCTCCTGCCACGGCAGTCACGGCGCGACGCCGCCCGGCGTCGAATCGGTGGCCAACGTCTGCGCGCAGTGCCACGTGCGCGAGGCCGAGCTGTTCCGCGCGAGCCCCAAGCGCGACATCTTCGAGGGCATCGGCCAGGCGGAGTGCCTTGCCTGTCACGGCAATCACCGCATCGAGTCGCCGATGGACAGCTGGGTCGGCGTGCAGCCGGGCGCCGTCTGCGAGCAGTGCCACGACGGCTCGGGCGACAGCGGCGCCGCCATCCGCACGATCCGCCAGCGTCTCGATGAGCTGGAGGCGGCGCGGTCCGCGGCCGATGCGCTGCTCACCCGCGCGGAACACGCCGGCATGCTGGTCGACGAAGGGCGCCTGGCGCTGCAGCGCGCGCGCGAGCACCAGGTGCAATCGCGCGTGCTCGTCCACGCGTTTGCGACCGCGCCGTTCTCGAAGACGGCGACCGAAGGGCTGGCCGCGGCGCGGCGCGCGCACGCAGCAGGCGACGCCGCGATGCGCGAGCTGCAGTTCCGGCGGCAGGGTCTTGGCGTCGCGACGCTCCTGATCCTCGCCTTCCTGGCGACGCTGTGGCTGAAGATTCGCCGCCTGCCGGTGCCGCCGGCCTGATCGCACGCGGCGCGAAGTATTCCGCACCGCCGTGAAAAATCCCCGATCCGCTAGAGCCTTGCGGGCGCGCCGGCACCGGAGATCCGCGCCAAATGCAGCGTCAAGGCGGCCGTGCCCGCCCCGACGTTGGTACGCCGTCTGCTCAGGGATGGGGCGCGAAGGAGACTGCGATGTTTGGCCGCATCCTCGTGCCGATGGATTTCAGCGCGCCGTCCGACGCGGCGCTCGAGCACGCGCGGGCGTTCGCGCGGACCTGGAACGGCTCGCTGCACCTGCTGCACGTCACCGCCGAGCGGCTGACGCCGCCGCACGCCGCCGGCGATCATGCCGACCCGACGGCCATGCGGGAGATCCGGGATCGTCTCGTCGACGCGGACCGCGAGCGCCGGCTGACGATTCGGGTCGTCGAGCGGAAGCCGCCGGCCGAGGCGATCATCAATTACGCCCGCTTCGCGCACATCGAGCTGATCGTGATGGGCACGCACGGCCGAACCGGCGTCGCCCATCTGCTGATGGGAAGCGTCGCCGAGTCGGTCGTGCGGAGCGCACCGTGCCCGGTGCTCACGGTCCACCAAGGCTCGGCGAGCACGCCGGCCTTCACGCGGATTCTCGTGCCTACCGACTTCAGTGAACCGTCCGACGCGGCGCTCGACTGCGCGCGGAGCCTGCAGGTCCAGTTCGGCGCCTCGATCCACCTGCTCCACGTCCTCGAGGAGGAACAGATTGCGGGTCCGTTCGGCGCCGAGGTGTTCGTCACCGAGTCGCCCGAAGCGCGGGAGGGGAGGCTGCGCGACGCTCGAGAGCGGCTGGCGCACCGCATCTCCCCCGCCGATCGGGCGAGCGGCCGGATGACGACGGAGGTGCTGTTCGGGCAGGTCGCGAGCACCATCGTCAACTATGCGTCGGACAACGGGTTCGACCTCGTCGTCATGGGCACGCACGGACGGACCGGCCTGGCGCACCTGCTGATGGGGAGCGTCGCGGAGCGCGTGATTCGCAGCGCGGCATGCCCCGTCCTCACCACGCACGGCGAACGGCCCTGCACGGTCGTGGTCACCGCCGACCGCGAGTCCGTGATGGTGTCGTAGCGCTATGCGCCCCCGCGGGTGGGCTGCAGGCCGAACTTCTCGATGCGGTAGCGCACTTGATCGCGATTGATCCCGAGCAGCTGCGCGGCCTGGCTCTGATTGCCACCGGCGCGCTCGAGCGCCTGGACGAGGAGCTGCCGTTCGAGCTCCTCGAGGTTGACCCCTTCGGGCGGAAGCTTGAACTGCGTCGGCGTGACGGTCCGGGTGAGCGTGGTGAAGTCGTCGGGCTCGAGCCACTCGTGATCCATGAGCAGCATCGCCCGCTCGATGGCGTTGCGGAGCTCCCGAACATTGCCCGGCCACGAGTACTGCTCGAGGAGCTTGGTCGCGGCGGTCGACAACCCGCGGACGCGCTTGCGGAACTCACGGTTGAACCGGTCGATGTAGAACGCGGCGAGCAGCGGGATATCGCCGCGCCGCTCGCGCAGCGGCGGCAGCACCACCGGCATCACCTGCAGGCGATAGAAAAGGTCCTCGCGGAACTTGCCCGCCTTGACCTCCTCCTCCAGGCTCCGGTTCGTGGCGGCAATCACGCGGACGTCAACGCGGATGTCGGCCAGGCCGCCGACCCGCTTGAACGTCTTCTCCTCGAGGAAGCGCAGGAGCTTGGCCTGCAGGCCCGGCGTCATCTCGCCGATCTCGTCGAGGAACACGGTGCCGCCGTCGGCGGTCTCGAGGAGGCCGCGCTTCTGCTGCCGGGCATCGGTAAACGCGCCGCGCTCGTGACCGAAGAGCTCGCTCTCGAGCAGTTGTTCCGGCAGGGCCGAGGCGGTGATGTTGACGAACGGCCGCGCGGCCCTGTCGCTGTTGTAGTGAATCGCCTTCGCGGCCAGGTCCTTGCCGGTGCCTGTCTCGCCCGTCAGCAGCACGGTCGAGGCCGGGCTCGCGGCAATGCGGGCCAGGAGCGTCTTCACCTGCCGCATGGCGGGCGAGGCGCCCACGATGGCGTCGAGGCCGAACTCGCGCCCCTGGCTGGTGCGGAGCGTACGGACCTCGCGCCGCAGGCGGCCCGTCTCGAGGGCCTTGTCGACGAGCAGTACCACCTCGTCGAGGTTGAAGGGCTTGTTGACGTAGTGGAAGGCGCCGAGCTTCATCGCCTCGACCGCGTTTTCAACGGTCGAGAACGCGGTCATGAGGATGACCTGGATGTCGGGCGCCTGCGTCTTGATCCGGCCGAGCACTTGCAGCCCGTCGCCGTCGGGCAGCCGGTAGTCGAGGAGGACGAGATCGACACCACCCGGAATCTGCGCGATCGCATCGGCGGCGGTCCCCGCTTCGAGCACGTCGTAGCCCTCGCGGCCAAGCCGCTCCTTGAGCGACCAGCGGACGAGCGCTTCGTCGTCGACGACAAGGATTGTGGCGGCGGACACGCGCCATCAGTATACCGATGACCATTCCACGCCGGGTGCGGTCGAACGTGCCGCGCGAAGCGCTCATGTACACGGGGGCCTTCGCGGCCACCGCGGCCATCTTTCTCGTCGACCTGCAGCAGCCGATTGGCTACGAGGTCGGCATCCTGTACGTGCTGGTCATCCTGATGGGGCTCTGGATCAGCCGACCGGCGTATCCGATCCTTGCCGCCACCGCGGCCACCGCGCTCCTCATCCTCGATGTCATCGTCGGGTGGCACCCGATCGCGCCGGCCGAAGTCTTCGTCAACCACCCGCTGCTCGTGCTCGTGTTCGTGGCGACCGCCACGCTGGTCATGCACTTCAAGCGTCTCGAGCGGCGGTGGCACGCCAACGTGCAGCAGCTCGCCGACATCAAGCGCGCCCTCGATCACGCCGCCATCGTCGCGACCACGGATGTGACCGGGCGGATTACCTACGCGAACGACAAGTTCTGCGAGATCTCCAAGTATTCACGCGAGGAGCTCATCGGACAGGACCACCGGATCATCAATTCCGGCTACCACCCGAAGTCGTTCATGCGCGACCTGTGGCGGACGATCGCCAGCGGCCGCGTCTGGCACGGCGAGATCCGCAATCGCGCGAAGGACGGCACGTTCTACTGGGTCGACACGACGATCGTGCCGTTCCTCGATGCCCGCGGCAAGCCGTATCAGTACATCGCCATCCGCGCCGACATCACCGCGCGCAAGGCTGCCGAGGACCGGCTGGCGCAGCAGGCCGCCCTTGCCCGCCTCGGCCAGATGGCGGCCGTGGTGGCGCACGAAGTCCGCAACCCGCTCGCCGGGATTAAGGGTGTGCTGCAGGTGCTCATGGGACGGCGTCCGGCCCGCGATGCCGACCTGCCGGTGATGCGCGACGTCGTGGCACGCATCGATGCCCTGGGCGATCTCATCAACGATCTGATGCTTTTCGCGCGGCCGCGTCCTCCGCAGCCTTCGGCGGTCCAGATACGGTCGCTCCTCATGGAAGCGGCGGCGCAGCTTCGGCGGGATCCGGCCGCCGCGACCCTCGAGGTCACCATCGAGGGACCGGACACGACGCTGACGGCCGACTCCGACCTGCTGCGCGCGGCCGTGCTGAATCTGTTTCTGAACGCCGCGCAGGCGATGAATGGCCGCGGCCGCATCGCGGTGACCATCGCGCGGCGCGACGATCGGTGCACGATCGATATCCGCGACGGCGGTCCGGGGATCCCGACCGAGCTGCGGGAGCGCGTCTTCGAGCCGTTCTTCACGACGAAGGCGCGCGGTGGCGGGCTGGGACTGCCGATCGCGCGGCGCACCGCCGAGCTCCACCACGGGACGCTCACGCTCGACTGCCCCGAGACAGGCGGCTGCGTCTTCACGCTGGCGCTGCCGGTGAACGCGCTGGCGGAAGTAGCCTAGAGGTCCCGGCTGAAGCCGGACGCCACGACGAGTCCTAGAACGACGCGCCGACGGCGAACGGCAGCATGCGTCCCCAGTACAGCACCATGAACCAGGAAACGAGCGAGAGGCTGCCGATCACCTTGAAGGCGCGCGGCGTGGGGATCCCCGGCGCGAGTGCCTCGGCGCGCGAGCGCTGCGTCAGCTCGAAAGCCAGCATGTTCGCGCCCGCGATCGCCAGAAACAGCGCCTTCAGCCAGAACGACTCATTCGGGATGTACTGCTCGGGCGTGCCGACGAAGAAGAGGATGCCGGTCGCCAGGCACAGCACGAATCCCCCGATCGCGAACGGCACCATGCGGTGCAGCGCGGCGATCGGCACCCGCGGCATGAAGCCGATGAGGCGCGCGTCGAGCGGCGCAATGACGCCGATGAGCAGCGCGAGGCCGATGAAGTGCAGCGTCTCGGCGATCGGCCACACCCACTGGCCGCTGACCACCCATTGCCCCAGCGCGCTGCCGTGGAGGAACGCGATCAGCGACTCGTCCCAGGAGACGGACGCGAGCAGGGCGTCGAGCCAGGCCTTGAGCTGTTCCATCACGCAATCTCCGAGACGTACGCCATGAAACGGCCCGTCACAATGGCCGCCGTCCAGAGGACCAGCGACAGCAGCGCATAGACCTTCGCCAGGGGCGGAATCGCCGGCGCCTGCCCCGCCACCCGCCCGTACACCGCCCGGCGCAGCAACGGAATCAGGATGACGCCGGCGACGACGATCGCCAGCTTGCTGAAGAAGATGGTCGTGGTCCCCAGCCGGATCGGATCGGTCGCAAACAGCAGGACGCCGGTCACCAGGTTCAGCCAGAACCCGATCCACATCACCGGGAACCAGGTCTCGAGCGCGTCCAGAGGGACGCCGCGTCCGACCCCGAGGAGGCGGAGATCGAACGCGGCGTTGAGGCCGACGAGCAGCGCCAGGCCCACGGTGTGGAGCATCAGCACCGTGGGGTAGGCCCACACGCTCGTCGACTCGCGAAGGAACGTGGCCAGCGGGCTGGCCTCGATCGCCGTCAGCAGGTCCATCACGGCCGTCGTCAGGCGTGCGTCAAGTGGACCATTTCGGTATCGCCATCGCCGGCGCGCCCGTGGTGCGGCCGCGCCAGCCCGAACTTCTCGATCCGATAGCGCACCTGATCCCGGTTGATGCCGAGCAGGTGCCCGGCATGGGTCTGGTTGCCGTGCGCGCGCTCGAGCGCCTGCACGAGCAGCTGCCGCTCCACTTCCTCGAGAATCACGCCGTTCGGCGGGAGCTGGAACTGCAGCGGGCCGCCCGCGGGTCGCGTCAGCGTCGTGAAGTCGTGCGGCTCCAGCCACTCGCGATCCATGAGCAGCATCGCGCGCTCGATCGCGTTGCGCAGCTCGCGGATGTTGCCCGGCCAGCCGTACCGCTCGAGCAGCGTCATCGCTTCGGGCGTCGCCCCGCGCACGCGCTTGCGGAACTCACGGTTGTACCGGTCGATGTAATAGCTGACGAGCAGCGGAATATCGCCGTCGCGATCGCGCAGCGGCGGCAGCGAGATCGGCATGACCTGCAGCCGGTAGAAGAGATCCTCGCGGAACTTGCCGGCGCGCACCTCCGTCTCGAGATTCCGGTTCGTCGCGGCGATCACCCGCACGTCGACGCGGATGTCGGCAAGGCCGCCGACGCGCTTGAACGTCTTCTCTTCCAGGAAGCGCAGCAGCTTGGCCTGCAGGCCCGCCGTCATCTCGCCGATCTCGTCGAGGAACACCGTGCCGCCGTCGCCGATTTCGACGAGCCCGCGTTTCTGCTGGCGCGCATCGGTGAACGCGCCGCGCTCGTGGCCGAACAGCTCGCTCTCGAGGAGTTGCTCGGGCAGCGCCGACGCGGTGATGTTGACGAACGGCTTCGCCGCCCGCTCGCTGTTGTAGTGAATGACCTTGGCCGCCAGGTCCTTGCCGGTGCCGGTCTCGCCCATCAGCAGCACCGTCGATGCGGGGCTGGACGCGACGCGCGCCATCAGCCGCTTCGCCTGTACCATGGCCGGCGACGTGCCGATGATGGCGTCGAAGCCGTACTCGCGGCCCTGGCTCGTGCGCAGCGTCCGCACCTCGCGCCGCAGGCGGCTGGTCTCGAGCGCCTTGTCGACGATGAGCGCCACTTCGTCCAGGTTGAACGGCTTGTTGACGTAGTGATAGGCGCCGAGCCGCATCGCCTCGACCGCGTTCTGCACGGTCGAGTACGCCGTCATCAGAATAACGAGCGTGTCGGGCGAGATCTCCTTGATGCGCCGGAGCACGCTGAGGCCGTCGGCGTCAGGGAGGCGAAAATCGAGGAGCACGAGATCGACCTCCTCCGCCATCTGCTCGAGCGCCGCCGCCGCCGTGCCGGCCTCCTTGATCGTGTATCCCTCGCGCGCGAGCCGCTCGCGCAACGACCAGCGAACGAGATCCTCGTCATCGACGATCAGCACGTGTGCAGTAGTCATGACCCGCCAACCTTGTGGGGAATATTCCGCAGCCACTGCGAAACATCCCCCGGAAAATGGTCAATTTCCCGTAGTTGGCAAGTGGGAGAGCAACTTCCAGGCCGGCTACTGGACCAACGCTGCGACCAATGCCCCGGCGCCGTAGGCCGCGATGGCAACCAAACCGCCGAGCGCCAGCATCTCGACGCCGGTCTTCAGCCAGTAGTCGCGCGTGACGGCAGCCCGGGCCACGCCAACACCGAACAGCGACGCCATGGTGAACGCGGCCGACCACCACAGATGGCGTCCGTCGCCGACGGGCAGCATGTATGGAACGAGCGGCACCGTCCCCGCGCCGACGAACGCCACCAGCGTCGCCAGCCCATGCTTCCACGGATAGGCCTCCTGCTCGGGCCGGCCCTCGGCGGCGAGCGCGCTCTCGTTGGCGCGAATTGCGAGCAGGTTCCCGACGCCCATGGCCACGCCGTCGGCGGCCAGATTCGCGGCGCCGATCACGAGGACCGCGAGGTGGGAGAGCGAGCCGCCGGCGACGCCGGCGACGACCGCAAAAGTGGTGATGATGCCGTCGTTGGCCCCGTACACCAGATCGCGGATGTAGTGGCGCGCAAAGCCGACGGCGTCTCGCGGCTCGATATGGAGCGACTCACGCGGCATACCGGTGTCTCCCGTCGCAAGCCGAATGCCGTGGCGGAGCCGTTCAGACGTGATGAATGGCGAACGGAACGGGGACGCGGATGTCCAATAGGCCGTCGGCCAGCATCACACGCGCGCGATCGGGCCACGCGCCGCTCGGCAGGTCAATCGCGCGCGAAAACGATTCGCAGCGGCCCGGACAGTCTTCGCCCCGGATGATGAGCACGTCCTCCGACAGGTCGACGTGGAGGGTGTCCGGCGGCAGGCCGGTCACGTCCACGCGTACGACGAACCAGCCGGGCCGGACGACGACGGCAACCGCAGGCGACGGCGCGACCCGCGTCACGCGCACTGACGCCCCACATTGACCGCGAGGAACTCACGACCGTTGGTCCAGAGCGCGCCGTCGGCGACCAGGGTGTCGAGCGCCCGCGCGCAGCGGGCTGGTTCAAGGTTGAAGAGGCGCGCGGCCTGCGCCACCGTCAGGCGCATGCCGGGCATTTCGTAATATTCGGCGCGGATGCGCGCCTCGAGTTGATCGATCGGATCGGTCATGCGCGCCGGCTGAGCAACGACCGTGCCACGCCATTTCGGTGCGTCGGGACAGCCTCCCCTTCTACGTCACGCAGCAGCCTCACGGATCCCCGGGGGAATTTCCCGCAGCGTTGCGGAATGACGCTCTAGCAGATTTCGTCCTCGTCGCCGTGGCGGTTCTCGGGCTCGACGACGATCCGGTTGTCGACCCAGCGAATCCCCGGTGCATCGGCCGCCGCGCGTTCGGCCGCGTCGCGCTCACTCCAGGCGCCGACGGTCCCCGTCAGGACCACGACGTCGCCGCTGATCCCGGCCGAGATGTGCCGCGCGTGGACGTCGGCATTCCGGTGCAGCGCCTCCACGATCCGGCGGCGCACATCCTGATGCGTGCGATCCGGCGTGACCTCGATGTGATTGAACACGGCGCAGACCCCGCGGATATGCGAGACGGCCTTCTCCGCGTTCTTCCGCTGCGCGATCCAGCTCACCCTGCCGGTGAGCGTCACGTGCCCGTCGTGCACGACCGCCTGGACGTTGTCGGGTACGCCGATGCGCAGTTCGAGCGCGCGCGCCGCGTCGCGCGCGATGTCGGCATCGGTCCGACCGAGCTTCAGCCGTACCTCGATATCGTTGGCGACCGCCCTGACCCCGCGCACGCGCTTGGCCGCCCGTTCGGCCGCCAGCTTGCCCGCGTAGCTGTCGATGAACCCGGTCAGCGTAACGACGCCGCTCTTGGCCACCACGCCGATCGCGCTGCTGTCGACGTCGGGGTCCCAATCGAGCTGTCGGCGCACTTCGTCGCGAACCCGGACGTCCAACTCCGTCAGAGTCATCGTTGTCATGCTTCGAGGAACAGCAAGTCCGGAGCCACCGCGCCGGCGCGCCCGCCGCCGCTTCCGTGCGCGAGCGTGCGGACTTCTCCCCGCCGTGTGACGACATTTCCGCGCCCGCGCGAGGCATGCGGCGGATCGAGGCCGGCGCTCCACGCGTCCTCGCGGCACACGCGAGGTACGGTCGTTGCGTCGATATGAAGTGCGCGGATGTGTGTGCCGCGCAGGAGGCGTACGATGGCAACGGGACTGATCCACCGACGTCCCGGGCGCGATCCCTTCGGGATCCTGCGAGAGATAACCTCGGAGCTCGATCGCGTCTTCGACGAGTCGTTCTGGCCGGCATTCCGCTGGCCGCGCCGCTTCACGGCGCTGCAGAGCGCGGGCTGGGCGCCGGAGATCGACGTGTTCGAAAAGGACAATCGCCTGTTCACCAGAGTCGATCTGCCGGGGATGAAGAAGGAGGACGTGAAGATCGAAATGACCGACGGCTATCTCGCGATCTCCGGGGAACGGAAGAGCGAGGTCGAGGACAAGAAGGACACCTACTATCGCTGCGAGCGTGAGTACGGCAGCTTCTACCGCGCGGTACCGCTGCCGGAGGGGATCACGGTCGAGGACATCACCGCGACGTTCGCCGACGGCGTACTCGAGGTGAGCGTGCCACTGCCGATCAAGGCCGAGGCCAGACCCCGGCGGATCGAAATCCACGAGCCCCCGAAAGCCACAAAAGCCGCGGCGTGAGCCACGAAGCGCACGAAGGTCACGAATCGGTCTCGCACCGAATCGTCGTGACCTTCGTGGTCTCCTACTTCCGCAGGGTCAACACCGGACACGCCGCCGCGCGCACGACGTGCTGGACGGTCGAGCCGAACAACAGCAGATCCGCTGCGCCCCGACCGTGGATGCCAATGACGATGAGGTTGCTCTGCTGCTCGGTCGCCACGCGCAGGATCTCGCGCGACGGCTTCCCTTCGGCCATCACGGTCTCGACAGTGCAATAGGCGCGGACGGCGTCGGGGACGACCGTCCGAAGCTGCGCCAGCCGTTCCTCCCGTGCGCCTGCCGTGTAGTCACGGAGCACGTCGGAGTCGCCGGCGTAGAACTCGTGCACCTCGAGCGGCAGGTCCATCACGTGCAGTACCGTCAGATGCGCGTCGGCCTCCTGCGCAATCGACATCGCATAGTGGAGCGCCTTCAGCGAGCAGTCGGAGAAATCGACCGCGCACAAGATGCGGGTGAAGAGCGGTGCCGTGTGCGCCACCGCGTGGACGCGCGGCGGCACCGACAGTACCGGACACGAGGCCTTGCGCAGCACCTTCTCAGTAATGGACCCGAGGACGAGCCGCTCGAATCCCGATCGACCATGCGTCCCCATGACGATGAGGTCGCTCGAGCGCTCGTGCGCGCGCGTCAGAATCACTGGCGCCGCCGATCCTTCGATGACCTCGAAGGTCATCGGCACCTCGTCGTCGGGCCGGCTGCCCGCGAAGCAGCGCATCGACTCGAGCACCTCATCGCGATCGCGCGCCGTCGTCATGAACGGCGGATACAGCGGCGCGCCTGGCGCCGACGCGGCGACGGGCACGATCGGGTGCACGTAGAGCACGTGTACCGTCGACTCGTACCACCGGGCGAGCGTCGTCGCATGCTCGAGCGCGTGGCGCGAGTACTCCGAGAAATCAATGGGACAGAGGATCCCCTGTAGCTCAATCATGACGGCACCCCTCAGGCCGCCCGGCCTGCGTAGTAGGCTTCGCACTCCTGCTCGCGGCCGGCGACCACGCGCCAGCCAGCCAGCGGTCCCCGATCGGCGGTAATCACGGTGTGCAGCCGCTCGCCGCTCCCCTCGTCTTCGTACAGCACGACCCAGTCGCGCGTCTTGCCCGCCCGGTGAGCGCGCGCGGTGTTAGAAAAGAGCACCGTGTAGACGCGTCGGCCGCGGCGCGTGTGCAGCACCGGCAGCCAGGCGGATCCGGTCGGATTGAAGCGCCGCGGGGCTATCCGCTGCAGCGTCCCCGCGGCGGCCCGCTCGCGGTACTCGCGATCGACATCGAGCAGCTCGGCGACCGGCGGCGGCGGGCCGGTGGCGGGCGCTTTGTGGATGCGACCGAGGCGGTGTGCCAGTGAGTCGCGGATACCGGCGAGCCGTTTCTCTCCGAATCCCGCAATCGTTTCGAGGCGCCCGTCGTGCGCCGCCGCTTCCAGGTCGGCCAGGGTTTCCAGCCCGAGCTCCTCGTGCAGGCGATCGGCCAGGCCGAAGCCGATGCCGGGTACCGACGCGAACAGCCGCACGGGATCGGACTCGCCGCGCAGCCGATCGAGCATCGGCAGACGTCCATGCACGATCAGCTCGCGGATGGCCCGTGCGATGGTGTCGCCAACGCCGCGCAGCGCCTTGAGCCCCTCGATCCCCTCCCGGCGAAAGATCTCGTCGAGGGCCCGCGTGCTCCCGCGCACGCTGAGTGCCGCCTGCCGGTAGGCGCGAACGCGGTACGGATCCGCCCCCTGATCGTCGAGGAGACGGGCCGCCTCTTCGAGCCGTCCTGCGATCTGCAGGTTGATGGTGTGCGCCATGGCGCGCCCTGACCCGCTGCCTACTGCCTACCGCCTACTGCCTCACGCCTACTGCCGCGTGCGCGAACTCCTCGTCCATCTCCTCGCGGCGTGCGCCCTCGCGGACCGTGAGCACCGGACACGGGGCGTGCCGGAGCACCCGCTCGGCCACGCTCCCCACGAACAGATGTGCGACGCCCGTGCGGCCGTGCGTGCCCATCACGATCAGGTCGACGTTGAGTGTCTTCGCGTGCTCGAGGATGGCCGGCGATGTCAGGCCGACGCGCGCCGCCGTGACGACCGGTACCTGAGCGCGCTCCGCCTGACCGCGATACGTCAGCAGCCGCCGCTCGGCGTCGGCAATGAGCTCCGCGCGCAGCTCGTCGAGATCGGTAAACACGCCTTCCGGCGCCAGCGCACCGGTCGCGACGGGATCCTCGACCACGTGCAGCAAATGGAGCGACGCATTGAGCCGATGGGCAAGTGCAATCGCGTACTGCAGCGCGAACTCGGAGTGCACGCTGAAGTCCACGGGAACCAGGATGCGTGAAATCGTCAGATCCATAACGCCTCCCATACGACAGCGAGCATCCTTCGTACCAACGCGAACGCCCGTGAGGCGCGCGGCGGCTCGAGAATTTTCCCCATAGGCGTGGGCGAGAATCCGCGCCTGCCGGCTGACGGCCAGCCTTGCGGCCGGGAAATTGCCGGGGAAAAGCACGCGAACGCCTGCTGGCATCACCGTTGCGCTGTGAACGAGCGCCATGAAACCTCCAACCTCTGAATCCGTTCGCGTGCTTCGGTGGGTATTCCGTCGACATGAAGCCGCCATCACCTGTGAGATCGATGCCGTAAGCGACCACGTCTTCGACGTCTGCATCGTTCCGCACTGGGACGTGTCGGCGTCGACGGTCGAGCGGTTCGATGCGGCGCATCGCGCCTTCGAGCGCCACGCGGAGGTGGCGCAGCGGCTCCGCGAATCCGGGTGGGTGCGCGGCAAGGCGGCGTGACGCCCATGAGCTCGTCCCGCACCATTCGCCGAGGTATCGACCCATGACCCGATTCCTGACATGTTCCATCGTCGCAGCGCTGGCCGTCGCGGCATACGGCTGCGCGGCACGACACGCCGGCTCGTACATCGAGCGCGGCATCAGCTTCACGCAATACCGCACGTACGACTGGGCGCCCCCCGATCCGCTTCCACCGGAGGATCCGCGGTTCGCGGAGAACGCGTACTTCCAGGACTACGTCGAGGGCGCCGTGCAGCGAGGCCTCGCCAAGAAGGGCTTCGGCGAGGAGCCGGCGACCGATCCCGACCTGCTGATTCACTACCACGCCAGCGTCACGCACCGCATGGTCGTCGACCCGTTCGATCGGGTACGCGGCGCGTGCTACGACGAAACCTGTAGCGTGCGGGTCCAGGAGTTCGAGGCCGGCATGCTGATTCTCGACGTCGTCGACGCGCGCAGCGGCAAGCTCGTATGGCGTGGATGGGCGCGCCACGGCGTTGCCGACATCCTCGACAATCCGGAGCGCATGGCGACCCGCATCAACGAGGCGATCGCGGGCATGCTCGCGACGATGCCGGGCCGCTCGGAGCTGACGAGTGGCACCGCCGAGAAGGGAGGCCCGAAATGACGCGGACACGATGGACCCGGCCGCTCGCCGCAGCTGTCGCGGCCGTTGCCGCCATCGCGGTCGCGGGTTGTGCCGCGACCGTCCGGTCGTACGTGGATCGCAGGGCGGATTTCACACAGTACCGGACCTATGCGTGGGGACCGGCCGACACCTTCACGACGGGCGACCCTCGCCTCGACAACAACACGTTCTTCCGCGACCGGCTGCAGCAGGCGGCCGACGCGCGATTGACGGCGCGCGGCTTCGAGCAGACCGACATGGACTCGGCCGATCTGCTGCTGCACTACCACATGAACGTCACGCAGCGCATCGACGTCAATGAGATGGACCAGAAGTACGGCTACTGTGAAGACTGCCGCCCCGAGGTGTACGACGCCGGCACGCTGACCCTGGACCTGATCGACGTGCGCACGGGCCGACTGGTCTGGCGCGGGTGGGCGGAGCGCAGCCTCGAAGGCATCCTCGACCGTCAGGACTGGATGGAGCGGCAGATCGACGAAGCCGTCGCACGGATCCTCGAGCGGCTGCCGCGCCGGCTGTAATTACCGCCCATCCTGCGGAACAGTCCGCCGATCCCGGAATCTTTCCCAACACGGAGCGGCCGGACGCGCCGCTCCGTCCCATTCCGTCCAGCGCGACGGCGGGCCTCGATCGTCATCGGCGCTGGCACTGCTCTTGCCCGGCGGGCTGTTGTCAGGACGGGAGCGACGACAGTGACGGTCAGCGATCTCGACATCTCTCCGGGAAGACTCGGCAAATCGGCGCAGCAGGCGATCAACAGAGCGATCGATCTCGCGCGCCGGTACGGCCACGCGGCGCTGACGAGCGAGCACCTCTTCCTCGCCGTCGCGCAGACCGAGTGGGACCTCTTCAGCCATGTCACGGAAGGCCTGCACCTCGACCCGCACGCGACCGTCCGGGAGATCGAAGACCGCCTCGCACGGATCGCCACCGAACGCGGCGAACTGCAGGCCGACCCGAGCGCGAAACTCGTGTGCCGGCTGGCGCTGCACCACGCCGGCCGCGCAGGACGCGATCGGGTCGCGTCGATCGATCTCCTCATCGCGCTGCTCATCGACACGCAGGGCGTCCCGTCCACGGTGTTCCGGCACCATGGCGTCCAGGCCGACGTCGCCATCGCACGGCTGGAGACGCACGTCCGGGAACTGGAGCAGCGGGAGGAGCAGGCCAAGAAGCGCTTCGAACTGCCGCCGGCGCTCAAGCAGCTTGGTACGAACCTGAATCTGCTGGCCCGGCAGGACCGGCTGGCGCCGGTATTCGGACGCGATCTCGAGATTCAGCAGGTGGTCGAGATCCTGTCTCACCGTGAGCGGTCGAATTCGGTGATGCTGCTTGGCGAACCGGGCGTCGGCAAGACCGCCATCGTCGAAGGCCTGGCGCGGCGGCTTGCGTTCGAGCCCGACCGGGTGCCGGGACGGCTGCGCGACGTGCAGATCGTGACGCTGCAGATGAGCGCGCTCGTCGCCGGCACGATGCTCCGCGGCATGTTCGAGGAGCGGCTGCAGAACGTCATCCGCGAGGTACAGGAGCACCCGCACCTCGTGCTGTTCATCGACGAGGCGCACACGATGATGGGCGCGGGCGCGGCGATGGGGGCGCCGGCCGACGCCGCCAATATCCTGAAGTCCGTACTCGCGCGCGGCGAAGTGCGCATCATCGCCGCGACAACGCGTGGCGAATACAAGCAGCACATCGAGGATGACGAGGCGCTCGCCCGCCGCTTCCGCGTCGTCCACGTCGCGGAACCGACGATCGCGGAGGCGCGATCGATCCTCTACAACGTGCGCCCGCGCCTCGAGCGAAACTATGCGGTCCGAATCGAGGACGAGGCGATCGAAACGGCTCTCCGGATGTCGCCCCGGTATCTGCGGCATCTGCACCTGCCCGACAAGGCCGTGGGCTGGCTCGACACGGCTGCGGTCCGCGTCGAGATGGCGCGCCGGCCGACCGTTACGCGTGACGACATCATCACGGTCGTGTCCACGGCCGCCGGCGTCCCAGAAGACATGGTGGCGCGCGACATCACCACACGATTCGCCGACCTGGAGGCGCGCCTGCGGGCGCGCGTCGTGGGCCAGGGCGAGGCGATTCAGGCCGTCACCGAGCGCGTGATGCTCAACAAGGGTCCGCTCAAGGACGGCTTCAACCGGCCCGACGGCGTACTTCTCTTTCTGGGACCGACGGGTGTCGGCAAGACCGAGCTGGCCAAGGCGCTCGCCCACGTCCTCTTCGGGGACGAGAGCCGGATGGTGCGGCTCGACATGTCCGAGTACCAGGACGGCGCCGTGGCCGTCGACAAGCTGATTGGCATGCCGCGCGGCATCGTCGGCAGCCAGCGTGGCGGGGTGCTCACCAACCAGCTCGCCGACCACCCGTACACCGTCGTGCTGCTCGACGAGATCGAGAAGGCCAGCACCAGCGTGCTCAATCTGTTTCTGCAGGCGTTCGACGAAGGATGGCTGACGGACGGCCGGGGCCGCCGCGTGTATCTCAGCGACGCGATCGTCATCATGACGTCCAACGTCGGGTCCGAGTACTTCCGACGCCTCACGAACCCGCTCGGCTTCCTCTCTCCCGAGACCCGTATCTCGCAGATGCAGGCTGATATCCGGCGGGAGGCGGAGCGCCGCTTCGCGCCGGAGTTCCTGAACCGGATCGACCAGGCAGTGCTGTTCAAGCCGCTCACGCACGAGGACGTGCGGCAGATCGCGTCACGCTATCTGGAGCACGTGCACCGCGCAATGGCCGACGACGGCCGGCGGCTCGAGATCGAGCCGGAGGCGCTCGACGCGATGGTGGCACAGGGCTACAGCGCCGCCTTCGGCGCGCGCGCCCTGAAGCGCGTCATCGACGGCCTCGTCAAAGTCCCGATCAGCCGCCGATGGCATGAAGGCACTCGTTTCTGCGTCCGACTGCGGAACGGTCACGTCCGCATCGAGACCGACGCGAACTATTTCCAGGCGTGTGAGAAATTCCCCGCATTCAGACGGTGAGGAGATGGTCGTTCACGCGCGCGCGTGAGTGCCATTCGATTGAGAGCGAGGAACGCACGTTGCACGCGGGTCGGGCACACGATGGGCCTGCCCGCAGCCGCCTATCTCGAAACGAATGTGCCCTGCCGCGCGGCCTGCCCGGTGAACACCAACGCCGGCGGGTACGTGAGCCTCATAGCCCAGGGGCGGTATGGCGAGGCGTATCTGCTCGCACGCGCGCCGAACCCGCTCGCGTCAGTCTGCGGGCGCGTCTGCGCGCACCCGTGCGAGGCGGCCTGCCGCCGCGGGCAGATCGACGCGCCGATCGCCATCCGCGCCCTGAAGCGCGTGGCCACTGAACGCTACGGCGTCGAGAGCCCCGCCACGTTCGAGGACATCGCGGCGGTCGTGGAGCGGCCGCGTCCCCCAGCCGCGCGCGCCGGGCGCGTCGCGGTGATTGGCGCGGGCCCGGCGGGACTCGCCTGCGCGCACGACCTCGCGCTCATGGGCCATGACCCTGTCGTCTTCGACGCGGCGCCGGTCGTGGGCGGGATGATGCGCCTCGGCATCCCGGCCTACCGGCTGCCCCGCGAGCTGCTCGATCGTGAGGTCGCGTTCATCCGGCATTTGGGCGTCGAGTTCCGGCTTGGCGTGGACATCGGCCGCGACGTCACCTTCGCGGAACTGCGTCGCGAGCACGACGCGGTGTTCGTGGCTGCCGGCTGCCGCAAAGGGAAGATGCTGAAGCTGCCGGGCGCCGATCTGCCCGGCGTGCTGACCGCCGTCGACTTCCTCGCCAACGTCAACCTCGGCGTCCCGCTCGACGTCGGCCGGCGTGTCGTGGTGGTCGGCGGCGGCAACGTGGCCTTCGACGTCGCCCGATCGGCGCGCCGGTTCGGCGGCACCACGCAGCCGGACGAGGAGCACCACCACCTGGCGATGGACGCGGCCATTGCCGCCGCCCGCCTGCTCCGGCGCGACGTCACGCTCGTCTCGCTCGAGTCGCGGGAGGAGATGCCCGCCGATGCGGAGGAGATCGAGGAGGGGTCGCACGAAGGGATTCGCCTCGTGCATCGCCGCGGGCCCAAGGCGATCCTCGGCGACGGGCACGTCACCGCGCTTCAGACGATCAGCGCCGCGCGCGTGTTCGACGCGGCCGGCCGCTTCGCGCCCGAGTTCGTCGCCGGCTCCGAGCAGGCGATCCCGTGCGACACCATCATCCTGGCGATCGGGCAGATCGCGGACCTCGGCTTCCTGGGCGACGATCACGGTCTCGATCTCACGCCGCAGCAGACGATCGTGGTCGACGGGGCGCTGGCAACTTCGGTCCCGGGCGTCTACGCGGGCGGCGACATCGCATTCGGCCCGCGCATCCTCATCTCCGCGGTCGCCGACGGCCGGAAGGCCGCGAAGTCGATCGACACGTTCCTCACCGGCCGCGTGGATCCGCCCCCGCGGTACACGGTGCGCGTCTTCCCGACGTTCGGTTACGACCACCCGTTCGCCCGCGGCGACTACGAGCGGATTCCCCGGCGGCGGGTGCCCGTGCTGCCAATCGAGCGCCGGCAGGCGCGCGAGGAGGTAGAGCTGCCGCTCGCGGAGGCGGAGGCGCGCGCCGAAGGGCGCCGCTGCCTGCACTGTTGGGTGAACACGATCTTCGACTCCGCGGCGGTGCGCGGGAGCGAGTGCATCCAGTGCGGCGGCTGCGCCGACGTCTGCCCCGAGCAATGCATCGAGCTGACGTCGGTGGTGCGCATCGCGGCGGCCGCGACCGAGGCGCTCGCGCTCCTGCCCAACGGCGCGCCCGCCGCGCTCATCGAGGCGCCCAACGGCGCCCTGCTCCTCAAGGACGAAACGGCCTGCATCCGCTGTGGTCTTTGCGCCCGCCGCTGCCCGACGGCGTGCATCACGATGCAGGCGTTCTATCGGGCAGACGAGGCGACGGTCATGCAGATGGCCGACGTCGTGATGTGAGCCCATGCCACTCGTAGACGATCTCCAGCTTCCGCTCGACGAACGCGAACGCACGCGGCGTGAGTTCCTCGCCGCGATCGGCACCGCCGCGGTGGCGGTCGCCGGTCTCGGCACGGGCGTGACCGCGGTGCGCTTCATGCGGCCGGAGGTGCTCTTCGAGGCGCCGACGCGGTTTCGCGTCGGCCGTCCCGAAGACATCCCGGTCGGCACGCTCGTGGTGCTGCCGGAGCAGCGCGTCTACCTGATGCGCGCGGCTCCGGGCTTCTTCGCGATGACGGCGGTCTGCACGCACCTCGGCTGCCTCACGCGCTACGAGGCGGAACACAACGTCATCTTCTGTCCGTGTCACGGCAGCCGCTTCGCCACCGACGGAGCGGTGGTGAACGGTCCGGCGCCGCAGCCGCTGCCGCGTCTGGCGCTCACGGTGGAGAGCGGCGTCCTCGTCGTCGACACGGCGGTGACCGTGTCGCGCGATACGGTCCTGGCGGTATGAGCGACGCCCTGCACCAGACCCCGACGGCGAAGCTGGCGGCGCGGCTGATGCAGAACCGCGTCTACCGATCGATCGTCCGGCACGGGCCGCTGGACACCAACCGGAACCGATCGCTCGCGGTCTTCAGCAACTTCTTCCTCCACATTCATCCCGTCAAGGTGCGCCTTCGCGCGATCGCGTTCACGCGCACGTTCTATCTCGGCGGGCTGTCGGCGGCGAGCTACCTGATCCTCGTCGTGACCGGCGTGTTCCTGATGTTCTACTACCACCCGTCGGTCCCGCGCGCGTACGAGGACATGAAGGACCTGCAGTACGCGGTCTACATGGGCCCGTTCCTGCGCAACCTCCACCGGTGGGCGGCGCACGCGATGGTGGCACTCGTCTTCCTGCACATGATCCGCGTCTTCTACGCCGGCGCCTACCGGCCGCCGCGCGAGTTCAACTGGGTCATCGGCGTCATCCTGCTGGTCCTCACGGTGCTCCTTTCATACACGGGCTACCTCCTGCCGTGGGACCAGCTCGCCTTCTGGGGCGTCACGGTCGGCACCAACATGGCCGACGCGATGCCCGTTCTCGGGCCGCCGACGAAGTTCCTCCTCCTGGGCGGCCGTGCCGTGAGCGAGAACGCGCTCCTCCGCTTCTACGTGCTCCACTGCGTGGTGCTCCCGCTCTTCCTCGTGATTGGCGTCTGCGTGCACATCTGGCGCATCCGCAAGGACGGGGGCATCTACCTGGGACAGCCAGAGCCCGACCCCCAAAGCCTGCAGCCCGCCGCGGCGCCGGAGTCGCCGCACCCATGACCGGCATGCCGCCGCCGTTCGCGCTCGACGTGGGCGAGGACGCGCGCCGCACGCCGGTACGCCTGGTCGTCATTCAGGACGAGCGGCGCCCCGCCGTCGACGAGACCGGCGAGCCGGTGGTGATGACGATGCCGCACCTGCTGGTGCGCGAGCTGCTGGCGCTGCTCGTCTTCTCGCTGGGCCTCGTGCTGCTGGCGATCGTCGTCGACGCGCCGCTCGAGGAAATGGCGAACCCGCTGAAGACGCCGAACCCGGCGAAGGCGCCGTGGTACTTCCTCGGCCTGCAGGAGCTGCTGCACTACTACCCGCCGGTCATCTCCGGTGTGCTGATGCCGGCAGCCGTCCTCGTCGCGCTCGTCGTCATTCCGTACTTCACCGTCAATCTCGAGCGGCGGCCGCTCGCCGAGGCGCGGCGCCCCTGGGTGCTGGCATCGCTCTGGGCGGGCGTGGCGGCGCTCACGGTCGTCCTGCTGCTCACGGCGAGCCATCCCATCTGGCCGGTGCTCGTGCCGCTGTGGCTCGTGGGCGCGCTCATGACGCCGCCGGAGATCTGGCCGCGTCCGCGTGGAATCCTCGGCTGGCTCGGACGCCGGAGTCTCGCGTTCTGGATTTTCACGTGGTTCCTGCTCGCCACGACCGCGCTCACCGTCATCGGCGTGCTGTTCCGCGGTCCCGGCTGGGCCTACACGCTTCCGTGGCGCGATGGCATCTACTGACGACTACCGCCGCCTGTCGAAGGGCGCCGCCGATGCCGGCCTGGGGCGGCTGCTGCGCGTCCTCGCGGTCGTCAGCGTGCTGTTTCTCGCCGCGCTGACGGTCGCGCCGCTGCGACCCTACTTTGCCGAATGGCGGACCGTCCAGCAGCACTACAACTCACTCGCCCGCGGCGCGGGCCTGAGTACGATTCCCATCGCGCTGCAGCAGATCTGGAAGCCGCAGCTCGGCGTGACCGACCGCTGCATCTCGTGCCATCTCGGCATGGGCGAGGCGGGCCCGGTGCCCGGCGATCCGCTGTTTGCGGCGCATCCGAAGACAGCGCACGACCCGCTCGCATTCGGCTGCACGGTCTGCCACGGCGGGCAGGGGCGCGCGACCACCACAGACGCGGCACACGGGTTCGTCTCGCACTGGGACCAGCAGATGCTGCCGCGCGAGCACCTCCAGGCCGGCTGCGGCACGTGCCACAACGCCTCGCCTGCGCCGCGCGTGAAGGAGGCCGAGGCGCTCGCGATGCGCAAGGGGTGTCTTGGCTGCCATAAGGTCGACGGCCGCGGCGGCGACGAGGCGCCCGTGCTCGACTCCGCCGGCCTCAAGCCGATTGGCGATCTGAGCTTCGACCGCGTGGCCGGCGAGCGCACGCTCGCCAACTACATGCGCCGGCACCTGCTCGACCCCCCGGGCGTCGTCCCCGGCAGCCTGATGGCACCGCAGCCGATCACCGAGGCTGAAGCCGACCTGCTGACGACCTGGATCCTCTCGCTGCGTCGCCGCGACCTGCCGGCCGAGTACCTGCCGCACGACCGCGTGCGCCGGGCGCTGCTCGCCGAGCCGCGCCCGCTGATGTCGGGCGAGGCGGCGTTCGGCGCGTACTGCACCGGCTGTCACGGCCCGAACGGGGAGGGACGGAATTACGGCGGTCAGCCGACGCGCTTCCCGGCCATCGCGTCGCCCGACTTCCTCGACGTCGCATCGGACGACTTCCTGCGCGGCACGATCACGAACGGGCGTCCGGGGCGGCGGATGCCGCCGCTCGCGGGTCCCAACGGCACGCTGCGGCCCGAGGAGCTCGCGTCGCTGGTGGCTCATCTCCGAAGTCTGGCCCCGGCGGCGCCGCCGCGCGCGGCCGTTGACGCCGCACGCCCCGATCCCCCATCGGGTGTCGAGATCTATCGGCGCGACTGCGCCATCTGCCACGGTCCCTCTGGCGACGGGACCGTGCTCGGCCCGCCGCTCGCCACCGCCGATGCCCCAGCGCGCTCGCGCGATCGCACCTACGACGCGCTGGCGCGTGGCGTCGACGGCACCGCCATGCCGGCCTATCGCGTCTACGACGCCGCCTCGATGCGGGGGGTGATCGATGCGGTGACGACGCTGTCGCGGGTCGAGGGCTCGCGCGCCGGCTGGCGGCTCGGCGCCGGTTCGCCCGAGCGCGGGCTGAACGTCTACGTCCGCCACTGCGCCGGCTGCCACGGCGAGCGCCGCGAGGGGAAGACGGGGCCGTCGCTCGCCAACACGGGGTTCTTGAAGGTTGCGTCACCGGCGTACGTCGCCGCCACCGTGGCACGCGGGCGCACCGGCACGCCGATGCCGGCGTTCAGCCGCGACAGCGCGAACCACTCGGCGCTCACGGCCAGCGAGATTCTGGACGTGAGCGCGCTCGTCGTGGGCAGGACGGGCACGAGAAGACAGGAGACCGGAGGGAGGAGGCCGTGAGAGGAGCCATGGATCGACGTACCTTCCTTCAACACGCGGCGGCGGCCGGCTTCGGCGGCCTCGTCGCGGCCGCGACCCGTTCCTGGTCGCTCGAGCGGATCGACAACCCGCTCGCCCGCTATCCGGATCGCGGCTGGGAGCGCGTCTATCGCGATCTCTTCACGGTGGACGACTCGTTCGTATTTCTCTGCGCGCCGAACGACACGCACAACTGCCTGCTGCGCGCCTACGTCAGGAACGGCGTCGTCACGCGCATCGGCCCGACGATGGGGTACGGCGAGGCGACGGATCTGCTGGGGAACCGCACGTCGCACCGGTGGGACCCGCGATGCTGTCAGAAGGGGCTCGCGCTCACGCGGCGCTTCTACGGCGACCGCCGCGTGCGGTACCCGATGGTACGCAAGGGGTTCAAGGCGTGGGTCGACAAGGGCTTTCCGCGCGACGAGCAGGGACGGCCGCCCGCCGAATACTTCCAGCGCGGCTGGGACGGCTGGGAGCGCGCGAGCTGGGACGCCGCCGCCGAGATGGCCGCGCGGACGCTGCAGAACATCGCCGCGACCTACGCCGGGCCCGAGGGCGCGCGGCGGCTCGCGGCGCAGGGCTACGACCAGGAGTCGATCGAGGCGATGGCTGGCGCCGGCACGCAGTGCCTGAAGTTCCGCGGCGGCATGCCGCTGCTCGGCGTCACGCGCGTGATGGCGATGTACCGCCTTGCGGGCTCGATGGCCCTCCTCGATGCGAAGCTCCGCGGCGTCGGACCCGACCAGGCGCTCGGCGGCCGCGGCTGGGACAACTATTCGTGGCACACCGATCTGCCGCCTGGCCACACGATGGTCACCGGAACGCAGACGGTCGAGTTCGATCTCCATTCGGTCGAGCGGGCGAAGCTGGTGCTCGTGTGGGGCATGAACTGGATCACCACCAAGATGCCCGACGCGCACTGGCTGACCGAGGCGCGTCTCAAGGGCACGAAGGTCGTCGTCATCGCCTGCGAGTACAGCGCGACCGCGCACAAAGGCGACCAGGTGATCGTCGTCCGGCCGGGGACGACGCCGGCGCTCGCGCTCGGCCTGTGCCACGTCGTCTTCCGCGACAAGTTGTACGACGAGGCGTTCGTCAAGCAGTTCACCGACCTGCCCCTCCTCGTCCGGCTCGACACACTGAAGAAGCTGCGCGCCTCCGACCTCGAGGATGCCGCGCCGCTCGCCGCCCTCAGCAACTTCACCCGCGTGATGGCAAAGGGCGAGACGCCGCCGCCGCCCGGCACGCACCGCGAGCAGCTCATCCCGGCGGCGCT
>Ga0073934_10004154_pt1 | contig 24669 bp, 19 predicted proteins | sample LarsenN4metaG_FD_76834 | JGI IMG/M metagenome (GOLD analysis project Ga0073934, IMG submission 76834) | Hot spring sediment bacterial and archeal communities from British Columbia, Canada, to study Microbial Dark Matter (Phase II) - Larsen... ... | reverse complement strand
CGGAAGTACGAACCGAAACCCATCCGCGTGTTCCTGCAGGACGGCAGCGGCGACTTGAACATCTACGGCGGCGACTGGTGGATGGCCAACCAGATGATGCAGCGGGCGCTGGCCTTCGCGGGTTACGAGCACCAGTTCGTCTGGGGCGATGGCGGCCACAACGGCAAGCACGGCACGGCGGTCTTCCCGGATGCGATGCGTTTCCTTTGGAAGGACTGGCCCAAGCCCGTGGGCAAGGGCTCCGGCTCACCGCAACTGCAACAACTGCTCATCCCCGGCGAGGACTGGAAAGTGGCGGCGGAGGACTTCAAGGGCAGCGAAGGCCCGGCGGTCAACGCGAAGGGGGAAGTTTTCTTCAACGTGCGCCCCAACGGCTCGGTCGTGAAGCTCGGCCTCGACGGCAAAACCAGCGTCTTTGTGAAGGATTCGCAGAAGGGTGACGGCCAGCGTTTCGGCCCCGACGGCCGTCTTTATGCGGCCAGCGGCGATGGCAAGATTTTCGCCTACGACGCGAATGGCAACACGACGACCTTTGCCGATGGTTTCCGGGCGAACGATCTAGTGGTCGCGCACAACGGCAATCTTTACGCCACGGAATCAAGCTGGGACCGCATCAGCCCCAGCAAGGTCTGGCTGGTGAAACCGGACGGCACGAAGAAGGTCGTGGACCAGGGCCTGATCTTCGCCAACGGCATCTGCCTGTCGCCGGATCAGACGCTGCTTTACGTGTCCGACATGCGCACGCGCTGGGTGTACAGCTACCAGATACAGCCGGACGGCTCACTGGCGCACAAGCAGCGCTATTTCTGGCTGCATGAGCCGGACAACCGCCAGGACAGCGGGGCGGACGGCATGAGAACCGACCGCGAGGGGCGCCTTTATGTGACCACCGCTCTCGGCATCCAGGTCTGCGACCAGGCGGGCCGGGTGAACTGCATCATTCCCACGCCGAACGGGCGCGTCTCAAACCTTGAGTTTGGCGGGGAGAAGTTCGACATCCTCTACGCGACCTGCGGGGACAAGGTGTATCAGCGGAAGCTGAAGGTGGCCGGCGCGCACGCCTGGCAGCCGCCGCACAAACCCGCCGCGCCGAGACTTTGACACGCTCCAGTCACTCACAAGGAACGGACCTTGTCAGCCCGTAGGGAATGGTGTTCCAGAGGTTTGCGCATTTCCCGGTCAACCCTGATTCGGAAGTTGAGCCTCACGCAAAGGGCGCAACGAGCGCGACGGAAAGGCCAGTTAGTCATCCGGCGACTTCTGTCGAGTGAGGGCCGTATCACCCGGTTGCGTTTCCGCACGGGACGGCCTTTGGCGTTGCGTTCTTTACGTGCGGCAAACTGCTGCTTTGGACATCACATCGCATCGTCCAAGCTCAAGGGAACGACAGGCGAATGACACCGTCGCGGGCGGGTGTCAGCGCGTTGTTCGGCCCCTTGGGAACTGAATTCGCCTGCGGTTGTTCCTTCTTTTTTTCCTGATCCCTGGCCTGGGCCTGGCGCGGCGGCTGGTTGGTCGCTGTTTTGGTTGAGGCGGCTTGGTTGGTCTGGGTGTCCGAAGGATTGAGAACCACGTTGGTCGCCGCGACATTGGTAACGGTCACATTGGTGGCCGCCCGGTTCGTCGCCGGAGGCTGCGGAGGCGAAACGGGTGGTTCGGCAACGGACGGCAATGGATTTGGCGGTGCCGGGGCCGCCGGTGCGGCAGGCAGGACGAAGGTTCCGGGCGGGTTGGCGGAAACCACCACGACGGGTGCCGGGCGCTGGTTTCCTGTGGCTGACGGAGCGGGAGCGGCGGCGACCGGGAACGGCTGTGGTCGGGGCGCAGGCGGAACCGGTGGCGGAGGTGCGGGCGCTGCTTTGGGCTTCGGGGCTGGCAACACTTCGTTCGGCGGCAGCGTCGGGATGGCCGACGGTTTGCTGGCGGCGTCAAGCTGCGCCAGGACGACCTGCCGGCGCAAACGATCACGATTGTCCGCCGCCTGCTCGCGGGCGCGGACGATGCGCCCGGGCAGGATGGCCGCCAGCACCACGAGCAGCACGGTCGCGGGCGCCAGCACCTTGAGGAGCCGGACAATCCGACGAATGGAACCGGCCACTGTTGGATCGGCGTCCATGGTTCAACGGGTGGTTTGATGCCGCAGCATGGCCTTCTGCAACCGCTCGTCGTCCAGCGTCTCGACATGCCCGTCAGCGAAGAGAATGTTGCCGTTGTCGAGGTGCAGGTCGCGCGTCCAGCCGATCTGCGAATTGGTGGTCAGCACGCCCGGCCCGGCGGCGGTGGGGTTGTGATTGGTGATGTTGCGGTCACCGCTCAACAGGTGCGATGAGCGATCAGCCAGCGCGTCCACGCTCACGAAATAACTGAGGTTCGAGTTGCTCAGACCCGCCCAGTTCGTGGGGAATTTCAATTTGTCCGCCGGGCAGACCAGCAGCGCTGGATTGACCAGCAAGTTCGACATCACCTGGTAATGCCGCCAGGTATGCCCCGATTGCACCGCCTCCAGCGAGCCGCCGGAGCGGGCGGGCACCTGCATGGGGAAGAGATTGTTGTGGTCGCTGGAGAAGCCACGGAACGCCACGCCCACCTGGCGGAGATTGCTTGCGCAATTGACTCGCAGCGCCTTGGTCTTGGCCTTGGCAATCACCGGCAGCAGCAGCGACGCCAGCACGGCGACGATGGCAATGACCACCAGCAGTTCGATCAGCGTGAACCCGCCGCGACGGCGGATTCCAAGTTCAGACAAATCGCGCATATAAACCTTCCGCATCCATTCAGCACACGCAATGCCAGCGATGAAACCGGCTTGGAACATCACTTGGAGACATACGCATTAGCGCGCTTTTCACGCACCCGGCGTGAAAGCCACAACCATCAAGGATATTTCAACGTCTCCCCTGCGCTCACAGTTGGAACAATCTCCGCGAGTTTTCGAAGAGGATCTTGCGCTCGATCTGCCTGTCCGCCACCAGCCGCCGGATTTCCGCCAGGGTCCTCGCCCCCTGGCAGCCCGGGCCGCGCCCAATCGTGTCCGCGCAGTCGCTGCCGTAGAGCAGCTTGTCCTGATGGCGCTTGAGGAACTCACGGGCGTGCTCCTCGTCCCGCTGCAACGCGTTCAAGCCCGACCCGGCGGACATGTCGGCGAACATGTTCGGGTAATCGCGGAGGTAACGGTCGGTCAGGCCGCCGGGCGTCACCTTGCCCGTGGGATACAACACCTCCTGCTTGTGCTCCCGGTCAATGTTCCCCCACCAAGTCTGCGCGTGCCCGATGAAATTCACCTGCGGAAACCGCTCCAGCATCTTGTGAAACCGCTCGAAACCCTTGTTATAGGTGCCGTGCTGGAAATGCAGCAGCACGGGCACGCGGTATTCGCGCGCCAGCTCGGCTAGCCGCACGAGGTGTTCGGAGTCGCATTCCACGTTGAACTTCTGCTCGCCGATGCCCTTCGCGCCCAGTTTCAAATACTTCTCCAGCTCCGCCCGCGCCTCCGGCAAATCCGGCACCTAGTTGGCAAAGAAGAGGAACTCGCCAGGGTGCCGCCGCGCGAACTCCAGCACCGTCTCGTTGCCGCCCGTGCGCGCCGCGAGGCCGTTGGACTTGCCGTCGTGGGTGGACGCGCGCTGCACCTGCCGGCCTGAAGGCAGCAGGATGGTTGTCGTCACGCCCATCGCCCGCTGGTGCGCCAGCAACTGCTGATCGGTGCGGTCGTGGTAATGCGTGTGCTGGTGGATGTCGATGACCGGCTCCGTGGCTGGCTGCTGCGCCGAGGCCAACCCACCGGAAAGCGTGGCGGCGAAGCTGAAGAGGAACTCACGACGAGTGAACGTTGAACCAACGGGCTTCATGGGGAATGACTGTGAATCAAGGCACTGAGCAACGCAATCCGCCAAACTCCCGCCTCTGTTCCCCATGCCAAGCAGGGAGGCGCTCCTTGCGAGCGTGGACGGACCGCGCACCGGCCCGTTTCGCTTCGTCCCCGCCTCCCAAGATGTGCAGACACTCGATTTTCTGCCGCACGGCCAAACGGCGGATTGACAGGATTTCGCCGGAGGCAGAGCATTCGGCCACACCCCCTATGAACCGCAAAGCCACTCAGGGCCGGCTTTCGCAACCTTCCCAGCGCACCCGCACCTCGCTGAAGCCCGCCGACATCGCCCGAGCCTTTCGTGACAACCTTTATTACTTGCAGGGCAAGTTCCCGACGGTCGCCACGCGCAACGACAACTACATGGCGTTGTCCTACACGGTGCGCGACCGGCTGCTGCACCGGTGGATCCGCACCGCGCAAACGTTCCTGGAGCAGCAAAGCCGAACCGTCTGCTATCTCTCCGCCGAGTTCCTCATGGGGCCGCAACTGGGCAACAACCTGATCAATCTCGGCATCGAGGATCAGGTGCGGGACGCGATGACGAGCCTGGGCATTGATCTGGACGCGCTGCTGGAACAGGAGGAGGAGCCGGGCCTGGGCAACGGCGGTCTGGGCCGGCTGGCCGCGTGTTATCTCGATTCCCTGGCCACCCTGGAGATTCCCGCCATCGGCTACGGCATCCGCTATGAGTTCGGCATTTTCGACCAGGTGATCCGCGACGGCTGGCAGGTGGAGGTGACGGACAAGTGGCTGCGCCTGGGCAATCCCTGGGAAATCCCGCGCCCGGAAATCGTGCATGATGTGAAGTTCGGCGGCCACACCGAGGCCTTCACGGATGAGAAGGGGCGTTATCGAGTGAGGTGGGTGCCGGGCAGCGTGGTGCGTGGCATGGCGTACGACACGCCGGTGGCGGGCTACAAGGTCGGCACGGTCAATCTGCTGCGCCTGTGGAAGGCGGAGGCGGCCGAGTCGTTCGATTTCCAGGCGTTCAACACCGGCGACTATTACCGAGCGGTGATGGAGAAGATGGTCTCGGAGAACATCACCAAGGTGCTGTACCCGAACGACGAGCGTTACGAGGGCAAGCAGTTGCGCCTGCAACAGCAGTATTTCTTCGCGTCCTGCGCCCTGCGGGACATGGTGCGGCTCTACCTGCAGAAAAGGAAAAGCCTGGACGGATTCGACAAGAAGTACGCCGTGCAGTTGAACGACACGCACCCCGCCATCGCCGTGGCGGAGCTGATGCGCATCCTGGTGGACGAGCAGTTGATGGAATGGGAGAAGGCCTGGACGATCACGCGGCAGACCTTCGGCTACACAAACCACACACTGCTGCCGGAAGCGCTCGAGCGCTGGCCGGTGCCGTTGTTCCAGGCGGTGTTGCCGCGCCACCTGGAGATCATCTACGAGATCAACCGCCGCTTCCTCAACGAGGTGGAGGTGAAGTTCCCTGGCGACACCGACCGCGTCCGGCGCATGTCGCTCATTGACGAAAGCGGCGAGCGGCACGTCCGCATGGCGCACCTCGCCTGCGTGGGCAGCCACGCGATCAACGGCGTGGCAAAGCTGCACAGCGAACTGCTCAAGGAAGGCGTGTTGCGGGACTTCCACGAGTTCTGCCCGGAGAAGTTCCAGAACAAGACCAACGGCGTCACCCCGCGGCGTTTCCTGCTCCTGAGCAACCCGCAACTGGCGGGCTTGATTACGCGAACCATCGGCGACGACTGGATCAAGGACCTCGACAAACTGCGGGAGCTGGAGCCGCACGCGGACGATCCCGACTTCCGGGACGAGTGGCGCCGGGTCAAGCGCGCCAACAAGGCCGAGCTGGCCGATCTCATCCGCACCCGCGCGCGCGTCTCCGTGGACCCGGATTCATTGTTCGACGTGCAGGTCAAGCGCCTGCACGAGTACAAGCGCCAGCACCTGAACGTGCTGCACATCATCACTCTCTACAACCGCCTCCGCCGGAACGTGTATCTCGACCTCGTCCCGCGCACTTTCATCTTCGGCGCCAAGGCCGCGCCCGGTTATCACCTGGCCAAGCTCATCATCAAGCTCATCAACTCCGTCGCGAAGGTGATCAACAATGATGCCGCCATGCAGGGCCGTTTGAAAGTCGCCTTCATCCCCAACTTCAACGTCAAGAACGCTCACCGCATCTATCCGGCGGCGGATTTGTCCGAGCAAATATCCACGGCGGGCAAGGAGGCCTCGGGCACCGGCAACATGAAGTTCGCCCTGAACGGCGCCCTGACCATCGGCACGCTCGACGGCGCGAACATCGAAATCCGCGACGAGGTGGGGCATGAGAACTTTTTCCTCTTCGGGCTGAACGCGGCGGAAGTGCAGCGGCTCAAGTCCACAGGGTACCGCCCGCGCGACTACTACGAAACCAACGCCGACTTGCAGGAGGCCATTGACCAGATCGCCGCCGGGTTCTTCTCGCCGGAGCAGCCGGACCTGTTTCACCCTTTGGTTCATTCACTGGTCGAGCACGATCCCTACCTGGTGCTGGCGGACTACGCCGCCTACGTCGCGTGCCAGGACCGCGTCAGCGCCGCCTGGCGCGACACCGAAAACTGGACGCGCATGTCCATCCTCAACGTCGCGCGCATCGGCTACTTCTCCTCCGACCGCGCCATCCGCGAATACTGCCGGGACATCTGGAACGTCAGCCCGGTGAGGATCAACCTGACTGCGAAATGACGAACTGTGTTTGCCGTCGCTTTGAAACCCTTTCCCCGTTAGCTTCGCGCCCATGAAACTCGGTTTCGTCTCCGCCATTCTCCCCGAACTCAACCTCGACCAGGTGCTCGCCTTCGCCGCCGCCGAGCGTTTCGCTTGTGTCGAGGCCATGTGCTGGCCCGTGGGCAGGGCCGAGCGCAAGTTCGCCGGCATCACACACATTGATGTGAACGGCTTCACCGTGGGCCGGGCGGACGATGTGAACGCGCTCTGCGACCACCACGGTGTCTCCCTCACCGCCCTCGGCTATTATCCGAACCCGCTGGACCCGGATGCGAAGGTGTCCAAGGCCGCGGTGGACCATTTGAAAAAAGTCATCAAGGCCGCCGCCCTGATCGGCTTGAAGCACGTGAACACCTTCACCGGCCGCGACTGGACGCAGAGCGTGGACGACAACTGGCCGCGCTTCCTCAAGACCTGGAAGCCGCTGATCAAATTCGCCGAGGACCACGGCATCAAAATCGGCATCGAGAACTGCCCGATGTCTTTCACGAAAGACGAGTGGCCCGGCGGCAAGAACCTTTTCACCACGCCCGTCATCTGCGGCGCGCGTTCAACGACATTCCATCAAACAGCTTTGGCCTGAACTACGACCCGTCACACTTCGTCCTCCAGCAGATGGACCCGGCCAGCCCGCTGCGCGAGTTCCAGGAGAAGCTTTTTCACCTCCACGCCAAGGATGTGAAGCTGCACCGTGACCGGCTGAGCGAAGTCGGCGTGTTCGCGCACCCGAACGAATGGCACACCCCGCGCATCCCCGGCTTCGGCGAGATGGACTGGGCGAAGTTCATGGCCGCGCTCATGGAAACGACCTACCGCGGCCCCGTGTGCATCGAGGTGGAGGATCCGACCTTCGGCAAGACACTCGCCGGACGCCAAAGCGCCTTGCGGGTGGCGGGCAACGTCCTGCGGCCGTATTTCGGCCAACCCGCCACGAGCATCTCTTCAGAGCCCGCAATTGCCTTGCGCGCGGGAGGGGCGGACGGCCATTCTACGCTCGCACCACAAACCAAAGCCTTGCTCCGAACCGCCATGAAAAAAGTCAAACTTTCCTCATCCCGCCGCGCCGTCCCTTCGTCCGGAAACGGCCGGTCCGCCTGGCTCGCCAAGCCCAAGCGCATGTTGATCAACGGCCAGTGGGAGGCCGCCGCCAGCGGGGAAACCTTCGCCACGCACGATCCCGCCACCGGCGAGGTGATCTGCCACCTGCCCGCCGGGGACAAGGCGGACATTGACCGCGCGGTGAAGGCCGCCCGCGCCGCCTTCGAGTCCGGCCCGTGGCCGTCCATGACGCCGTCCGAGCGGGGGAAATGCCTGTGGCGGCTGGCGGATTTGCTGGAGCAAAACCTGGAGGAGTTCGCCCGCCTTGAATCGCTCGACAACGGCAAGCCGCTCGCCGTGGCGCGCGTGGCAGACATGCCGCTGGCGGTGGATTTGTTCCGTTACATGGCCGGCTGGGCGACGAAAGTGCTCGGGCATACCATTCCTATCTCCGTCCCTTACGCGCCGGGCGCGAAGTTCCACGCCTACACCTTGCGCGAGCCGATTGGCGTCGTCGGCCAGATCATCCCGTGGAATTTTCCGCTGCTCATGGCCGCCTGGAAACTCGGCCCGGCGCTGGCGACCGGCTGCACCGTCGTGCTCAAGCCCGCCGAGCAGACGCCGCTCACGGCGCTGCGCCTCGGTGAACTCATCCAACAGGCGGGCATACCCGATGGCGTGGTCAACATCGTCACGGGCCTGGGCGAAACCGCCGGGGCGGCGCTGGCGGCCCATCCCGGCGTGGACAAAATCGCGTTCACCGGCTCGACGGAAGTGGGCAAGCTCATCGTCAAGGCCGCCGCGCACGACTTGAAGAAGGTCTCCCTCGAACTCGGCGGCAAGTCGCCCAACATCATCCTGGAGGACGCCGACCTGGAGACCGCCATTCCCGGCGCGGCCAGTGCGATCTTCTTCAACCACGGCCAATGCTGCTGCGCCGGTTCGCGGCTCTATGTCCACAAGAAGCATTTCGACAAGGTGGTCGAGGGCGTCGCCGCCGCGGCGAAGAAGATCAAGGTCGGGCCCGGCCATGCGCCCGACACCGAGATGGGGCCGCTGGTTTCCGAGGAACAGTTGAACCGGGTCATGGGCTTCCTCCAATCCGGCCAGTCCGAGGGGGCGAAGCCCGTGGTGGGCGGTTCGCGGCACGGTGATCGCGGCTACTTCGTCCAGCCCACCGTGCTGGTCAACACGCGGCCCGGCATGAAAGTCGTCGAGGAGGAAATCTTCGGCCCGGTCGTGTGCGCCCTGCCGTTCAAGGAAGTGGACGAGGTGGTGCCCGCCGCCAACGCCAACATCTACGGCCTGGCCGCCGCCGTGTGGACGAAGGACGTGTCCAAGGCGCATCGCCTGGCCGCCGCCTTGCGCGCGGGCACGGTCTGGGTCAACTGCTACAACATCTTCGACGCCGCGTTGCCGTTCGGCGGCTACAAGCAGTCCGGCTGGGGCCGCGAGATGGGTTCCGAGGTGCTGGAGCTGTACACGGAGACCAAGGCGGTGTGCGTGCGGGTCCAATAAGCCTCCCGCCAAGCCGCTGAGATTGTGATCCCCTCCGCTGGCCGACGCGGCGGGAGAAGGACGCTTCCCCTTTTTGAGCGGAGACTTGTCAAAGCGCGCCTATTGCGGACACTGGGGGCGAACTGCTGCCAACATGAAATACAGCTATCAAGAACTCGCCAAGATGATTGACCACTCGCTCCTTCATCCGACCATGACGGATCAGGAGCTGGAGGACGGCTGCAAACTCGCCGCGAGGTACGGCGTCGCCTCCGTTTGCATCAAGCCCTACTACGTCAAGCGCGCCGCCGAACTGCTCAAAGGCTCCGGCGTGCTCGTCGGCGCGGTCATTGGCTTTCCGCACGGCAATTCCACCACCGAATCCAAGCGCTACGAGACCTTTCTCGCCTGCCGGGATGGCGCGGTCGAAATCGACATGGTCATCAACATCGGCAAGGCGCTGAGCGGCGACTGGGACTACGTGGCCAACGACATCCGCGCCGTGTGCGAGGAAGCGCACCAACATGGCGCCAAGGTCAAAGTCATCTTTGAAAACGACTATCTGGCCAACGGCGGCGCGGGCCTGGGCGGCGATGACTTCAAAAAACTCCTTTGCCAGATTTGCGAGCGCGCCGGGGCCGACTGGGTGAAGACCTCCTCCGGCTACGGCTTCGTGAAGCAGCCAGACGGCAGCTACAACTACAAGGGCGCGACCGAGCACGACCTCGCCCTCATGCGCGCCAGCGTTTCCGCGAAAGTGCAGGTCAAGGCCGCCGGTGGCGTGCGCGACTTGGATGGCCTCATCAAAGTCCGCGATCTGGGCGGCAGCCGCTGTGGCGCGACCGCCACCGCCGCGATGTTGGATGAATATCGCCGCCGCGAAGCAGCGGAAAAAGCAGGCGCCTCGCCAGCCACCGCCAAAGAAGGCTCCATCGGGGCCGGCGGTTATTGAGAGGTGAGGTGATTGCTTGGCGGCGATGCCCCCCATCCAACATTTCCGGCGCTGTCCCAAATGCGGCCAGCCACTGGGGAAATGTGCCGGGACCAATTTCATCCGCTGTCCAAGCTGCGAGTTTCTTCTTTTCTTCAACCCATCCGTGTCGGTGGCGGCATTTATCACGGCCGCGGACTGGCGGACGTTGTTCATCCGGCGCGCAAAGGAGCCGGCCAGGGGCAAACTGGCCATCCCCGGCGGCTTCGTGGACTTTGGCGAGACGGCGGAGACGGCGTTGCGGCGGGAGGTGTTGGAGGAAGTCGGCTTGGAAATCGGGGGCGTCCGCTACCTTTGCTCGGCGGTCAACGACTACGAGTTCAAGGACGTGACTTACCCCGTGCTGGACCTTTATTTCACCGCGCGCGTGGAGGCGGGCGTCGCCCGCGCCCTCGATGATGTGGCGAGCATCAAGTGGCTCATGCCCGGGGAAATCGCCCTGGATGAAATCGCCTTTCCTTCCATGCGGCAGGCGGTGGAAGTCTGGGTGAAAAGCCTGCGCCACTCGCCGGAGTCCACGCCAACCGCGGACGTTCAACTCAGTGGTTGAACAAAAACTCCTTCGTATTGATCAGCGCCCAGAGGATGTCCTCCCAGGCCTGCCGCTTGTTGACGGGCACTTCCTTGCCGTCCTTGTCCCTCACGGTTTTGGTCAGATGGCCGAGGGCGAGCTTCATTTCACTTTCGTTCGGCTCGCGGGCGAAGAAACGGGCGTAAAGCTCGCGCACCTTCTGGTCGTCGGCACGCGCCGTGTCCGCCGCCAGCAGCGCGGCACGCCCAGAGTCGGCGGTGAGCTTGTCCTGCACGAACTTGGAGTTCAGCAGGTGCAGGCTTTGCGCGAGGCTGGCGTCCTGCGAGCGCTCGCACTCGCAGGCGCTGGAGGAATCGGGCCGGCCAAACACGGTCAGGAAATAGTTGCCCGCGTTGAAGCTGTTGTCGGGCAGCGCCACGGCGCGGGTGCCACGTTCCAACCCGTCAAACCCGTTCTCCGTGTTCGTCACGTCGTTGATGGCATCCAGCAGCACTTCGGCGGTGAGGCGCTTGGGGTAGTAGCGGCTGAAGTATTGTTTGTCGAGGCGGTTGTGCTCGTTCGGCTCGGCGCTCAACTGGTAGGTGCGCGACTGCGTGATGGCGCGCACCAGGGCCTTGAGGTCATAGCCGCTGGAAATGAAATGTTCGGCCAGCGCGTTGAGCAATTCTGGGTTCGTGGCCGGATTGGTCTCGCGCATGTCGTCCTCCGGCTCGACCAGGCCGCGTCCGAAGAAGTGTTTCCAGTAGCGGTTCACCAGCGACTTCGCGAAGAAGGGATTGTCTCGCCGCGCCAGCCAGTCCGCGAGTGCCAGGCGCGGGTCATCCTCCGGCGCGATCTCGAACGGCGGCGTGCCCAGGCCGGCGGGCTTCACGGTCTGTTTGGTCTTGGGATTGGTCGCCTGCGCGGTGCCGCGCCGGTGGAAAATGATTTCCTCGCCGGGCCGTTCGCCGCCCTTGCGCCCGACCTGCGAGAAGAACGCCGAAAAACTGTAGTAGTCCTGCTGGCTCCACTTCTCGAAGGGATGATGATGGCACTGCGCGCACTGGAGGCGCGTCCCCATAAACATCTGGCCCACGTCCTCTAGCTGCGCATTGGGCGTACGCACCTGACGATACCAGCCCACCGCCGGGTTCTGGCTGAACTCGCCGGACGCGGCCACGACGTCGCGCACGATCTGGTCGTAGGGCCGGTTCTGATGCAGACTGTCGCGCAGCCAGCCGTGAAAGGCATACGTCCCAAACTGCTGCGTGCCCGCGTCGCGTTTGTTGCGAAACAGGGCGCTCCATTTGCTGGCGAAATGGTTCGCGTAATCCGTGCCCGCCAGCAAACGATCAATGAGTTGGTCGCGCTTGTCCCCCGCTGGGTCCGCCAGGAACCGCTCGCTCTCCTCCTTCGTCGGCAGACGGCCCGCGATGTCCAGCGTCACGCGCCGGATGAACGTCGCGTCGTCCGCCGAGGCGGAAGGCGGCATGCCCACAGCCTGGAGCTTGTTGAAGACCAGTTCATCTATGAAATTCTTTGGCGCGGGCAAATCCCCCACCGGCGCGCCCAGCGGCAGCGTCGCGCGAAAGACCGCCACGCGGGACTGATACCGCACCATCACCGCCACGTCGCCGGGCCGGTCGTAAAACTCCACCCGCCCCGCCTCATCGGTCTTCGCCAGCTCCTTGTCGTTCGGCTCGAACAACGCGCTGCGCGTCACGTCCTCCGCCGAGCCGTCGGTGTAGCGCGCCAGCACGATCAACTGCTGCTTGCCCCCCGGCGGCATCGTGCGCTGTTTCGGAAACACCTCGATGCCCGCCACGGTCGGCGCATCCGGCTTGCCATAAGGCATTCCCTGTTTGATCCAGCGCGCCAGCAGCTTCCAGTCGTCCGAATCCGGCTCCAGCTTTTTACCACCGCCATGCGGCACGATGGCCGCGCCCTTGAGCATCAGCAGGCTCTGCTCCGGCGCAGCCGTGAAGATGCGCCGTCCGCGGGCCTCCTTCACCAGCCACTCGTAATCCTCCTGCGGCTCGAAGCCGAGCAACGACAGGCGGAACCCGTTCTGCCCGCCCGACTTCCCGTGGCAGCCGCCCGCGTTGCAACCCAGCTTCGTGAAGATCGGCACGATCTGGTTGGGAAAATTGATCTCCTTCTCCGCCTCGTATTCCTGAACCACCACCTCCAGCTTCGCGGTGAACCCCTCCGCCCGCGCCGTGACCGTGGCGGAACCATTCTTCAACGGCGTCAGCGAACCCCGCTTGTCCACACTGATCACGTTGACGGGCGAAACCCTGAAAACCGCCTGCGCCGTCAAATCGCGCTCCCCGCCATCAGCCAGTCTGCCGGTCACCAGCAACTGACGCCGCTGATCCGCACCCTTGAGCGTGATTGAGGCCGGCGACTTGATCTCGCCCGCATGGTGTAACTGAATCACGACCTCCGTGACCTTGGCCGCGGGCTTCGGTGCCGCCAGCGACTGGCCGCACAACAACACCGCCGCTAACACGCCCGCCATTCGCATCATGCTCATATCAATCGTTCTCAAAGTTCCTTGTCTGGACGCTGCCACGCGCTCATTTCTTCGGGCTAACCTGAACATTCGCATACGATTCCAGAAACCCACAGCCCGTGCAGCGCATCGTGCCCACGGCATACAGGCGCTTGCCACGCGTCTTGTGGCCGGTGAAAAAGGATCTTTCCGGTGTGCCTTCCACCCAGGAGCAGCACCAGACTGTCATGCCGTCGCCGTGATCAGCGATGAAGCCAGGTTCCATGTTTTTGCCGCACTTGACGCAGGCGATTGCTTTGTCGCTCATAAAACTCAGGCAATTTGCAGGCAGGCTGAACCGCCGGAAACAAACTCTGAAAGGCTGATTCTGCGAGCTATCCTGTGGCAGACGAATGGCAATGGCAAGCTTCGAGCCGGGGAAACGATCAATTCCCTCAGACCACCCAGCGGCCGCTTTTGCTTGGACGGTGGGTTTGCAAACCCGTTATACAAGAGCGAGCAACCGTCCGCCCGCATGGCAAATCCAGGTTCCAGTCCCGGCAATGGCAGCCCGCGTTCCGCCGCGGGCGGGCGTGAATCGCCGGCGGGCGGCGGGGACACGGCTCAGTTGGAGGCGACGATCGCCTCGCTCCGCCGGGAGCTGGCGGATGCCATGTTCGACCGGAACACCGTCGTCCAGCAGGCGGTGGCGGAGGCCAGCGGCGAATTGCGCCAGTTGAGGGCGACCATCCAGTCCATGCGCGACGAGATGGAACTGCTCCAGGCCTCGCGCGAGCGCGCGGTGAACGAGGCGGTCTCCAACTCCCACGCGGAAATCAAGCAGTTGCGTGAAACCATCCAGGCGCTGCGCGATGAGCTCGAGGCGATGCGGCATGAGCGCGAGCAGGCGGTGCAGACAGCGCTGGCAAACTCGACCGCGGAAATCCGCCAGCTCCAGCAGACCATCCAGGCGCTGCGCGACGAGTTGGAAGCGATGCGCTTCGAAAAGCAAGAGGCGGTGCAGCGGGCGGCCTTGTCGGCGGCGGACGAGATCGCGCAACTGCGGCAGACCATCCAGGCCCTGCGGGACCAGTTGGACGCCGCTCGCGCCGCCGCCAAGCCCGCAAGTTAGGAACTGACGCATGGCTGCTCTTGTGACAGACTCGCCCCCCGGCATGACCAACGACCCACAGCCCGCCACCGGCAACGGTGGCAATGGCGGCGCTTCCGCCGTGGCGTTGAGCACCGACGAGCGCCTCCGGCAGATGGAGATGCTGCTGAAGGTCAGCCGGCAGGTGTCGGCGATTGACACGCTGGACGAGGTGCTGGTGGTGCTGGTGCGCATCGCCACCGCGGAGACAGGCGCGGAGCGCGGCACGCTCTGGATGAATGACCCGGCCACCGGCGAGCTTTACTCCCGGGTGGCCCTGGGCAGCGGGCACCGGGAACTGCGCATCCTCAACAACAAGGGCATTGTCGGCTTGGTGTTCAACACCGGCCAGGGCGTGGTCATCAACGACGCTTACGCTGATCCCAGGTTTGACCGGTCCTTTGACAAGCAGAGCGGGTTTCTCACCAAAAAAATCCTCGCCGCCCCCATCCGCACGGCCAAGGGCGAAATCATCGGCGTCATCCAGACGTTGAACAAACAGGACGGGGACTTCACCGACAACGACCTGCACCTGCTGGAGCAGATGACGACGCAGGCGGCCATCACGCTGCAAAGTCGGCAGTTCGTGGAACGGATGCAGAAGTCGCGGCAGGCGGAGATGGAGTTTCTGGACGTGGTGTCGGACGTCACGTCCGAGCTGGAGCTGAAGCCCCTGCTCCAGAAAATCATGAACGAAGCGAAGCGGATGCTGAAAGCCGACCGCGCCACGCTGTTCCTCAACGACGAGAAGACGAAGGAGCTGTGGAGCGAGGTGGGCACGGGCCTGGGCGCCACCCAAATCCGTTTTCCCAACCATCTCGGCATCGCCGGCGCAGTGTTCACCTCCGGCAAGACGGTCAACATCCCTTACGCCTACGCGGATTTGCGGTTCAATCCGGCCTTCGACAAGAAAACGGGCTATTTCACCCGCGCCATCCTGTGTGTGCCGGTGCAAAACAAACACGGCAAGGTCATCGGGGTCACCCAGGTGTTGAACAAGCAGGGCGGGCCGTTCACGGCGGAGGACGAGACACGCCTACGCGCCTTCAGCGCGAAGATTTCCCTCGGTCTGGAAAACGCGAAGCTCTTCGCGGACATCCAGAACATGAAGAACTACAACGAGAGCATCCTGGAGAGCATGTCCAGCGCGGTGATCACGCTCGACGAGGCGGGCAAGATCGTGACGTGCAACTCGGCGGGTTCGCGGATGCTGGGCACGCCGGTCAACGCCATCATCGGCAAGACGGTGGCGGAGTTTTTCACCGGCGCGAACGTCTGGGTGAAGGAAAAGGTGGATCGCGTCAACCAAAGCCAGCAGGCCGAGAACACCGTGGACGCCGAACTGGACGTGAAAGGCGAGAAGAAGTCCGTCAACATGACCGTGCAGCCCTTGATGAGCGTCGAGCAGAAGAAGATGGGCACGATGTTGATGATCGAGGACATCAGCGGCGAGAAGCGCCTCAAGTCCACCATGTCGCGCTACATGGATCCCGCGCTGGCGGACCAGCTGCTGGCGGGCGGCGAGGACATGCTGGGCGGACGCAGCACGATGGTCACCGCCCTGTTCTCCGATCTGCGCGGGTTCACCACGATCACCGAGAAACTGGGCGCGCAAGGCACGGTCACACTGCTGAACGAATATTTCACCATCATGGTGGACTGCCTCCAGAAGGAGGGCGGCATGCTGGACAAGTACATCGGCGACGCCATGATGGCGGCCTTCGGCATTCCAATCGCTCACGAGGACGACGAGGACCGCGCCGTCCGCACGGCGATTTCCATGCTCCGGGAACTGGCCGCCTTCAACAAAGCCCGCGCCGCCAAAGGCCAGGATCCCATTGACATGGGCATCGGCCTGAACACCGACATGGTCGTCTCCGGCAACATCGGTTCACCCAAGCGCATGGACTACACCATCATGGGCGACGGCGTGAACCTGGCCTCGCGGCTGGAAAGCGCGTGCAAGCAATACCACGCCCGCATTCTGATGAGTGAAAACACCTTCAACAAGCTGCGCGGCCAGTACCGCATCCGCGAGGTGGATCGCGTGGTGGTCAAGGGCAAGACCAAGCCCATCGGCATCTACGAGGTGCTCGACTACCACACGGAGGAAACCTTCCCCAACCTGGACGCCGTGCTGGAGAGCTTCGCGCGCGGTCTCACCCGCTACCGCCAGGGCCAGTGGGACAAGGCCATCGAAGCCTTCAAGGAGGCGCTGGCGAAAAACCCCGGGGACGGCACAGCGCAAATGTATGTCCAACGCTGCGAAAAACTGAAAGCCAGTCCGCCGGACGACTGGACGGGCGTTTGGGTGCTGGACTCGAAGTAAGCGCTGTGGGAAACACCTCCTTGCCAGCCAGCGGGAAACGGGGGTTGACACCCTGGAGCACAAAGCCGTTTGTCGAAGATCCGGCTCCCGCCACGATGCCAGCCCGCGAAACTGGCCGCCGGCCATGAGCCTGCTCAAGGAAGACTTCCGATTCTGGCTCCGCCGCCAGTCCGCCTGGTGCGACTTGCGCCAATCTCTGGCACTGGGCGGAGCGGAGGCCATGCGTCGCATGTGGACCTGGCCTCGCATCTTGCGGACGCCACCGGTTGTCACAAACCCTGTCGAACCCGGCAGCCCGCTGGAGTTGCACACAATGTGCCACCGCGGCGACTGGCTGCTGGCGATTTGGATGCTCAAGAGTTTTTTCCATCACTCAGGAAACCGGCCCTCATTGGTCATCCATTGCCAGAACGAGTTGAAACCCTCCGCCGAGGCGCATCTTCGGAGGCACTTCCCCTCCGCCCGCATTGTCACGCCCGCCGAGTCCAACGAAACTGTGACCGATTATCTCATCCGGCGCGGCCTGCCCCGATGCCTGCACTGGCGGCGGGAAATGGGCGTGATGCAAAAGCTGCTGGATGTGCAGGTGCTCGCGGGCGGCGTCAATGTGCTGGGACTGGATGCGGACATCCTCTTCTTCCAACGACCCGCCGAGCTGCTTGCGGCTGGCGCCTCACCGGCAAACACCTTCACGTTTCAACGCGACTGCGCGGACAGCTATACCATTAACCGGGACACCGCGCGCCTGGACCTGGGCGTTGCTCTGGCGCCCTGTGTGAACACCGGCATTGTCCTGCGCGCGGCATCGGCGCTGAACCTCGTCCGGGTGGAAGAGTTTCTGTCGCATCCCCGGGTCGCCCGCCGCTCCGGGCACCTGGAGCAGACGTTGCACGCCTTGTGCGCTTCGGAAACCGGCCGGGTAAACTACCTGCCCGCAACATACGGCCTGTCCATGGAAGGGAAAATGCCGTTGAGGGAACTGGTTTGTCGCCACTACGCCGGTGCCAGCCGCAGATGGATCACCAAGGAGGGCATGAACCATCTGAAAACCCAGGGCTTGCTGGAAGCCGGACAAGTGGGCCGCTCGACGGTGACACAGTTGGGAGCGCCAGACATCCCCCGGTGAGCAGGTCCATTTCGTGGGGGGAAACGATCTGAGGATGCCGGGGCGTCCTCCGGGCGCGGTCGCTGGCCCAGCATAACCCCCACGACCAGCAGGCGTACCGGGCAACGGTCCTGTACCCGCCAAACCATCCCATGCCGCCCTGACCCGGTTCCGGGACAATCTCAATCTTCGCTCCCGCCCTGGCTGGTTTCCTGGCTCGAACCGGACACGCGAGAGGGAACCCGGCCCGGTCATGATTGTCTGGTGGGAAGATGTCAGGACGGCTTGCACTCGTTGCGTAGTCTTGCCCCAGACCTGTGGATTTGCGAGGAGCCGAGTATTCTGTGTTTTTGCCCGGTTTTCAGATTGAAACGCGCCGCCCGGTCGTGGCTAACTCCCGCCGTTTACCGCAGTTAATGGCATGAAGCCCACGGTTTCCAACCGCGTTTCCCCATGAAGAAATACAACGTCGGCATCATCGGCTATGGCTGGGTCGCCACGGCGCACATTCCCGCCATCAACGCCACCGCGCAGGCCCAGGTCACGGCGGTCTATTCCTCACGCCAGCAGAACCAGCGCGAGTTGAGCCAGAAATACGGCGGGCACATAGACACGTACACGGACCTGGACTTGATGCTGGCCAATCCGAACATCCACGTCGTCTCCGTGTGCTCCCTGCCCAGCCTGCACACCCAACACGTCATCGCGGCGGCGAAGGCCGGCAAGCACATCATCATCGAGAAGCCGCTGGCGATGTCGTGGAAGGACGTGCAGGCGATGCAGGCGGCGGTGAAGAAGGCGGGCGTGAAGACGTGCGTGTGCTTCGAGTGCCGGTGGTCGAGCCAGTTTCTGGCGACCAAGGGGATCATTGACCAGGGCCTGCTCGGCAAACTGCACTACGGCGAGGTGGATTATTATCACGGCATCGGGCCGTGGTATGGGCAGTTCCGCTGGAACACGTTCAAGAAGGACGGCGGCAGCTCGCTGCTCACCGCCGGCTGCCACGCCTTGGACGCACTGCTGCTGTGCATGGGCAGCGAGGTCACGGAAGTCACCAGCTACGACACGCGTTCGCAGAGCGTCATTTTCAAGCCCTACGAATACACCACGACCAGCGTGACGATCCTCAAGTTCAAGAACGGCGCGATTGGCAAGTGCGCGGCGGTGGTGGACTGCCTCCAGCCGTATTATTTCCACACGCACCTCGTCGGCAGCGAGGGCAGCCTGCTGGACAACAAATTTCACTCGATGAAGGTCAGCGGCCTGAACAAGCACGCCTGGAGCACACTCTCCATGAAGATGCTGGATTCCGGCGACGTGAGCGATCACCCCTACACCACGCAGTTTCAAGCGTTCTTCGACACCCTTGACAAGGGCAAGGAGATGCCTTTGACCAGCCTGGAGGACGCCGCCGTCAGCCACAAAATCATCTTCGCGGCGGACAAATCGGCGGCCAGCGGCGGCAAGCCCGTCAAGGTGTAGCCCGGCTTGTCGTCCGGGGGGGCCTCAACTGAACCGCCTTGCGAAAGCGGCTTTCCCGTCACGGCGCTTCCGGCTCGCCGCATTGACAAACCCTTCGCCCGCCCCGCAGCATCCGGGGCATGTCAGGCACCATCGCCATCGTGGGCCGGCCAAACGTCGGCAAGTCCGCCCTGTTCAATCGCATCGTTGGGCGACGCATCGCCATTGTCCACGACCAGCCGGGTGTGACCCGCGACCGCATCGCCGCCGAGGCGGAGTGGCGCGGGCGGCCTTTCACCCTGATTGACACCGGCGGCATCGGCCTGCTGCGGCGCGAAAAGTCGCAGGACATAATCGTCAAGGCCGCCGTGGACCAGGTGCAACTCGCCATCGAGGCGGCGGACGTCATTCTGTTGGTGGTCAATGTGCAGGAAGGGGTGGTGCCACTGGACCAGGAGGTGGCGGGGCGGCTGCGCGCGAGCGGCAAGCCGGTGATCGTGGCGGTGAACAAGACGGACAACGCGAAAGCCGAAGCGGGCGCGGGCGAGTTCGCGGAGCTGGGCTTTGAACGGGTATTCTCCGTGTCAGCGATTCACGGGCGCGGCCTGGAGGATCTGCTGAACGCGGCGATGAAGCTCCTGCCGGAGGTTGCGGCAGGTTCCGAGTTGCAGGTGGCAAGTTCTTCGAGCGCGAGGGAGACGGGTGAGCCGGCAACCGCCGATCAGCCACCGGCAACTCCTCTGAAACTCGCCATCGTCGGCCGCCCGAACGTCGGCAAATCCTCGATCATCAACGCGCTCACCCGTTCGGAGCGGGTCATCGTCAGCCCCATCCCCGGCACCACGCGCGATGCCGTGGACGTGCCCTTCGAGGTGGAAACGGAGGGCGTCCGCCAGCATTACGTGCTCATTGACACCGCCGGCGTGCGGAAGCGGCGGAGCATTGACGACTCGATCGAGTTCTTCAGCGTCCAGCGCACGGAGGACTCCATCCGCCGGGCGGACATCGTGGTGTTCGTACTGGACGCCGAGGCGGGCATCCTCGAGCAGGACAAAAAGATCGCGGACCTGATCACCGAGGCCCGGCGCGCGTGCATCGTGGTGGTCAACAAGTGGGATTTGATGGCGGATGTGGTGGAAAAGGCGCGTCTCGAGGAGATCGAGCGACGCAACAACAAGGCCCAACGCCACGCGCCCAGGCGCATGACGACGCTGATGGAATTTGGCGAATGGGTGCAGGAGAAACTGTTCTTCCTCGACTACGCGCCGGTCATTTTCACCTCGGCGAAATCCGGTTTCAACCTGGACCGGCTGCTCGAGGCTGTGCGCTATGTGGCCGCGCAGTTGCGGCGGGAGATCGCCACGTCATTGCTCAACCGTACCTTGCATGACGCCGTGGAACGCCGCCAGCCCGTGAGCAACCTGGGCCACCGGCTGAAGTTTTTTTACGCCACGCAGACCGCCAAGGCCCCGCCGACGTTCCTGTTGTTCGTCAACCGCGACGACCTGTTTTCCGACCCGTACGCCAAGTACCTCCAAGGCGAGTTGCGCAAGGCTTTCGGCTTCGAGGGCTGCCCCATCATCCTGCGCGCCAAGCCGCGGCCAAAGACCATCGAACCGGTGCGGAAGTTCCGTTCCCCGGACCGGCCAAAAGGCAAAAAGCCGGTGGCCCGGCAGGGCAGGCGCTAGCCGACTGACAGCCCGCTGCCCAGCAGCACCGCCTCCTGCACAGCCAGATCGTGCTCGGGCGGCCATTCGAACCGCTTTTCGCCGCGGATGACCTTGGCCAGATCCATGAACTCGCCGTCGTAACGCGGCAGCCGGGGCAGAGCCACATCCTGGTAACCCCTCTTGAAGCCTTCGCGCGGCGCGTCCAGCGCCAGCCTAACGTGCGGCGGTTCCAACGGGCGGATGTCCAATGTCCCCCGGGTGCCGCACATCACGAACTGCCGTCGCGCGCCACCTTCCACTTCCACGAAATTCGCCCGCACGGTGGCGGTGGCGTCCGGGTAGTCGAGCACCGCCAGTTGATTGTCCAACAAACCGTCCTTGTAGGCGGAAGAACTGCGGCCGTGGGCGGTGAGTTTTTGCGGTTTGCCGAGCACCTTGATGACGGAGTCCATGACGTGGCAGCCAAGCTCGAACATCGCACCACCCGGGTATTTCAAGAGCGCCTGACGCGAGGCCCGGTTCAACACCTTGCCCATCACCGCGTCCACCGAGAACACCTCGCCCAGCCAGCCTTCGCGCCCGGCGCGATAGGCGAGTTGGAACGCCGGGTTGTAGCGGAACATGTAACCCATCTGCACGGTAAGGTTGCGCCGGTTGGCTTCATCAAGCACGCGCTTGAAGTGTGGCAACGACTCACCCGCCGGCTTGTCCAGGTGGATGTGCATTCCCGCCTTCACGCAGCGCTCCGCCGTGGCCAGCAGATCGCCAACTTCTGTTTCCACCGCCACGGCTTGCAGTCCTTTCTTGCCAAGCAACTGCTCCTCCGTGAGCCATTCCAATCCCTGATACGCCTGGTCACGTTGCGCGGCCTCCCGCCGTTGGCCGTCCGGCTCCACGACGCCCACGATCTCAAACAAGTCCGGCAAATTGCGGATGGCGGCCAGCTTGCCCGCGGCGTGCGCGTGTTTGGTGCCAATCTGACCAATGCGGATGCGCGGCGGCCGGGCTTGACCAAGCAGGCCGGGCGCCCACAACGCGACGGCAGAACCGGCCAGCGTCATTGACGAGATAAAGGCGCGGCGTTTCATGGGATTGAGTCACGCGCGGACGGCCTCACACCGTCTGGCAGGCCAGTGAATGCAATTCATCCAGATGCGCAAGCTGCCGGTCCCAAACACTGAAAACAATCTCCTTCACCCGCGCCTGCATCGCGGGCGTGGTCGCGGCCTCGGCCACTAGCTTCGCGGCAAGCTGGCTGTGCTTCACGTCCGCCACGCTGTGGATGGAAAAAAACTCCACGTCATCCGCCTTCATGCCGTAGTGCCTTTCCATGACGCGGGCGACCAGCGGGAAGAATTGCGGCAGCGGACGCTCCACGCCCAGCCCCACGCACGCCAGCGACTCCACAAACGTGCCGTGGCGCGAAAGGTCCGTGACCAGTTGCCAGAAGGCGCGCCCCGTTTCCGTTTGCGGCTCGTCCAGCGCGTCCGATGCCTCCAATCCCAGCGCTGCCATGAAGCGCTTGAACAATTCCGAATGCGCCTGCGTGGTCTGCCCGCTGCCGGTTTCCTCGTAGATTGTCTCGCACAAACCCGTCAGCGCGGGCACGGACCGGCACTTGATGGCAACGTGCAGGTACTGCCAGGGGAAATCGCGGACGAAGGGATAAATGTCCCGCGCCCACAGCCGCAGCGCGTCCGCCGGCAGACGCCCGCGAAAGGCGTCTCGCCAGAACGGGTGCGTGCGTTGAAACAGCGGATGCCGCGGCGCAAGCTGGCGCAATTCCTGGCGGAAGGCTTCGGCGGTCATGACGTCTCGGATCGGGCGAACACCAGCGAGGCGTGATTGCCCCAAAAACCGGAGGAGTTTGTCATCACGGCGGCGCAGGCGCAAGGCTGCGGAACGGTGCGGACGACGCGGAGCGCGCACTCCGGGTCAAGCGCGTCGCAGTTCGCCGTGGGCGGAACCACGCCGGTGTTCATGGCCCGGATCGCGAGAATGGATTCCAGCGCCGCCGCCGCGCCCATGCAATGGCCGGTCACGGGCTTCGTGCTGCAAACCCACGGGGACATGCCCTGTGAAAACACCTGGGCCATGGCGCGGGCCTCCTGGCGGTCGTTCAACACCGTGCCCGTGCCGTGGGCGTTGACATGGCCTATGGCTTCCGGCGGCGCACCGGCCAAGCCGAGCGCGTCCCGCATCGCCCGCACCAGGCCATGACTGTCATCGCTCATCCCGGCGCGCTCGCCCGGCTCGGTTGCCAGCCCCCAGCCCGCCAGACGCGCGTGGCACCGGGCGGCGCGCGCGCGCACGGAAGCCCCGGTTTCCAACACCAGGAACGCCGCGCCCTCGCCCAACACCGTGCCGCTGCGAGCCAGGTCAAACGGCTTGCACGCCCGCGCCGGATCGTCCGCCGTCGCCAGCACACCGGCGGCGTGGAGTTGCGCCAGCACCGCCGGATGCAACGGCGCCTCCGCCCCCCCCGCCAGCGCCACCTCCGCCACGCCGCTGAGGAGCAACTGTGCCGCCGTCACAATCGCGGTGGCCGATGACGCGCACGCCGCCGATACAACGAAACTGGGACCGGTCGCCCCGCACAACTCCGCCAGCGTGCCGCTTAAGGACGCCAGTGTCGCGTGCGCCGCCATGCTGGGCCGCATCTGGCCGCGTGCCAGTAGCTCCACCGCTTCAGCCGCGGTCCACACCGGACCGCGCGAAGTGCCGACGACAACCGCAATCCGGTCCGGCGAAACTGGAACCCGGTCCAGGCCCGCGTCGCGCCACGCCTCCCAGGCCGCGGCCAGGGCGAACTGGACGGAACGATCGGCCCGCCGCGCTTTGCGCAGGGGGACTTGCGCGGCGACGGGCGGGCGAGCCGGGCAAACAGGCAGGCGCCCGTCCGCGATGCCTTGCGGCAGGGTCAGCCAGGTGGCAAGGCCGCGCCCCGCCAGGGCAGACTGCCACAGTGCGTCAACGCCCATGCCCGCCGCCGTCCACGCTCCCATCCCAGTCACCCGCAAGGGGCTATTCTCAAGCAAGGTTTTCAATTAGCGGCGGGGGGAAGATGAAGTTGCATCGGAAATTTGGCTTCGGCCCCGCTCCCGTACCCAATCCGACCGCCCGATGGCGAAGAGCAGGATGAAACGGAGAAGGCGGGGTTAAACTTCGTTTGTTTCGCTTCGCAGGCTGTTGAACAGCTCGGACAGGGCATCGTGCGGGGCGACGCGCAACACAGGCAAGAATTCATTCCACAGATGTCCGGCGGCGGCGGGGAACTGGCGCGCCTCGGCCAGCCATTCATCCGGCACGGGGCGACCGACGTGAATAACGAACCGCCACGGCGCGATCTCGGCAACCAGCGCGGGTAAAACCACGGCGTTGGCCGCGGCCGCCAGCCGCAAAGCCGTGCTGGAGATGCTCCAATGACCGCCGGGCAAGGGCGCTTCGATCAGGCGGCCTTCGGTGTGGTCGAGCATGGCGGTGAGCAGTCCGCCTTCGCGCAGGAAGCGCAACGCGGCGCGCGGGAATTGGCCGGGGAAGACAGCCGGCCCGGCACCGGAAGCACTGAGGGAATCCTTGCGGTGCTTCAACGGGCTGCGCTGTTCGAGGCGCTCGCTGACCATTGTGGCGGCAGGGTGGCCGAACGCGCGGAGCCAGTAGCGCAGCAGCAACAGTCCGCCGTAGTGCAGCGTGGCCAGGATGACCGGGCGTCCACCGGCATGGGAGGCGATCAAGTTCGTTTCTCCCTCGATGCGGCAACGCTCGCGCCAGCGTGGCAAAGCAAGCCGGTCCGGCAAGGCG
>Ga0073934_10004153_pt1 | contig 24672 bp, 18 predicted proteins | sample LarsenN4metaG_FD_76834 | JGI IMG/M metagenome (GOLD analysis project Ga0073934, IMG submission 76834) | Hot spring sediment bacterial and archeal communities from British Columbia, Canada, to study Microbial Dark Matter (Phase II) - Larsen... ... | reverse complement strand
TTCCCCCCGCAGGCGGAACTCATCGATCACCCTCCGTGAACAGAACCTCCGTGCTGGAAACCTCACCGTATCCTATCCCAGGCAGTCAACCCCTACTTGGCGATGGCCCTGGTGATGCAAGCGACTCGCGCTTGCAGGGGAGACCTCAAACGCTATACTGACCCGTTCGCGGTCGAGGCGAACCTACGCCAGCTAGCGTAGCTCAACGGCAGAGCTCCTGTTTTGTAAACAGGGGGTTGTGGGTTCGAATCCCTCCGCTAGCTTCAAGTTGCGTCAAGTCCTGTAATGTTGTCCGGTGGGATTCCCGAGCGGTCAAAGGGGCCAGACTGTAAATCTGGTGGCAATGCCTTCGCAGGTTCGAATCCTGCTCCCACCACTGGAAGACGGTCCGATATCCGAAGCACGAAATCCGAACCAAAACAGTGCGAGCTGGCCTGCCGGTGACCTTCGGATTTCGCGTTTCGGATTTCGGGTTTGGCTTCGCCTTGCGGGCGTAGCTCAATGGTAGAGCTCCAGCCTTCCAAGCTGGTGGTGAGGGTTCGATTCCCTTCGCCCGCTCTGGAGGGTTAAGGGCTGAGAGCCAAGGGCGAAGGGCCGGACGAAGAATCTGGCCCTTAGCCCTTGGCCCTCAACACTTAGCCCCCCGGTTCGGTTGACATTTCGCGTGCGATTGGCCATCGTGTGCCGCCTGTCGAGCCACGGGGCGCCCGCGGTGCCGCTGCTGTAGCTCAGTCGGTAGAGTGCGTCCTTGGTAAGGACGAGGTCATGGGTTCGAATCCCATCAGCAGCTCTCGGAGCTAGTTCAGCGGCGACCGCCGGTTGCCTCGGCGGAGCCGTCCACACAGTTCGGAGTCGGTGGAGCAAAGCGGTCTCTCCGATCTCCCGCGATTCCTTCAACCCGCAAGAAATTCCTGGTGACCGAGAAAGCGTAGGAGCAGCAATGGCGAAGGAAGTCTTTCAGCGCACGAAGCCGCACGTCAACGTCGGCACCATCGGTCACATCGACCATGGCAAGACCACGACGACCGCGGCCATTCTGGCTGTCCAGACCGCGAAGGGCTTGGCGAAGTTCAAGAGCTACGCCGACATCGCCAAGGGCGGCACCGTTCGCGACGAAACCAAAACCGTGACCATCGCCGTCAGTCACGTGGAATACGAGACCGACAAGCGGCACTACGCCCACATCGACTGTCCGGGTCACGCCGACTACATCAAGAACATGATCACCGGCGCCGCCCAGATGGACGGCGCCATTCTGGTGGTTTCGGCCGCTGACGGTCCGATGCCCCAGACCCGCGAGCACATCCTGCTGGCCCGGCAGGTGAACGTGCCCGCCCTGGTCGTGTTCCTCAACAAGTGCGACCTCGTCGACGATGAGGAGCTGCTCGAGCTGGTCGAGATGGAAATCCGCGACCTGCTCAACAAGTACGAGTTCCCCGGGGACGACATCCCCATCATCCGCGGCAACGCCAAGGGGGCGCTCGACAACCCGGCCGATCCCAAGTTCAGCAAGTGCATCAGCGAGTTGATGGACGCGCTGGACAATCACATTCCCGAGCCGAAGCGCGAGGCCGACAAGCCGTTCCTGATGGCCATTGAGGACGTGTTCTCGATCTCCGGCCGCGGCACGGTGGTCACCGGCCGGATCGAGCAGGGGGTCGTCAAGCTGAACGACAAGGTGCAGATCATCGGTCTTGCGCCCACGCAGGACACCGTGGTCACCGGCATCGAGATGTTCAACAAGCTGCTGGACGAGGGGCAGGCGGGGGACAACGTTGGTCTGCTGCTTCGTGGCATCGACAAGGATGCCGTCGAGCGCGGTCAGGTGCTGGCCAAGCCGGGCAGCATCACCCCGCACACCAAGTTCGAGGCCAAGGTGTACGTGCTGAGCAAGGAGGAGGGGGGGCGGCACACGCCGTTCTTCAATGGTTACAAGCCCCAGTTCTACTTCCGCACAACCGACGTGACCGGGTCGTCCAAGCTGTTGGACGGGGCGGAAATGTGCATGCCGGGCGACAACGTGCGGCTGGAGGTGGAGTTGGGCAAGCCGGTGGCCATGCAGGACAACGTGCGGTTCGCCATCCGCGAGGGGGGCAAGACCGTCGGTTCCGGCGTGGTCACGAAGATTCTGGAGTAGTGTTCGGGCGGGTCGGCTGGGCTCGGCCTGCAGATGCGCTGTGATGTACAGACCCCGCCCCCGGCCTGGTTCAGGGGGCGGGGTTGTTTCCAAGATCCCGGAGTGGAATGATGGCCCGCGAGTACGTCTGGCTGGAGTGCACCGAGACCGGGCTGCGCAACTATCGCGTCAGCAAGGAGACCCGCGGCACGGAGCGGCTGGAGTTGAAGAAGTACAACAAGAAGCTCCGGCGGCACACGGTGCACAAGGAATCGAGGAAGAAGTAGCAAAGAAGGCATTAGGCGTCAGGCTTCAGGCAAGGCGGCGAAATCCGTTGCTTTCCTGATGCCTGGCGCCTGATCCCTGACGCCTCTCCTACGGGGGTAGCTCAACTGGCAGAGCAACGGATTCCAAATCCGTAGGTTGGGGGTTCAAATCCCTCCCTCCGTGCTCATCGAATGGATGGAATCGTGGCCGGCAGCAGTGCAACCGCGGAAAGAATTCGCATGGCGAAGTCCGAGAAGGACGTGACGTTCTGGCAGTCGCTGGCGTCGGCCAACCTGTACAAGCGGAATCAGGGGCGGTTGTCCCGGCAACTGACCGCCGGGGCGGCCCTGCTGGCAGTGGTCCTGGGCGCTTGGGCGATGTCGGTGACCGTGCTGGCGGATTTGGCGCCGGCGGTTCGCTACGGCATCGCCGGTGCGGTGGCCCTGGTGGGGGCGTGGTTTGCCTTTCGGATCGTGAATTATCCCGTCTTTGCGGATTTCCTCATCGACGTCGAGGGGGAAATGGCCAAGGTCTCCTGGCCGGACCAGGGGGAACTGAAGCGGGCGACGGCGGTGGTGCTGGTCGTGATGCTGCTCCTCAGCTTCGTGCTGTTCGGCTACGATGTGATTTGGCAGCAACTGCTGAAGTGGATCGGGGTTCTGCGGATCTGAGGCTTCGGCCGCGAGGGCCGGGTCGGGTGAATTGGCGGCGATGACTTGCATTCCCGCAGCGGGGCCGTCATCATGCCCGATTCCCCGACGACCCCTGTGCGCAACCGGTGTCGATTGCCCGGGAGGCTGGAATGGGTGAGGAAACCGCTGCCGTTGTGCAAGAAACGCCGAGTGACGGCGGGCGGCATTGGTACGTCCTGAAGGTGCAGAGCAATCGAGAGCGGTCGATTCGCGACAATCTCGTGCGGCGCATTCATCAGGAGGGCCTCGACGAGTTTTTCGGGGAGATCGTGATCCCGACCGAGAAGGTGGTCGAGACCAAGGGAGGCAAGAAGCGGGTCACCGAGCACAAGCTCTTTCCCGGCTACCTGATGGTGCAGATGGTGCTCAACGACGAGACGTGGTATCTCGTGCGGAGCACCAGCGGCGTCGGGGACTTCACCGGCTCGGCCGGCAAGCCGATCCCCATGCAGGAGCATGAAATCCAGCGCATGCTGGGGATGGAGCAGACCAAGAAGGAAGAGGGCGCCCTCAAGGTCAAGGTGGACTTCCAGACCGGCGATCACGTGAAGATCAAGGACGGCGCGTTCGAGAGCTTCGAGGGGACCATCGAGTCCATCGACGAGGCCAACGGCAAGATCACGGTGCTGATTCAGATTTTCGGCCGGCCCACGCCGGTGGACTTGGAATACTGGCAGGTCGAGCGGGTCTAGCCGCGGGAAGGTTCGGCGGCAGGTCCGGCAGTCAACGGGCGGTGGCAGGCAATGGCGAAAAAAGCAGCGAAGATCAAGGCTCAGGTCAAGGTGCAGATTCCGGGGGGCAAGGCCACGCCGGCGCCTCCCGTGGGCACCGCGCTGGGTCCGCACGGCATCAACCTGGGGCAGTTCGTCTCCCAGTTCAACGACAAGACGCGGGACCTCAACGGCATGGTGGTGCCGGCGCTCATCACCATCTATGAGGATCGTTCGTTCGAGTTTGTGATCAAAAGTCCGCCCGCTTCGGCGCTGTTGAAGCAGGCGGCCAAACTGGCCAAGGGAGCCAACAATCCCAAGACCGAAAAGGTCGGCACGGTGACCCGGGCGCAAATCCTGGAAATCGCCAAGACCAAGGCCGAAGACTTGAATGCCACGGATCTGGAAGCGGCCGGCCGCATGGTGGCTGGAACCGCCCGGAGCATGGGGATTGAAGTCGTCGACTAGGCGGGCGTGGTCATCGGGCTAGGAAGAGATTCGCAACATGGCTCATGTTTCCAAGCGTGTCAAGCACCTGCAAGAGAAGGTGCGCGCCGCCGGCGCCCAGGATCTGGCCGGGGCGGTGTCGCTGCTGCGAGGCCTGGAGGGCTCTCTGCCGGCGACCATCAAAAAGTGCAAGTTCGACCAGACCGTCACCATCGCGGTGCGGCTCGGTGTCGACCCCAAGCAGGCGGACCAGAAGGTTCGCGGCTCGGTGGTGCTGCCGCACGGGATCGGCAAGGCGAAGCGCGTGCTGGTCTTCTGTCAGGGGGACAACGTCGCCATCGCCGAGGCGGCCGGAGCCGATTTCGTCGGCGGCAAGGAGCTGGCGGACAAGATCAAGGGGGGCTGGACCGAGTTCGACGTCGCGATCGCCACTCCGGACATGATGGGGGTCGTCGGTCCGCTGGGCCGCGTGCTCGGTCCGCGGGGCCTGATGCCGTCGCCGCGGGCGGGGACGGTGACGCAGGACGTCGCAGGGGCCGTCAAGGAATACAAGGCGGGGAAGGTGGAGTTTCGGTGTGACGACGGCGCCAACGTGCACTGCGTAGTGGGGAAGCTGTCGTTCAGCCAGGAACAGCTGGCGGAAAACATCGAAGCGTTCATGAGGTATCTGCGGACGCTGAAGCCGGCGACGTCCAAGGGGCATTACATCCGCAACGTGGCGGTTGGGGCGACGATGACCCCTTCGGTGGCCGTGTCGATGTAGGTTGGTCCGCCGCAGTCCCTGTCGGGGCTGTCTCGTGAGGCTTCTCGCCGGATAGGTGTGGCATGAGCAAAGTGGTCAAGCAACTGATGATTTCCGACCTGCAGGCCCAGTTGGGGGACTGCCGGGAGGTGCTGGTGGTCGACGTCTCCAAGCTGGACGGCGTCACCACCAACAAGTGGCGGCTGGGTCTGCAAAAGAAGCAGATTCACGTTCTGGGCGTGAAGAACGCCCTGGCGGCCAAGGCGCTGTCGGACATTGGTCTGCCCGGCATTCGGGACGTGCTGAAGGGGCCGTCGGCGCTGGTCTGGGGCGGTGAGGACATCGTCGCGCTGGCGAAGGAAATCACCGAGGCCGTCAAGCAGCTGCAGAAGCTGGAGATCAAGGGAGGGGCGGTCGGCGAGACCTCGCTCTCGGCGGAGCAGGTGGACAGCCTCAGCAAGAGTCCCGGTCGCCGGGAGTTGTTGTCGCAGATCGCCGGGCTCATTCGCAGTCCGGGGGGGCGGCTGGCCGGTGCCATTCAGGGGCCTGGGGGTCGGCTGGCTGGCTGTGTGAAGGCGATTGGAGACAAAGAGGGGGGCGACGTCGCTGCCTAGGCGAGCCGGGCGGCAAACGCCCCCGGAGCTTCCTTCCAGCATTCGAACACGTTGTCGACGGGTCGCGAGGCGCGAACGTCACGGGTTTCTGAGTCGAACGGCATCGTCAACAGGTCTAGAAAGGTCAGGAGCAAATGGCGGAATTCGACGCCTCGATCAAGGAATTGGGCGACAAGATCGTTGGTCTGTCGCTGTTGCAGGCCAAGTCGCTGGTCGACTATCTGAAGGAAGTGCACGGGATTGAGCCGGCCGGCGGCGGCGCGGTCATGATGGCGGCCATGCCCGGCGCGGGCGGCGGTGCCGCGGCCCCGGCGGCCGAGGAGAAGACCGAGTTCGACGTGATTCTCACCGGGTTCGGCGACAACAAGATCGCCGTGATCAAGGTGGTTCGCGGGGCGACCGGCCTGGGGCTGAAGGAAGCCAAGGACCTCGTGGAAGGGGTGCCCAAGCCGCTGAAGACCGGCCTGTCCAAGGAAGACGCGGACAAGCTGAAGGCCGAGGTCGAAGCCGCCGGCGGCAAGTGCGAAGTCAAGTAGCGTCGGCCTGCGGACGGTTGCGGCGCCGGTCGGCATCGGCGGGGAACGGAAGTCGTTTGACGTTTTCAGTCTCGATGTTTATTCTGCTTGGGGAAACTAGGGCGCAGCCCGGGGAATCTGCGGACTCTCCGGGCTAGCGGCCGTTGGTGTTCCAGAGGAGAATCGTCTTGACGATGTCGAACCCTCTTCCGGTGAATCCCATCTGGTGTCGATGTGCAGGGCGGCACACTCCAGCGGGCTGGTCAGGTCTGCCCCCGCTGACGGGGAAGCCGTTCCGCCGGTTGGCCGATCCCTCTGACAGCCGCAGGTGACGGCGGTGTGTCCGCCTCGGCGGACCGTCGCGCATGGGGCCGCGAGGGAGCGTGGCCGGCTGGTTCTTCGCGTCGCTGGTTGTCCGCAGGATGCCGCGACTTACCGTGTCTGAGTCTGTGTCGATTCTGTCGGTGGTTCCCGACTGTACTCACCCTCCGAGGGACAGCCTCGCATGCCTATTCCCGCCGTCCGTACGATCCCCGTCCAGACCGAGCGGAACTTCGGTTCGCTGCAGAACGATTTTGAGATCTCCGATCTGACGGTGATCCAGACCGCGGCCTATGCCCGTTTTTTGCAGCTCGAGCGGGAGTCCCGCGAACGGAAGGATGAGGGGCTGGAGGCCATTCTCCGCGAGGTCTTTCCGATCGAAAGCTACGACGGCAAGTACCGCTTGGAGTACGTCCGCTACGAACTGGGCAAGCCCCGCTACAGTCCGCTCGAATGCCGCCAGCTCCGCCTGACGTATGGCCGTCCATTCCGCATCTGGCTGCGGCTGATGAAGGAGCAGGCCATCGAGGAGGAGGTGTACCTCGGCGACATGCCCATCATGCTCGGCGGGGGCGAGTTCATCATCAACGGCGCCGAGCGCGTTGTCGTCAGCCAGCTGCACCGGTCCCCCGGCGTGGACTTCGTGCAGGGCTCCGAACCCGGCGAGCGAAAGACCTTCTCCAGCCGCGTGATCCCCGAGCGCGGCAGCTGGATTGAAATCAACACGACCAAGCGAGACACGCTGGGGGTGCGGATCGACCAGAGCGGCAAGTTCTCGGCGATGACGTTCCTCCGCGCCATGGGGCCGGAGTACAGCACCACGTCCGCCCTCATCCGGTTGTTCTACAAGACCCAGGCGGTCAAGCTCGGCAAGGACGCCGCGGTTGAGGCGCTCGCCGGCAAGGCGGCGGCCGACGACATCATTTACCCGCCGGGACACGAGAAGTGCGGCGAGATCATCGTCGAGGCGGGGCACATCATCAGCCGCCCGCTGGCCGAGGAGATCAATCATTCGACGCTCAAGTCGGTGGAGGTTATCGAAAACCTCGAGGACCGGCTGTGCCTGGACAGCATTCACGAAGACCCCACCGCCAGCCACGAGGACGCGCTGCTGCGGATTTACCAGCGGCTGCGGCCTGGCAATCCGCCGCAACTGGAAAAGGCGGTCGACCTGTTCAAGGAGAAGTTCTTCGACGTCAATCGCTACCGGCTGGGACGCGTCGGCCGCTTCCGCATCAATCGGAAGTTCGACCAGGACGTTCCCGATTCCGAGATGACGCTGAAGCCGGACGACATCGTCAACTCGATCCGCTACATGATGAAGCTGCGGTCGGGCGAGGCGACGGCGAACATCGACGACATCGACAACCTGGGCAACCGGCGGCTGCGAACGATCGACGAACTGGCCGCCGAGGAAATCCGCAAGGGCTTCCTCAAGCTCCGCCGCACCGTGCAGGAGCGGATGAGCCTGAAGGACGTCGAGGAGATGTCCCCGCGGTCGCTCATCAATCCGAAGAGCGTCTCGGCGGCCATCGAATACTTCTTCGGCCGCGGCGAACTGTCGCAGGTGGTGGACCAGACCAATCCGCTGGCGACGCTGACGCACGAGCGGCGGCTGAGCGCCCTGGGCCCCGGCGGCCTGAACCGCAAGCGGGCGGGCTTCGAGGTCCGCGACGTGCACATTTCGCACTACGGCCGGATCTGTCCGATTGAAACGCCGGAAGGGACCAACATCGGGCTGATTTCGAGCCTGTCCATCTTCTCCAAGGTGGACGATTACGGGTTCCTGATCACGCCCTACCGCAAGGTGCACAACCGCAAGGTCACGGGCGAGATCGCCTGGCTGCGGGCCGACGAGGAGTCGCGGTCGTTCATCGCCCCGGCGGACACCGCCGTGGAGAACGGCAAGATCGCGGAAGACCGGGTGATGGCCCGGCATGCCAACGACGTGGTGTGGATTGCGGCGACGGAGGTCGAACTGCTGGACGTGGCCCCCTGCCAGATGGTGGGCGTCTCGGCCGGCCTGATTCCCTTCCTGGAGCACGACGACGCCAATCGCGCGCTGATGGGTTCGAACATGCAGCGGCAGGGGGTGCCCCTGCTGGTGACGGAAGCGCCGCTGGTCGGGACGGGGATGGAGCGGGCCGTGGCCGAAAGCTCGGGCATGGTGCTCAAGGCGGAGAAGGCGGGCAAGGTCACCTACGTCGATGCGAATTGCGTGGAGGTCGAAGGCAAGCGGTACCCGCTCCGCAAGTACATGGGGCTGAACGAGCGGACCTGCCTGAATCAGACGCCCATCGTCAAGGTCGGCCAGAAGGTCAAGAAGGGGGAGGTGCTGGTCAACACCGCGGCCACCAGCCACGGCGAGCTGGCCCTGGGACGGAACGTGCTGGTCGCGTTCATGTCGTGGGAAGGCTTCAATTTCGAAGACGCCATCATTCTCTCCGAGCGGCTCGTCAAGGAGGACGTCTACACGTCGATCCACATCGACGAGTTCGACGTCGAGGTCCGCGAGACCAAGCTCGGCCGCGAAGAGTTCACCCGTGACATCCCCAACGTCAGCGAAAAGGCGCTGCGGCATCTCGATGAGGACGGCATCGTCCGCATCGGCACGCGCGTCGAGCCGGGCGACATCCTGGTCGGCAAGGTGTCCCCCAAGGCCAAGACCGAGCTGACCCCCGAAGAGAAGCTGCTGCACGCGATCTTCGGCCGGGCCGGCGAGGACGTGAAGAACGAATCGCTGGAGGTCCCCTCGGGTGTGGAGGGCATCGTCATCCACACCGAGCGGTTCTCGCGGCGGATGAGCCTGTCGGAATCCGAACGCAAGAAGTTCGAGGCCGAACTCAAGAAGGCCGAGGACTCCGGCGCCGAGTCGATTGCCGCCGCGTTCAAGTTGTTCCTGAAGGAGTTCGAGTCGGCCTACGGCGGCAAGCTGAAGGACGACGACGGCCGGGACGTCAAATCGGCGGACGACAAGTTCATCGCCGGTTACGCCGAACGGTTCCTGTCGCTGTTCGAGACGTTCGACCTGAAGAGTCCGCAGAAGAAGTCGGACTGCAGGAAGGTCATCAAGGAGCACTGGCCCGCCGTCGAGGAGGCCATCGACGAGCGCGACCGCATCCTGAACACGATGAAGCGCGGCGACGAACTGCCCAGCGGCGTGCTGCAGATGGTCAAGGTCTACGTGGCGTCGAAGCGGCAGATTTCCGTCGGCGACAAGATGGCCGGCCGGCACGGCAACAAGGGGGTGATCTCCAAGGTGCTGCCCGAGGAGGACATGCCGTTCCTGGAGGACGGCACGCCGGTGGACATCATTCTCAATCCGCTGGGCGTGCCCAGCCGGATGAACGTGGGGCAGATTCTGGAGACCCACCTCGGCTGGGCCTGTGCCAAGCTGGGCATTCGGGCCAAGTGTCCGGTGTTCGACGGTCCGTCGGAGGAGACCATCCGCGATCTGCTCCGGCAGGCCGGACTGCCCGAGGACGGCAAGGCCCAGTTGTTCGACGGCCGCACCGGCGAGCCGTTCGAGCAGAAGACCACGGTCGGCTACATCTACATGCTCAAGCTGCACCACCTGGTGGAGGACAAGGTGCACGCCCGCGCGACCGGGCCGTACTCGCTGATCACCCAGCAGCCGCTGGGGGGCAAGGCCCGCTTCGGCGGCCAGCGGTTCGGGGAAATGGAGGTCTGGGCGCTGGAAGCCTACGGCGCCGCGTACATCCTGCAGGAACTGCTGACCGTCAAGAGCGACGACGTCGAGGGCCGCACCAAGATCTACGAGTCGATGGTCAAGGGCGAGAACACGCTGGAGGCCGGCACCCCCGCCAGCTTCGAGGTGCTCTGCAACGAAATCCGCGGCCTGTGCCTGAACATTCAACTGGAGAAGGCGACTGTGTAGTCCGGTTTGTTGCCCAACGCCTAAAGCCGGCAAAACCGCAGGCGCACCACGCCTGCGGTCTCGCGACTTGCGATCGAATTGAATCACCGAAGCTTTCCGCCCCTCATTCAGGAGCGTGCAGTGACTGCCGTCGCCGAAACCGCCTACGATCGCGTCAATGAATACTCGGCCGTCAAGATCGGACTGGCCAGCCCGCACGACATCCGCAGTTGGTCCTTCGGCGAGGTCAAGAAGCCGGAAACGATCAACTACCGCACCTACCGGCCCGAACGCGACGGGTTGTTTTGCGAACGGATCTTCGGGCCGGAAAAGGACTGGGAGTGCGCCTGCGGCAAGTACCGCGGCATGAAGTACAAGGGGATGATCTGCGACCGCTGCGGGGTCAAGGTCACCCACAGCCGCGTCCGCCGCAAGCGGATGGGGCACATCGAGCTCGCCGCGCCGGTCGTGCACATCTGGTTCTTCAAGTCGATGCCCAGCCGGCTGGGGGCGCTGCTGAACATCAAGACCACCGCCTTGGAAAAGGTGGTCTACTTCCAGGACTACGTGGTCATCGATCCGGGCGACACTCCGCTGCGGAAGTGTCAGCTGCTGACCGAGGAGGAATGCCGGCAGGCCCGCGCCAAGTACGGCGAGACCAGCTTCGACGCCGACATGGGCGCCGACGCCGTCAAGAAGCTGCTGATGAGCCTGAACCTCGCCGAGCTGTCGGGACAGTTGCGGCAGGAGCTGAAGAAGACCTCCAGCCAGCAGAAGAAGAAGGAGCTGATCAAGCGGCTGAAGATCGTGGAGTCGCTCCGGGACAGCGACAACCGGCCGGAGTGGATGGTCCTCGACTGCGTGCCGGTCATCCCGCCCGATCTGCGTCCGCTGGTGCTGCTGGATTCGGGCAATTTCGCGACCAGCGACCTGAACGACCTGTACCGCCGGATCATCAACCGCAACAACCGGCTGAAGAAACTGGTGGACCTGAACGCGCCCGAAGTCATCGTCCGCAACGAGAAGCGGATGCTGCAGCAGTCCGTGGACGCGCTGTTCGACAACAACCGCTGCAAGCGGCCCGTGCTCGGCTCGTCCAACCGGCCGCTGAAATCGCTCACCGACATGATCAAGGGAAAGCAGGGCCGGTTCCGCGAGAACCTGCTCGGCAAGCGGGTGGACTACTCCGCCCGTTCGGTGATCGTGGTCGGTCCGAACCTGCTTCTGCACCAGTGCGGCCTGCCCAAGAAGATCGCGCTCGAGCTGTTTCAGCCGTTCATCATCCGCCGGCTGAAGGAGCTCGGCCACGCCGACACCATCAAGTCCGCGAAGCGGATGCTGGAGCGCCGCGACGAGGAGGTGTGGGACATTCTCGAGGAGGTGATCACCAACCACCCGGTGATGCTGAACCGGGCGCCCACGCTGCACCGCATGGGCATTCAGGCGTTCGAGCCCACGCTGGTGGAGGGGAACGCCATCCGCATCCATCCGCTGGTCTGCCGCGGCTTCAATGCCGACTTCGACGGCGACCAGATGGCCGTGCACCTGCCCTTGTCGATCGAGGCGCAGGTCGAGGCCACCACGCTGATGATGTCGACGAACAACGTGTTCAGCCCGGCGAACGGGGCGCCCATCATCAGCCCGTCGCAGGACATCGTGATGGGCTGCTACTACGCCACGCTGAAGAAGAACGACCGGCCCGGCCACCTGACCACGTTCGCCTCGCTGCAGGAGGTGCACACCGCGCACCTGCACCGCAAGGTCACGCTGCACACCACCATCCGCGTGCGGCTGCCCAAGGACAAGCGGGTCAAGGGGGAGGGGGCCGACTCGTTCAAGCTGGGCGGATTGATCGAAACCAGCGTCGGCCGCGTGATGTTCAACGACATCCTGCCCGCGAAGATGTCGTTCTACAACATCACCATGAAGAGCAAGGATCTGGCGAACGTCATCTCCGACTGCTATCTCGAGCTCGGCCGGCGGGCGACGATCGACCTGCTGGACCGGATGAAGGAGTTCGGGTTCCTGCAGTCCACGCGCAGCGGACTGTCCTTCGCCACCAGCGACCTGAAGACCCCGCCCAACAAGGAAAAGGTGATCGCCGACGCCGAAAACAAGGTGCTCAAGAGCCAGAAGCTGTACGAGAAGGGGCTTATCACCTCCAAGGAGCGGTACGAGCAGGTGCTCGACACCTGGACACACGCCAGCGAACAGATCCGCACGGCGATGATGGAGTCGTTCAAGACCGACGTCCGCGACCAGGGAGCCTACGTCAACCCGATTTACCTGATGGCTGACTCCGGCGCCCGCGGCGGCCAGGAGCAGATTCGCCAGCTCGCCGGCATGCGCGGCCTGATGGCCAAGCCCTCCGGCGAGATCATCGAAACGCCCATCAAGGCCAACTTCCGCGAGGGGTTGACCGTGCTCGAGTACTTCAGCTCGACACACGGCGCCCGCAAGGGCCTGGCCGACACCGCCCTCAAGACGGCCGACTCGGGATACCTCACCCGCAAGCTCGCCGACATCTGCCAGAACCTCGTCATCACCATGCACGACTGCGGCACCACCAAGGGGATCACCCGCGGCGTGGTGTACCGGGGCGAGAAGGTGGAAATCGGTCTGGCCGAGGCCATTCGCGGCCGCGTCAGCCGGACCAACGTGGTGAACCTGATCACCGCCGAGCCGATCGTTCGCGAGAACGAACTGATCACGGTCGACATCGCCCGGAAGATCGAGGCGCTGGGGATCGAAAAGATCCAGGTCCGCAGCCCGATGACCTGCGAGGCTGATCTGGGTGTGTGTCGGCTGTGCTACGGGATGGACCTGTCCTCCGGGGCGCTGGTGGAAGAGGGGCTGGCGGCGGGGATCATCGCCGCGCAGTCCATCGGCGAGCCGGGCACGCAGCTCACGATGCGGACGTTCCACATCGGCGGCGCCGCCATCAAGGAGGTGCAGGAAAGCGAGCTCAAGACCCGCCGCGCGGGCCGCGTGAAGTTCGTCCGCATCCGCAGCGTGGTCAATGCCGAGGGCCGCAGCGTGGTGCTCGGCCGGAACGGCGAAGTCACCATCGTGGACGCCAAGGAGCGGGAACTCGAGAAGTACACGATTCCCAACGGGGCCGTGCTGAACGTCACCGAGGATCAGGAAATCGACGCCGGCCACGTGCTGTGCAACTGGGACCCGCACGCGGTGCCGATTCTGTGCGACGTCGGCGGCCGGGTCCGCTTCGAGGACTTGATCGAAGGTCAGTCCCTGCGGACGGAAAAGGACGCCGCCGGGCATTCCCGCCGCACCGTCATCGAGCACAAGGGGGACCTGCATCCGCAGGTCATCCTGGAAGACCAGTCGGGCAAGATTCTGGGCTTCTTCTACCTGCCGGAACGGGCGAGCATCGAAGTCCAGGAGGGCCAGCAGGTCTCGGCCGGCGCCGTCCTGGCCAAGGTCCCCCGCGAGTCGCAGGGGACGCAGGACATCACCGGCGGTCTCCCCCGCGTGACCGAACTGTTCGAGGCCCGCAAGCCGAAGGACCCCGCCGTCATCGCGGAAATCGACGGCGAGGTCGAACTCGTCGCCGAAAAGAAGCGCGGCAAGCGGATCATCGTCGTCAAGGCCGCCGATGGCACCGAGCGGGAACACATCATTCCCCACGGCAAGCAGCTGTTGGTGCACAACGGCGACCACGTCAAGGCCGGGGACGCCCTGGTCCGCGGGCCGCTCGTCCCGCAGGACATCCTGGCGGTCAGCGGCGAGGAGGCCGTGCAGCAGTACCTGCTGCACGAGATTCAGACCGTGTATCGCGCCCAGCGGGTGGTGATCGACGACAAGCACATCGAGCTGGTCGTCTCGCAGATGCTGCGGAAGGTGAAGGTCGAGGACGTCGGGGACACGAGCCTGCTGCCGGGCGTGCTGCTCGACAAGTTCGAGTTCCGCAAGATCAATCAGCAGTTGCAGGGCTGCGTCCGCGTGGTCGATCCGGGGGACTCGGAATTCCACGAGGGGGACGTCGTGCCGGTCGAGACGGTCAACCAGGTGAACCAGGAGCTGGAGGCGGCCGATGCCAAGCCGGTGAAGACGGCCAAGCCCCGTCCGGCGACCGCCACCACGCAGCTCCTGGGCATCACCAAGGGGGCCGTGCAGAGCGAGAGCTTCATCTCGGCGGCCAGCTTCCAGGAAACGACGAAGGTGCTCACCGAGGCGGCCATTGCCGGCAAGAGCGACGGTCTGGTCGGCCTCAAGGAGAACGTGATTCTCGGCCACCTGATTCCCGCGGGGACCGGTTTCCGGCTGCACCAGCAGTCCGAAGTCCGGATCAAGCCGGATGCCCTGGCCGAGATCCACGCCGAACGGGACCGGATTCTCGCCGCCCGGGCCAATCTGCTGAACGAATCGGACCTGTCCGGCAGCGGGACGGCCGCAGGGGAGAAGAAGTAAACCCGTTTGGCGTCCGAACGAAGTGATTTCCGAAGTGAAGCACGGCCGCTGGCTTGCGGCCGCGGCGGGGGCTGAATACACTGCCAGCTTCCGCCGGGGATGGGTGAAAAACAGAGAATTCCGGTCGCGGGCCCCTGCGGTCCGACCGGCGACGTTGGATTGCCTGCATGCCGACCATTAACCAGTTGATCCGCAAGCCCCGCCAGGTTCAGCGCGTCCGCACCAAGACGCCGGTGTTGGAAGGCTGTCCGCAGAAGCGGGGCGTGTGCCTGTTGGTGAAGACTGTCACCCCGAAGAAGCCGAACTCGGCCCTGCGGAAGGTGGCCCGCGTCCGTTTGTCGAACGGCAAGGAAGTCACCGCCTACATCCCCGGCGAGGGACACAACCTGCAGGAACACAGCATCGTGCTGGTCCGCGGCGGCCGCGTCCGCGACCTCCCCGGCGTGCGGTACAAGATCATCCGCGGCGTGCTGGACTGCCTCGGCGTCGCCAAGCGGCAGCAGGCCCGCAGCCGGTACGGCGCCAAGCGGCCCAAGTAATTCGTCCCTCCTCGTGTTTCACCGGCTTCTCCTCCCCTTTGCATGACCCGTTGACGGCAGGATCGACCCGATGGCAGAACGCATGACGGCCAGCAAGACGCAACTCAAGCCGGACCCGCGGTACGGCTCGCGACGGGTGTCGAAGTTCGTCAACTGCCTGATGCACGACGGCAAGAAGAGCACCGCCCAGCAGGTGTTCTACGCGGCGATGGACATCATCCACGAGAAGATGCCCGAGCGCGATGCGCTGGAAATCTTCGACATCGCCGTCGACAACTGCCGCCCGGCCGTCGAAGTCCGCTCCCGCCGCGTCGGCGGCGCCAACTACCAGGTGCCGGTCCCCGTCCGCGACAAGCGCCAGGAAACGCTGGCCATCCGCTGGATTCTCGCCGCCTGCCGCGGCAAGAAGGGCCAGCCGATGCACCGCAAGCTCGCCAACGAACTGATGGCCGCCTTCCGCCGCGAGGGCACCGCCGTCACCACCCGCGAAAACATCCACCGCATGGCCGACGCCAACAAGGCCTTCGCCCACTTCGCCTGGTAACGGCGTCCCTCCGGACGCGCCCGGCACACCACCGCTGATTCCCCACACGGCACGGGCTTTCCCCCGTGCCGTGTTCGTTTCCACCAAAAGAAGAAGACCGGAAAACCGCAAAGACGCGAAGGACTCGAAGGGAAGATCAATTGAGATGCTGACGGCAACCGGTTCCTGACGTTGGGCCTACTTTTGATCACTATTCTCTATCTCTGAATTCCTTCGCGACCTTTGCGTCTTTGTGGTATTCCTGCTTCTCTTTCCGACCAGACTAGGTGCCCCATGTCCCGCGCCATTGACCACATCCGCAACATCGGCATCGTGGCCCACATCGACGCGGGCAAGACGACCACCACCGAACGCATCCTGTTCTACGCCGGCGAAACCCACCGCATGGGAGACGTCGACGAGGGAACCACCGTCACCGACTTCGATCCCGAAGAGGCCAAACGCGGCATCACCATTTATTCCGCCGCGGTGAGCTGCCGGTGGAACGACACCAACATCAACATCATCGACACGCCCGGCCACGTCGACTTCACCGCCGAAGTCGAACGCAGCCTCCGCGTGCTCGACGGCGCGGTGGTCATCTTCAGCGCCGTCGAGGGGGTCGAAGCCCAAAGCGAAACCGTCTGGCGGCAGGCGGACCGGTATCACGTCCCCCGGCTGTGTTTCATCAACAAGCTGGACCGGATCGGGGCGAGTTTCGAGCGGACGTTCGACCAGATTCACAACCGGCTGCACGCCCAGCCGGTGGCCTTGCAGATCCCGATCGGCGAAGGCCCCGCCGACCGCCCCGGCGGTTTTCAGGCGATCATCGACCTGATCGAGATGAAGTCGCTGTATTTCGGCCGCGACAACCAGGGGCAGACGATCGACGTCCGGGAGATTCCCGCCGAGCACCGGGACGCCGCCGAAGAATGGCGGATGAAGCTGCTGGACGCGGTCGCCCTGCTGGATGACGAGGCGTTCGCGGCGTACGACGCCACGGGCGACATTCCGGTGAACCTGCTGCACCAGGCGATCCGCAAGGGGGCGATCGGCTATCACATCCAGCCGCTGCTCTGCGGCGCGTCGCTGAGTTACCAGGGGGTGCAGCCGGTGCTCGACGGCATCGTGCGGTATCTTCCCAGCCCGCTCGACGTCCCGCCGGTCAAGGGGACGAACCCCAATCCCAAAAAGCCGGGCGAAGAGATTCGCAAGCCCTCGAACGACGAACCGGTCTGCGGGTTGGTCTTCAAGGTGCAGGCCAGCCAGCATGCCGAGTTGTACTTCGTCCGCATTTACTCCGGCGTGCTGAAAAGCCGTTCGCGGCTGCTCAATCCCCGGACCGGGGAGAAGGAGCTCGTCAGCCAGTTGTGGAAGATCCAGGCGAACTCCAAGGTGCAGCTCGAACAGGCGGAGGCCGGGGACATCGTGGGGGTGGTCGGCCCCAAGGACTCGGTGACCGGCGACACGCTTTGCGACCAGCATCACCCCATTTTGCTGGAGTCGATTACGTTCCCCGAAACGGTCATCAGCATGGCCGTCGAGCCGGATTCGAGCGCCGAACGGAAGAAACTCGAGGACACGCTGAAGCTGCTGTCCAAGCAGGACCCCACCTTCATTGCCAGGATGAGCGAGGAGACCGGGCAGACGATCATCAGCGGCATGGGGGAGCTGCATCTCGAAATCATCCGCAACCGGATGGAGCGGGACTTCGGCCTGAAGATCCGCGTCCACAAGCCCCGCGTCACCTACCGCGAAACCGTGCAGCGGGCGGTCGAGACCACCGGCACGTTCGAGCGGCAGATCGGCGGCGCGATGCAGTTCGCCGCGGTGACGCTGCGGCTCGAACCCTTTTCCAGTGAGGCGCCGATCACCATCCGGAACGCCCTCAAGCCCGGGACGCTCGCGCCGGAGCTGGAAAAGACGCTGCTGCAGGCCCTCGACGAGCGCGTCCGCGGCGGGGGTGGGACGGTCGGCTACCCCTTGATCCAGGTGAAACTGACGCTGCTGGAGGTGCAGCAGCGACAGGGAGAGACCACGGACCTGTCCATCCGGGCCGCCGCCGCCGAGGCCGTCGAAGAGGCGCTCAATCAAGCCGGGCCGGTGCTGCTGGAACCGATCATGAAGCTGGAGGTCGTCACGCCGGAGGAGTTCCTGGGAAACATCTCGGGCGACCTGAACGCGCGACGGGCGATCATTGTGAACACCGAGGTCCGCGGCAACCTGATCGTGCTGCACGTCGAGGCCCCGCTGTCGCAGATGTTCGGGTATTCGACGCAGGTCCGCAGCCTGTCGCAGGGGCGGGCCTCGTATTCGATGGAGCCGCTCCGCTTCGATCCGGCTCCGCCGGAAGTCTTGCGCGAAATGCTGGGGGAGTGACCCGCCCGGGGCGGACCAACTGCAGGGATTGATTGCACGGTCTCCGCGAGCGGTGCACACTGTTGGGCGTTCCCTTCCCGCGGAGACATCGTCATGGTCCGGCTCGTCGCGTGTTGTCTGGCGCTGTGGATGTCCGTTGGCGCCGCCGTCGGCGCCGAGCGGCTCAATGTCGTCCTGATGGTGGCCGACGATCTCGGAGGCCGCGACCTGGGCTGCTACGGGAGCACGTTTCATCGCACCCCGCATCTGGATCGATTGGCCGCAGAGGGGGTGCGGTTCACCCAGGCCTACGCCGCGTGCCCCGTCTGTTCCCCGACGCGGGCCGCCATTCTGACCGGCAAGTACCCGGCGCGGCTGCATCTGACCGACTGGCTCCCCGGCCGGGGGGATCTGCCGGCCCAGAAACTCAAGCGGCCCGCCATCCACCAGCAATTGCCGCTGGCGGAGGTCACGCTGGCCGAACGGTTGCACGCGGCCGGCTACGCCACGGCCCACGTCGGCAAGTGGCACCTGGGTGGCGAAGGGTTCTCGCCGCTCCAGCAGGGGTTCGACGTCAACATCGCCGGGGACCACACCGGCACGCCGCTGAGCTACTTCGCGCCGTACATCAAGAACGGCCGCACGATGCCCGGTCTGGAACAGGCCCCCACCGGCGAGTATCTGACGGATCGGCTGACGGCCGAGGCCGAGCGCATCCTGGAGTCGTTCCGCGACCGACCGTTCTTCCTGTACTTTCCGCATTACGCCGTGCACACGCCGATGCGGGCCCCGCAGGAGCTGGTGGAGACGTATCCTCCGGCGACCCCCTTTGCCGGCCAGCAGAACAACCCGATCTACGCCGCCATGCTGCAGGCGCTGGACGCCAGCGTCGGCCGAGTCACGAAGAAGCTCGAAGACCTCGGGATCGCGGACCGGACGCTGGTCATCTTCACGTCGGATAACGGCGGCCTGGCGGTCACGGAGGGGCCGAACACCCCCGCGACGTCCAATGCCCCGCTGCGCGAAGGAAAGGGCTGGCTGTACGAAGGCGGGATCCGCGTCCCCTTGATTGTCCGCGGTCCCTCCATCGTTCAACCGGGACGGACCTGCGACGACCCCGTCAGCAGCTACGACCTGTTGCCGACAATCTGCGAATCGTGCGGCGTGACCGTGCCGCAGCCCGTCGACGGCGTGAGCATGGTCAGCGCGCTCAGGCAGACCGGCCCGTTGCCGGAGCGGTCGCTGTACTGGCATTATCCGCACTACAGCAATCAGGGGGGCAGGCCCGGCGCGGCCATCCGTCGCGGCGATTTCAAGCTGATTGAGTTCTACGAGACCGGCCGGCGGGAGCTGTTCAATCTGGCGCAGGACGAGCGGGAGAACCGGAACCTGATCCTCGAGGAGGCCGCCCTCGCCGAGCGGCTGGCGGCCGAGTTGTCGGCGTGGCGGAAGTCCGTCGACGCCCAGATGATGACCGACAACCCGGACTACAAGCCCAACCTGCAACTGGGCAACGGCCGCATCGAGCTCCCGGCGAAAACGGCCGCCGTGCACGGCGTGGCGCTGCGGTATGAACCGTTTCCGCACAAGAACACGCTGGGCTACTGGTTCAATCCCACGGACTATGCGTCCTGGGAGTTCGACGTCACCCGGCCGGGGACGTATCGGCTGGAAGCGCTCGTGGGGTGCGGCAACGGCAGCGGCGGGAGCGTCGTGCATTTCACCATCGGCGACCAGACCCGGGCGCTGACGGTGAAGGAAACCGGCGGCTTCCAGGCGTTCGTGCCCACCGATCTGGGAACCGTGACGCTGGACCAGCCGGGACGCCATGAGCTCACGGTGAAACCGCAGTCGAAACCCGGCCCGGCGGTGATGGATCTGCGGCAGGTGACGCTGATCCCGGCCGAGAAGCCGTGAAACGTCACCCGCGGCGGATGGCTTCCATCGGCGAGCGGCGGATGGACCACAGCGCCGGATACAGTCCGCCGACCATCCCCAGCAGCGTGCTGAAAAGCAGGCTGAACAACAGCACGCGCGGGCTGGCGTACAGGTCGAGCTTGGCGGGATACCGGGCGTTGAGCGCCAGCGTCCCGGCCCAGCCGAGCAGGCAGCCCAGCACGCCTCCGGACAGGCCGAGCACGGCGCTCTCGGCCAGGATGAGCTGCACGATGTTCCGCGCCGACCAGCCGTTGGCGCGGAGCACGCCAAACTCGGTCAGGCGCTCCGAAACGCTCATCAGCATCGTGTTGAGGATGCTGAGCAGCGCGATGACGACGCCGATGCTGTTCATCAGCGCGATGAACAGGTCGAGGTCGGCGCTCAGCTTCAGCACCTCCTTGCCCAGGGTCTGTGCGGATTGCACCTGCAGGCCCGGATCGTTGGCGGCCGGGCTCGCGGGGGTGGTCTGGGACGTCGTGGGCGGCTGGTCGGCAGGGGGCTGGCCTCCCAGCAGGGACTTCGCGAGGTTGGTCAGCATCTGGCCGCCGGCCTGGTCCAAAGGATTCGTGAGCGCGGCCGGCGTTCCCCGGCCGCGAAAGCGATCGCGGATCGTCCCCCGCAGCTCGTCCGCGGGGACGCTGCCATCCGGCTCGATGTAGATCGCGTTCACCCAGTCGGCATCGGATCGCGCGATCTCCAGCGCGATCCTGTTGGGGACAATGATCGCCACGTCCAGCCACAGCGAATCCGTCTGGTAGATCCCGATGATCGTCAGCGGATAACCGTCCACCCGCAGCGTGTCCCCCAGCCGCTTGTGGTATTCCTCGGCGATGGAACGGCTGATGACGCAGGAGGCCTTGTCGCGATCGGCGGGGGTGAAATACCGGCCTTCGACGAGATCGTCCCGGTACACCCCGACCCGCAGCTCGGGGATCCGCTCGACGTCCGTGCCGAACAGCAGCCGCGGCGGGCTGAACGTGGGCTGTCCCTCGACCAGTTGGGCCCGGGACCAATACTCGCGGCACACGGTTTTCACGCCGGGCAAGTCGGCGATCTCGTCGGCCCACGCCACCGGCACGCGGGAGAACAACGGGAGCGGCGCGCCCGGCTGCATGGCGATCAGGCCGGGAATGCGTCCAAAGGTTTTGTCGACGGTGGACTGCAGTCCCGCGGCAACGGAGAACAGGCCCACCATTCCCATGATCGCCACCGTCAGTCCCAGCAGCGCCAGCAGGGACCGGATTGGGCGGCTGAAGAGGTTGCGGCAGGCGAAGCGGTACATGCGATGACCGATCCTTGGGGCGCTGGCGTTTCCTGTTAGGATAGCGGTTGCGGACAGTGGTCGATACAAAGCCGCGGCGGAGCGAACGGCTCCCCAAGCGACGGCTGCTTGTCCGAACCCGTGTCGCGACTTAGAATTCGTCGCGCTGCGACTGTCGATTTCCCCTTTCGGAACGGTCGTCAACGGCATGGCCGACTCTGACTATTACAGCGTCCTCGGTGTGACGCGGGGCGCGACGCCCGAAGAAATCCGCAAGGCCTATCGCAAGCTCGCGCGGGAAAACCACCCCGACGTCAAAAAAGACGACCCGCAAGCCGCCGAGCGCTTCAAGCAGGTCCAGGAAGCGTACGATGTCCTCGGAGACCCGGAGAAGCGGGTGAAGTACGACCGGTTCGGCAAGGCCTTTCAGCAGGCCGGCCACGCTGCGGGACAGGGTGGTCAGGCATACACGTGGACGAGCGGCGGCGGCCAGGCCCCCCCGTTCGATTTTGAAGGCTTGTTCGGCGGCGGCGTGGACCTCGAGAGTCTGTTCGGCGGCGGCGGCCCCCGCGCCCGGACGCCACGCAAGAGCCGCGGAACCGACCTGGAAGCCGTCGTGCAGGTGCCGTTCGAGACCGCGGCCCGCGGGGGCTCGGTGGACATTCACCTGGAGCAGAACGGTCGCGAACAGACGCTGGCGGTCAAGATTCCGGCCGGCGTGGATACCGGCAGCGTGATTCGTCTGGCCGGGCAAGGGGGACCAGGCCGCAACGGCGGGCCTCCGGGGGATCTGCTGCTGACGGTCGCGGTGCAGCCTCACCGATACTTCCGGCGGGAGGGATCGGACCTGCTGCTCGACGTGCCGATTACGCCGTCGGAAGCCGTGTTGGGTGCGAAGGTCGACGTTCCCACGCTGTCGGAGGGGACCGTCGTGCTGACGATTCCTCCGGGAACGTCTTCGGGGATGAAGCTGCGACTTCGGGGCAAGGGAGTGATCGATCCGCAGACAAAGCAGCCGGGGGATCAGTACCTGGTGATTCGGATCGTCGTTCCCAGGGAGGCCAGCGAGGAAGTGCGGTCGCTGTACCGCCAGCTCGCTCCGCAGGAGTCCTCTCCGCGCGCCGGGCTGTGGTGATCGTCGGCGACAGCGCCCGGTGCACTCAGGGTTGGAACGGATCGGGGGGCGGCTCGATGGGTTGTCCGCCCGGGCCAGTTGGGGGCTCAGACGCCGGCCTGGAACGCGGGCTGGGATCGACCTGTCCGGAGGCGTCCGGGCGCGTCGCGTACAGCTTCCCTTGGTCATCGAACAGCAGGACCACGTTGATGTGCCAACGGAGGTCGTCAGCCCGCTTCCAGAGATCGCAGTAGTAGATCGACTGATTCTCGCCGAACGTGCCGGCGATCCCCGCCTCGCTCAGCCGGGCCATGACCTCGTCGCGGGGTGTTCCGAGCGGGGCGAGTTCGAGAATCTGGCGAACCTGTTCCGTGGTGGGAAGCGGGCAACTGACCAGACCTGCGGCGGGGGGCATCTGGCAGCCGAACAGGCCCAACCCGAGGCAGGCCAGCCGGAATGCGGACATCCGCACACAGCCGGGGACGAGGCAGGTGGTGTGCGGTGACATGCGGGGCATCCTCCAGGCGGGAACGTGCAAGATCGGTTGGTACTGGACCGGAGAAAGTTGGTCAAGACCGCCCGTGCGCGCGGTCAGCCTGGCGATGCCCGCGGTCCGCTCGGCGTTTCTCAGGTGGCCGATTCGGGCCGGGTCGGGGCTGATGAAAAAACGGCCGGGGAACGTTCTCATGCCGGGGCGGGGTGCCTACCGATACGCTTCTCGCCCCCGAACGAAAAGGCTCCCCGGAATTTCCTTTCCGGCGGAAAGGGGTGCTTGACAAGCCGCCGCGACTAGACTAAGACCATCGGCGGATTTCGGATTGCTGGAACGGTTTACATCCGGTCGTTGGAGACCGGTCGCGATCGGAATCGCCCCCTGGTTCACATTCCTAACCCGCTGACTATCGAGGTTCTTCAGCAATGACCATCGTGTTGCCCGACGAAGTCGAACCCTTCGCCACGTGGGCGCCTTGGGCACTTCAGCAGGACGTCGGGCTGGCTCCGCGTCTCGCCGCTGCGGATGACGAGGAGGAGGGAGAGATGGCCGACGACGAGGAAGAGTTCGAGGACGACGAGGACTTCGACGATGAAGACGTCGATGACCTCGACGAACTCGAAGATGAAGATCTGGACGACGAAGACTTCGACGACTTCGATGACGAAGACGAAGAGTTCGAAGACGAGGACGAGGATTTTGATGACGAGGACGAGGACGACGACTTTGAAGAGGAAGATGAGGACTACTAGTCCGCCCCGTTGCCGGCCGACGCGCTGCGTGTCCGTCGGCTGCGGTTGACGCGGCCTGCCCGACTTCCGACGATTGACAGCCGGCTGCCCGCCGTGACGGTGGGCAGCCGGCTTTGCTTTCCGCGCGGCCGCAGGCACGCCGGGCAAGGCGTTCCATCAACCATCAGGGCAAGACCGATGCTGGGGCTTTGGGAGCAGATTCAGGACGCGGTGGGCGCGATCCGTCAGGTCTGGGGCGGCAAACCGCGGGCCGGGTTGATTCTGGGGACCGGTTTGGGCGGTCTGGCCGAGCAGATCGACACCGAGGCGACGATTCCCTACGGCCAGATTCCGCATTTCCCGGAATCCACGGCCCCGTCGCATGCGGGCCGGCTGGTCTGCGGCCAGCTCCGCGGCGTGCCCATTGTCGCGATGGAGGGGCGCTTCCATTACTACGAAGGCTACTCCCTGCGAGAGGTGACGTTTCCCGTCCGCGTGATGCGGGCCCTGGGGGCCGAGCTGCTGATCGCCACCAACGCGGCGGGGGGCATCAATCCGCAATTGGATCTGGCCGATCTGGTGCTGATCGAGGACCACATCAACCTGCTGCCGGACAATCCGCTGCGGGGCGTCAACGATGACCGGCTGGGACCGCGCTGGCCCGATCTGTGTGCGCCCTACAGTCCGGTGCTGATCGACATGACCCGCAAGGCCGCGCTGGAGCTGGGCATTCACGTGCACAAGGGGGTGTTCGTCGCCGTGCCCGGCCCGAACCTGGAGACCCGGGCCGAATACCGCATGCTGAAGCACCTGGGGGCCGACGTCGTCGGCATGTCCACGGTTCCGGAAGTGCTGGTGGCCGTGCACGGCGGCATGCAGACGCTGGCCTTCTCGGTCGTGACCGACCTGTGCCTGCCCGATCACCTGGAACCGGTCGAGGTGCCGAAAATCCTGGCCAACGCCGAGATCGGCGGCAAGAAGCT